>Ga0209801_1000459_pt1 | contig 27452 bp, 25 predicted proteins | sample GraSoiAngelo_127_FD_185884 | JGI IMG/M metagenome (GOLD analysis project Ga0209801, IMG submission 185884) | Grasslands soil microbial communities from the Angelo Coastal Reserve, California, USA - 14_0927_09_40cm (SPAdes) (version 2) | ecosystem: Environmental > Terrestrial > Soil > Grasslands ... | reverse complement strand
CTCCGTGGGCAGCCAGGAGGGGGCGTCGAGGACGATGCGGTGGGTCGGCGGTTCGCCGTGCGCGCGCTCGGTCTCGACCGGCGTCTCTGCCATGAATTTCAGTATACGGGCGATCGCCAACGTTGCTCCGAACCCTCGGTACACGCTTCTCTGGAAGGGTTGCTCCGGGGGAACGGTTGCCCTCCATCTTGCGGGGTCGGAAGGACAGATGGCGCGTGATAGAATCGGGCGCGCTGTGGGCGCTCCCCTCTTTCCGCACGCCGCCATCGCGACGCCGCACTACCTGGCGTCCTCGGCCGGGCTGGCGCAGCTAACGTCTGGCGGAAACGCCGTCGACGCGGCGGTCGCTGCGAACCTCGTGCTTGCCGTCGTGTACCCGCAGATGTGCGGACTGGGCGGCGATCTGTTCGCGATGATCTGGTCGGACGGCGAACTGTCCGGCCTGAACTCGAGCGGCCGGCTTCCGGCCGGCGCACACCTGAACGGCGAGACGGTCCCTCGCACCGGCGTAGGCTCGGCGGTGGCGCCCGGCGCGGTCGCCGGGTGGCTCGCGCTGCTCGAACGGTACGGCACGCGTTCGATCGAGGAGCTGGCCCAGCCGGCAATCCGGCTGGCTCGCGAGGGGTGCCCGCGGGCGCCCGGGCTCCAGCGCATCACGAAGGCGGCCGCGCCACTTCTTCAGCGCGACGAGGAAGCCGCGCGCATCTTCCTCGCGGAGGGGCCGCTTCGCCAGCAGGACCTCGCGCAGACGCTGGAGAGGATCGAGGAGTTCTACACCGGCCCGGTGGCAGAGAACGCGCCTCCTCCGTTCACGCCCGCTGACTTCGCGGAGCACCGGGCGGAGTGGGTCGAGCCCGAACAGACGCGCTTCACCGGGCTCGAGATCTGCGAGATGCCTCCGAACAGCCGTGGACATCTCGCCCTGCGAGCGATCGAGCAATTGGAGCCGCTCGACGGACTTACGCCGGACGATGCGGAGTTCCACCTGCGAATGATCCGCGCGCTCGACGCGGTCACCGGCGGCGCAGGAGTGGCCGGCGACACGATCTATCTCTGCGTCCGAGACGAGAACGGCTTGGCGGTCAGCCTGAACCAAAGCCTATATCAGGCATTCGGGTCAGGCGTCGTCGTGCCCGGGACCGGGGTGCTTCTGAACAACCGGGCTGCGTACTTCAAGCCTGACGAATACGCGCCGAAGACGCGGCCGACCCACACACTGGCGCCGGCAATGGCGCTCCAGGACGGTAGGCCGAGGTTCGTCTTCGGGACGATGGGCGGCGACACGCAGATAGAGATCCACCTCCAACTACTCGCGCGCGTGTTCGTCACCGGGCAGGTGCTCGGGGAGGCGATCGGCGCCCCGCGCTGGATGCACCGCGGAGGCAGGCTGATGGCAGAGCCCGGCCTGCCGGAGATCGGCGCAGAGCCGCTTAGCGCCGACTTCCCGGAGCTGGCGGGGCACGCGCACGCGATTCTCCTCGGAGACGCGCATCTGGCAGCGGCCTTCGATCCGCGGTCGGATGGGGCGGCGTCGGGGTACTGATAAGCGGTGCATACCGTTTGTTGGGCGGTGGAACGGATTGACTATCAACAGACAGGAAGAGGATACGCGGATTAGGCACTGGACTCTACTCCGGCCTCGGCTCGGTAGGCAGCGCCACCTGCCACGCACCAGCGTCTGCGCCACCCCAGATTCCTTCCGGAGCCAATGCTTGGCCGCGCGCGGAGGTTGTCGTCGCTCAGAATGACGGGCCTGCTAAAATCGAGTGGTCATGCGGTATCACATCTGGACCGAAGGCTGCCAGATGAACGAGGCAGACTCGGAGAAGCTGGCGGCGGGCCTCGCGAAGCTGGGCTGGGAAGAGGCCGCGAAGGCCAACGAAGCTGACCTCGCGGTCGTGAACACGTGCGTCGTGCGGCAAAAGGCTGAGGACCGGGCGGCAGGCTACCTGGGACTGCTGCGGAAGCTCAAAGAGTCGCGTGGCGGCGGGCTTCAGATCGCCGTGATGGGCTGCATGGTCGGGCCGCGGACAGATGACCTGCGCTCCCGTTTTCCGTACGTAAACGTCTGGGCACGCCCGCAGTCTTTCGAGGTCGTCCTACGCCACGTGATGCCCGACTCCGAGCTGGGCGGCGAGTTCTGGCCGGACACCTTCCCCGAGCCGAAGGGGCCGACGGCGTTCGTGCCGATAGTCCACGGCTGCAATAAATTCTGCACCTACTGCATCGTCCCCTATCGGCGCGGAAGGGAGCGCTCGCGCACGATAGACGATATCGCCCGAGAGGTCGCTTCTCATTGCGCCAAGAGCGTGCGGGAGGTGACGCTGCTTGGGCAGACCGTGGAGGCGTACGGGAAAGACCTTCCAGCCGGCGAATCCGGCGCGAAGCCCGATCTCGCCTCGCTCTTCGAGGCGATCCACGATACGCCGCGGCTTCAACGGATACGCTTTCTGACGTCATACCCTCGGGACATGACGGAGCGGATCGTCCGCTCGGTTGCCCACCTACCGAAGGTCTGCGAGCACTTCAATATCCCGCTACAGGCGGGCGACAACGACGTGCTGGCACGGATGCGTAGGGGCTACACGATCGAGGAGTACGTCGAGTGGGTGCTCCGCATCCGAGAGGTCGTCCCGGATGCCACGCTGAGCACGGATGTGATCGTCGGCTTCTGCGGAGAGACGGAGGCGCAATTCAAGCGTACGCTGGGCGTCCTCGAGCAACTGCGTTTCGACAAGGTTCATGTTGCAGCTTACTCGCCGCGCCCTGGGACGATCGCGTGGCGACATATGGAGGACACGGTGCCGCAAGACGAAAAGATGCGCCGTCTCCACGCGGTCGAGGCGCTCCAGGAGCGAGTTGGGAGCGAGATCAACGCTCGGCTGGTGGGGACAGTGCAAGAGGTACTGATGGAGGGCGAGAAGGACGGAGTGCTAACGGGGCGAAACCGGGGGAACAAGCTGGTCCATTTCAGGGAACAGGGAACAGGGAACAAGGAACATGCCGGCCCGATCCCGGGCTATCTAGTCAACGTGACGATTACGAGGGCGACAGCATGGTCGCTGCAGGGCGAAATTGCGGCGACGGTGGGCGCATGAACTTGGCCCCGTGGCCCACAGTTTTCACGACCGAAGTCGCCGAGATTCTTCGCTCGCGCCTTCGGCCTTAGAACAATGAGCGAGGGTCAGCGCTCAGCCGGTGCTGTGGCTGGTCCGAGGGGCTCAGAATGACACCACGTCCGGTAGCCGTGCTTGTCGTGATCTTCACGGTGGAGGCCGGACGCCTCCAGGTGCTGCTAATCAGGCGAAGCGCGGAGCCGTTCAAGGACGCGTGGTCGCTCCCGGGCGGGCTCCTCAACCCAGGCGAGTCGCTGAAGGATGCAGCGGTGCGCAAGCTGGATGACGAGACGGGCTTGACGGATGTGTTCCTCGAGCAGCTTTATACCTTCTCGGACCTCGATGGGCAGGGCGCAGTGGCGGTGGCCTACTTCGCGCTGGTGGACGTGAGCGCGACACATCTCGCGCGGCGGCGGGAGTGGCTTCCGGCCTGGTTTCCGGTCCGCCAGCTGCCGGAGCTGGCCTTCCGCAACGAGGACGTGATCGACTACGCACTTCGGCGGCTGCAGGCGAAGCTCGATTATTCGAACGTGGCATATTCACTGCTGCCGGAAGAGTTCAGCCTTTCGGAGTTGCAGGGAACATATGAGGCTATCCTGGGTCGCCGGCTGGACAAACGGAACTTTCGCAAGCGAATCCTCTCGCTCGAGATCGTCGAGGCGACGGGGCGGGTGACGAGTGTGGGGCGGCACCGGCCGGCGCAGCTCTATCGCTTCCGAGAGCGTAAACCGGTCATCTTCTAAAATACGCCGGCTCGGCCGCCTCGGCCAAGGTGAGGGATTTCTTACATCTTTGGCGGCTTACCCTCTTGGCAACTCGCTGGATTCTTGAATATAGTATCGATACTTCAATTACCATTACGTGGAGGGTCGCCCACGTGAACAGGCAGCTAAGAGCGCTGCTCATAGGAATGCTAGGGCCCGCGCTACAAGCGGCGGCCGTGGCTTGGGACTTGCTGGAGCACGGCGTATTCGCGCGCGGCGAGATCGGGAATCTGACGCTGGAGCATATCGTTACCGGGCCGGCGCATCTCTTGATGGCGACAGGCCTCGTGCTTTCCGCGATCTGCATTCCTATCGCACTCCAAGTGGCGACCGCGAGCTCCGAAGAGCTCGCTCGGCCGGAGGACATTGTGAGCGATGCCGAGCTTGCGGGCGAGCTTCGGGCGGCGGAAGCGGCGAAGTGATGCTGGCGATCGAGGTCGGCGACTTACTCGAGGCCGCGGGCCGGCTGCCGATGCACGGGGGCACAACGGGTGGAGCGCTGCCGGGACACCCGTTCTTCGGTGCCGGCTTCCTCTTCGTCGGCTCGCTCATGGTCGTCGAGCTGCTCGCGGGCGGCGTCTGGTCGCGTGCGTACTGGCGCCGTATGTTATGGCCCGGCGCTCTGTTGATGGCAGGTGTCGGCATGTTAATCGTCAGTTATGTCCAGACCGACTCCAAGTCGTTGCATCTCACGCTCGCGATGTTGCTCCTGCTCGGCGGCTACACCGAGGCGCAATACAGGCTAGGAAAGATCTCTCGGGCATCAGCGGACGCCTTCGCGATTCCGGCGCTGATCGTCGGCGGCTTCGTGATCGGGCCGATGCACACGAACGGGAACCTCATGGCCAGCACGCTCGCGCTGACGCACCTGCTGGTCGGCGTGGTGGCCTGGATGCTCGCCGGCGTAAAGATAATGCGGGTGCGCTTTGGCCCGACCCTCGCGCTCGAATACAGCTTCGCCAGCGGCGTGATGATGCTGGGGCTTTCGCTGCTGCTGGTGCAGCAGTTCCACGGGGCGCACTGAGAACTGACGGCCGGGATCCTGCTCGCCGCGCGGCCGGTGGAAGAAAGGAGACCACGATGGTTGGCCAGACAAAAATGCTGCTATGGGCGCTTGCGGCGCGACGATGCTTCTTGTCGAAAGCCTGTTGTTCGCGGCTGTAGTCTCGGGCGAGGGAATGGCAACTCGTTCGGCAACGCATTCCTTGGCTTGCTCGGAGTAGCTGTAGTACTCGGTGGAATCGGGGTTCTTATCGCGTCTGCGCCGACGTTCCTCACTAGGCGCGAATGAAGGCAATTTGCTTCCTCGCTAACACCCGTTGAAGTAAACGACGGCGGACAAGCGCCGCACTAAGTGTTGACTTGACACCATCTCAGAGGCATGGTAGTCTTTAGCCAGACGAGATAGTGTATATCGAACACTAAGTCTGGAGCCGAAACGATGGTGTTGAAGCTAGCGCCCTCGCCGCTGCCGGTGACCGAGCGAGCCGTACTGAACGAGGCCAACGCTTGCACCTCGGACCGCCCGCTCGACACTAGGCCGCTGTCCGAGGAGCGCGCCTTCGCTTTCTGGCAGAAGGACATCCCGGAGGCGTACTGGGGGCTCGACGGGGCTGCGTTGAGCGAGCGCATCGCCGAAGCCCGGCGGCGGCTCGGCTCGCGCTGTGTGGTGCTCGGCCATCACTACCAGCGCGAGGACATCATTCAGTTCGCGGACTATCGCGGCGACTCCTTCAATCTTGCGCGCTGGGCGGCGGAACGCGGCGACGCGGAGTTCATCGTCTTCTGCGGCGTTCACTTCATGGCCGAGTCGGCCGATATCCTCTCGCAGCCGCACCAGAAGGTCGTGCTCCCGAACATGTCGGCCGGCTGCTCGATGGCCGACATGGCGGACCCGGACGATGTTTACGCCTGCTGGGACGAGCTTCAGGCGGCGGGAATTACAGACCCTTCGACTCCGGCTAGCGCCGGGCTCAGGGCAGGCGTAATTCCGGTGACTTATATGAACTCGGCGGCTTCGCTGAAGGCGTTTTGCGGGCGCAACGGCGGTATCGTCTGCACCTCCTCGAACGCGCCGAAGGTCTACGACTGGGCCTTCGAACACGGCTCGAAGCTGCTCTTCTTCCCGGACCAGCACCTTGGCCGCAACACGGGCCTGAAGAAGGGCATCGGCCTCGACCAGATGGCCGTCTGGGACTACACTCTCCCGTTCGGCTCGCTCGGCGGGAACACGCTCGAGCAGCTCGAGCGAGCGCGCGTGATCCTCTGGAAGGGGCACTGCTCGGTGCATCGCCGCTTCTCGGTTGCGCACATCGAGAAGGCACGGCGGGAGCACCCCGGGATCAAGGTGATCGTGCACCCGGAGTGCACGATGGAGGTCGTGCAGGCCGCAGACATGGACGGCTCAACGGAGTTCATCACGCGCACGATCACGGAGGCGCCCGTGGGCTCGAATTTCTCAGTCGGCACGGAGATCAACCTTGTCTCGCGGCTGGCGCGGGAGAACCCGGACAAGATGGTGTTCTGCCTCGACCCAGTCGTCTGTCCTTGCGCAACGATGTACCGCATCCACCCGGCGTACCTAGCGTGGGCGCTCGACGAGCTGGCGGACGGCCGCGTCGTGAACCAGGTGCGGGTCGACGAAGAGACCGCGCGGGACGCGAAGGTCGCGCTGGAGCGTATGCTCGCGTTGGTGTAGGTCCATCCGTCCGAACGCGACGGAGCCTCACGTGATCACCATGGAGGCCGCTGACGTCATCGAAATCATCAAAGCTCTTGACGAAGCTGGTGTGGTTGTCTGGCTTGATGGTGGTTGGGCGGTGGACGCTGCCCTCGAGGTGCAAACCCGGAAGCACGACGACCTCGATATAGTCCTCGCCGACGTGGAGGGGCTGTTGGCTGCCCTCGCGCCGAAAGGCTTTGCAGTCGTCGACGGCAAGCTGCATACGAATTTCGTGCTCGGCGACGCCGGTGGTCGGCGTATCGATGCGCACGTGGTGAACTTCGATGATGCGGGAAACGGGGTCTTCCAGATGCTAGGGGGAGGCGAATGGGTGTTCCCGGCAGCTGGATTCGAGAGTATTGGGACTGTCGCCGGTCAGAGAGTTCGCTGTTTGACTCCCGAAGTACAAATGCAGTGCCACGCGAACGGCCACGAATGGACCCAAACTGACTTTCAGGATATGCGGGCCTTGCGCGATCGGTTCGGCGTGGAACTTCCGGAGGCTTACCGCTAGTGACCACCTCCTACGACTACGTGATCATCGGCTCAGGGATTGGCGGGCTGTATGCGGCAATCCAGGCGCGGGAGCATGGGTCGGTGCTGGTGGTAACGAAGGGAAGCATCGACGAATGCAACACGCGCTGGGCGCAGGGGGGGATCGCGGCGCCGATTGGGGCTGGCGATTCAGCGAAGGAACACCTGCGGGACACGATCGAGGCCGGTGCTGGGCTCGTCGACGAGGATGCGGCGCGGGTGCTGACCAGCGAGGCGGCGGCGCGGATCGAGGACCTGGTGCGGCTCGGGGTGCCGTTCGACACGAGCGAGGGCGAGATCGCGCTGGCGCGCGAGGGCGCGCACTCGCAAGCGCGGGTGCTGCACGCGGGCGGGGACTCGACTGGCGCGCACATCGAACTGACGCTGGCGTCGCTGGCGCGGCAAGAGGGGATCACGGTGCTCGAGAACACGATTGCGACAGAGATCGTGAAAGGGGAGGCGCCGAACTCCGCTCGTCCTACGAGTGCCTCAAAACGAGCGGAACGGGGCGTCTATGGAATTCAGGCGCTGAACACAAAGATGGGGGAGGCCAGCGAATACTCGTGCCTGCATCTCATCCTCGCGACGGGGGGCGCGGGACAGATGTACCGCGTGTCGACGAACCCGGCGGTGGCGACCGGCGACGGGATCGCGCTGGCATACCGGGCGGGCGCCGAGGTGACGGACATGGAGTTTGTGCAGTTCCACCCGACGGCGCTGCGATTGCCGGGCGTGCAACCGTTCCTGATCTCGGAAGCGGTGCGGGGGGAAGGCGGCACCCTGCGCGACGTGCGGGACGAGCGGTTTATGCCTGAGTACGATGAGCGGGCGGAGCTGGCGCCACGGGACGTGGTTGCCCGCGCGATCGTCGACCGGATGGCGGAGACGGGAGCGGACCACGTGCTGCTCGACGTGACGCATCTCGAACGCGGTCATGTGATCGCGCGCTTTCCGCAGATCTACCGCTTCTGCCTCGACGCGGGACTCGACATCACCCGCGAGCCAATCCCTGTCTCGCCGGCGGCACACTACACGATGGGCGGCATTCGCACAAACGTCTGGGGCGAAACGACGCTCGCGGGGCTTTATGCCTGCGGCGAGTGTGCCTGCACGGGTGTGCATGGCGCGAACCGTCTGGCCTCAAACTCGCTGCTCGAGACGGTCGTCTTCGCGCAACGGGTCATCCAGCGGACCGTCGAGGCGCCGGGCGGGAGCGCGCCGGGCACGCCGGGCGCGCTCGATATTAGCGATCCGGCCGCGTCGGAGTCGGGCCCACCAGCGCGAGAGGCGGTGCAGTCGCTGATGTGGGACAACGCCGGCATCGTGCGTGAAGCGGGAGGCCTCGCGCAGGCGAAGGCTGCGCTCTCGGCGTGGGACGGGGCGTTGACTCGGGAGCGGAGCGAGGGCGACCCGAGGGTCGCCCTTACCGATCGGGCAGGCCTCGAGCTGCGCGACCTGATACTGTGCTCGCGGCTGGTGGCGGAGGCGGCGCTGCTGCGCGAGGAATCGCGCGGAGCGCACTACCGCACCGATTTCCCCGAGGCGTGCGAGGATTGGCGACGACACCTCGTGTTCCGGCGTGGCGCACACATTTGATTGCCGGAAACTATCGCGATTAGGGGCGCGCGCACCTTAGAGATCGCTTTGCGGAACAGCAATCATGATGGCCAGCGCAGAGATTCCTCGCCACCACCCTGGATGCTTCGACAGGCTCAGTACGAACGGTTCTCCCCTCCTCACGAGCTCGGAATGACACCTGTCAGTGTGGATTTGTGGACGGTGTTGAGAAAGTAATTGACGCCTTTTCGTAGCGGGACGATACTGCGCTTGAGCTTCCCAAACGGGTTCCAGCGAATCAGGCGACGAAGGGACTCGACAGACCGGATCGGGCGACCGGTCCTCTGATTCGAGACCCCAAATCCCCCGAGGAGTGGGGCCCCCAGGGAAGCTTTTTTTATTTCACGCCTGACCCAGATACAACTCCCGATGGGTGGCCCCCTAATCACTCGGGTGGCAGTACTCGAATCGGGACAGAGCCAGTCGCCGGGCCCAGCGCCCAGTTGGGAATGAAGATTCCGGCGGAAATGCTCCGTGAATCCGCGACGCTTCCCGCTTCATCGCGGAAAACGAGAAACCAATCTCCGGGCTCAGGAAAAATGATCTCGCCCTCGTAGAGGCCTACTTCCACTTGCTCCAGACGCGCGTCTGGAGCGGCATTACTGCGATCGGGATTCGTCGGGTCGAGATATGCCGGTGGTTTGTCACCCGCCCGATAGATGTCGACCATTACGACAGTTTCCTGTGGCGCGCCCGCCGGTGGTGTGCAGCTTACCGATTCTGCTGGGAAGCGAATCCTCACGGGCCGGCCAGCGACCGGTGGATCCGGTGCAAAGAAGGGTCGCCAACCCTCTGGCAGCGCGTCGCATGTGATCCAGTAGCCGGTGTACGGTCCGGCACTCGGGCTTGTCGGAGTCGCGCTGACGCGGGGTCGAAGTGACTTGGCGATCTCCAGCGCTTGCTCCCGCGTGAGGTTCCCCTCGATACGAAAGATGCGGCCGTTCTCTGACCAGAGGAGCGTGTTCGCCTCCGTCGCGCGGACAGAGTCCCGGATCACTTCCCCGCTCGGGTCGTAGTACTGCACGATGCGCAGGCCGGTCAGCCAGTAGGCCTCCTCGCCCAGGCCTCTCACCGGCTGCGCCTGCGACGAGCTGAGGACGCCCTTACCCGCAATCGGCAGGCCTTTGCCGACGGGCGCGTTCGTCTCGAAGAGGACGTAGGGCGTGCCGTCGCTGTGCCGATAGAAGAGAACGGCGGCTTTCACGGAGCGGAAATCCTGGATGAGGACTCGATCGGGCTCGGCGGAAGCCGCATCGGCGGGGAGCAGCAGCGGCAGACCAAGACGCGTCTCCGCCTCAGCTAGAGTCACCTGAGTACCGCTAATCTCGCGCGTGAGGTCTGTCGGCACTTCGGCCGTCTCGAAGATGTTGATGTGGTCAAACAGGTCCGCGATGGCGTCGCGGGCGGGGCTGATTACGCCGGCAACGAAGGCGAGGGCGACAGCAGCGGCTGCCATTGCTGTCACGGCGAGCTGCCACAACGGCGCGCGCGCCCGCAGCCTGCGCTCCGCCTCGATCCGTGACCGGACTCGCGTCGCAAGCGAGGGCGTCTCGGGGAACGCGATCGCCCGGCTGAGCAGGGTTATGTCGCGTTCCAGGCGGTCGATTTGTTCTTGCATCAAGTTATTGTCTCCCAGGAGCTGCGGGTAGCGTTGCCGAACCACCTCGCGCAGCTTGCCGAGCGCCCGGTGAAGGCGCGATTTGACGGTGCCCTGCGCACAGCCCAGGTATTCGGCCAGCTCGCGTTCGGGCAGGTTGAGGAAGTAGCGCAGGTAGACGACTACCCGTTCCTGCTCGCGCAGCGACTCGAGCGCCGCCCAGATCAAGCGGGCACGCTCGCGGTCGATGACTGCCTCGTCGATGCTGTCCGGCAGCGGCCGATCGCGCACAGCGAGACGTTCGGCGGCCGCAGTCCCACGGCGGCGCGAGCGGTGCATCGTGAGCGCCTGGTTGATGACGATGCGCAGCAGCCAGGGCCGGAACTCCCGTCCCAGCCGGAAGCTGCGGATCGCCTTGTATGCTTTCACAAGACCCTCCTGAGCAGCGTCTTCCGCCTCATCCGCATCGCGCAGGACCAGAAAGGCGGCCCGAAAGGCGCCCTCCTGGTGGCGGCGCACAAGCTCCTCGAAGGCGGCGGCGTCGCCCTGCTGCGCGGCGGCGATGAGCGTGTCGTCTTGCAGTGAAGTCCTCTCGCAGAGTCTACTCCGCAACGCTCAGGTTGGTTCCCGACGGCATCTTCAGCGAATGCGGAAGCCAATAAGCGAATCCCGACCAGCTGGCTGAGCCGAGCGTCATTCGGTTATTCGATCGTCATGCCCGACGACTCGCCCGCTATAATGGGCGCATGCTCGGTGATCCCCGCGAGGTAAGAGATAAAAGGTCTTCTCGCATCAACAATTCCTGGCCAGAAGCCTTCCGCATCGCTATACTCGGGGAGATGGTGCAGATCCAGGTCGACGGCTTCAACGGGCCGATCGACCTCCTGCTCGAACTCATCGACCGCAATCAGCTCGACGTCAGAGCCCTATCGCTCGCGGAAGTGGCGGACCAGTACTGGGGCGAAATCGATTCCGGCGACGGCATAGAGCCGGAGGTCCTCGCCGAGTTCATCACGGTCGGCTCCAAGCTCCTCTACATCAAGTCCTGCGCGATCATTCCAAGTGCCGAGCCGCCGGCTGAAGGCCTCGCCGAGCGCATCGAGCAGGCGGCAGGAGAACTGACGGCGATGCTGGAAGAGCACAAGCGCTTCAAGGACGCCGTCGAGCTGTTCAGGCAGCTAGAGGACGAAGGCCGACGCACGTATGGCCGTGTGGCGCCCGGAAAAGGCGTGCCGCTGCCGCCGGGGCTCGAGGGGGTGACCCTGGACACGCTGCTCTCCGCCGTAAAGGAAGCGCTGACGCGCAAGCCGCCGGAGCCCGAAGAAGGAGTCCTGCACATCGAGCCGGTGACCGTGAACGAGAAGATCAGCGAGATCGACGCGGCCCTCGAGCAGAAGCGCGGACGCCTGCGCTTCCGGCCCCTGCTGGCGAAATGCGAGACGCGGACCGAGATCGTGGTGCTGTTCATGGCGCTGCTGGAGATGATTAAGAGCGGCCGCCTGTGGGCAGAGCAGGAGCGCGCCTTCGGCGATATCGTGCTGGTCGAGGCGGCGAAGACGCCGGCCTAGCGGAGACGGAACCTCACAACCGATTGCCTGCGGCGCAACGGATAAACGAATGCGCGTCTTGAGGCGCTTTGCTCCCACTCAATCCTTCGATACCTCAGGGATGGGGGGCGTTAGGGATTCAGGGTGGAGCGACAGGTGGGTCCCGATCGGGCGAGGTCAGGGATTCGACTAAGGGATGCTGCGGGCGAAGCATTTTCAAGGAGTAGCGTTGTTAGACCACGGTGGATGCTTCGCCCGTACGCCTATCGGGCGGTCGCGGGCGCCGGCCGCGTTAGCGGCGGCGAGGGCGAGGACGGCCGGCGGAGTTATCCGGGACGATGTCCAGGGTGCGGCCGTTTAGCTGCGTGCCTTTGAGGGCCTCCATGGCTGCCTCTGCGGCGGAGCGATCCGCTATCTGAACGTACGCAAAGCCCTTCGTCCGGCCGCGGCGGTCGCTAACGATCTTCACGGAAGAGGGCTCGCCGTAGGGCGCGAAGGCCGCCTTGAGCTGCGCTTCTGTCGTTCCATGTGCCAAATTTCCTACATAAAGCCGCGGCAAATTGTCGCCTCCCCTTCTACGCCACTGCCCGCCGGCGGGACCAGCGGCTTCGCCGCCATCCGCGCGACGCGGCGGGCTGCGGTGGCGCTGCTTGCACTGTTCTGCCGTCGGCGCTCAAGCGAGGGAGCCTCATACCGAGGCCGCGCTCGATCGATTGCCACTTCGGCAGGTCCACGGCGCTGACCAGCGTGATCGCCCGGCCAGGCCGCCCCATCCGTGCTGTCCGGCCCACGCGGTGCGTGAACAGCTCGTGTGTCTCCGGGAGTTCGAAATTGATGACACGCTCGATGTGGACGATGTCGAGGCCCCTGGCGGCGACGTTGGTGGCGACGAGGATCGGTACTCGCCCGGACCGGAACGAGTCGAGTGCCCTGTCCCGCTGCGCCTGGTTCAGGTTGCCTTCGAGAACAGCGACTCGATAGCCGGCGGCTTTCAGCCGCCTCCCCAGGTTCTGGACGCCGCGCTTGGTGCGCCCGAAGACGAGCGTGGCGCCCTCCGTGGGTTCGTTAAGCAGCCGGAGCAGCGTCTGGAACTTATCCTCACGGTAGACTTCCATGACGACGTGCTCGATGTCCGGTTCGCTGCCATCTTCGTCATTCGACTTCACGATCTCCGGGTCTTGCAGGTGCTTTGCCGCTATCTGCTCCACCCACGAGGGCGTCGTGGCGGAGAAGAGCGCGGTCTGCCGGCTGCGCGGTGTCATACTGATGATGCGCTCGACGTCCGGTGCGAAACCGCGGTCGAGCATCTCATCGGCCTCATCCAGGACCAGCATGTGGAGGTCGCCGAGGCGCAGATTGCGCCGCTTGATGTGGTCGAGCACCCGGCCGGGCGTCCCGACCACCACCTGGGCCCCGCCGACGAGCGCTTGCTCCTGTGAACCGTAACCGACGCCGCCGTAGAGCAACGTTACCTTGATGCCGCCCGCCCTGCCGAGCTGCGACAAGACGTCGCCGACCTGGCGCGCGAGTTCGCGCGTTGGCGTGAGGATAAGGGCCTGGACGTGGCGTCGCTGCGGGTCAATACGCTCGATTATCGGCAGGCCGAAGGCAAGGGTCTTGCCGGAGCCGGTCTGCGCCTGCGCTATGATATCGCGCCCTTCGAGCAGAATGGGGATGGAGCTGGCCTGGATGGCGGTCGGCGTCTCGATATTCATTTCGTCGAGCACCCGATGACTGGATGCCCGGAGTTGGAAGGTATGGAAAGACGACAAAAGAATCCTTTCGCGGCTGGAACTGAGGGACGATAAGACCGAGAGGTCGGAAAGTAATCGTGTCAGCGTAAACGTTAATGTTGACTTGAGTATACGTGTTCGGCGGCCAGAACGCAATGCTCAACTGGCACCCCGTCGGCTAGCAGGTTCCAGCCGCTTCCCGTACACTTGTGTCGCCATGGCCCGAATTCTGAAGTTCCTGCAGGGACGCAAGATGACGAAGAACGAGCGGGTGGCGGCAGCTCTGAAGGGCGATCACGTCGACGCCGTGCCGGTTTCCGCCTGGTGGCACGATTTCGAGCGAGAGTGGTCGGCGAGTGACCTCGCTGAGGCCACGCTCGAGGCGTACCGCAAGTACGACTGGGACTTCATCAAGGTCAACCCGCGGGCGAGCTACTTCGGCGAGGCGTTTGGGGCGAAGTATGCCCCGCGGGAGGGCGGCCAGCCCGACCTGATCGAGCCTGGCGTCAGCTCTCCGGAGCAGCTGCGGCGGATCGAGCGTCAGGACGGAAGGGGTGGCGTGTGGGCGGAAGAGCTCGAAGCGCTGCGCCTGATAGCCGCCAGGCTCGACGACGAAGCGCCCTTCATGCAGACGATCTTCTCGCCGCTCGCGACGATGAGCCGAATCACCGGGTCAACGAAGTACGTCCAGCGGCTGATGAAGGAGAACCCCGACGAGCTACTCGCCGCGCTAGCCCCGATCGCGGAAACGCTCACGGCCTACTCGAAGGCGAGTCTGGACGCCGGGGCGGCCGGCATCTTCTTCGCAACGGTGGAGTGGGGCTCGGGGGATGTCATCTCGATCGAAGACTACAACCGGTTCGCGCGCCCATTCGACCTGAAAGTGCTAGAGGGCGTCAAGGGAGCGCCTTTCAACGTCCTCCACGTCTGCCGGACCAACAACCACCTCTCGCAGCTGCTGGACTACCCGGGCATCGCGGCGTTCCACTGGGCGGTGCACCAGCAGGGCAACCCATCGTTATCGGAGATTGCCACGAAGACAGCCGGCGCAGTGATGGGCGGCGTCTCTCAGGAAGAGACGCTGACCTCAGGCCCGCCACAGGGCGTTTCGCGAGAGGCGCGCGGTGCGATCGAGGAGACCCACGGGCAGCGCTTCTTCCTCGCGCCCGGCTGCTCGATTGACCCGGCGACCCCGGAGGCCAACCTGCGCGCGCTCGTCAAGGCCGCGCGCTGATGAGTGTCTCGCTCGCGCGGCGCGAACTTTCGCGCGTCGCGGCGGGCCGGCCGTGCGGCGTGACGATCGGGGTGTTCGACGGCGTCCATCGCGGGCATCAGCACTTGATCGGCGTGCTACTGGAGTTCGCGCGGCGGGAAGGGCTCGCGAGCGTGGCCGTGACGTTCAACCCGCACCCGCGCACCGTCCTGCGTCCGGGCACCGCCTTGACGTACCTCACCTCGCTCGAAGAGCGGGTCGAGCTTCTGCAGGGACAAGGACTCGACTCCGTCGGCGTCCTGGCGTTCACGTCGGAGCTGGCACAGCTCTCGGCCGAGGACTTCCTCACACTGCTTGTTCAGGAGCTGGAAATGCGGCTGCTCGTCGTCGGGCCGGACTTCGCGCTGGGCCGCAACCGAGCGGGGACGATCGGCGTGATGAGAGAAATCGGCGAGCGCCTCGGCTTTCGCGTGGAGGTGGCTCCTCTGCTCGCAGAAGCTGATGAAAAGGTCGGATCGAGCGCGATCCGGCAGGCGCTGGCGGCAGGCGATGTCGAGCGCGTAGGAAGGCTGCTCGGGCGGCCGTTCTCGCTGCGCGGGCCGGTGGTGGCCGGCGACCGCCGGGGCCGCACACTCGGCTTCCCGACCGCGAACATGGCCATCGGCCTAGACCGTGCACTCCCCGCCTATGGCATCTACGTCACGCGGGTGTACGTCCGGGAGAGCGCCTACGAATCCTGCACGAGTATCGGCATACGGCCTACCTTCGATGTGGAGCCGCGGCCGGTGGTCGAGACGTTCATCCTTGACTTCGACGAGGAGATCTACGGGCGAGAAATGCAAATCGACCTACTGCACAGGCTGCGCGGTGAGGAGCGGTTCGCTTCGGCGGAGGAGCTGATCGCGCAGATGGAGAAGGACGTGGGGGCGACACGCGAGTGGTTCGACACGGAATGAAAAGGGAGAAATGAGAACGGCGGCTTCAGCTCCAGGTAGGTGGGGCTTGCTCGGGACGAGCCGCCGAGATTCTTCGCTCTCAATTGCGAACGTAATTGCCGCTTTCGGGTCCGAACACCAAAAGAACGGCAGTTGCGGCGAGGGCTCAGAATGACAGTCGGGTCCGCGCGCGTCCCCGCAAGCGAAGAGCTGCGCTGGATTACGGAGCGCGCTGTTGCCGACATCATTCCGCGCGACGAGTTTGTGGGGGCGGTGACATCGGGGCGCGCGCTGCGCTTGAAGATGGGATTCGACCCAAGCGCGCCCGACCTGACGCTCGGCCACGCGGTTGGCCTCCGCAAGCTGCGGCAGCTCCAGGACCTCGGTCACACGATCGTGGTGATCGTTGGCGACTGGACGGCTCGGATCGGCGATCCGTCCGGACAGTCCAAAACGCGCCCGATGCTTACGGCCGAGCAGGTCAAGGAGAACGCGGAGACTTACCTGCGGCAGTTCTCGAAGATCGTCGACCGCGAGCTGACAGAGATCCGGTGGCAGAGCGAGTGGTTCGACGCGTTTACACTCACGACGATTGTGAACCTCGGAGCCAAGTTCACGGTGGCGCAGATGCTGGAGCGCGGGGATTTCGCCGAGCGCTTCGCGGTCAGAAAGCCGATCGGCATCCACGAGCTGTTCTACCCGCTCCTCCAAGCCTATGACTCAGTGGCGGTGAAGGCGGACGTAGAATTCGGCGGGACGGACCAGACGTTCAACCTGCTCGTGGGTCGGCAGCTCCAGCCGGAGTTCGGGCTGAAGCCCCAGGCCGTCTTTACCGTGCCGCTCCTGGTGGGGACGGACGGCGTGAAAATGAGCAAGAGCCAGGGGAACTACGTGGCGCTCGACGAACCTCCGCATGAGATGTACGGCAAGCTGATGTCAATCACGGATCCGCTTGTCGGCGACTACTTCGAACTGCTGACCGACGTCTCGGACGAGGATCTCGCGGGCATCCGCGAGGCCGTCGACCAGGGCGGCACCGGCGCGCGCGATGCGAAGATGCGTCTCGCGCGGGAGATCGTGTCGCAGTTCCATGGTGAGCGGGCGGCAAACCAGGCGGAGGAGGAGTTCCAACGCGTCTTCAGCAAGCGCGAAACCCCTGAGGAAGCGCTGGATTTACCTCTCGCGTTCAACGGGGCGGCAAGCGTGGAGATCGATCTGACAGACGTTCTCGTTTCGGCTGGAGTGGCCCCCAGCAAGTCAGAGGTGCGCCGCCTGGTCACTCAGGGCGCGGTCGAGGTGAACGGGACGCTTGTCGCAAGCACCCGAGTCACCGTCGGCAAGGAAGCAATGATTCGCATCGGCAAGCATCGATTTGTTCGCATCGTGGATAACAGCACTTCCTGAACGCTGCACCTCGTATCCGGCTCTTCGGTCAATCTCGGGAAATAGATCATCGACCGTTGCCAAAGAGGTGATGGATTGGGCGGTTCGTTCAAAGCCCCCAAAGCAAGCCAGCACGCTATTTTCCGACCGATTCGGCCTTGCCAGCGCTGTGGTAGTCGCGCCGGCCCCCGCCGGCGTGCTTGATACCGCTACCTATTTCCGCGGTAGCGGCTCACTACGCTCCACGCCACCGGCAACGTCAACGATGCAAGACCGAGCTTCATTAGGTCCCCCACTATGAACGGGTAGAGGCCGAACTCGAGCGACTTGCTCAGGCTAATGTCCAGATCGTAAGCCAGCCAGAGAATCCCCGGGACGTAAAGGACCGCATTGCCCAAAAACATTCCGAAGTGCACCCAAGGTTTGCGGTCCCATTGCCACCGCTCGCAGAGAAATCCAACGAGAGCTGCAGAGAGAATGAATCCGACGATATACCCGCCACTAGCCAGATCCCACACGAATTCTCTGGTGCCTGACCAGGGCAGAATGAAGTGGACGTCCCAGTCACCGCTGACGCCGGGGTCGCCTGGGGCAAACGCCGAGAACACGAACATCCCCATCAGCATGTAAATCACCATTGAGCCAGCGCCGCGCCACAATCCTAGTGATCCGCCAGCCACCAACACCGCGAACGTCTGCATTGTGACCGGTACAGGCGACCACGGCGTCTGGACAGCGATCTGAGCACAAATCGCCGTGAACATCGCGAAGCCGATCATCAGCGCGAAGTCCTGGGCAAGAATGGCCGCGCGGCTGTCCGATCGTATGCGCGGAAATACCGCGTCTGCGAGTGTCAATGCCTCGGTTTGTTGCAAGGCGTCCTCCTCGAACAATGTATGGACGACGATAGCGTCCCCCAATCCTACCGTTCTATTTCGTCACTCGCAACGAACTCGTCTGCCGCGACAGTGTTTGGCGCTAGCGATCTTTGTCTGCGTGTACGCCTTCAACATGCTGGGCGATGCGCTCCGCGACGTGCTGGACCCCCGTTTGCGCGGCGGGCGCTAGTGCTCGGGAGCGTGTAACGTATCCTGGCATTCTTTTCGTCGTTTCCTACGTAGACTTTGACGAATATCGAAAGAGGCGCTACTATAGGCGCTCTGAGGTGTGGCAATTCTGTATAAGTGTTTCTACAGTTCACTGATTATAGTGTCGATAACCCTCCTCGGCACCGTAGCATGCGGCGGCGGTGCGAGCGAGCCAGGGCCGTCGTCTGCAGCCACCCCGTCTCCGGTCGCGGGGCGTGGCGGCAGCCATGGACCCGGGGTCACTGAAACCGACATTGTCCTGGGGATGACAAACGATATATCAGGCACGGCCGATACTCCGTACGGTCTGATCACGGCGGCGATCCAGGCTTACTTCCGCAAGGTGAGCCAGGAGGACGGCGGCGTTTGCGGGCGGAGGGTAGTGCTGCAGGCAGAGGATGACGGCTACACACCCGAAGGCGCACTGCAGAAGACGAAGAAGTTGGTCGAGCAGGACCACGTACTGGCGATGATCGGCGCGCTGGGTACACGTGTGCATGTGCCCGTGGCAGCGTACCTGAACGATCCCAACGGCGACGGCAACAGCGCGGACGGAGTTCCGGACCTCTTCGTCTCGACCGGCTGGTCGGGCTGGGGTGACGTTGCGAGATACCCGTGGACGATAGGATACATTCCAGACTATCTGACGGACGCTCGGGTCCTGGCGCGATACCTGAACGACCACCTGAACGACAAGAAAATCGGCATTCTTGCACAGAACGACCAGTTCGGGAACGACTACCTGCGAGGAGTCCAGGAGGGGGTCTCTAACAAGGACATGGTCGTTTCCTCGCAGACGGTCGATCCTTCGCCGACGACGTTGAAGGCTCAGGTGCTCGCAACTCGCGACACGGGCGCGGAGGCCGTAGTGTTGGCGCTGCCCCCGGAAGTGTCCGCTGAGGTCTTCCGTATAGCAGGGGCGGAGCGGTATTCCCCAAGATGGCTCGTTAGTTACGTTAACTCCCCAAGCGCCCTTGCTCGTGAAATCGGAGGCGGCACACTAGCCGAACAGTTGCTCAAGGGCTTTGAAGATCTCAAAGGGTCGATCTCAACGGAGTATCTGCTCAGCGCCGTCGACGATGCGGAAGCGCCACCGATGCGCGAGCACAGGCGGATCATGGAGACATTCAACGGCCCGGTGGTAAGTACGCTAAGCGTCTACGGCCAGTCGCTCGCCGAAGCGGTGGTCGAGACGCTGAAGCGCACCTGCGAGAGTATCACGCGCGATGCAGTGCTCCATGCGGCCGAGTCGCTCCAGCATTTCCACTCATCGCTTATGCTGGACGGGGTCGAGCTGAATCTGGGGCCCAAGGACCACTTCGCCATCCAGACGCTTCAGCCTGTCGAGATCCAGAAGGACGGCACTTTGAAGGACCTCGGCGATCCCGTCGCCGTCGAATAAGAATGGGCGAGACCGGCGCGATCGACGACATCGTCCACCGGCACGCCCGGGCGATCGTATCCATGGACATCGCCCAGATTATGAACGACCTCGAACCGCGTGCGATGGCAAAGCTCCAGCAGCAGGCCGGCGGCGGCACTGCGATTCGGATTAACGACTACGAGCTTCTCGGCAGCCGGCCGGATGGCGACGACTGGTTGTATGAAGTCCGGTATGACGGCCCGCAGTCATTCAAAGTCGTGGCGCGTTGGTCGCTGATCGGCGCCGACTGGAAGGTTGTGGACGCCGACGTCACGGAAAGCAAGTAAGGCCCGGCCAAAGCTCGCTATCCCGAGCTCAGCTGCTCCGCCAGCGCCCGATAGACCGCCCCGTTGAACGCCAGCCCTGAGTGCGTTCCTCTGACCTCAATGTTTTCGGCGCCGGGGATCTGGCAACTCCAGGCCGGGACGATCGGATCGTCCCGGCTGTAGACTGAGACAACCTTCGTCCTCCAGTTGAGCGGGGCTCGCAGGTCGGGGAAGAAAGCGCATCCGCAGTCGGGCGCGTCGCAGTCGGGGTCAAGCAGGTTCCGGGCGCGGCTGCTGGCCTCGCCGAGCCTGCGTGAGGGGGTGCTGGGCGCGCTGCTTGCGTTGCCCCAGCGGAAGCGCATCATTCCCCCGACGGGCGAGCCGAGAATCACGAGGTGCGAGGCTCGCTCCCCCAGGCGGGTCGCGATCGCCTTCGCCAGGATGCCGCCGCGGCTGTGCCCAATAAGGACCGCCGGCTTTTCGGTGCGCGAAAGCCTGCGTTCCAGCGCTTCCTGCGCCTGCCCGGTTAGGCGCTCGGGGCAGCCCGCGTTCAGCCAGAAGGTCGAGGGGACCGGACGGTAGCCAATGCGGCCGAGCCAGGAGTGCATCGGCTGGAGATAGAAGTCATTCGCGAACAGGCCCGGCAGCACCAGCGCGGGCCGGCCGTCGCCCCGCGGGACACCCACCCCGTAGAAGACCGGGTCGGCCATCAGCAGGGCGAACTCCCGGAGCGCCAGGGGTTCGCGAGAGACGGACGAGAGGCGTTGTTGTACCAAGATTACGCCCGAGCGGCCTCGCGCTCCTTGTTGGCGTTCTCGATGATCTTCTGAGCGAGGTGGGCGGGCACTTCCTCGTAGTGCGAGAGGCTCATGGTGAAATAGCCGCGGCCCTGCGTAATCGAACGCATATCGGCGGCGTAGCGCTGGACCTCCGCCAGCGGCGCCTGGGCATCGATCGTAGTCATCATCCCGGAAGGGGTCATGCCCAGCACCCGCGCGCGCTTGCCGTTGAGGTCGCTGATGACGTCGCCGGTGTTCGCCTCAGGCACCGTGACCTGCAGATCCATGATCGGCTCCAAGATGCAGGGCTGGGCGTCCTGTGCGCCCTTCTTCATGGCCTGCGCTGCGGCGAGCTTGAACGCGATGTCCGAAGAGTCCACGGGGTGCTCTTTGCCGTCGTACAGGGTCACGCGCATATCGACAATCGGGTAATGCGCCAGGATGCCGTCGCCGAGCGCCTCGGTGACGCCCTTCTCGACGGACCCGATGTACTGCTTGGGGACGACACCGCCGACGGTCTTGTTGACGAACTCGAAGCCTGACCCCCGCGGCAACGTCTCCACTTCGAGGGCCACACGGGCGAACTGTCCGTGCCCGCCGGTCTGCTTCTTGTGCGTGTACTCGGCCTGCGCCGTCGACTTGACCGTCTCTCGGTAGGGCACCTTAGGCATGTGCATCTCAAGGTCGACGCCGAACTTGCGCCTGATCTTCTCGAGCGCGACCTCGACATGCGAGTCCCCGAGGCCCGAGAGAATCATCTCGCCCGTATCGGGGCTGCGCTCCAGCCGCAGGCTGGGGTCTTCCTCGACGATGCGGTTGAGCGCAGTGCCCATCTTGTCGAGGTCGGCTTTGGTCTTAGGCGAGATCGCCGCGCTGAACGACGGCTGCGGGAACGAAATCGGCTCGAGCGTGACCGCGTTGTCGCGCGCGCCGAGGGTTTCCCCGGTGTGGGTGTCCGCAAGCTTAGCGACCGCGCCGATGTCGCCGGCTGTGATCTGCGACGCGTGCTCCTGGTTCTTGCCGACGATGTGATAGAGGCTGCCGATGCGCTCGTCGGCGTTGCGATTCGCATTCCAGACGTGGGAATCCGACTTGAGCGTGCCGGAAAGCACCCGGAAGTAGGATAGGCGGCCCACGTAGGGGTCCGCTGTCGTCTTGAAGATGAGCGCCGCGAGTGGCCTGGATGCGTCGGGCGGCAGCTCCTTGCCGGCGGCGCTGGCCACAAGGTCGGACGGCGAGGGGAAGAGCGCGGCGATTGAATCTAGCAGGCGTCGGGCGCCGACCGCCTTTGTCGCCGAGCCGGTGAAAATCGGGATGATTTCCCCTGCGGCGATGCCGGCGCGCACTCCTGCCCTTAGCTCCTTCGCGGAAAGCTCCTCGCCTTCAAGGTATTTCGTGATGAGCGCGTCGTCCGTTTCGGCCGCAGCCTCGATCAGCTTCTCGCGCTGCTGGTCCGCCTGCGATGCGACTTCGGCCGGGATCTCCCCTTCTTCGGCCTTCTCACCAAGGTAAGCCTTCATCGTTAACAAGTCGACGACGCCCTGGAACGCCTGCTGGGCGCCCACCGGCAGCTCGACCGCCAGGCACTTGTTCCCCCAGAGCGACTGTATCTGCGCCAGCGTGCTGCTGAAGTCGGCGTTGTCGCGGTCCATACGGTTGATGAAGATGGCCCGCGGCAACTCCAGCTCTTCGGCGAACCGCCAGGCGAACTCCGTGCCTACCTGCACTCCCGACGACGCATCGACGACAATGAGCGCTGTATCGGCCGCCCGCAGGCCGCATTTCACCTCGCCCATGAAGTCCATGTAGCCGGGGGTGTCGAGGAGGTTCACTTTGTGGCCCTCCCATTCAAGCGGGAGGATCGAGAGGTTGAGGCTGAACCCCCGTTTCTGTTCGTCCGGGTCCCAGTCCGAGAGGGTCGAGCCGTCCTCGATCTTCCCGAGGCGGTTGGTAGCGCCGGCGGCGAACATCAGCGCCTCGGCCAGCGACGTCTTTCCTGTGCCGCTGTGCCCTACGAACGCGACGTTACGTATATTCTCCGCCGGGTAGTCTTTCATAAGGGGACCTCTCTCGATTGGGGCGAACTGTGCGGTTCTATCGTACTGATTTAGGGATGGACAGGGAAGGAGTGGCGCCGCTTGACACCGTATCTCGCGAGCGCATAAATGGGTGCTGCTAGATATGATCGACCAGCAGGCAGGTAGCGCGGTGCGAACGCCAGCTGAATGCGAGCGCTGCGGGAAGAGCCTAGAGCGCTCCACGTTCGAGGTACGAACCGCGGACAACGCCCGTCTGCGCTGTCTGACCTGCGCCCTCACCTTCTGGCCGCTCGTGCGTCGTTCGGCTATCGTGGCGCTGATCGTGGGGACAATTCTGACTGCGATCAACCAGGGCAACATCATACTCGGCGGCGACATCCCGGCGTCGCTCTACTGGAAGATTCCACTCACGTACGCAGTGCCGTATTGTGTGGCGACGACCGGCGCGCTCCTCAACAGTCGCCGGCTTGTTCAGTCCGCCGAGGGTACTGCATGATTGCGCTCCGAGACAAAGACACCGGCGCCGACCTGGGAAGCATCAGCGAGGAGCAACTTCAGTTTCTCGTCGACCAGCTCGAGGAGGAGTACGCGGAGGACCGGGACTACTACATTAATCGCACGATGCTCGATGTTAAGCGTCAACACGACGCTGATCCTGGGCTCGTCGACCTTATTTCGAAAGCCATGGGCGATCGGGACGGCGTAGAAATAGTGTGGTCACCGATTTAGCGGATGTCCAAGCAGAGAGAGGAGGATTGCGATGGCGCAACACGTTACGTTCTGGCGGATGAAGGCGCAGCCCGGCAAGGTAGAAGAGATTCAGCGCCTGATGGAGGGCGCCGCCGATGATCAGCGGCTCAGGGAGCGGGGATGGGAGATGAGCGTGGCCGGCAGGCGCAAGGATAACCCGGACGAGGTCTGGGGCTGCGTCACCTGGGATACGAGCGACCGCTACTATGCGAACGCGGAAAGCCCCGAACAGAACTCCTGGTACGAGCGCATGCGCGCCCTGCTCGCGTCCGACCCCGAGTGGTTCGACTGCGACGTGCTCGAGGAGCAGAGGGCATAGGGCGAGGCGGACCTCGCCCCGCTTCGACCAGCGACCCGATTAGCCGGCTACGCCGTTCCTAACTAGCCCTTGACCTGCTTCGAAGCACGGTCGCCGCCACGAAACCGCCCATCGCGGCGAGAGCGCCGATGCCGATAACGAGGGGAATGGCAACGCCATCGCCGGCAACGGAATGTGTCGAGGCGCTTGCGCTTCCGGCGGAGCTGCTAGCGCGGTCTCGGAGTGCAAGCGCGGAGACCGCTCTTACGCCGTCGCCCGCGGATGTCCCGCTGCTCACCACCCGCCCGTCCCCGACGACGACCGCGCCGGCCATGCACGGATGGAAGATGCAGAAGTAAGGAAAGACGCCGGGATTATCGAACTGGTACGACACTGACTTCCCCGGGTCGATTTCTTCGCCTCCCTTTCCCACTCGGCCTGTCATTCCCCAGGAGTTGGCTGCACCTGTCACGGCATGCGGATCGGGGTCATTGTTGGTCCACGTTACTTGCTGTCCCTGCTGGATGCGGACGACCGTCGGCTCAAAGCAGTTCTTGCTCAGCTCAACCTGCGCGCCTGTCCTGTCTGAGAACACCCCATTATGACAGCCGCCTCCGGCTTCGGCGGGCGCCCCTCCCGCCAGAGCCAGCGCGCCTACGGCCAGCGCTATAGCCATCGCTGCTATTCGATGCATTGTGCGTACCTCCTCTCGCGTTTGTTCTGGGAGATATACACCGGAGGGACGCGGTTGGTTCCCGAGGCGTTTAGTCGGAGCGGATTGGCTGCCAGCAGATTACCCAGCGGATAAGCAGATGCGAGCGAATCCGTTTATCCGCTAGACGAATCTGCTGACGGTCGATCCGTTGTGAGATTCGACAGCCGTCAATGCCGCCCGGCCTGCTGCTCCGCCAGCATCGCCGTGTTCGAGAGCAGCATCGCGACCGTCATGGGGCCGACGCCGCCGGGGACCGGCGTGATCGCGGACGCGACCTGGCGCACGCCCTCGAAGTCGACGTCCCCAACGAGGCGGCGGCCGGACTGGCGGGTCTCATCCTCGATCCAGTTGTTGCCCACGTCAATGACGACCGCGCCGGGCTTCACCATCGCGGCGGTGATCGCGTTCGGCGATCCCATCGCGGCGATGAGGATGTCCGCCTGGCGCGTGAAGGTGGCGAGGTCTGGCGTGCCGGTGTGGCAGAGCGTCACGGTGGCGTTCGCGCGCTCGTTCTTCTGCATCAGGATTGCCGCGACCGGCTTGCCGACGATGTTCGAGCGCCCGCAGACTACGACGTGCTTGCCGTTCGGCGGATGCCCGCTGCGGTGCAGCAGCTCGACGATGCCAGCCGGTGTGGCGGGCCACGGCGAGGGCTCGCCGCGAAGGAGACGGCCCAGGTTCATCGGCGTCACGCCGTCAGCGTCCTTCTGCGGGTCGATCGCGTTGATGATCGCGTGCTCGTCCAGCTTCTTCGGTAGTGGGAGCTGGACAAGGATGCCGTGGAAGCGACCGTCTTCGTTGAGATCGAGGATGCGCGACAGGAGCGTCTGCTGGCCGGTGTTCTCCGGGAGATGGAACATATCGGAGTAGATCCCCGCCTGCTCCGCCGCATCCCCCTTCGAGCGCACGTACGAGAGCGATGACGGGTTCTCGCCGACGAGCACGAGCGCCAGCCCTGGCGTGATCCCCCGCTCGTGCAGCTTGTCAGAGCGCTGCTTCGCCTCCTCGCGCACCTGCGCGGCGATCGCCTTGCCGTCGATGACGATGGCGGGTTCGCGGGCGCCAGGACGGCGCGCGACCGGCTCATCAGTCGCTCGTCTAGTGACAAGCCGCATCACTTCCGCCCGCGCATCATCGAGAGAGACCCCAAGATTCTTGAAAACCCTAGCTGCTCTGCCATCATCGACCTTGGTCAGGCCCAAAATTAGGTGCTCGGTTCCGATGTGATGCTGGCCCAAAGTGCGCGCCTCTTCGAATGTAAGTTCAATCGTCTTCTTAGCCCGCGGCGTGAGCTTTATCTCACCCATCACTGCGCGATCTCCACGACCGACAAAGTGTTCGACTTCGTTACGAACCTTGGTCAACTCCAAGCCAAGGTGAGCAAGGGCTTGCGCTGCGACGCCTTCCCCCTCGCGCACCAGCCCCAAAAGCAGATGCTCCGTTCCGATGTAGTTATGGTTGAAGCGCAGCGCCTCTTCTTGGGCTAGCGTCAGCACCCGCCGCGCGCGCTCGGTGAACTGATCGAAGCGGTCGGCCATGGCGCGTAAAATGATACACCCGCCAGTGGGAGCCACCGGCGTATAATCGCCGCATGCCAAACGAGGACATCAACGGGGTCAGCATCTACCTTGAGGAGTATGGCTCCGGCGACCCGCTCGTACTGGTGCACGGGTCGTGGACCGACCACATGGAATGGCCGTTCACCGTCCCGGGCTTCGCCCAGCGCTTCCGCGTCGTCATCTACGACCGGCGCGGGCACAGCCAGAGCGAGCGTGCCGACGCAGGGCAGCGTCCACGAGGACGTCGCCGACCTTGCGGCGATCATCGAGCGCGCGGGAGCGCCTGCCCACGTTCTCGGCAACTCAATGGGCGCCTCGGTTTCGTTGCGCTTAGCCGCAGCGCGCCCGGAGTTGCTGCGCACACTCAGCGTACACGAGCCGCCGCTCTTCGACATCCTGCGCGACGACCCGAAGACGAACCCTCTGGCCGAAGAGCTCGACGCGCGCATCCTCCCTGTCATCAACGACCTCGCTGCCGGAAACATGGGGATGGTGCGCGCCGCTTCATCGAAATGATCCTCGGCGACGGCGCCTGGGACAACTTCATCCCGTACGAGGCGAAGCGCACGTTGATCAACAACGCCCCGACGTTCCTCGACGAGACCCGCGACCCCGAGACGCTGAAGATCGACACACAGGCGCTCGCCCGCTTCGAGCGTCCGGCCCTGCTCACCGGCGGCTCCGAGAGCCCGCCTTTCTTCGCCCCGGTGCTCGACAAGCTCGCCGCGGTCCTCCCGAACGCCACCCGGAAGACTCTCCCCGGTGACGGACACCTGCCGCACATCACGCACCCGCAGGAGTACGTCGCGCTAATCACCGAGTTCGTCAACGCCGCCTCGTAAGGGCGCAGCGCAGTCCGCCGAGGAGCCCTTCGACTCGTTCCACGCCATCATGCCCACGGAATCACGACTAAACACCCGGTGCTGCGCCCCTACGGTCGCATCGCTCGCGTATAATCGTGGCTCTGGAGGTTCGTCATGCAGGGGTCACAGGCCGGGTCAGTCGTAGCTCTCTGGCGCTATCCCGTCAAGTCAATGATGGGCGAGGAGCTGAACTCGACAGAGGTCACGCAGCGAGGCCTGTTAGGAGACCGCGCCTACGCGCTCGTCGACGCCGAGACGGGCAAAGTCGCCAGCGCCAAGAACCCCCGCCGTTGGCCGCGCCTGTTCGACTTCCGCGCCGCCTATACCGAGCCGCCGCGAAAGGGCGCGAAGCTCCCGCCTGTGCGCATCACGCTGCCCGACGGCACGGTCTGCCTGAGCGAACAGCCGGACATCCAGGCTGTACTCTCAGGCGCACTGGGACGGACGGCGAGCCTCACGCTCACACCGCCCCAAGAGCCCACGCTTGAGGAGTACTGGCCGGACATCGAGG
>Ga0209801_1000445_pt1 | contig 27776 bp, 27 predicted proteins | sample GraSoiAngelo_127_FD_185884 | JGI IMG/M metagenome (GOLD analysis project Ga0209801, IMG submission 185884) | Grasslands soil microbial communities from the Angelo Coastal Reserve, California, USA - 14_0927_09_40cm (SPAdes) (version 2) | ecosystem: Environmental > Terrestrial > Soil > Grasslands ... | reverse complement strand
TGACCGTCCCGACCATCCCGGCCCAGGAGCTGCCGACCTGGTATGCGTGGACCTTGCAGAAGTACGTGAACGTGCCCGCGGTGCTGAAGGTGTGATTGAACGTCGCCCCGGGCGTGATCAGCACCGGCGGCGGCCCGGGCGGGTTGAAGTTCGCGCTCGAATCCCAAATGAGAGCAGGCCCGGTGATCGTGTGGGGCTCCGTCGGGTTCGCGAGCCTCCACTGGACAATCGTTCCCTGGACGACGGTCATGTTCTCCGGCGCGAAAGCCTGCACCGCGTACACGGAGTCGCCCCAGCCGGCGGTCGCTTGGACTGTGACCGTCGAGACCCCGGTGACGACCACCAGCGTGCCGGTCATCCCCGGGTGAATCTTGCAGAAGTAGTGGTACGTCCCCGGGGCCAGGCTGCTCGTATCGAGTTCGTACACGGAACCCGGAGCGAGGAGCTTTCCCGGTCCCATATCGGCCAAGGCCCCCGCGGGAGTGAATGGCGGACTCGAATCGTACACGAAGCTACCATTCGACAAGGTATCGGCCGACGTGACCGTGTGGAAGCCGCCGACGAGATGCCACGTGATGGTGTCTCCGGCCGTGATTCGAATCGTCCCGGGCGAATAGCCATTGAACCACACGACGCCACCGGGTGCGAGAGGTGCTCCGGCCGTGACGCCGCCGATATACACGTCGTGCGTCGTGGCGGCAAAACTCCGTGACGCGGAGAAGACGAACGTCATGAAAATCGCGACGGACACTATTGCCGCCACCCTCGCAAAACGAATCGCTCGTCGATTCACGGACTCCACCCGCGCGGGGGAATCACGCCTCGTGGTATTTAACGCCCGACAGAAGGCAGAGAGGCAGCAGAAAAGGGAGACGTACCCTGCATAGCGGTGATGTCGGGATAACGGGTCGTCGCTACCGGAAGTATTCGGGTGTGAATGAGTGTAAACATACGCCTCATACCCGTCCTCCCACGCTGGGGCGCCTGTCGGTGGCGATAACAACGACCCTGAAGTGGCTCCAAAATTCGGCATCGCGGACGACGATTTTCTTCATTGCCATCGTCCTTCTCGCAGTCGCGACATTCGGCTCGAGCTCTCTCGGACGTGGGAACGTCTCGGCATCCGGGAGTCTTTACTCCTGGAATCCGAACGTTCACTGTGTCCCGGATCTCGTCACAATCCGCGATGTGCTGGGGCCGGCGTATCCACACCAGAACCTCAACGGCAGCCGATACCAGGTCAATTCAACGTCGGGCGGAATCCCGCTCGAACGATCCCTCTCGCCGCCGTGCACCATCACCAACATGACCGGCCAAGTCGTGTCACCCTTCGTCCAGATCAACGGCGTCTCCCTGTACGGGTATGCCGTCAAGACGACGGACTGCTCCGCATGGTACTCGAAGCAGAATGGCGGCCAGCGCTATCCCGGCAACCAGACGTATTGCACGGACGGCGGACAGATCATTACCCTCGGGACGACGAGTGGATACCTGCGGATTGAGGTCGACCGCGACTGGCTGGGCAAGGGATACTGTGGGCCGAATGTCCCGAGTTGCGACAACGCGACCCTCTTCCAAGAGCAATCGAACGGGACCATCTCCATCGACGTCCAAGGCTTCGTGTTCTGGGAGGGACCATGGCACTGGGAGCTCCATCCGTTCACCGCGTGGAAGCTTTCGAGCTCTCCGCCGCCCCCGCCGCCTTCTCCGCCCGATTTCAGCCTCGGCGCCTCGCCGAACTCCCTTACGTTCGTTATCGGTTCCTCCGGGACATCGACGATCACGTTGACGAGCATCAGCGGTCTTGCAGGGACGGCGAGCCTGAGCGCGTCGGTTTCCTCATCCGATCTCATCCTGATCTGGCCGACGGCCTCGGTGAGCCCGAGCAGTGTGACGCTGACGGCCAACGGGACCGCCACGTCGACCCTGTCGATTTCCACATCGCTGCTCACGACTCCGGGGACGTACACCGTGACGGTCTCGGCGACAGTCGGCTCGATCACTCACTCGACATCGGTCCTCGTCAAGGTGGTGATCGTCTAGCGGATCTCAAGCGGCGGATCGTTGCCCAGCCTACGCGGTGATCCCATTGGCCGCGTCGAGTTCGTCCCAGCTCCCGATTGCGAGGACGAGGAGTAGCGCGGCGAGCACGGCGGTGATTCCCAAGCTGACGGCCGAGACCGCTGTCAGGAATTCTCCGCCCACGGCCGCGACAACCGACGTCGTTCCAACAATTGCACCGATCGCGTTCATTCGGTTTGTTTCTCCTGAAGCTCACGCCTCAATAGGCACGCAAGCTCCGGGGGTCAATGTCGCTTATCGCAGAACCCTACCAAATCGTTCCCAATCATTGATTGATGTTGCGCTGACCGAGAGATAACTTAGCTCCGGACCAGCATGGAATCCGCTCGATTCAGAGCACGTCGTTCTGCGCAGGAGCTGGAAGTGACGACTGCATCGTGGCAAGGCGGGCAGAGCGGGGCTCATCCCGCGACGAACGCGTTTTGAGAGCCCTTGATTCCGAAGGCATCGAACAGGAACTCGTCGAAGAGGGAGGCGATGACGACCTCCGGTGCGGCCTGCTTAGACCGGAGCGCAGCCAGGAGGAGGGAGGGCGTGAGGTAGGCACGGAACTGCTGAAGGACCGTCGCCTGTGAGATGCGACCTCCCTTTCCGTCATCGATCGCATTCGCCCCCGCCTCCTTGAACCGCCGGTCGGCGGCCTGCATCGCGTATCCTTCCCACTGGGTAACGTTCTGGGCCGTCTCCGGCGTGAGGACCGTGTATCGAAGCGAGAAGCCGCTGGACCCGGGAGCGTAGATGAAGGAGCCGAGGGTGAGCACGCCGACCGCAACCGCGGTCGCGGCGCGCTCGGCTCCACTCCTCGTTTTGAAACTCACACTGTGTTCACCCGCCCCTCGGTTCGTCGGAACGGAAACGAGCTGAACGGCCCAGCGGCCGGGATGTAGCGAAAAGGAGAGGTTCCCCCTCATTCCCTCCGGGATTTCCGCATCCGTCGCGCGCAGGCTGTGCTCCTGTTGCCGTTTCGTCAGATTGAACGCGGCGAGGTACACGTTCAGCCAACCATCGGGCTTCACGACGCTCGATTCGACGATCGGAGCCACCCAGAAGCCGCCCCAGAGCGGGAAGAGCCGCGACCGCCGGACGATCGGCGCGGGGATCCAGTCCAAATGAGCGGAGAACCAGAACCCCAAACTCCGCGCCTGTGGATCCGCCGCGAGGATGCGGGAAAGGTCTAACGCGCGGCTCGGATTCGAATTGAGGGCGGTGAACCCGAGGACCGGTGGGGTCTTTCCCTTCGCGCCCGGGGTGAATCGCATCTGTGGGAACGCATACGCAAACTCGGGCCGGTCGGCCGTTCGGGTCCACTGCGCCTCCGACGCGCGCCGGACTTGGGAGGCCAGACCCACGCGGCCTTGACCGATCATCGCGAGAATCTGCCCCGTCGTCATCGTCGCGGGAGGCAGGTCGGCATCGGTGATCACCCATGCGTCTTCGTTTCCCGGTGCCCGTGATACACCTGCCGGAGAAGCCGTCGCGCTCATGCGTGCATCAAACTTCCACGGGTGGACTTCCGGATGGAACGCTGACGCCGCGGAAGAGGTCCCTCCATGTCGCATCACCCCGAGGATTGTGAACCGGATGCGAGAACTTAAGCGTGGTGTTGCGCCAGAAAGCCGAAGTCAGATCATTCGCTCGTATTCCGCGATCGCGGCACGCCGTCCGCGTGGCTACCGTCGTATCTATCCGTCAACGAACGGCAAACGCAGGGGTCTTGTTATCATCTCGAATACTCGCGCGTCGCCTTTATAGCGAGCAACTCCGTTTCCGTGTCGCGGTCCTTCGGGACGGGCGGAGGGTTTCTGTGATCGACTGCAAAGGAGTCGCAATATTCGGAACCGTTGTGGTCTTGCTTACGTCTGCCGGTTTCGCGCTCACCGGATTCGAGAGTCGAGCGGCCTCTGTGGCGTCCGTGGGCGCCGTCCAACCCCAAGCCGCGTATTCGATCAACTACCACTTTTATGATTTCTTCAACGTCCCCTACCGGGAATACTGGGACCTCCGGACGGCGGCAAAGTACGGAGACCTGCCGATGAACGCGGAGTGCTTCTCCGCGGAAGGCGTCGCCGAGGGCACGTGCGTGCCGTCCAATCCGAGCGTGCCCGACGTGGCGTCCTATCCGTACGCGGACTGGTATCCGTCGACCACATCCATTAGTCCGACGTCCACGAGCACAATCCCGTTCATTTACGCACCGTACCGAATGCAGGCAATCGGGACGAGTGTGCCCGGGTACACGCTCACGGACCCCGTGTACCTGCCGATCCAGAATCCGGCGGCTGCGGTCGGAACCTCGCTGGGGATCGACTGGAGGATGGACTACATCACGAAGGCCCAGGGAAACACCCTGAAGAACGTCGCAGGTTGCCCCCTCAACCCGAGCTTCAACGATGGATACTACGTGCGCTCGGAACTCACGGTGACGCTGGACCTCCAGGAGTCAAGACGCTTGTTCGGGGTCGTCGCCACGGATGCCGCGTCCGCACAGAACTGGTGGTCCGCGAACACGAATCCGGCCTGCGGCACCTCTGGCACGGAAGAGACCAATTGGCAGAACGCGATTGTCGCACTCGGTGGGTCGGCAGGAACGCCCGGGAAGTTCGATATCTTCAACGGATACGACTACTACTACTCCCCATTCTACACAAACATGACCGCGAGCGTGGCCCTCGACGGCACGACCACGGTCAAGATCGACCACTTGGCGTTCGGAACCGAAGTGCTTCTCGCGCGGATGTTCTACTGGGGGAATGCGGGTTACCTTGGCAACACCCTGAACTCCTCGAAACGGACGGGCTGGTGGGGCATGGAGGCCCCCTGGTTCGAAAGCTTCCACTTCACGACCACGATTGGCGCCGCGACCCACGACTTCTCCCTGACGACCGCGCTCTTCTATCACCTCCAAGCGAATGCGGACGCCGGGCCGAATGGGCTGTACGACAAGACGGACGATATCCCATTCTGGGATTGGGGACCGTCGCTTGCGGACTACGGCTTTTTCAGTCCCGTCAAGCACCCCGAAAATGAGCTCAGCCGATATCCCGATCCGCCGTATGCGTACCCGCACGCGACGACGGGGAGCTTCGACTACGGAGTCAGCAGTGCGTACGATTACGTGCCGGTCACATGGAACCTGAAGGCGGGAGAGAGCTGGTCCTTCACCCTGCCGAAGGGGAATGTGAACTTCTACGATCCGAACCACACGCCGGCAGGCGCGGACCCGACGAAGGGCCAGTTTGTGACGATCCAAAAGCCGCTGTACCTCATGCGGACGTTGCCATCGTCGTACGGCACCTGGGATGAACCGACGAACACATGGACCCTGACCGGCCCGGCCACGACCGGCGGCCCCCCCGGGAACCCCGGGCCGGACGGTATGCCCGGGACGAGCGACGACCAGTACCCGACCTACTCGTATCCGTCGATCGACTTCCAACCGGGTCCGGCGTTGCTCCGCGTCACGACGAACCCCGCGCTGCCCGGAAAGATTATCGTGGACGGTGTGCCGCGGGACGAGTGGGGTCTCGCCTGGATGAAAATCGCGCCGGGCAGGCATCTGGTGTCGTTCGGCGGCCTCAACGGCTTGGCGACGCCGGCGGCCCAGACCGTCACGGTGACGTCCGGCGCGACGGCGACGGTCCAAGGGAACTACGGAGTCAATGGCTACCTGAGGGTGATCACGAACCCCGCCCTGGCGTCGACGATTTCCGTGAACGGGGTCCCGCGGAACGACTGGGGCATGTGGACCGCCTTGCCGCCGGGCACCTACACGGTGCACTTCGGCCTCGTCGCCGGATACAATCCGCCGGCGGACCAGACCGCGATTGTGTCGGCCGGATCGACGATGACGATCACAGGGACCTTCACCTCGAATCCGACGGCGCCGGGACCCGATCCGACGACGTTCGGCTACTTGCGCGTGACGACGAACCCGGCAAGGGCCGCGCAGATCCTCGTGAACGGCGTGCCGCGGGACGACTGGGGCCTCACGTGGGTCAAGCTGGCGCCGGGGACGTACACGGTGTCGTTTGGCGAAGGGTATGGCTACACGCCGCCCGCGCCGAAGACGGTCAACGTCGCCGCGGGCGCGACGACGACGTGGGACGCGCCGTTCGTCGTGCACGGATCCCTCCGGGTGACGACGGACGCCCCCTCGGCCGCGACGGTCTTCGTGAACGGCCTCCCCCGCGATGATTGGGGCATGTGGCAGTCGATCGCGCCGGGCACGTACACAGTGAGCTTCGGTGACGTGTCCGGCTACGTGACGCCGGCCTCGCAGACCGCGGTCGTGACGGCGAACGCTCTTACGTCGATCGCGGGACATTACGTCGCCGCAGCGCTCGCACAGGCGGCGACAATTCCGTCTGGTGCGGTAGTCTGGATACTCCCAATCGCCGCGGGGATTGCATCGGTGGCCTCATGGACGAGCGGGACGACTTCTGCCGCCGCGCTCGTCAGCACGTCGCCGTCGAAAGTCGAAGACTAGCGAGACGAAGGATCGCGAGTGGGTCCGTCCGGATTTGAACCGGAGTCTAGTGGTCCCGAACCACCAAGGATAGACCAAGCTACCCCACGGACCCGCGCGACGCGGCGTACGCCCGGGGTCTCTATAAGTGTTGCGCGCTCCTGCGTTTCAGTGCGCGAAGATTTCGGATTCTTGGTTTCGTCAGACCTCCCTTGTTCTGCGTCTGGATACTCAGTGGCGAGGCTTGATTAGCGTGGCCTTCCAATTTATTCGGGATGGACCAGCTCCAGATAGAGCCGCGGGCACGGAAGAAGAAAAAGTCTTCAAAGCTCGAATTCGACGCCTCGCAAGTGTTCGGGACCTCGAAGGACACCGAGATTCAGATGGACCTGGACTCGGCCCGGTACGCGGCCCAGAAAGGCGAAGGCGGAGACCGACGAGCGTAGTTCTGTTGGCGTCTCGTTACGATCGCGTCGGCGCAGCCTGGGCATTGGATCGCGGCGTGACAAACGATGAATCATGGTCGTCTGGATAAGCCGCCGACCGCGGGCTCGAAATGTCTAGGAATCGAAGGTGCTTCGAACCCACGCGCGCGATATTTTCGCGCGTGATAATTTCGGCGTCAGTAACACACGTGGCCCCTGTGTGTTCACTGCGGGCCCAAGGCCCTTATCCCGGATCCCGGGGTCGGGCCGCCCACTAGGAGGTGGGGAAACATCCACAACCGAATAGCCATAGTGGGCCTGATCGTGCTCGGCCTCGGGCTGGCGGCGTTTTCCGTGGCCTTCGTGCCGCGGGGCTTTGCGTCGACCATCTCGACGGCGGGTGACTCGATCGGGAAGCAATCGGTGAGCGCGGACGTCCCGATGCCGGTCGCCGTCCACGTCGACGCGGCCTCGTCCGGGTGCGACAACTCCCCCGGACCGACGATCACCCTCTCGGGTGAGCTCGCGTTGGCGGGACTCGGCGTCCAGATGACGTTCCAGAACAACGTGAAGGGGACGCACCAGCACATCGAGACGACGACGGCCACGGCCGTGCTGATTCCAGCCGGGGAGAGCCTCTCGATCCCGAAGCAGCCCGTATTGGGCGGGACTGGCGGCAACCCCTTCATCTGGGTTCAGTTCATGGACGCGAGCGGGAACGCGATGTCCGATGAGATCTTCCTCGGACGCTGCGTCCAAGGCATCTTCGCCACGGATGCGAGCTTCGTGATCCGGGCGCTCGCGACGGCCGACGTCACGGGTGGAACCTGCGACAACACAGGCTCGACGATCAGCCTGAGCGGCGAGTTGAGCCTATCCGGAGTCAACGCGCAGATCATCTTCCGAAACAACGACAACCCGGTCGGTGGTCCGCACGAGAACGACCAGCCCGTCAAGGTGAGCGTCGTGCTCATCCCGGCGGGCGAGTCGATCGAGTTCGCGAAACAACCGCCCCTCGGTGGAGTCGGCGGGAACCCGTGGATTTACCTCGAGTTCCTGAGCGCGAACGGCGAGCCCGTATCGGACAACTTCCTGTTGGGCCGATGCGTGCAGGACTTCTGAAACCCAACCCCCTTTCTTCATTTTTCGATTCGCCTAGCGAGAAGCAGCCGCGGGACCGCCGATCCGTCTTCGACGTGCGCCGATAGTCTCTTCGACACGCTTATATAGCGCTCGAATTGTCGCGGGCTCCATGCAGTTTCCGCTCCGCGAAAAAATCGCGGGCGAAATCGCCCTTTCGGACCAGCCGGGCAAGACGATGCGGAAGTGGCGGGAGGAACTGCGGATTTCACAGACCGAGCTCGCGACCCACATGCGCGTCTCGCCCTCCGTCATTTCCGATTATGAGGCGGGTCGTCGAACGTCGCCGGGCATCAAGACGATTCACCGGCTCGTGGACGCGCTCCTCGAGATCGACCAGAGGACCGGGCAAAAGCTCACGAAGCGGTTCCAGGAGTACTCCGACGTCATCCCATCGATGCGAGACTGGGCGGTCGGCGTCCGCGCGGCGGACTTTCTGCGGAAGATCGACGGGAAGCTGCTCACCCAGAAACTCAACACACGCCGGATCGTGAACGGATATACGGTGATTGATTCGATGAAGGCCATCACCACGTTGGACGCGAGCGACTACTTGCAGATCTATGGCTCCACGAGCGAACGGGCCCTCTTCTTCACCGGGGTGAAGTACGGACGTTCGCCGATGATCGCGATTAAGGCCCATCCGTTGAAACCCGCGATGGTCGTGTACGTGCAGCCGGAGAACATTGACGACCTGGCCGTCAAGTTGGCCGAGCTCGACAACATCCTCCTGGCGCGCACGGACCTCGAACAGGGAGAACTCATCTCGAGATTGGAGCGAATCGCATGAAGGCAGGCATCGTGAGCTACGGCGGGTACATCCCGCGGTACCGAATTCGACCGAAAGACATCGGCGTGGTGTGGGGCGCCGACGGCGAGGCGATGGGCCGAGGGCTGAACATCCGCGCGAAGAGCGTGCCCGGTCCCGACGAAGACGTGATCACGATCTCCGTCGAAGCCGCGCGGGCGTGCATGGCGAAAGTCGACATCGACCCCACCGAGATCGGCGCGATCTACGTCGGCTCCGAATCCCATCCGTACGCGGTCAAGCCCACGGCGACCATCGTCGCGGAAGCGATCGGTTCGGCCCCGGTCCTCACGGCCGCGGACTTCGAGTTCGCGTGCAAGGCCGGGACCGCCGCGATGCAGACGACGATGGGCCTGACCCTGTCGAAGATGATGAAGTACGGCCTCGCGATCGGTTCCGACACGAGCCAGGGCGCCCCGGGCGACGCGCTCGAGTACAGCGCCTCGGCCGGAGGGGCCGCCCTCCTCATCGGGACGGATCGCTCGGTCGCCGACATCAGCCACACTGTCTCCTACACCACGGACACGCCGGACTTCTGGCGCCGCGAGGGCCAGCGATACCCGAGCCACGGCGGACGCTTTACCGGCGAGCCGGCGTACTTCAAACACGTCGTCAATTGCGCCCAGCTCTTGTTCAAGAGAGCCGGCACGACCGCGGAGGATTACGACTACGCCGTCTTCCACCAGCCGAACGGCAAGTTCCCCGTCCGCGCGGCGAAGCAACTCGGATTCAAGGAGCCTCAGATCGACGCGGGCCTTTGCGTGCGGGACATCGGCAACACGTACAGCGGCGCGATCATGGTGGGCCTCTGCGCGATCCTGGACGAGGCCGAGGCGGGCGACCGCATCTTCGCGGTCGGCTACGGCAGCGGCGCGGGCTCCGACGGCTTCGACCTCACCGTGACCGACGAGATCTCGAAAATTCGTCGGGATGCCACGCCCTCGATCAAGGAGATGATCGCGGACCAGGTCTTCGTCGACTACGCGACCTACGCCAAGTACCGCGGGAAAATCCTGATGAGGGAGGCCTGAGTCGATGCGAGACGTCGCGGTCATCGGCGTCGGCGAGACGGAGTTCGGAGAACTCTGGGACCGTTCGTTCCGGGACCTCGGCATCGAGGCCGGGCTGAAGGCGATCCAGGACGCGAAGCTCCGCTCGGAGGACATTGACGCGGTGTACATCGGCAACATGTCCGCGGGGAAGTTCATCGACCAGGAGCACGTGTCCGCCCTCGTCGCCGATTACGCCGGCCTGGCGGACATGCACCTCCCGACGGTCCGCGTCGAAGGTGGCGGCGCGTGCGGGGCGATCGCCCTCCTACAAGGGCGCCTCGCGATCGCGTCCGGGATGTACGACATCGTGGTCGTCGGCGGCGCGGAGAAGATGACGGACGTCAGCGAGGTCCAGGCCGCGGAAATCCTGTCGTCAACGGCGGACCAGGAATGGGAGACCGTGTTCGGCGCGACGTTCGCCGGGCTGTACGCGATGATGGCCCGCCGTCACATGTACGAGTACCACACGACCCGAGAGCAGATGGCCGCCGTCGCGGTGAAGAATCACAAGAACGGCTCACTGAATCCGGAGGCCCAGTTTCAGAAGGAGATTACCCTCGAGACGGTGCTCCATGCGCCGTGGGTCGCGGAGCCGCTCGGGTTGTTCGACTGCGCGCCCCTATCCGACGGCGCCGCGGCGGTCGTCCTGTGTGAGATGCAGAAGGCCCGCAAGTTCACGGACACGCCGATCCGCATCCTCGGGTCCGGCCAGGCGAGCGATTTCCTCGCACTCCACGACCGACGCGACCTCACGATGATGGATGCAACCGTCGTCGCGGGGAAGCGCGCGTTCCAGGAAGCACGACTCGAGCCGAAGGACGTACAGGTCGCCGAAGTGCACGACAACTTCACGATCTCCGAGATCCTCGCGATCGAAGACCTCCGGTTCGTCGAGAAGGGGAAAGGTGGCCCCGCGACCGCGGACGGCCTCACCGCGTTGAACGGAAAGATCTCCGTGAACACCTCGGGTGGCCTGAAGGCCCGCGGCCAACCGGTCGGCGCCACCGGAGTTGCGCAAGCGGTCGAGATCGTGAGGCAGCTTCGCGGGCAGGCCGGAAAACGCCAGGTCGTCGGAGCGCGCCGCGGGCTGACGCACACCCTGGGCGGCACCGGTGCAACCGCGGTCGTCCACATCTTCGAGCGGGGGGACTGAGATGGCCATCCCTCGCTTCTGGCGGGAGATTCAGAGCCGGTACAACCTGATTGGCACGAAGTGCGGGAGCTGCGGCAAGGTCGACTTTCCTCCGCGGGCCGTCTGCCCGACGTGCGGCCGCCGATCCGTCGGGAAGATGGAACGACTGCATCTCAAGGGCAAAGGCGCGGTCGTGACGTACACGGTCATCCACGATGCGCCGGCCCAGTTCGAGATGCAGAAGCCGTACGTGATGGCGATCATCCAGATGGACGAGGGGGTCCGACTCACCTCGCAGCTGATCGATGTCAAGCCGGAGAACGTGAAGATCGGGATGAAGGTCCAGGCCACATTCCGGAAGCTCGGCCAGGAAGGCGAGGCCGGCGTCATCCACTACGGCTACAAGTTCCGGCCCACCGCCTGAGCCCGCGGGCTTGACCGATCCAGGATCGAGGCCCACTGCTACGACTTGGACTCGGCGTCTCGCGCGACTTGCGGTGGCAGATGATGCCGAATTCCATAGCGGAGAAACGCGAGCAGGATGAACACCGCGTCTTCGCCCCGTGAGGTCAGGCGATACGCGACCTTTTCGTCGGCCACGAGGCGTTCCACGAGGCCTTCCTCCTGCATCTGTCGGAGTCGGCGGGCGAGGACCCGCGGCGTGAGCCCCGGATTGTTACGAAGGATCTGTCCGAACCGAGTCAGCTTCAGGAACGCCATGTCGCGCAGGATGAGCAGCGTCCACTTGCGCCCTAGCCACTTGACGCTCTCCCGGATTGGATCGGCTTGGTATGCCAGGAGCGGATAGATCCTCCGCTCGTCCTCCGCGTGAGTCCGCGTTCGCGCCACTATCCGTTCGGCCCCTGCCAGGCCTATATACTATCCAATGGATATCAGTTTGCGCGACCGCGAGAGAGTCGACCATGGCACGGAAGAGGATTTCAAAGGAAGCGGATCGGGACGGATCGATGGCGTTCTCGGAGTTCTCGAGCACGGAACCCGCCGTCACGCGGAACTTCTTGGAGAAAGTCTTCGGCTGGCGGTTCGAGTCCGTGAAGTTCCCGATGGGCGAGTACCTGTCGTTCCGGACGCCGGGCGGCGGCCAAGGCGGGATCCGGCCGACGCAGGCGAAGGAATCGCCGGGAAGCACGAGCTACGTGCGCGTCGACGACCTCGATGCGGCGCGCAAGAAGATCGAGCGGGCGGGTGGCGAGATTGTCCTTCCCCGCGTGGACGTCCCGGGCATGGGGAGCTTCTTCTGGTTCCGCGCGCCCGGCGGTCCGATCCTCGCGGCATGGCAGGACGCACCCGCGTTGCCGACGGAGCGTGAGTGAATGGCGAATGCGAAAGAAATTGTGATGGCGTATCAGAGAGCATTGGGGAAAGGCGACTTTGCGAGCGCGCGGCGGTACATGCACGACGATCTGTCGTTCGTCGGTCCGTTCGAGTCGTTCAGCCGACCGGAGCCGTACCTGGACGCGTTAGGCAAACTCCACCACATAATCGCGCGGGTCGAGCCGCGGAAGACATTCGTCGACGGCGACGACGTCTGCTTGCTGTATGACATGGTGACGAACACCCCGGCCGGGACCGCGTTCATCTGCGAGTGGTATCGCGTCCGCGGGGACAGGATCGCCTCGGTTCGCGCGGTCTTCGACGCGCGGCCGTTCGCGCCAATGTTCAACCGATGAGACGCGCTGCCTGTGGAGCGGGGTCCGAACCGATGGCCGAGAGATCGAAATACTTCACGCCGGAATTCTTTGCGTTCTTCGGCGAGCTGGCGAAGAACAACAACAAGGAATGGTTCACGAAGAACAAGGAACGCTACGAGAAGGCCGTCCAAGAACCGAGCTTGCGGTTCATTCGCGACGCCGGCCAGCGGCTGCAGAAGATCAGCTCCTACGTCGTTGCGGACGCCAAGCCGTTCGGCGGATCGCTGTCCCGCATCTACCGCGACATCCGGTTCTCGCCGGACAAGAGTCCGTACAAGATGGAGGTCGGAATCCACTTCTGGCACGCGAAGGCACCGGGGCCGGAGGAGATGGCGCCCGGCTACTATCTCCACCTGTCCTCCGGCGAGACAATGGCCCACTCCGGCGTCTGGCATCCCGACGCGCCGACCCTGAAGAAGATCCGCGATCGGATTGTCGAAGAGCCGGACGCGTGGAAGAAGGTCCTCCGAAGCCGCGTCTCCGTCGAGGGCGACTCGCTCAAGCGCCCTCCGCCCGGCTACGACCCGAATCATCCGCTGATCCAGGACTTGCGGCGAAAGGACTTCGTCTCGAGTCGAAGCTTCCGCGACAACCAGGTCACGAGCCCGGAGTTCTGCGACTCCTTCATCGAGGCGTGCGAGTCGATGGACCCACTGAACCGCTTCCTGGCGGGAGCGATCGGCCTCCCCTGGTAGGTCCCGAAAACAACGCGTAGCATACACCGGCGCGTGCGTCCTCATTATCGGAAGAGAAACAATTCACACTGATTCAGCGACCTTTATGCCTCAGAAACCGAATACCTATGCGGGGAGGCGGAGGACCGATGAAGAACGGTCCACAAAGGGGCTCACATGCGCCGCCGCGGGCACCATCGCCTTCGGCGGTCAACGGTGCACAAGGCGTTCGGCGATTGGCGCGGCTGAAGGAATGGTTGTTCCACAAGCCGAAGCCGCCCGTGGTCCATCCCCTGCCCCGGCCCCCGGTGGTGCGCCACGAACCCGATCCACCCGCCGTCGTGCTCTCGTGTGAACGGTGCGGCTTCGACTACAGCATCACGCGAATCGAGATCAGCGGCAGGCCGGGGGTCGTCTGGACCTGCGAGTGCGGCAGCGAATTCATCCCGCCCGGAGGGCCCGAGTCGTACGACCTCGTCCGGCCCTGATCCGCATCACGGCCGCGGCGTACGATAGACGCCCTGGAGGGCCGGCCGGTACCGCGGGGTCGTCCAGTAGAGGCCCGCGCCGATGTAGACGAACAACAGGACCGCGATCACCCCGGCCTCGAGCGCGACGACGATGGAGCCGCTCATGTCCCGCAGCGAATATCGGTACAGGAAGTACGAGAACATGACCATCGCGATCCCGCCGAGGAGCGCGCCGAGCGTCCGGATGCGCGAGCGCGTGAAGAGCCATCGGAGGAAGGCGATCCCGAAGTTGGAGACGCCGAGGAGTCCCCAGAAGAGCCCGGCACTGACGATCACGCCCTCCGGTGGCCGAAACGCGCCGCGCCCGGCGAGGACCTGATCCCACCAGCGCCGGAGTTCCGTGAGCAGGTTGCCATTCAGATAGAAGACGATCCCCAGGACGAGCAAGAAGAAGGCGACCCCGAACAGGGCCACGTAGTCGGGGTAACGCGGCCGCGGCACATACACCGGTCGGAGCGGGGCCGCGCGGGGAATCGGCGGCGTCGGCGCGGGCGGCGCGGGAGTGGAGGTCGGCGGCGCGGTTTCGGCGCCAATCGTCGTTAGCGACGCGCCGCAATACAGGCAGAACCGCGACGTGTCTTTGTTCATCGTGCCGCACGCGTCGCAGCGCATTGAACGCTCCCGGGCCCGCATACCGGCCTCGGGGCTTTGAACTTTGGGGCACCGCCGAATCGTGCTATCGCAATAGAAAATAGTCGACCGCGGCGCGCCCCAACACGGCCACAACGCCGGTCAATGTGATCGCCGCAATCCGGGTCATCGCGCGTGTCTCGAACGGCCACGTCGGCAGGGCCTGGATTCGGCGTTCCTCCTCCCGGTGGACAAGAATCCCGTGCGTGCGGAGGAGCAGGTCTCGCACTTCATGGAGGCTCGGCTCCGAGGTCGGGTTTCCGGCCGTGAGCGGCGCGTAGACACCGCCTGCCCGTGTACTCGCGTCATCGATTGCGCGACGCTTCTCCGCCACCATGAGTCGATGGATCGAGACGAGCGGGAGGAACAACAGCCCCGCACCGAACAGGACCAAGACGATCAGGAGCGCGAGGTAAGCCGGGCGGACCGGGTCCGGGCTGAGGGTCACCTCGGCGATGATGATCGCGAGCGCCCCGAAGAAGTAGAAGGTGGCTCCCAACGGGACCGATCCGAGAGGGCGCAGCCCGAGCATCGGATCTTCGTAGAGGGGTCGGAGACGAAGCGCCTGTCGTCCGATTCGATGGACACCCCAGATTGTCGCAGCGTAGTTCCAGATCACCTGCGCATCCACGAACGGCAGGAATACAAGATTCACGCCCAGGATCAAGAAATCCAAGACCCCGAAGGCGGGCGGAAGCGGTTCGAGCAGCAACACAAAGAAGAACAGCCCGAAGGCGGCCGCGAGCCCAATCACGGGGAGCCGCCAGTAGAGGTGGCCGAAGATTCGACGGACGTCCGCATCTCCTCCGGGCAGGAGTGGAGCGATCTCCTTCGCGTAGCGAGCGATGTGGAGTCGCGAATGTCGCACGAGCCACAGCAAGTACAACTCGAATCCGACGGACAGGATGATCAGCGGGACCGATCGCCAGAGGGGGAGTGCGAAGGCGTCACCGAAGATCGCCGCAACCGTCTGATTCCAATCCCCGCCGGTCTCGATCAGGTGCGCGAGGAAGTAGCCCGGCCCGGTCACCAGGAGGGCGACGATCGTGCACGTCATGAGGTACGGGAGCGGGATCGCGGCAATCGCACGCTCGACGAATGTGGGCCGCTCCAGACCGATGGCCCCCTCTCCCCCGGAATTCCCGACCGAAACGATACGGCTCGATGGCCATCCGGGAGTATAAGAGCGTGGCGGCGGCGCCCCATCGTATCTGAATCTATGTTCACCCGCCGAGCGACATCAGGTTCTAGACAGAGTTCGGCCGGTTCGACGAACGTCCCAACACGGTCAAGTAGCCTCGGCCTTGCGGCGGTCCGAGGTGAAACAACATGGCAGCAACCGAAATCCGATCGTGGCCGGCGCGGGCCGCATCCTCGTGGCGCGCGTTGGGGCGGATGCCGGCGTACCAACTGCCAATCGTCCTCGGCGGGGCGATCGCGGTCTTCGCCGGTGCGGTGGCCTTCGCTGCCGCGATCGTGGCGGAGCGGGTGCTCGGCGTCTCGTGGGTCCGGGCTCTCTTGCTCATCGCCTTCGGCGCCCTGGCCCTGATCGGGCAAAAGGTGACGCGAGCGAACCTGCGGAATGGGGTCGCTGTCGCGGCGATCGCGGGCGTGGCCTTGCTCGCAGTTGCGGGCGGCACGGTCGGCCTGTTGACGGGCCTGCTCGTTTTCGCGGGCGCGATGTGGGGGCTCCTGAAGTCCTTCTGAGGACTTCTCCCCTTTCATCATTTTTCTCGTTTCACGGCGGTGAACCGACGCAGCTCGAGTTCATCCCCATTTCGGGAGACGCAGGCTTCGCGGATCCTACCGAAGGAAACCCTCGCGCTCCGCGTGTTCTTGATCGTGTTCGAGCTGCCTCTGCCGTTACCGTTCCCATCGGGGCCGAACGCGATCAGGTAGGCGTCCGACTCGCGATGTCGGCTTTCGAGGTCCCGTGTCGGGCCGTCGGCGATTCCCACATGAGTCCGCGCCCGACGGGACGACGCACGACGTCGTCGCGGCCCTCGAGCTCCTCCAGCAGGATTTCCGCGTCATCGTCTGTCGTCCCAAGGATTGCCGCGAGTTCGCAGGTGGCCAGGCTTCCATACCGCTGGAGGAGACCCTTCGCCGTGTCTTCATCGGCTTTGAGAGACGCGGCTTCGAGATGAGGGTCCACGTCCCGCAGGATTTCCTCGAACCCGTCCCACGGCCTCCAGCCGTCCACGTGGCGCGTTTCGTCTCCGCGACGGATCACGAATGTCGGGAAACCGCTGATCCCGAGAGCCTGGCATTCGTCGCGATCTCGTTGGAACGCGTCGTTCGCGGAACCGTCTTCCAAGGCCCGCACAAATGCGTCGACGTCAAGGCCGGTCTCCTTTGCAACGGTTGCCTGGACGTCTTTCCGGTGAATGCCTCGTCCCTCGAGGCACCACGCCTCTCGCAATCGACGGAGGTACCGCCATCCTTGATCGGCGCCTTGGAGGTCTGCGGCTTTCGCCGCGATGCACGCGGGCCACGTCGAATCGAAATCGTCGGAGGAGTCGATCATCGCGTCCGCCGCCATGGGCATGCGATGCTGGCTCGAGACCGCCTCGAAGAACGCGCGCACGGAGTCCTTCCAACGGCCGCCAGACATGCGCGCCCACTGCTCTCGGACGGGGCTGAAATCCTCGAAGAGCCCGCCTTGGCGCGTCTCGATCTCGACCGTGTCCGGGTAGCGCACCTCGAGGCGACGGATCGTCGGCTCGAAGCCCCAACACCAGATGTTGTGCGGGTCGGTGTACCAGGTGACTCGGATCGGTGCGTCCATGTGAGTACCGGCCCGCGTACGCGGCGGTTTGCTAAGAAGTCCTCGGTCCGCCGGTCGGAATCCTTATGGTCCCGGACTCGCGTCGCCGACTCATGCGTCTCGACGACCGTCAGTGGGCGGGCTTGTTTCTATTCGTAGGGATCGCGCAGTTCGCGGTCATCGGCCTCACCGTCTCCGAGGCCGTGTATTCCGAAGCCTCGCCGACCGGCTACAGTATCTCGCAGAATTACATCAGCGATCTCGGCGTCGGGCCCGCTGCCCTCGTCTTCAATCCCTCGATCATCCTCGTCGGCGTCCTGGTCCTCGCGACGGCCTGGTTCCTCTGGCGCGCGGTCGGTGACCGGATCTTGTCGATCGTTGTCGCACTCGCCGGCGCGGGCGCCATCGCGGTCGGCGTGTTCACCGAAGCCTTCGGCGTCGTCCACGAACTCGTCTCCCTCTGGACGTTTATCTTCATCGGGCTCTCGGCGATTCTCGCGGCCCGAATCGTTCGACCGCCCTTCCGATACATCTCCGTCATCCTGGGAGTCCTATCGCTTGTCGCGCTTGGGTTGTACATCGCGAAGGCGTACCTCGGTCTCGGGCCGGGCGGGATGGAACGGATGATCGTTTGGCCGATCTTGGTCTGGGGAACCGCCTTCGGAGGGTACCTGTTCGGCTCGTCGTCTCCGGCGTCGGCCTCCCCCGCGGCACCCTGAGGCCGCGCATGCAGAACGTGCTCGACCTCCCTTCCATCGAGGCCGCCCGAAAGCGCATCGAAGGCCTGGTCGTCCGGACGCCGCTCGTCCGCTTGAATGTCGACGATGCGCCTGCGGAGATCTACCTGAAGCTGGAGAACCTGCAACCGACCGGGTCGTTCAAGGTCCGGGGTGCAGGCAATTCGATCGCCCTCTTGACGCCGGAACAACGAAGTCACGGCGTGTTCACGTGCAGCGCCGGCAACATGGCCCAGGCCCTCGCGTGGCATGCGAGACGGCTCGGAATCCCGTGCACCGCGATCGTCCCGGACACCGCGCCGGCGACGAAGCTCGCCGCGATCCGGCGGTTCGGGGCGACGATCGTTCAGCTCTCGTGGGACGAGGTCTGGGAGATCGGCATCGGCCGGACGTACGCGCCGCTCAAAGGGTGGACGTTCGTCCATCCGTTCGCCGATGCGACGATGATGGCGGGGAACGGCACGATCGGGTTGGAGATCCTCGAGGACCTGCCCGATCCCGACGCGGTCATCATCCCGTTCGGCGGCGGTGGGTTGAGCGCGGGCATTGCGACGGCGATCAAGGCGAAACGACCGCGGACTCGGATCTACGCATGCGAACCGGAGACCGCCGCGCCCCTGGCGGCCTCGTTCGCGAAATCCGCCCCGACCGAGGTCCATCGGATCCCGACGTTCGTTGATGGGATCGGCACCTCGACGGTCCTCCCGGAAATGTGGAACATCGTGCGGCCGTTGCTCGAAGGGTCTCTCGTTGTCACATTGAAGGAAATCGCTTCTGCGATCCGTTTGCTGGTCGAACGGAACCGCGTGGTGGCAGAAGGCGCGGGGGGTTCGTCGGTTGCCGCGGCCCTCGCGGGGAAGGCCGGAAAAGGCAGGCTCGTCTGCGTGGTCTCCGGAGGGAACATCGACACGCAGGTGCTGGGGAAGATCCTCCGCGGCGAGGTTCCGTAGGGACTCGTCCCCGATCCAAGGTGCCAGAGGAGTTCTCATGTCAGTCTTGTCCCGGGCGCTGGAACGAGGAAGCATTCGCAAGCGCGCCACGGACCTTGCACAATTGCACGAACTCATCGCTCCGGTCTCCGGGGTTCGCTTGCTCGATGTCGGAGGTGGCACGGGCGCGGCGACGCAGCGGTTCGCGACGGGTTGCGCCGAGGTGGTCGTCCTCGAGCCGGACCGGAAGAAAGTCGCCGAGGGACGAAGGCTTCGACCGTCGATTCGATTCGAGGAGGGCCACGCGGAGGAGATTCCATTTCCAGAGCGGATCTTCGACCGGGTTACGTCGGTCGTCGCGTTCCACCATGTGGAGAATCAGGACCGGGCCTTGGAGGAGATGCGACGCGTCCTGAGAGACGCTGGACGGATTGTGTTGTTCGAGCTCCCTCCCTCCCGCGCTCCCGGCCCTCTGTACCGATGGATTGCCGGATACCGCCACGCCGGCCACATGGCCTTCCACGGGCCGGACGAGCTCACGGCAAAACTGCGAGCCGGTGGATTCACCGATGTATCAAGCTTCCCGGGCGACACAGGTTATTTCGTCGTGGCAACGAGATGATTCTCGGATTTTCCGACTGAGGTGGGAGACGCCCTCAAGTTTATCGCCCTCCTCTGCGCCATGCCGGGTGAAGGTTGCATCATGCCGAGGTCCGCGGCCGATTCGCTCGCGCGCGACGCGAGGAAGTTCGTCTTCGACTACTTCGTCGAACAGGCGGTTCCGCCGGTCCTCGAGCAGATCATGGAACGGTACCGTCTTCGTCGCGAAGAGGCGTTTGCCGTGCTGAAGGGGCTCGAGGAGGCGCGCCACCTGGAACTCGTGCCCGGCACCCAGCGGATCCTCATGGCCTTCCCGTTCTCGGCCGTCGCCACGCCGTTTCGTGTCACTCGTCCGGTGATCGGTCGGCGATATTATGCGAACTGCGCCTGGGACGCCGTCGCGTTCCACTCGATGCTGCACGAGATCATCCGGATCGACGGCCGTTGCCATCATTGCGCGGAGCCGATTTCGATCGAGCTCGCCGGCGGGAAATCGCGCTCAATCCCTCCCGCACCGGTTGTGTATCTCGCCCTACCCGCGTCCCAGTGGTGGAATGACATCGTCCTCACCTGCTCGAATCACATGGTGTTCTTCTCCGGCGAGTCCCACCTAGACGAATGGCGGAGGGCCACGCAGGCACCCGCGGGCGCGATCCTGACCATTGAAGAGACCCACGCGCTCAGCGTCCCGATCTACCGAGACAAGTTGCGGGGTGAGTACGTTCGACCTGGCAAGGACCGACTCGTGGCCCATTTTCGCTCGCTCGGGCTGACGGGAGACTTCTGGCGGCTGTAAGATATTCGCGCCTACGGAAGCAGGCTCGCCTTCCGGATCGTGACCTTCGTCCGCGGCCGGTCGTCGTTGTCCGTGGGCGTGCGGCTGATCGCGTCGACGACCTCCATCCCGCCCACGACCCGACCGAACACCGGATGTTTCGGGTCCAGCCGTCGGTTGTCGACCACGTTGATGAAGAACTGGCTCCCGCCGGTGTTCGGGCCGGCATTCGCCATCGAGATCGTGCCGCGCGCATTGCGGTTGTCGGCGGGGAGCTCGTCCTTGATCGTGTAACCCGGTCCACCCATCCCGGTGCCCTGCGGGTCCCCACCCTGGATCATGAAGTTCGGGATCACGCGGTGGAAGATCGTTCCGTCGTAGAAGCCCTGCGCGACGAGCTTTCGGAAGTTCCCCGCCGTGATTGGCATCGCCGTGTCGAGGAGCTCGATCTTCACGTCGCCCATCGTCGTCTGAAGGAGGACGGTCGTCATGAGGCTGCCATCCGTTCCATGTACCTAAGGCTTCACTTCCCTGCGTGCGGGGAGAGCCGAAGGCCTAAGCCGCTAGAAAGTCCCTCGATTGGTCGACCGAGGCGGCCGTTCCATCTTCCGTCTTCGACGGAACCACAAGACAAGGAGCACGGCGACGATGACGGCGAGGACGAACGCGAGGAACGGCCACGAGGTGACGAGCGCCAAATGTCCGGCCGCCACGACGGTCACCGTCCATTCCCGCGAGGCGACCAGCGAGCCATCGGACACGGTGACGTTCACGGTGTGTGCTCCGGGCGTCGTCGACGCGAAATTCAGCGCGGTTAGATTCCCGCCCGCGGCGGCCCCGTCGACCCGCCAGGTGTACATCAGCACATCCCCGTCGGGATCCCACGCGATCACGGTGAAGGTCTGCGTCGCACCTGCGTCGATGGTCAAGGGACCAACTCCCGGAGTACTCGACGTGATCTGAGGCGCCCGGTCTGGGATCGCGAGAGTCCGGGTCGTCTCGTTCGACAGGCCGTCGCTGTCCACCACCGTGAGCCGGATTCCGAAGGTTCCCTTCGCGGCGAAGACATGTGAGGCCTGAACGCCGGTCCCGGAGGATCCGTCTCCGAAATTCCAGGCGTACGACGCGATGCTCCCGTCGGGGTCCGTCGACGTGGATGCATCGAACGTGACGCTGATCCCGACATAGACCGTAGTGGGAGCAAATTGGAACGCGGCATGGGGACGTGCGTTGACCGTCACTTGATGCGTGGCGCTCGAGGACAGGGTCTGATTGTCGACCACGGTAAGGTTGACCGTGAATACGCCGGGGTTCGCATACGCGTGCGTCGCGACGACCCCGGTGCCTCCCGTCGAATCTCCGAATTCCCACGTGTACGAGACAATCATGCCGTCGGGGTCGAACGAGGTGGACGCGTCGAACGTCACCGGGACACCCGGGTTCACCCGCAACGGATTGACCGTGAAATCGGCGACCGGAGGCTGTGGCCCGGGGGGTGCGGGTTGGACGATGACGTCGTGGTAGGCGGTTCCGTTCAATGCGTTGTTGTCCGTGACGTTCAGCGTGACGTTGAACGTCCCCACGATCGTATACGGATGGGTCGTGATCGCCCCACTCCCGTTCGTTAAGTCTCCGAAGTCCCATCGGTAGCTCACAATGGCACCGTCTGGATCGTGGGAGCCGGACGCGTCGAACGTGACGCTCGCTCCGACAACCGCCGGACTCGGGGTCGCGGTGAAGGACGCGATCGGCGGCGCGCGAACGACGATGTGCCGATACGCCGTCGCCATGAAGGATTCGTTGTCGGTGACCGTCAGGGTCGCATTGAACGTCCCGAAGGTGAGGTACGTGTGGGCGACGGAGACGCCGCTCGCTCCTGTCGAGTCACCGAAATTCCAGGCGTACGAGACGATATTCCCATCCGGGTCCGAGGAGCCCGAGGCGTCAAACGCGACGGGTGAACTCACGATCGCGGGATTCGGAGTCGCCGTGAACGAGGCGATCGGCGGTTGGCCGGAGTCCCAATACCGATAGATCGTCGAAGGGGTCGTCAGCCAGAAGGCGCCGTCCGGTCCGGCCGCGACCGCGATGATCGAGGTCGGCGCGGTCCAGAGGATGTCGTCCGATGCGACCGAATCGTAGTTCGGCGGGACGAGGTGAAGCCGGTGGAAGCGACCCGTGTTGCAGTCGCCCATGAACAGGTCGCCTCTCCAAGTCGGGAAGTACGGCCCTCGGTAGATCGCGGCGTTCGTCGGGCAGATCGTGGTCCCCCACCACCATATTGGTAACACAGGGCTCGGGCCGTCCTGGTTTGTGTTGTTCGGGGGCGGTGGTGGCGTCGAGCACGTATTGTTAGGCCCCCAACCGTAGTTGTCCCCCGCTATGAGAAGGTTGACTTCGTCGTTGCACGCGGGCCCATTCTCCGTGACGTACACACGGCCCGTGATTGGGTGGAACGCAAGTCCGAACATGTTCCGGTGGCCGTACGTGTAGGTCAAGTTGAACCAAGAGGGATTGTTGTAAAACGGATTGTCTGGCGGGGGGCTTCCGTTCGGCTCCATTCGGAGGACCTTTCCGAGCGGGCTCAGCGGATCCTGGGAAAGGGACGGGTTCGCGTTCTCACCGACGACGGCGTAGAGCTTGCCGTCTGGGCCGAAGCCGATCACGCCGCCGTTGTGGTACGTCGCGCTGCTCAGCGGGGGCAGCCGGAGGATCACGATGTACGAGATGCCCACGTTCCCGTTCGCAATGATCCGGACGATGCGGTTGTACGTCGTTCCGTTCGTCACGTCGTTGTACGTCTGATATGCGTACACGTACGGCGTCGACGGAAACCCAGGATCGAGCGCGAGGCCCAGGAGACCTCGCTCACCCGTTCCATCCGTGTTCGGCAAGGTGATGAACGGCGTCGGGAGCAGCGTGCGGTTCGCGAGATAGATGATCCGAATGTTCCCAGTGGTCTTCTCCGCAAAGAAGATCCGGCCGTCCGAGGAGAACGCGAGTGCGATCGGAAAGTTCAGCCCGGTCTTGTACACCTCGATTTGACCCGCGGCCGCGACCGGTTGCGCGGGCGCGAGGATCGCGACGCCCCCCGCCACGATCAGGAGCACGAGTGCGAGAGAGACGGCGCGCCGCACGCGCGGCAGATGCGCGGTCCTCGCTTGAGGATGTTGACGCCGTTTTCATCCCCGATCGCATCGGCTCCGGTGTCGGCTGTCAGGGCACTTTGGTCGCTCGATGGCCGAACCAGCCGAAGAGGCCTACCGGGAGAACGCTCGCGAGGAAGGCGACGTAGAGCCACGCGGCCGGGCTGCTCCAATTGACGTCGCCGAAATAGCGGAGGATCGCAACAAACTGCAAGATTGCGAAGGCGATGTAGCCTCCCGCCAGGGGCCGGATCCGGAGGAAATCGTTCTCGCGGCTCGCATGAAACGCCGCGAAGCCGATTCCGATGAGCCACGCTCCGATGGCCCGGGCGGTCAGCGTCGTGAGTACCCACGGCCATCCCCCCTTGATGGCGTCCGGGGCGAGGAAGAGAGCGACGCCAACCGCGAGCATGCCGACACCTTGACCGAGGACCAGAAACCGCATCCATGTCGGAGCGGGGGGTCCGCGAGGTGGATCGATTCCCGGTGCGCGGAGTTGGAGGATCCAGATGACCAGCATCGCGACGGGCACGCCGGTATAGATCGCGAGCCAGAACCAGGCGGCGTCTTGCGCGCTCGCAGTCTTGCTCGAGAAATTGAATTTGTCGGAATGGAGCACCGTGGCCACTAGCGTGAGGGTAGTGAAGAGCCATATTGCCGGAACCGCGACACGGGCCGTCGCCCAAGTCGATTGGCGGGCCGCAATCACCTCAACCGGGACAGCCGCACAGTAGGACGCGCCGAGGAACGCCGCGGTCAAAAACGGCCGGGCGATCGGCCATGCGAAGTAGGTGGCCGTTTGCTCCGTGAAGACCGTGAGCTGGAGGCCGGCGAGAAAGACGAGGGCGCTCGCGGCGTACAGGAGCCACCGCATCGGAACGATCAACGCCTTGACGCCCGGAGGAACTTCCGATGTCGTCATGCCCGGCCCGCGATGCGGGGAACGGTCCGGACCATAAGAAGCATAGCTAGGCGATAATTCGGCCGGTTGGCCTTTCTCTCCACCCCGTTTCTCCACTCCTCACTGGACTCCCGTGCGACAACTGTCTTCGGAATCCCTTCAAAGAGTTTAAGTATATCGCGATATATCGAGATGTCCATGCAATCCTCCGGCACGCAATCGGTCACCCGCGAGGCCCCGGTCCACCTGGAGGGGCTGGGCAAGGACTATGGTCACTTCACCGCCTTGAAGTCCCTTGAACTCACGGTCCCGCAAGGCACATCCTTCGGGTTCCTCGGCCCGAACGGCGCCGGGAAGTCCACGACGATCAAACTGATGACGAACCTGATCCGGCCCTCCCGCGGCCGCGCCGCCTTGTTCGGCATCGATGTCCGTCAGGAGCCGACCCGCGCTCTCGCCCGCATTGGCGCCGTGATCGAGACGCCGGAGTTCTACGGTTACCTCTCGCCGCTCGAGACACTTGCCTACGTGGGACGCCTTCGCGGCATGCCGAAGGACGAGATCGAACGCCGGAGCGAGGCGGTCCTCAAGGAAGTCAAGCTGACCGACTGGGTGGACCACCGGATCCAGGAGTTCTCGAAGGGAATGAAGCAGCGCCTCGCGATCGCGCAAGCGCTCCTGAATGAGCCCGAACTCCTCATCCTCGACGAGCCCACTTCGGGATTGGATCCTCGCGGCATGGCCGAGGTCCGCGATGTGATCAAGGCGCTCAAGGGAGAAGGCCGCACGATCTTCATGAGCTCCCACCTCCTCGGCGAGGTCCAAGAAGTCTGCGACGATGTTGCTCTGCTGAACCACGGGGAGCTCCTGATCCACGGCTCCGTCCGGGAGCTCTCGCGGGGCGCGGACACCTCGACGTTCCAGACGACCTTCCTCCGCTCGCCAACACCGCAAGAGCTCGAAGCGCTCGCAAGCGTCCCGGGGGTCGTCGAGGTCAGGGCCGAGGGCGACTCGACGGTCGACTTGCGGATCTCCGGCGGCGAAGAAGGGCAGGCGCGCGTCCTCGAGGCGATGGTGTCCCGAGGCCTGAAGGTCATCACGTACCGACCGCTCGGCTCATCGCTCGAGCAGTTGTATCTCGACCGCATCCAGGAGTCGGATCGTCTATGAGCGCCAGCCCCTTTGCGCAGGTCGTCACGGTCACGAGCTACGAGATTCGCAAATACTTCCGAGGCCGGCGGCTCTGGGGCATCCTGATCCTCGTCGCGCTGATCATCGGATTGTTCCTCGGGCTTCCGCCGGCTCTCGGATCGTCCTATCCCTCGAACCCGAACGCGTTCGTCTCGACGTTCGCCACGTTCACCGGGCTCCTCGTGGTCCTCAGCGGAGTCCTCTTCGCCGCGGACGCGCTCGTCTCGGAGCACGAGAAGCGGACCGGCTACTTCCTGTTCCCGAATCCCGTCCGTCGGGAGGTCCTGGTCCTCGGGAAGATTGCCGCGAGCGTGATCGTGTCGGCGGCCGTCATCTCGCTGTATTACGGCGCCGCAGCGATGGCCGCACTCATCGTCACGAAATCCCTCACGTGGGACGTCGGCCTGTCATACCTTTACGCGCTCGGGTACATGGTCGCGGTCGTCGGCATTGCGTACCTTGTTTCCGCGACGTTCAAGAGCACGGTCGCTGCGACGGTCCTCACGTTCTTCTTGTTCACTCTGATCTTCAGCATCGTCGGAGCGCTCCTGACCGCCGCGAAGATCGACCCCTGGTTCATCCCCACGTCCGCATCAGGAATCATCTCGAACGTCCTCGGTAGGACCGCCGTGCGACCGGGACCGGGAGGCCCGGTGGATGTCGGCTTCGTCCCGGACCCCGCTACCTCGCTGCTGGTCTTCGCCGCGTATGCGGTCGTCGGGGCGGTCCTCGCGATCCTCCTGTTCCGGCGGAAGGAGCTCGCGTCATGAGCGGCCCGGAGAAATTCGGTGGATTCTTCCACTTCTTCGGCAAGGGCGACTTCAAGGGCCTCGTCCTCCACCTGCTCGAAGAACGCCCGATGCACGGGTACGAGATCATCAAGGCGATCGAGGAACGGTATCACGGATTCTACAAGCCGAGCGCCGGGGCGATCTATCCCGCCTTGCGGGCCCTCCTGCGCAAAGGATATCTTTCCGTGAGCGGCGAGGAACGCCGCAAGACGTACAGGATCACCCGAGAAGGCAAGGCCTACCTCCGGAGCCGCCGCAAAGAGATCGAGGAGCGCTTCCGCGCGTTCGAATCCGCGGTCGGCCCGGAGCGAGCCGCGCTGTTCCGAGAATTCCGGGCGACGGGGAAGCTCCTCCGGACGAACATGAGCGAGGTCACCCCGAAGCAGGCGAACGAACTCCGCCAGGTCGTGATCGAGATGCGAGAGAAAGCGATGCGGATCCTTTCGAAGTGATCGGGGTGTTGCATGCCGAGTGATGCCATCGTCACGGAGAATCTCACGAAAGTCTATGGAAAGCTGACGGCCGTCGACCACGTCAACGTGAAGGTCGCCTCGGGGACCGTCTTCGGTCTCCTCGGTCCGAACGGCGCGGGCAAGACGACGATGATCAAACTGCTCACGGGCCTGACCGACATGACGGAAGGCGACGCGTGGGTCGCCGGATACGACGTCCGTCGGGATCCGATGCACGTGAAGCAGCGGATCGGTTGGGTCGCGTCCGAGGTCATCCTCGACGACGATTTCACGGCCTGGGAGAACCTCTGGCTCCAGGCGAAGCTGCAGAGCCTCCCGGAGTGGAAGGAGCGCGCGGGCGACCTCCTGACGTACTTTGGACTCAACGACCGGCGCAAGGATCGAGTGAAGACCTTTTCCACGGGCATGCGCAAGAAACTCGAGATCGCGTTGGCGTTGCTGCATCAACCGGAGGTCGTGTTCATGGACGAACCGACGATCGGCCTCGATGCGAACACGCGGCGGATGCTTTGGGACCTCATCACCGGCGTGAACAAGGAATTCGGAATCACCGTCTTGCTCACGAGCCACTACATCGAGGAGGCGGACGCGCTCTGCCAGCAGATCTCGATCATCGATCACGGCAAGATCGTCGCGTCGGGCTCTCCCTCGGCCCTCAAGGCCCGAGTCGAATCGGACTTCGTCGAGCTGGAGACGGGCGAGGCGGTCGACGAAGCGAAGCTCCGTTCGATCCCCGGCGTGACCGAGGTGCGGAGCCAGGGGAAGACCTGGATCTTGCAAGTCTCCGCGGCGGAAGAGGTCCTGCCACATATCTTC
>Ga0209801_1000443_pt1 | contig 27845 bp, 18 predicted proteins | sample GraSoiAngelo_127_FD_185884 | JGI IMG/M metagenome (GOLD analysis project Ga0209801, IMG submission 185884) | Grasslands soil microbial communities from the Angelo Coastal Reserve, California, USA - 14_0927_09_40cm (SPAdes) (version 2) | ecosystem: Environmental > Terrestrial > Soil > Grasslands ... | reverse complement strand
CTCAGGCGCGCGGTGTGTCGAGAAGAACAGGACACGGCCGAACTCGTCGACGTAGCCACGGCCGACGTGATAGCCGCGCCAGCTGAGGCCGCTCACCCTCGGTCGATGCTCGCCGCGGCCGTGGACGAACCCTTGAATGCGGTCGATGGCTATGAAGTGCTTGAGCGGGCCCCAGACTATCGTGAGCCCGGCGCGGTCGAGGATATAACGCAGGGTGAAGCAGCCGTACGACCAAAACGCGAAGAGAAGGGCGAGGAGTACGAGCATTCCAGCGCCCAGATAGCCGAGGAACTGCGTGAACGACACCGGCCAGCCCGAGGCCCTGAGGACCAGGGCGAGCGCAAGTACCAGCGCAATCGAGGAAGCGCCCGCGCCGACCAGCGTGCCGGTCGTGCGCAGGGGGCGCTCAATTGTCAGGCCTTGACCTTTGAGAAGCACGGCGTGCACCAATGGGAGTACTTGGCGTTGCGTCCGGTGATGATGTCGAAGTAAAGGGAAACCAGACGCCCGCTAACTGGGCCCATCCGGCCGTCTCCGATGATGCGGTGGTCCAACTCGACGACGGGCGTGACGTGCGCGGCCGTGCCTGTCATGAAGCACTCGTCCGACGTGTAGAGCTCGCTCCGGTCAATGTCTCGCTCGACTACCTGGAGACCGAGCTCCTCACGCACCAGCGTCATCACGGTATCGCGCGTGATGCCAACGAGAATGTTGGAGGACGGTGGTGGCGTGATCACATGATCGCCCTGGACGACGAAGATGTTCTCACCGGAACCTTCCGAGACATGGCCGCGCTCGTCAAGCATGATCGCCTCGTCGAAGCCGTTGAGGTTGGCCTCGGTCTTGGCCAGGGCCGAGTTGGCGTAGATCCCCGTGATCTTCGCCCGCGCCGGTATGCCGGTGTCCTCCACGCGCCGCCACGATGAGGTGCAGCAGCGGGCGCCCTTCTCGATATCAAGGTATGGCCCGAATGGGGCGACGAAGATCAGGAAGTCATCGTCGAGGTCATGCAGCCGGACGCCGAGGAGCTCCGAGCTCTTGTACGCCAGCGGGCGGATGTAGACGTCCTCGCGATAGCCCGACATTTCGACCAGCTGCGTGGTTATTGAGGACAGCTCTTCGTTCTCGTAGGGAAAATCGATGCGCATGATGCGGCACGAGCGGCGAAGCCGGTCGTAGTGCTCCTTCATGCGGAAGACGTAGATCTGGCTTTCGTCTTCGTTCCAGTTGCCGCGTACGCCCTCGAAGACAGCGGTGCCGTAGTTGAAGGCGTGCGTCATCACGCCGATTTTGGCGTCGGACAGAGGCACGATCTCCCGCTTGAAGTAGGCATACGGCGTCGCCATGGGCGCGCTCCTTTGCGACAAGGGTAGGCTCAAGTATATGTGCGGACGGATGAAGCGGGCAAATTGTTACGAGTCGTTAAGCCTCGCGGCCCCCCTTCCAGCCCGTGAACGGTGGTAATCTAGATAAATCGTCAGGTCTTCGGGACGGTCCGCCAGAGCGGACGCGTCGAACGACGATTTCGCGGAGAGACTTCGTCGTAGCGATGCCCTGAGGTTGCCCCGCGGTGTGAGGATGCAAGGGTTGGACGACAAGCGCCTGTCCTATCTACCGGGCCTGGATGGGCTGAGGGCATTGGCGGTCATGGCCGTCCTGCTCTTTCACGCCGGTCAACGCTGGATACCAGGCGGCTTTCTGGGTGTAGAAGTCTTCTTCGTCATCAGCGGCTTTCTAATCACGTGCGTTCTTCTCGAAAGCCGAGAGCGTACCGGTAGCGTGGGGCTGAAGCAATTCTGGTTCAGGCGTGCGCGGCGGCTGCTGCCGGCGCTCTTCGCGCTGTTGCTCGGCACCCTAGCCGTATCGGTACTCTTTTACCCCGACGAGGTCGCGAAGCTGCGCGGCGATACGCTTGCCGCTTTCGGCTACATGACGAACTGGTACTTCATCCTCGATCACCAGTCGTACTTCGACGAAGTAGGACGGCCGTCTCTCTTAAGGCACCTCTGGTCGCTCGCTATCGAGGAGCAGTTCTACCTTGTCTGGCCGGTTGTCCTCGCCTTGCTCGTCGGGCGGTTGCGGACCGGCGGTATGGTCTTGCTGCTTATCGCGGCCGCGGCCGCTTCGAGCGTGCTGATGGCCGTCCTCTGGAACCCTGAAGCCGGGCCAACACGTGTGTACTTCGGCACCGACACGCGGGCCGCGGGGCTACTCATCGGCGCCGCGCTGGCGTTCGTCTGGGCTCCGTGGAAGCTCAGGGAGTCACGAGCGCGGGCTTATTCGGTCGCGCTCAACTTCGCCGGCCTTACTGCCCTGGCGGGGCTCGTCTATCTTCACGTCGAGCTTGACCAATATCGCCCGTTCCTCTACCACGGCGGGTTCGCGCTGGTGGCCGTGTGTTCAGCGGTCGTTATCGCCGTTGCCGTCCATCCCAGCGCCCACCTCGGGAGATTGTTGGGGCTGCAACCGCTGCGCTGGCTCGGCACGCGTTCTTACGCAGTCTATCTCTGGCACTGGCCCGTCTTCATGCTCACCCGGCCGGGCCTCGATGTCTCCATCGACGGCTGGGAGCTACTGGGGTTACGGCTAGGAATCACGCTCCTGCTGGCCGAGATTTCGTACCGGCTCGTCGAGAGGCCAGTGAGGGCCGGCGCGCTCGGCCGGGCGTGGCGGACATTCCGCGACGGACGAGGTCTCCGGCGCTGGGCCGGCGGCGCGCGCTGGGCTGCACCGCTGAGCGCAGCCGCGACGGGCGCCGTCGTGCTCGCTGCCTTCGCGATCGCGGCGGAGCCGCCGGCACCGCCCGAGTACCTTTCGGTTGAGTCGGTGCGCATAATGTCGCCGGCCAGCGCGCAGGGCCAAAGTCACGTGCGAGCGGTTAATACGGCGGCGCTGGTCGGTACGACGTCGGATCCCGGTGCAGTCGTTTCCGTGCCATCGGGTACCACGCCGGGAAGACCGGGCGACGGTCCGGCGCAGATTTATGGAATCGCGCCCGACGTTGCAGTGACGGTGCTCGGCGATTCGGTGATGGTTGGGGCGGCGCCGACCCTCGCCGCCGCTATCCCCAGCGCCGACATCGACGCCGCGATCGGGCGCCAGGCGCAGACGGCGCTGGACATCCTGCAGCAGCGAAGAAGCGCGCAGGCGTTGGGCGACGCCGTCATCATTCACATCGGCAATAACGGTACGTTCACTACGAATCAGTTCGACGCCATGATGCAGGCGCTGGCGGACAGGCGCGTCGTCATTTTCGTTAACGTCAAGGTGCCAAGGAGCTGGGAGGAACCGAACAACCAAGTAATCGCCGACGGTGTGCACCGTTACAGCAATGCGGCGTTGGTCGACTGGCACAGCGCGAGCGCCGACCGGCCCGAGCTGTTCCAAGACGACGGCATTCATCTCCGCGGCGAGGGTGTTCAGCTCTATGCGAGCCTCATTACGAAGGAACTTGCCGCACACCCGCCACCGCCACCGCCTCCTCCGCCTCCGGCGAATGCTCCGCCGCCTGCCCCTCCGCCCGATGTTACTCCTGCGGACATTCCGACGTTAGGACCGGTTCCAGGTCCGCAGCCAGTTCCACCAACCGCAACGCCGACGCCCACGCCAACTCCAGGTCCAACATCGCCGCCCACCTCGGTGCCTCCCCCGCCGCCTCCGCCCCCTCCGCCTCCGCCGACGCCCCCTCCCCCTCCACCGACTCCGGCACCAACCCCTCCACCTCCCCCGCCGCCGCCACCCTCACCTCCGCCGCCAACTCCCGAACCTACTCCCCCGCCGACACCGGAGCCGACGCCGCCGCCAACTCCGGAACCAACTCCGCCGCCCACGCCCGAGCCGACGCCGGCCGCTTAGGGAGCCATCCGGGCAGAATCGAAGATCCACGCCCGTCATCGGCCCTGAATTACGGCTCGCTAACGCTGGATTGTAGGAACCAACGCTCCTAAGGCTCGGGGCAGCACCGGGTGACATGTGGGCTCGGTGCGCTGGCCCAACCCTGGGGAAACTGAGGGACAGCCCAGACCGGCGGCGTGTAGGCGTTGGTCAGGAGGGCTGCGTTACCGACGAGGTCCGTGCACGTCGCAGCGACTCGAGCCGCTGCAGCATCGCCAGGCCCTTCCGTGTGTCGCTCGCCACGCGGGCGGGCTCGCAACCGTTGACGCGGCGGCGGAAGAGCCAGTAGGTGAACTCCGTCAGCTCGGCCAACGAAATAACTTCCTCCGTGGCATGACCGTTGGCGCGGCCGTTGTCCATCTGTCCCACGGGAGCATTCTCACCTTGGGAACGGCCCGGCTTCTTGCTCGATCTTTTGATCTTCGACTCGCGGAATTCAACGAGCAGCTCCGTCCGTGAAGAATCGTACAGCCGCTGGAAGACCTCGTCGTCACCGCGGCCGTTCTCCCAGACCCGGGAGGCGAACCGCTCCTTGTGGACCTCATCGGCGACGGCCAGTTGCAGTGCCTCTTCGACACGCACGCCGTAGACGAAGTTGAGATGCGCGCGGTGCTTGGCGCCCAGCAAACGTTCTACGTCGTGCTCGTCTACTTCTTCGGGGAGGCAGCCGTGGAAGAGCAGCGCTTCCCGCTCACCGTCCGGGATCAGGGCCTCGATTTCGTCACAGAGGCGCTCCGCAAGGAGGAGCCAGTCGAAGGCCTCGCCACCCACGAGATAGCGGTAAGTGCGGCCGCTGATGCTCTCTTCCGGCAGGGGCCACTCGCGTACGGCCTGCATTAACGCGAGGAACCAATGTGTCTCGCCGGCGCCAACGCTTCGCTTGAGTTCGGCAATGATTTGGCGGGCTTCGGTCTCCAGTGAGGCGGTCGCGTCGGCTCGGGGGCTCATATCGCTTCTAAACGAGAGCGCCGGAGCCGTGGCACTTCTTGTATTTCTTGCCGCTGCCGCAGGGACAGGGGTCATTGCGGCCGACCTTGCCGCTAACCGTCGTGGCCGCAGGTGTCGTGTCCCCGGCCCCGTTGCCGGCCTGCGCGGCGGCCTGGCGGCGGGCGCGGCGCCCGTTGCGGGCGCGAGCAGGGACGGCGGCGCCCTCGGCGTCACTCGACGGCCCGCTCTCGGTCGCATTGACAGCGACCGGCGGGGCAGGCTGTTGCTGCATCGGCGTAAGGGTCACGTGGAAGATGCGGCGGGTCACCTGCTGCTGAATATGCTCCGTCAGCTGAATGTACATGTCGTGTGCCTCGCGCTTGTACTCGACGAGCGGGTCGCGGCCGCCGTAACCCGTAAGGCCGATACCCTGTCGCATCTCGTCTAGCGCAGTCAGGTGGTAAACCCAGAGGCGGTCGATGGTGCCGAGCAGGACCAGACGCTCCAGGGTCCGCATCTTGTCCTCGCCCAGGTTTCGCTCCTTCTCCTCGTAAGTCTTATGGGCATGCTCCGTGACCTCGTCTATTAGCTCGCCGGGATCGGCCTCCAGCACGTGCTGCTCTGTGAAGGCTGCAGGCAGCGGGACGATCGTCCTGAGCTCAGCGATGAGGCTGGGCACGTCCCAGTCGTCGCTGCGCTCGCCGGGCGCGAAGGTGTCGAAGGCGCGCTCGATCTCCTGGTCCACCATCTCGAGGACGTTCTTGCGCAGGTCCACGGTGCCTTCCAGGATCCGGCGTCGCTGTTCGTAAATCTTGTCTCGATGCTGGTTCATGACGTCGTCGTACTGGACGACGTGCTTGCGGATGTCGAAGTTGTGGCCCTCGACTTTGGTCTGCGCTTGCTCAATCGCCTTCGAGACCATGTTGCTTTCGAGCGGCGTATTCTCGTCCATTCCCAAGCGGCCCAGCATTCCGCCGATCCAGTCCGGGGCGAAGCGGCGCATCACCTCGTCACCGAAGGACACGAAGAAGCGCGAGCTCCCTGGGTCGCCCTGGCGCCCGGAACGGCCGCGTAGCTGGTTGTCGATGCGGCGGGCCTCGTGGCGCTCCGTGCCGACGATGTGCAGGCCGCCAGCGGCGACGACGCGGTCGTGCTCGACCTGCCAGAGGCCACGCGCTTCGCTGCGGACCTTGGCCGCCTCGTCTTCAGACGCCGAGACGATGTCGAAGCCGCGCTTGCGGGCGATATCCTCCGCAAGGCGATCCGGATTGCCGCCGAGGATGATGTCCGTGCCACGGCCGGCCATGTTGGTGGCGATCGTAACGGCGCCGTACACGCCGGCCTGCGCGACGATGTAAGCCTCACGCTCGTGCTGCTTGGCGTTCAGCACCTGCGGCTCCTTGAGCGGACAGACCGCGTGGTGCTCAGCGCAGTCCTTCAGTTCGCAGCGGGAGAGGCGCTTCAGCATGTCCGCCAGCTTCTCCGAGTTCTCGATTGAGACCGTGCCGACGAGGGACGGGCGGCCGAGCGCGTGCTCCTGCTCGATCTCGTAGACGACGGCGTGAAACTTGCCTTCCTCCGAGCGAAAGATGATGTCCGAGTTGTCCGCGCGGATCATGTCCTTAGCCGTCGGGATCATGAGGACGTCGAGGCCGTAGATCTGGTGGAACTCCTCGCGTTCCGTCCAGGCGGTGCCGGTCATTCCGGCCAGCTTCTGGTACAGCCGGAAATAGTTCTGGAGGGTGATCGTTGCGTACGTTACGCTTTCGCGCTGGACCTTCACGCCTTCCTTGGCCTCGACCGCCTGGTGGAGACCGTCCGACCAGCGGCGTCCGTACATCAGCCGGCCGGTGAACTCATCGACAATGATGACCTCGCCGTCCTTGACGACGTACTGTTGATCGAGGTGATAGAGGGCGTGTGCCTTGAGGGCGGCGTCGACGAAGCGCGTGAGGCGGAAGTTTTCGGGGTCGTACAGGTTCTTGATGCCAATCGCTTTCTCAACCTTCGAAGAGCCTTCGTCAGTTAGCGAGACGCTCTTGTGTTTGATGTCGACGATGTAGTCAATCTCTTGCTCGAGCCGTGGCACGATGCGGGCGAAGGTGCGGTAGACCTCCTCCGTCTCCTCAGCAGGGCCGCTGATGATTAGCGGCGTGCGGGCCTCGTCGATCAGGATCGAGTCGACCTCGTCCACGATAGCGTAGGTGTGCGGCGTATCCTCCCGCTGAACGGCCTGCGAGAGGTCCTGGACCATGTTGTCCCGCAGGTAGTCGAAGCCGAACTCGTTGTTGGTGCCGTACGTGATATCGGCGCCGTAAGCCTCTCGCCGGGTGGCGGGGCGAAGATATCGCAGGCTGGCGTTGTCCAGGTTGGCGGTTGGGTCATATACGTAAGCGGTGTCGTGCTGGAGCACGCCGACCGAAAGGCCAAGGCTATGGTAAATCGGCCCCATCCATTGCGCGTCGCGCTTTGCGAGGTAGTCGTTCACGGTCACGAGATGCGCACCGTGGCCCGCGAGCCCGTTGAGATAAAGCGGCAGCGTCGCGACGAGCGTCTTACCTTCACCCGTCTTCATTTCCGAGATCTTGCCCTGGTGGAGCACGATCCCGCCCAAAATCTGCACGTCGAAAGGGCGCAGGCCGATGCGACGCTCCGAGACTTCGCGCACAGCCGCGAACGCCTCGGGCAGGATGTCGTCAAGCGGCTCGCCGCCGGCCAGACGCTCACGATAGTCGGTTGATAGCTCGGCGAGCTCTTCGTCGGTGAGCCGGGCCATATCTTCGGCCAGCTCGTTGACCTCGTCGACGATCGGCCAGACCTTCTTCAGCTCCTTCTCGTTATACTCACCGCCGAGGAGGCGGTTGATGAACCCCATAACGAAATAATGATAGCAGCTTGGTAACAGGCGGTCTTACGCGCGGGCCTCAGCCTCAGACACCGGTTTGGGCCTGGCCCTCGCGATGCCCAGCCACCTTGCGAGCGGGGCGACTGTCGCACCCTGGACGAGGGTCGAGACCAGAACAGCGAAGAACACGATATTGAAGAATTCGAGGCTGCGCGGAACACCGTCGGTTACCGGGAAGGTCGCAAGGAATACCGGCAGCGCCCCTCGCAGCCCGGCCCAGCCAAGGATCAGGCGTTCGCGCGCGTTGAACCGTTCGAATGCCGTCGCGAGCGCGGCCGCGACGGGCCGGGCGAGAAAGGCGATTATCAGCGCGAGAAGCGTACCCTCGACAAGGACCGAGCCGAGCTGGCTGGGGAAAACCAGCAAGCCCAACGCCAGGAAGAGCGCCATGTCCGAGAGCGAAGCGAGTCCGCTGTGAAAGGCGCGCACCGCGCCCTTCTCTGGAAGCCGGCCGCTGCCGAACACGAGCCCGGCGAGATACGCTGCGAGGAACCCCGACCCGCCCAACACATCAGCCGTGCCGTAGGCCAGCGCCATAGCAGCCACAGAGCCAACGAGGTGAAGACCCCGGTAGGCGAGGCCCTCGACGAGTTGAAGACTGCGCAGGCCGAGCCATCCGATGCCGATTCCCGCGATCGCCCCGACGCCGAGCTGAGCGACGAAGAGCCATACCACATCGAGTGCGCCGAAGCCGGGCTCGTCGATGAGTTTGATGAACGTTATCACGAGTAGCACGGCGAAAGGGTCAACCATTCCGGCTTCGGCCTCGAGAGTCCGCGACAGCTTGCCAGGCAGCCTCACTTGTCTCAGCAATGCGAACACGGCAGCGCTGTCCGTCGCTGCGAGGATAGACCCGATCAGCAGCCCCTGTAGCAACGAGAAGTCGAACAGCCAGACGGCAGCCAGCCCAGTGATTGCCGGCGGTAATGAACGTACCGACCGTTGCGAGGCTGACTGCCGGACGCAGCACCGGGCGGATCTCTGCGAACCCGGCGGCCAGCCCGGCCTCAAACAGGATCGCGGCGGCAGTGATCACCCCGATTCGCCTGGCGAGCTCGTAGTCCTCGAAGTCAATCCAGTCGGTGCCGTCCGAGCCGATCGCCATGCCCAGCCCGAGAAAGAGGACAAGCGCCGGCAGGCGGAAACGCTCGGCAATAAGCGAGGCTGTCCAGCCGGCGGCAAGCAGCGCCCCGGCAACGAGGATCAGCTCGCCATCGGACAGCATATCGAAAGCTTACCCGCGCCGGTGCGAGTAGTGCTGGTGAATCCGACTAGCGCCCGTTGAAGAGGGCGCCGACCGACTGACCGGTATGGATTCGTCGGATCGCCTCGCCAAGGAGCGGAGCGACGGACAGTTGCGTGAAGTTCGGGAGCTTCTTCTCAGGCGGTACGGGAATCGTGTCCGTGTAGACCAACTCGCGGACCGGCGCCTTCTCGATACGCTCGACAGCGTTGCCGGCGAATATCGGGTGGGTGGCCGTCGCGTAGACTGCCGTTGCGCCGTGGTCGTGGCAGACTTCGGCTGTGGTGACCAGGGTTCCTCCAGTTAACACTTCGTCGTCGACGATGAGGACAGTGCGTCCTTCGACCTCACCGATGATCGTCATCGCCTCCACCCGTTCGTCGTTGCCCAACCTTCGCTTCTCGACAATGGCCAGCGGCGTGTCGAGCCTGTCGGCCATGCGCCGGGCACCCTTTGCTCCCCCGACATCGGTGGCGACGACAGTAAGGTTAGGGATTCCCTTCTCCTTGAAGTGATTAGCGAGAATAGTGCGCGCAGTCAGCTCGTCTACCGGGATGTTGAAGAAGCCCTGGATCTGGCCGGCGTGCAGATCGACGGTGAGGAGACGGTCCGCGCCCGCCGTCTCGAGGAAGTTGGCGATCAGGCGCGCGGTGATCGGGACGCGCGGCTGGTCTTTCTTGTCGCTACGAGAATAGGGATAGTAAGGGACGACCGCCGTGATGCGCCCGGCGGACGCGCGGCGGGCCGCGTCGATCATGATGAACAGCTCCATGATGCGAGTGTTCACCGGTGGCGCCATCGTCTGCACGATAAAGACGTCGCGGGCTCGGATGTTCTCCTCGAAGCGGACGAAGATGTTTTCGTTCGAGAACTCGAAGACGTCTACCTCACCGAGGGGCATCTCCAGATAGCTGCAAATCGCGCCGGCGAGATCGGGGTGAGCATTCCCCGAAAAAACCTTCAGGTCCTGGTAGAGTGGTACGTCTGCCACGACAAAGCCCGTGCCACTATATGCGATGCCGATGCCGGTGACAACCGGCTTTTAGCGCAGCTTTCGGGTGCCGGTCCGGGCTGGTTGTTGGGCGTCCAGGACGTACCTGATGCGCGGGAAACCGGTGTCACAGCGCACGAACGTCGCGGTGACCGGCCAGACGGGCTCGATGCCTTGTGCGTTCCAGGCATCCCGCTCGAAAGTGGCCACTTCCGGCGCGCCTCTCTCCGCGCGGTGGAAGGTGTAGGCGGGATCGACCTGCACGAGCACACCCCGCCCACCGTCGTCGTCCGCACGGGCTAGGTTCATCGTCGAGACGTGAAAGATGCTGCCGCCGGAGATCGGCTGTGGATCAAGCAGAGAAGCCCTGAGCACCTCCCGGCCATCGACGGCCACAGTGCCGACGACGCGGTCGTGGTAACGCCGGAGACGGACGTCGGCGGGCAGGCACTGATACCCCCATCGTCGCCCCAATGCATCGCAGGCGGCTGGCGAATCGCTGTAGGCGCGGAGCAAGAAACCGCGCGGCAGCGCCGAGGCACGGCAGCCGACGCGCACCTGCGCGAGCGCAAACGGCCCGATCGGGCTCTCCGGGTACGCCGCTACACTGAAGTACGCCACGGGCGGGATTGTCGGGTGCAGAGCCGGGGGGAGGGCGGCGGTCATCTGACGGTCGTCGATCTCAAACGTCAGGCTGAGCAGCTCGACGCCGGCGATCTCCCACGCTTCGGTATCGTAGTTATCGAGCTTCGGCGCGTCGGCGAGACGAGGGGCAACGTCGAGTGTGCCCGAAAGCGGCACCCTTAGCTGCCCCCCGCCACCACAGCGGCCGGTTCAGCACTCTCCGTCTTCGCGAACTTCGGCATGACTTCTTTGGCGAAGAGGCGCAGGCTTGCCAGCACCTCTTCCTGCGGGACCACCTCCATCGCGTTTAGGAGGAAGTTCACACGGTCCGCGCCTACTGATTCCCATTTCTTGATCGCTTCTATGATCCGGTCCGGACTGCCGATGCAAAGCCCGTCAGGTACACGCACAGAATCACCCGGGCTTTCCGCGTCCGGGCGGAGTTGCGGAAGAAGGCCGAGCGCTGGATACGACGGGGTCGGATACGCCTCGCGGGCTGAAAGTAGCTGCGCGGCCATGTAGCCGAACGTGCCCTGAAGCCGGCGTCCCTTTGCCACGCCGGTGGCATCGTCCTCGTGGCAGTAGAGGAAATTGACGGTGTTGACCTGCTCGTTGACGACCTCACCGACCGGCTCGCATACCTTGATCCGCCGTCGGTACTCGGCGATGCGCTTCTCCTGTTCCTCGAGCCCGCCAAAGGTGAGTCCAAGCCAGCCGAGCCCGCGGTCCGCGCCGTCAATCTCGGTGCCCGGGCTGGTGATGGCCACCCACATCGGCGGGTGCGGCTTCTGGTACGGCCGCGGAAGGATCGCGCGAGGTGGCATCCTGAAGGCGGCGCCCTCATGGCTGAAGCGCTCCTGCGTCCACATCTTCGGCAAACAGCGCACGATTTCATCCCAGGTCTTCTTCGTGTCGTCGGGGTTCGCGCAAAAGGCGCCGAGTTCGGTCCACGTGGCGGAGCGTCCCGTGCCCATCTCGAGGCGGCCGCCTGAGATGATGTCCAGCGTGGCGGCGCGCTCGGCGATGCGGACCGGGTGGTTGATCTGGGGCACGCAAACGACTATGCCGTGGCCAACGCGGATACGCTTCGTTTGGACAGCGCAGGCTGTGAGGAAGATCTCCGGCGAGGAACAGTGTGAGTACTCCTCGAGGAAATGGTGCTCGACGGCCCAGACCTGGTCGAAGCCGAGCTCGTCGGCGAGTCTCACCTGCTCGAGCGCGCGCTCGTAAACAGTCCGCTCGGACTCCGGATCCCACGGGCGCGGGACGGAAATCTCGTAGAAGATTCCGAACTTCACAGCCCACCTCCTGGTGTCATCTGTTCCATCGTTGCAGCGTACTGGATAGTATCACTAGTGGCGGCCTCGATGTCTGACGCCCGCTAAAACATCGGGAAGTTCTATGGCTTTGGAGGCAACATCCGGATAGCAACGTTCGCGCCTCCCGAGTAGCGTCAGGCGTGGAGGTGACGTGATGGTTATTGCAGAAATGAAAGTGACGACGGGAGCAGCTATCGAAGACGACGAGCGCTGGGAAGCGGTGCTGGCGCGCGATGCCACCTACGACGGGGCGTTCGTCGGCGCGGTGCTTTCCACCAAGATCTACTGCCGGCCCTCGTGCCCCGCGCGGCGTCCGGCACGCGAGCGTGTCGTCTTCTTCGACACACCGGACCTCGCCGAGGCGGCCGGTTTTCGAGCCTGCCTGCGCTGCGACCCGCGAGGCGAGAAGCCGGACCGCGCGCGCCTGGTAAAAGAAATATGCGAGTTCCTGGACGGCGAAAATGAGGAGCGGATCACACTGGCCATGCTTGGTTCGCGCTTTGGCGTGAGCCCCCATCACCTCCAGCGGACGTTCAAGCGGGCGATGGGTGTCTCGCCGCACCAGTACGCCGCCGCCCGTCGCGTCGAGCGGCTGAAGGACGGACTACGCGACGGCAGCGACGTGACCGGCGCACTCTACGACGCGGGTTATGGTTCGAGCAGCCGGCTGTACGAGTCGGCCGGCACGACGCTCGGCATGACGCCCGCCGCCTACCGTCGTTGCGGCAGCGGGATGAGAATCCGCTACACGATCGTCGATTCGCAGCTCGGCCGCCTGCTCGTCGGCGCCACCGAGCGAGGCGTCTGCTCCGTGAAAATGGGCGACCGCGACGAAGACCTGGAGGCAAACCTCCTCAAGGAGTACCCGGCGGCGCAAATCGAGCGCTTGAGCGGCGGCGAGCACGGAGAGCTATCGCGGTGGGTAGAGGCGCTGCTTCAGCACGTCGCGACCGGCAAGCCGAGCGTGGACTTACCGCTGGACATCCGGGTGACGGCGTTCCAGGGGCGCGTCTACCAGGTATTGCGCTCTATCGCCAACGGCCAGACGCAGTCCTACGCCGACATCGCGAAAGAGATCGGCCGGCCGACGGCGGTGCGCGCTGTGGCCAACGCCTGCGCGGACAACCCGGTCGCGCTCACCGTTCCCTGCCATCGCGTCATTCGTAGCAATGGCGATATCGGCGGTTACGGCGGCGGAGTGGAACGCAAGCGAAAACTGCTGGCGAGCGAGGCCCGCGCGGCGAAGTCCAAAGCAGGCGGATGAACCGGCGGTCCGCAGACGCGAGGGCGCCGGCTGTCCTGCTGGCGCTCGGCTGCGTCTGGGGCGCGTCGTTCCTGTTCATCAAGGTCCTCGTCGATGACACCGGCCCGCTCGAAGTGGCGACCGGCCGGCTTTGCATCGGCGCCGTCGCGATTCTGAGTTTCATTCGCCTGCGCGGCCTACCCGTGCCCTGGACGCCCTCACTCGTGGCGAAGGTAAGCGTGCTCGCCCTGGTGGCCAACATCGCACCCTTCGCGCTGATCGCCTGGGGCGAGGAGCACATCGAGAGCGGCACGGCCTCCGTCCTGAATTCGACGATGCCGATCTTCACGGCCATCTTCGCGACATCGCTTCTGCCGGAGGAGCGGTTCACGACAGCGCGCGCCGGAGGGCTGGTGGTTGGTTTTCTGGGGGTTCTTGTTCTGACCGGCGACGAGGCGTTCGACGTAACAAGCTCCAGCGTGCTGGGCCAGCTTGCGGTCATCGCTGCTTCGGCTTGCTACGGCATCGGCTCGGTTTTCTCCCGCACACTTCTGCGCTCAACCGACCCGCTCGGGCTGTCGGCGCTGCAGGTAGCAGCGGGCGCGGTGCTGTCCGTGCCCATCTTGCTCGCGGTCGAAGGCAGGCCGGACTATTCGCTAAGCATCGAGGCTTGGCTCTGCCTGCTGGCGCTAGGGGCCGGCGCGACCGGCGTCGCCTATGTGGCGTATCTCTGGCTGATCGATGTGACAGGAAGCGTTCGCGCTTCGCTGGTCACGTACATCATTCCGGTCGTCGGACTGTTTCTCGGCTGGGCGGTGCTCGACGAATCGATCGGCATCAACATAGTCGTTGGTTCGGCGCTGATTATCGGCGGGGTCGCAATGGTCTTGCGCGGAGGTTCCCCGGGGACTCAAACCAGGCCGGTGGCGCAGGTGGCCGCGGCGGACTAGCGGCGTTCTGCGAGCGCCGGAGAAAGCGTTTCCTGAAGCTCCAAAACGGGCCCCGTGCCGTTGACAATTTGCTTTGCCGGTGCTAAATTAGCATCACGGATGGTGTCGAGTCCCCGATTCCTCATTTCCCTGTCTTACTGTCTTTGCCGATAGGCTGTATTTCCATACCTAGAGCAGCGCTTTAGCCTCTTAAGGAGAGGGTGTGCATGGTTGTCCCACGAAAAGTTGTCTATGAGAAGTTCCGCGTTCCTCACATCGTCAAGTCTTACTCTCGCATCCCCGATGTAATCCCCCTGCCGGCGCTCGTCCAGATCCAGGTCGACTCCTACAAGATATTCATCGAGGAAGGCCTGCGCGAGCTATTAGCCGAAATCTCTCCGATCCAGGACTTCACCGGCAACCGGCTCGAAATGCGCTTCAGCGACTATCGGTTCGACGAGCCGAAGTACAGCCAGGAGGAATGCCGGGAGCGCGACGCGACGTACGCGGCTCCTCTGCGGGTAAATGTGCAGCTGCTGGTCAAGGAGACCGGCGAGATCAAGGAGCAGGAGATCTTCATGGGAGATTTCCCGCTCATGACGGCCATGGGCACCTTCATTATCAATGGCGCCGAGCGTGTCGTCGTCTCGCAGCTCGTGCGCTCCCCGGGCGTGTATCTGACGCTCGAGCGCGACCAGACCAGCGGGCGGGACCTGTGCTACGCGAAGCTCATTCCTAACCGCGGCGCCTGGCTGGAGTTCGAGACCTCGAACCGCGACGTCGTCGCCGTCAAAGTCGACCGCAAGCGCAAGATTCCCATCACGACGCTGCTTCGCGCGATCGACGAGCCGGAACTGCTGCCGAAGCATCCGAGTTCAGCCGAAATCAAGGAGATCGAGGAGAAGATCGCGAACGCCAAGACCGAGCGCGAGGCGGACAAGCTACGGCACCAGCTTCTCCAGGTCCTGGGCACCAGCGACCGTGTGCTGGCGCTCTTCGCAGACATCGACACCAACGCCGACCATCGCTTTATCAAGGCCACGCTGGACCGCGATCCGAGCTCCGCAAACAAGGAAGAGGCTCTGCTGGAGTTCTACCGGCGGCTCAGGCCGGGGGACCCGCCCACCATCGACAACGCCCGCGGGCTTATCAGCTCGTTGTTCTTCAACCCGCGCCGCTATGACCTCGGCAAGGTCGGCCGCTACAAGGTCAACAAGCGCCTCGGCAGGCCGAATGCCACGGAAGAGCGCGTCCTTACGCCCAATGACCTGATCGCCATCGTTCGCGAAATCGTTCGCTTGAACAACGGCGGCGGCAAGTCTGACGACATCGACCACCTGGGCAACAGGCGCGTGCGGACCGTGGGCGAACTTATCCAGAACCAGTTCCGCATCGGCCTTCTCCGCATGGAACGTGTGATCCGCGAACGAATGACGATCACGGACCCGCAGGAGACGGCGCCGAGCCAGCTCGTCAACATCCGTCCCGTCGTCGCCGCCATCAAGGAGTTCTTCGGCGGGTCGCAGCTCTCACAGTTCATGGACCAGACGAACCCGCTGGCGGAGCTGACCCACAAGCGAAGGCTTTCGGCCCTCGGCCCCGGCGGTCTCTCACGAGATCGAGCGGGCTTCGACGTGCGCGACGTGCACTTCAGCCACTACGGGCGGATCTGCCCGATTGAGACGCCGGAAGGCCCAAACATTGGACTTATCGGCAGCCTCGCGACGTTTGGCCGCGTGAACCAGTATGGGTTCATCGAGACACCATACCGGAAGGTTGTGCGTGAGCTTCCAAAGAGCTCGCGCGCCTTGAGCGGGCAGACGCTACGCGAAGACGTGAAAGGCGACGCCGGCAAGGCTATCGCGAAGGCCGGCCAGCAGATCGATGAGGCGCTTGCCAAGAAGCTCTCAGGCGCGGCCGAGAAGATGATCCCTCTGCTGCCCTTCGTTTCTGATCAAGTCGATTACCTCTCTGCCGATGAGGAAGAGGAGTTCGTGGTCGCTCAAGCGAACTCACCCCTCGACGAGAAGGGCCGCTTCCTTGAGGAGAGGCTGGAAGTCCGCGCCGGAGGCGAATTCAGCACTGCCCACGCTGATCAGATCGACTACCTGGACCTCTCTCCGAAGCAGATCGTCTCCGTGGCGGCCTCGCTCATTCCATTCCTCGAACATGACGACGCCAACCGCGCCCTTATGGGCGCGAATATGCAGCGCCAGGCGGTCCCGCTGGTCAGGCCGGAAATACCTCTGATCGCTACCGGAATGGAGATCAAGACGGCCAAGGACTCCGGGCAGGTGATCCTCGCCGAGGCGGACGGGCTGGTTACAAGCGTTGCCGGCGGCAGCGACAACGCTGCCCAGAATCCACGCCAGTCAACGGGCAGACAGGCCCATATAACAGTCCTTCACGATAACGGAAGCGAGCGCCGTTATCCGCTCAGCAAGTTTGTTCGATCCAACCAGGGGACCTGCATCAACCACCGTGCGCTCGTGCGCAGGGGTGATCGCGTGACTGCCGGCCAGCCTCTTGCCGATTCCTCGTCGACCGATTCCGGCGAGCTGGCGCTCGGACAGACGCTGCTCTGCGCCTTCATGAGCTGGGAAGGCTATAACTTCGAGGACGCCATCATCATCTCGGAGACCGTGGCCCGGGACGACAAGTTCACATCGATTCACGTTGAGAAGCACGAAGTCGAGGCCCGTGACACCAAGCTGGGCCCCGAGGAGATCACGCGCGACATCCCCAACGTCGGTGAAGAGAGCCTGCTTGACCTCGACGAATATGGGATCGTACGGGTCGGCGCAGACGTGCAATCGGGCGACATCCTCGTCGGCAAGATCACGCCGAAGGGTGAGACTGAGCTTACCGCAGAGGAGAAGCTGCTGCGCGCGATCTTCGGCGAGAAAGCGCGGGAGGTGAAGGACAGCTCCCTACGGGTGCCCCACGGGGAACGCGGAAAGGTGATCGAGACACGTTTTCGCGCGAAAGAGGACAACGAGACGGCCCGACCCGCCCACAGCCAGCCCGGGCACCATTGCCGCTGGCCGGCCTACGCGGAAATGGTCGATGATCTCCCGGCGGGCGTCCAGGCGGTCGTCAGCATCTCGATTGCTCAGCGCCGCAAGATCGCGGAGGGCGACAAGATGGCGGGGCGGCACGGGAACAAAGGGGTGATCGCCCGAATCCTGCCTGCAGAGGACATGCCGCATCTCGAAGATGGCACACCCGTGGACATCATCCTCAACCCGATCGGCGTGCCCAGCCGCATGAACATCGGTCAGGTGCTGGAGACGCACCTCGGCTGGGCGGCGCGGCGCATGGGCTTCCGGGCGATTTCGCCTGTCTTTGACGGCGGCAACCCGAAGACCATCGAAGACGCGCTGTGCCGGGCGTGGATCTGCGAACAGGCCGCTGCTCTGATGGAGTCGCCGAACGGCCACGAAACGGGAGGCGATCGGCTTACGAACGGAATCGGTGAGCGGGTCAACGCGCAGAAGGTAAATAAGTGGCTGGAGAGCAAAGGCCACGACCCCGCCGCTGTCTTCGATGACAGCCGCGTAGGCGAAGCAGCTCGCGTCGGCCTGGAGCTTTGGCTCGAGCAGCAAGGGCTGCGCAAGATTAAGGGCAAAGAGTATCGCGAGCTGGACGCGCTGGCGGAGAAGATGCTGCTCGAGCGCGGGCTAGCAGCGCCGATCTACGGAAAGCAACGCCTATACGACGGCCGGACGGGCGAATCGTTCGACCAACCGGTTACCGTCGGCTACATCTACATGCTGAAGCTCGTGCACCTCGTAGAGGACAAAATCCACGCGCGCTCCACGGGTCCTTACTCGCTCATCACTCAGCAGCCGCTGGGCGGCAAGGCGCAATTCGGCGGCCAGCGCTTCGGCGAGATGGAGGTCTGGGCGCTGGAGGCCTACGGCGCCGCTCACATCCTACAGGAGCTGCTCACGGTGAAATCGGACGACGTTGTCGGCCGCGTCAAGACATACGAGGCGATAGTCAAGGGCGAGGACATTCAGGAACCGGGCGTGCCCGAGTCCTTCAAGGTCCTCGTGAAAGAGCTGCAAAGCCTGGGGCTGGCGGTTGAGGTACTCAACGAAGAAGAGGAGCGCGTCCTGCTGGCGGAAACGTCCGCGCAGGACCTGCCGGAGCTCGGGATCGACCTCAGCGGTTTCGAGAAAGGGGAGGACCTAGTTGGCTCTGGAAGTTAACGACTTCAACGCGATTCGCATATCCCTTGCGTCCCCGGAGCAAGTGCGCTCCTGGTCGTACGGCGAGGTCACGAAGCCGGAGACGATCAACTACCGCACGCTGAAGCCCGAGAAGGACGGCCTCTTCTGCGAGAAGATTTTTGGGCCCACGAAGGACTTCGAGTGCTACTGCGGCAAGTACAAGCGCGTCCGCTATAAGGGCATCGTCTGCGACAAGTGCGGCGTAGAGGTCACGCGCTCCAAAGTACGGCGTGAGCGAATGGGTCACATCGAACTCGCCTCGCCGGTCGCTCACATCTGGTTCGTGAAGGGCACGCCCAGCCGCATCGGGCTGCTGCTCGACATTTCGCCGCGCAGCCTCGAGCGGGTGCTGTACTTCGCGCAGTTTATTGTCACCTCCGTGAACGACGAAGTGCGCCGAGCTGCCATCGACGCCCTACGCGCCGAAATGGACAAAGCCGTGGACGAAAGCGAGTCCGAGCAAGTGGCCAGGATCGCCGAGATCGAGGGTTCCACGGCCGAGGCGATCGGCAAGCTCGAAGAGACGCGCGCCGACCGCCTCGCAAAGGCAGACGCGGATGTCGACGCGCAAATCAGCTCCCTTCGGGAGAAGGCCGCTTCCCTTCAGGCGGATATCGAGAAGATCGGGGAGAAGAACGCCAACAAGAAGATCGCGCTGGATGATGCATTCGTCATCACCTCGCGGGGCGAACCCTTGCCTAAGGAAGCACTCAAGCGACTTCAGAAGGAAGTCGATAAGCGCGCGCAGGCGCTTGAGGCCGGCCGCGCTGGAAGTCGCAAGGCGGCGGAGGCTGGGCTGGAAGGAGAACTGGCCCGGCTACGTGAGAACGCAATGGCGGAGATGGAGCCGCTGCGCAAGAAAATAAACGAAGCGCGCGAGAGCATCCGCGAGCAGTTTGATCTGCAGATCGAAGAGCTGGAAGATCTGAAAGACCCCATCCCCGACGACCAGTGCACGTTTCTGCCCGAACAGAACTTCCGTGATCTCACCGAAAAGTACCCGGGAGTCGTCCGCGCAGGCATGGGCGCCGAGGCAATCCTGGAGATACTCGACCGCGTGGACCTTGACCGGCTCGCGCTCAAGCTGCGGGCAGAGATACAGAACTTCAGCGGACAGCGCCGAAAGAAGGCGACCAAGCGCCTGCGCGTGGTCGAAGCCCTACGCAAGAGTGGCAACAAGCCCGCCTGGATGGTCGTCGGGATACTCCCGGTGCTGCCCCCTGACCTGCGCCCGATGGTGCAGCTGGACGGCGGCCGCTTCGCCACCAGTGACCTCAATGACCTTTACCGCCGCGTCATCAACCGCAACAACCGGCTGAAGCGGCTTCTTGAACTGGGCGCCCCGGAGATCATCATCCGCAATGAAAAGCGGATGTTGCAGGAGGCGGTCGATAGCCTCATTGATAACGGCCGGCGTGGGCGCGCAGTATCAACGGCGGGGAACCACAAACTGAAGTCACTGTCCGACATGCTAAAGGGCAAGCAGGGCCGCTTCCGCCAGAACCTGCTCGGCAAGCGTGTGGACTACTCCGGGCGCTCGGTCATCGTCGTCGGTCCGGAGCTTAAGCTGCACCAGTGTGGCCTACCCAAGCGCATGGCTCTTGAGCTCTTTAAGCCGTTCGTTATGCACGGACTGGTGGCCCGCGGGCTCGCTCACAACATTAAGTCCGCGAAGCGAATTGTAGAGCGAGCGCGCCCGGAGGTGTGGGACATCCTCGACGACATCATCAGGCAGCGCCCCGTTCTGCTTAACCGGGCGCCCACGCTCCACCGCCTTGGTATCCAGGCCTTCGAGCCGGTTTTAATCGATGGAAGCGCGATCCAGATCCATCCCCTGGTCTGCACCGCCTTCAACGCCGACTTCGACGGCGACCAGATGGCCGTTCACGTGCCGTTGTCGCGTGCCGCCGTCGCGGAAGCCCGCCAGATTATGCTCTCGAGCCAGAACCTGCTTTACCCCTCGAGCGGCGAGCCGGTAGTGGCGCCTACGCTTGATATCGTTCTCGGCTGCTACTACTTGACGGAGGAGAAGCTGCAAAAAGGCAAGCCCACTGAACCGAAGGGGGCCTACAGCACCTTCGACGAAGCCAAGATCGCCTACGCCACGGGCAACCTCGACCTGCGCACCCCGATCCTCGTGCGCGACAAGAAGACCGGAGGCGAACGCATCAGGACGACTGTCGGCCGCGTCATCTTCAACGAAGTGCTGCCGGAGGAGCTTGACTTCCGCAACCACCTGATGGACAAGAAGGCGATCAAAGAACTCGTGAGCGAGTGTAGTCACAAGCTGGACAACGCGCAGACTGCGGAGATGGTGGACCGGATGAAGAACATCGGCTTCCGCTACGCCACCCAGTCCGGCATCTCTATCGCCATGAACGATCTACGTCTGCCGGCAGAGAAGGAACAGTTGCTGGCCGAGGCCGATGCGCGCATCGCAGAGATCGACGAACAGTACGAGATGGGCCTGATCACGGACGATGAGCGCTATGAGCAGGCTGTTGCTATTTGGCGGGAAACGACCGACAAGGTCCAGGAGGTGATCCAGAGGCGCCTTGAAGAGTACGGCGGCGTGTACATCATGGCCGTCAGCGGCGCCAAGGGTAACATCAGCCAGATCTCGCAGATGGCGGGCATGCGAGGTCTCATGAGCGACCCGGCAGGTCGCATCATTGAGCTGCCGATCCGCTCCTCCTTCCGCGAGGGACTGTCCGTTCTCGAATACTTCATCTCGACTCACGGAGCGCGTAAGGGTCTCGCCGATACCGCGCTGAGGACGGCGGACAGCGGTTACCTCACGCGGAGGCTAATTGACGTCTCCCAGGATGTCATCATCGTCGAGGAGGACTGCGGTACGACTGCCGGCATCTGGATCGACGAGGGGTCGGAAAAAGGCCTATTCGAATCGCTCAGCGAGCGGATTGTCGGACGTTGGACCGCGGCTGACATCGCCAACCCGAAAACCGGCGAGATTATCGCCGAGCGCGGAAACGAAGTCACAGAAGAAGTCGCCCAGCGCGTGATCGCCGCGGGTATCGATAAGGTGTACGTGCGCTCGGCCCTGACGTGTCAAACGCGTCGTGGCATTTGCGCCCTCTGCTACGGGCGTGACCTCTCGCGGGGAAGGTTCGTCGCGGACGGCGAGGCAGTGGGCATCATCGCCGCGCAAAGCATCGGCGAGCCGGGCACGCAGCTAACGATGCGCACGTTCCACACCGGAGGCGTGGCCGGGCTCGACATTACGTCCGGTCTGCCGAGGGTGGAGGAGTTGTTCGAGGCCCGTGTGCCGAAGGGCGCCGCCCAGATCGCCGAGATCGACGGCACCGTCGAGATCAGCAGGGACGGCGATACGCGCCGTATGAAAATCACGAGCGCGGAGATCTATCGCGACGAATACCCGATTGCGAAGGGAATCAAGGCGCTGGTGGAGAATGGCCAGGAAGTGGTCCCGGGAACAGTCCTCGCCGGCCCCGCCAAGCGCGCGAAGAAGGCCGCTGATGGCGACCAGGCGCTTGCGCCGACGGAGATCATCGCGCGGACGTCCGGCCAGATCGCTATCGAGAAGGGGCGGATTGTCATCCTTTATGAGGAGCGCGAGCAGCGCGACTACATCATTCCCGCCGCTTCGCGTCTCCGAGTACAAAACGGCGATTACATCCACGCCGGACAGCCGCTAACTGAAGGCCCGCTGAACCCGCAGGACATCCTGCGCATTCAAGGGCCGGAGGCAGTCCAGATCTATTTGGTCGAGGAAGTGCAAAAGGTGTACCGAAACCAGGGCGTGTCGATAAACGACAAGCATATAGAGGTAATCGTGCGCCAGATGCTCCGCCGCGTACGTGTTGACTCGCCCGGTGACTCCAATCTGCTTCCAGGCGAGCTCGTCGACCGCTTCCGCTTTGAGAGCGAGAACGCCCGCGTTCTTGCCGAGGGCGGCGAGCCGGCGACAGCCCAGCCCGTTCTGCTGGGTGTGACCAAGGCCTCCCTAAACACGGAGAGCTTCCTTGCGGCGGCCTCGTTCCAGGAGACTACTCGGGTGCTCACGGAAGCCGCTATCCAGGGTCAGGTGGACAAGCTGCTCGGGCTCAAGGAGAACGTCATCATCGGCAAGCTCATCCCGGCGCGCGCCCAGATCACGGTCGAGCAGCCGGCCAGGGTTACGGAGATGATCCTGCCACCGGGCTTCCGCGACGAGGACGGCGAATTCGAACCGGACTTCGAGGAGTTAGACTTCGAGGACGAGGATTTGGAGGAGAACGGCCTGGACGCGCTCGCGGGAGAAGATGAGGAGTTAGCTGGGAACGGCGCGCTCCCCGAAGTAGACCTTCTCGAGGAGTCCCCGCCGGCGACGGCTGAGGAGGCAAGCGAGCTGGAAGCCAGCGGAAACGGTGCCCAACCGCAGCCCCAGGCAACCGACGAGGAGCCTCTCTAACTCGGCGTCAGCATCCGCGTGCCGGAGAGCGCTCGCCAAGGCCAGCGATACTCTCTCGCCTATAATGGGAAGCAGGGGAACGCATGGTCGTCGAGACGCAGGCCGAACCCGCCTCTGACGCGCTGAAGACCGCGCTTGCCCAGTTCGACGCCGCCGCCGACCGCCTGGCACTGGACGACGGCATGCGCATGGTTCTCCGCCACTGCAAGCGAGAGCTTGCCGTCCACTTTCCCGTACGAATGGATAACGGGACGATAGCTGAGTTCAGCGGCTACCGGGTCCAGCACAATCTCGCGCGCGGCCCCGCAAAGGGTGGCATTCGCTACAACCCGAACGTCTCGCTCGATGAGGTCCGCGCGTTGGCGATGTGGATGACGTGGAAGAGCGCGGTCGTGAACATTCCTTACGGCGGCGCCAAGGGCGGGGTTATCGTGAATCCCAAACAGCTCTCTGCCCGCGAGCTCGAGAACCTGACCCGCCGGTACGCTACTGAGATTAGCATCATCATCGGCCCCAACGAGGACATCCCGGCGCCGGATATGGGAACGGACGCCCAGATCATGGCCTGGATCATGGATACCATCAGCATGCACCGGGGTTACACGGAGGCGGGTGTCGTGACCGGGAAGCCGGTCAGCGCCGGCGGAACGTTGGGCAGGGCAGAGGCGACGGGCCGCGGACTCCTGTATATCGTGCAGGAGACGGCGCGACAGTTCGGCGTGCCGCTGCAAGGCGCCACGGTTGCGGTGCAGGGCTTCGGCAGCGTAGGCGCTGTGGCTGCGCAGCTGCTCCACAAGGCGGGAGCAAAAATCATCGCGGTAAGCGATTCGGGAGGCGGCATCTATAACGAACAGGGACTCGATATCGAGGCTCTCATGCCGTGCAGCCGTGACCGGTCGCCGTTGTCGCAGGCACCCGGCGGCGACCGCATCACGAACGGAGAGCTGCTGGCTCTCCCAGTTGACTTCTTGGTCCCGGCAGCGCTCGAGGGCCAGATCCACGAGCGCAACGCCGATGCCGTGCGCGCTCGCTTCATCGTCGAGGGGGCGAACGGGCCGACGACGCCGGAAGCAGACGCGGTCCTGGCCGAGAAGGGCATCATCGTTATCCCGGACATCCTGGCGAACGCGGGCGGGGTAATCGTCTCGTATTTCGAATGGGTGCAGGATCTCCAGTTCTACTTCTGGGAGGAGGCGGAGGTCAACGATCGGCTGCATCGCGTCATCACGCGGGCTTTCCGTGACGTCGTTGCGATGGCGGAGCAGCGCGGGGTGCGCCTGCGGGAGGCGGCGATGCTTCTCGGCGTGAACCGGGTCGTTGAAGCGACGCAGGTGCGCGGGATATATCCGTAGGAGGCAGGAGCGAGGAGCCCGAAGCCAAGCCCAAACCCGCAATCTACGTTATTTCACGCCGACGCAGGACCCCGGCAGACTCGGTAGAACAAGTCAAGGGCCGCTACGCCCGCGGCGAGATCACCCGGGACGAGTTCCAGCAAATCGTCCAAGATTTGGCGCAGGTGGCGGCCACTGGACACAACGCTGGAGGCGAAGCAAGGAAGCCCTTCGCTTAGGCGTCGTCCAGCGTCTTCGCCCGCCTCTCCGCGATGAATGCCGCCGCCTCTGAGCGCCGGCGAAGGTTCAGCTTGCTGAGGATGCTCGACACGTAGTTCTTCACAGTCTTGTCGCTCAGGAATACCTCCCCGGCAATCTCCTTGTTGGTCTTCCCTTGGGCGATCAGCCCCAGAATCTTCTTTTCCTGCGCCGATAGCGCGGCCAGCTCGTCGCCTTCGCCTGAGGCCAGCGATCGCATGCGCGCCAGTACTTTCTCGGTAACTGAGGGGTCCAGCAACGATTCCCCCTTGGCCACGCGCTCGATTGCCTCCGCCAGGCTCTGCCCGCGCGTCTGCTTGAGCAGATACCCCGACGCCCCTGCCATGATGGACCCGTAGACCGCCTCGTCGTCGGCGTACGAGGTGAGCATGATCACCTTCGTGTCCGGCAGCTCGCCGCGAATCTCCCTGCACGCCTCGACGCCGTTTCCGTCCGGCAGGCGGATGTCCATCACGATTACGTCCGGCCGCGTCTGGCGCGCGGCGCTGATGGCCTCCGCCACGCTACCCGCTTCGCCCACGACGGAAAATCCTTCGAGCCGGTCAAGCAGCGTCTTCAGCCCCATCCTCACGACTTCGTGGTCGTCTACGAGGAGAATGGCCACCCGCGCCTCAGTCATCCGGCCAATCCTTTCACCCGCGCCGCCGGAAGTTGCACGATTATGCGGGTGCCAATGCCGGGCTTGCTGTCGATAGTGAGCTTCGCGCCCATCGCCCGAGCCCGGTCCTTGATGTTGCGGAGGCCGTGTCCCTCCCTGCCGGCGCGGTTGCTGGTGTCGAAACCAGCGCCGTTATCTTCAACCGCGAGAGCGACTCCTTGCGCGCTGCTCCCCTCAAAAGTGATCGAGACGGTGGTAGCGTGTGAATGCTTACCCACGTTGTTCAGTGCCTCCTGAGCGATGTGGAACAGGGCGAGTGCTTGGTCCTGCTCAAGCAAACCCGCAGCCCGTTCGTCAACCGAGACATGCACATCCATCAGTGTGTTGACCCGTAGCGACTCCGCCAGCTCGCGGATCGCGCCCGGCAGGTCGCTCACTTCGGAGACCTGGGCGCGAAGGTCGAAGATGTAGCTCCGGATGTCCTTGATCACCTGGTGCAGGTTCTCGATCGATTGGTCCAGGACCGCGCCCACTTCCTGCGGCGAACGGGCGACTATATCCGCGGCGTCTTCCAGGTGCAGCGCGACCGCGTACACCGTCTGGATCACTCCGTCGTGCAGGTCCATCGCGATGCGTTCTCGCTCTTGAAGGCGAGCCAGACTCTCGAGCTGCTCGCGGAGGCGGCTTGTCTCGATGGCGGCGGCCGCCTGAGTTCCAAGGAGCCGCACAGTCTCCTCGTCGCGCTCGTCGAACGCCTCGGCTTGCTGCTTGTCGGTGAGATAGAGGTTTCCGATGATCCGTCCGCGCGAGACCACCGGCACGCCGAGCAGCGATTTCATCGGCGGGTGATTCGGCGGAAACCCGCCCGAGCGAGGGTCCTTTGCCAGGTCGGCTAGGCGGAGGCTCGCCCCTTCGCGGAGAAGCACGCCGAGCAAGCCCTTCCCGTACGGTATGTGCCCGATCTTCGCCCGTTCTTCATCGCTGATTCCGCTCGTCACGAACTGCGAGATCTCTCCGTTATCGCCCAGCACACTGATCGCCGCGTAGCGCGCGCCCGCCTGCGTGCGCGCCACATCAACCAGCTTCAGCAAGATGCCGTCGAGCGATAGCTCGGACGTCAGGGCGATGCCGGCATCCACGAGACCACGAATGTCCTCCGCCGTGTACGAGGTAACCATGCCCTCCAAATTATACGGGCCCCGCGCTCGCGGTCGGGCAATGGGCCGGTTGGCACGCTTGCGACGGGACTTTTGCCCCTTAAGGAGCGCGGTCCTCACTTCATATGCTGGTTGCATGAAGAACGAGCCCGGTTTGACGGTGCTAATCATCGACGAGCATGCGACCATCTCGCCGCTACTTGCCGGGCGCCTCTCCCTCATCCCCGGCCTCCGCATCATCGGCGAGACCGCGAACGCGATGCTCGGCGCTGAGCTCGCGCACCAACTTCGGCCCGACGTCATCCTCGCCGACTTTCGCCGCACCGGCCCTCCTCGCGCTGAGACCTACCGCTGGCTTTGCCGGATTAGCCCGGGCTCCCGGGTCGTGGCGCACACCAGCTACCTCCCGAACGGCGACGAACGCACCCTCCGTGAAGCCGGCGTCTCTCGCTGCATCCTCAAGGGAAGCAGCGTGAAAGAGCTCGCGGAGCAAATCATCGAAATCGGCGCCGGACCGGCCAGCGGGCGTCTCCAGTAACCAGGTCTGCGCGCAAGAAGCCGCCGTCCTACTCGCCATGCCCCTCCGTCGCTGGCGCACCGCCTCCGACTTCTGACGGCCACCAGGAGTCGCCGCACAACGTCGTCAAGCACAGCCGGCGACCCAGTTGCGCGTCACGCTCGCCTCAACGACCGCCGGCCTGCAGCTCGAGGTCGCCGACAACGGCACCGGCTTCGACCCCGCCGGCGACTTCCCCGGCCACCTCGGCCTCCGCTCGATGCGAGAGCGGGCGGAGAAGTCCGTGGCCGCCTGAAGATCACCAGCCGCCCCGGCGCCGGCACACGCGTCACCGCGACGTTCGGCGCCGGGTGACGCCGACGGCCGCCTTCTCGACGTCCTCTCTCGGCATGCCGGCGCGGCAGCCTGGCATGCTTAGCACCGTAACCTTTCAGCAATCTGGCGGTTATGGCGACAGCGAAGTCGAGGCGATAGGTAGTAGAGTCACATACACAGCGTGAGAATCGGCTTTCTGGCGGCGTTGCTGACAACTGCCCTAACCCTCACCGTTGCGTGCGGAGGCGGCAACAACGGCGCTGAGAGCACTCTGGTCTCCGAGGGCTCGGTTGCTCCCCATTTCACCCTGCACGGTGCCAGCGGCGACGTGACGACACTAAGCGATTACGCCGGCGAAAAGAATGTCTTGCTGTACTTCAGCATGGGCTATGGGTGAGAGCCCTGCCTGAGCCAGATAGTTGATCTGGAAAAAGACCAGAGTCTCAAGCGAATGGATGTTGCTCTAGTGAGCATCGCGGTCGATTCGAAGGAAGAGCTAGGACAAGAGGCCAAGCGGCTAAACATCCAGACGCCGATGCTTTCGGACGAGGACGCCGCAGTGACCAAGTCCTACGGCATTCCATTGACATACGGTGGAGAGCCCGGGCACACATTCGTGCTCGTCGGCAAAGACGGGCGGATCAAATGGGCGAAGGACTACGCCGCTCCGCAAAACGGCGGTCTTATGTATGTGAAAGTCGATGAACTGCGAAGCGAGGTGGCGAGCAGACTCTGAATCGGCCTAGTAGCACAACCAGCGATATTACGCGTGGATTGCGTTGGCGTCGAATTTGGCGCCGCGTGATTTTGCCAGTGGTGGTAATCGCAGTCATCGTCGGCGCAATCTGGTGGCTGGAGAACCGCCGCGGTGAGGGCACATCGCCCAGCGGTGAAGAATATGGGCCA
>Ga0209801_1000441_pt1 | contig 27935 bp, 23 predicted proteins | sample GraSoiAngelo_127_FD_185884 | JGI IMG/M metagenome (GOLD analysis project Ga0209801, IMG submission 185884) | Grasslands soil microbial communities from the Angelo Coastal Reserve, California, USA - 14_0927_09_40cm (SPAdes) (version 2) | ecosystem: Environmental > Terrestrial > Soil > Grasslands ... | reverse complement strand
GCTCTCCGACGCGCTCGCCGCCAGCCTCGTGCGGCTGCTCGACTCGCGCCGGCCCGACTGGGGATTCCCGCTCGTCCTCGGCATGGCCCGCCTCGCGGCTCTCGAGCGCACGCGCGAGTCGGGGCAGTGGGTGTTCCTCGACGCGTTCCCTCCGGACGCCGAGGTGATCGAGCGGGCGCACGTTTCGCCGCGTTCCGAGGTGATCAGCGCCATGCTCCGTGACGCGCGCACCGAGCTGGAGGTGGCCCGCGTGCGGCTCGTCTCGCGCCTGCGCGGTGACGGCGCGTTCGGCGAGGGCGAATTCGCGGACCTCGAGGATGCGGGAAACCGCGTTGCCGAGATCCAGCGCGCGCTCGACGAGGGACGCGATCTGCGCATGCCTCGCCACCTGCGCCTGCCCGCGCGACGTGGCCTGCGCCCGGCCGTGCTCGCCCCGTCCTCGGCCGCACTCACCGCCGGCCTCGCCACCGCTCTCGAGCGGGAGGAGGCGTACAGCCGGGCCCTGAGGCGCCTCTACCGCTACCACCTCGTCACGCGCAACTGCGTCTCGGAGATCTTCCGCGAGCTCGACGTCGCGCTCCTCGGCGAGCGTGTCGGGACAGACGGCTCGCGGAGCTTCATCCCGGCCCTCGCGGCACTTACCGTGAACGAGCGCTACGGGGTCTCGGAGGTCTCGCGGATCCTTTCGTACCGCCGGGCCGGCCTCGCCCGGCTCTACGGGGCGGAGAACCCCCTTCGCGTCTTTCTGCGGGAGTCGAACACGATCACCTCGACCCTCTACCAGCGAAACTCCCGCGACTCCGCCTTCCTATTCTTCACGGACGACCTCGTGCTGACGCGGCCCGTCTTCGGAGCGGTGAACCTGATCACCGGCATGGCGGCGAGCGTCGTCGGGCTCGTGATGGCTCCCTTCGACGGGGGCAAGATCCTGAGCGCGGGTGTCAGGGGAGCGGTGTTCAGCCTGCCGGAGGTGCTCTTCCAGAACATCAGGAAGGGCTCGTTCGACTACGTCGACCCTACAGCCCTTGCCAGTAGCGGCGCCCCTCGAGACGCACGATCCTCCCGAACCCTGGCGCCTGGAAATGTCCCGCTGCCACGATGATCTCTTCGCGCTCCAGACGCTCCATCAGGGCCCGTCGGGTCTGGCGTGTCAGCTCCGGGTCCATATCGGCTCGGGACACCCAGTCCGTCTCGTGCACCTGCACGGGGTTGTGTGCCACATCACCCAGGACGAGCGCCCGCTCGCCTCGTGAGGTGATCAGGAGACTCATGTGTCCCGGTGTGTGGCCGGGCGTCGGCAGAGCCGTCAGCTCACGCGTGATGCTGCGCTCCCCCTTCATCAACTCCACCAGGCCGAGCTGAGCCAGCGGCCAGACACACGAGGGGGCGTTGGGAAAGCGCTGGGGCTGGACGTCCGGCTGATGGCACACGTCCCAGTCCGTGGCGCTCATCCAGTAGCGAGCATTCGGAAAGGTCGGCACGTACTTCTCACTTTGCGGCAGCAGGTTCCACCCGACGTGATCGCGGTGGAGATGGGTCATCACCACCGTGTCGACGTCCTCTGGCCGCACTCCATTGGCCTGGAAGTCGTGCATGAGCTGGCCCCACGGCGCGTCAGGCGCGTCGGCTGGCTTGGGACCGAGACCCGTATCGACGAGGACCGTCCGCCCGTCGGACCGTATCAGGTACGAGCCGAGATTGAAGCGAACCTTGTGCGCCTCCGTGAGGTGCGACTCGTACGGGCGCCAGTCGTCGTGCGGGATGGTCGGGAAGAAGTTACATAGGTCGAACTCGAGCATCCCGTCTGACAGCGCCATGATTTCTACGTCGCCCACGCGGATGATGTTGTTCGCCATGACGACCTCCGGGGTCTAGCCCCGCCAGCCCAGCCACTCGCAGATGGACCGCCCCATGATCCACTCCTTGTCCTCTCCCGAGAGCCACGGGAGCTCCTCGGTGAACAACGTCACGGCCTGGCGCCACGGGCACGTCAGCCGAGTCCAGTCTGTGCCCCAGAACATCCGCCGAGGGCCGAAGGCGTCGTACACCTGTCGGATGTGCTCGTGAAGTCCGCGGAAGGGATACGCCTCGGTGGAATAGCATGGCAGCGCCGATGCCTTCACCGCGACATTGGGCCGACGCGCCAGCGTGCAGAGCTCCGGGAGGCCGGCGAAGGCCTCGGCGTCCTTCTTGGCGGTGCCGATCGCCAGATGATCGATGACGAGCTTGAGGCCGGGATGCCGCTCGGCGATGCGGTCCACCGCGGTGATCGACCCGGGGGGGAAGATCATCAGCGGGATGCCGGCGCGCTCGGCGGCCGGCCAGAGCCAATCGGCCGTGCCGTCGGTCAGCCACGGTTTCTGGAGCTCGGTGTGGAAGGTGAAGCGCATACCGAGCATGCCGGGCGGCTTCTTCCACCCGTCGACGAGCGCCCGGCTCTCGGGCCTTTCGAGGGCGAGCCGCCCCATCACGGCAAACCTGTCCGGGTGCAAACGTGCCGCCTCCAGGGCGAGGTCGTTGCGGTCTCCTTCCCACGAAGGCGGCACGAGGACGACCCGCTCGACACCCGCGCCCTTCATGCCCTCGAGCACCAGGTCCTTGGTGACAGGGTAGGGCTTCTGCGCCTGGTGGGCGCGGCCGGGCGGCCACGGTCGGTTGGGGGTGTCGGCACCCCAGATGTGAACCTGCGCGTCGACGATCAGCAAGCGCGGGAGAGCGTAGCGTCCTGCTGTCGCGCGGTCAAGTGGTCCGGTGGGTTCGGGTGCTACCCTTCGGCGGGGAAGATCACCACGTGCGGATCATCGGGCATGTGGACATGGACGCCTTTTACGCCTCCGTCGAGGCGCGGTACAACTCTGATCTGCGCGACAAGCCGGTCGTGGTCGGCGCCGATCCGAAGGGCGGACACGGCCGCGGAGTCGTGACCGCCGCCAGCTATGCGGCGCGACGCTACGGCATCCGGTCGGCGATGCCCATTTCTCGCGCCTGGCGACTGGCCGAGGCCGCCCGCCGGCGGGGCGAACCCGCGACGGTCTTCATCCCCGGCAATCGCAAGCTGTACGCGGAGGTCTCCGAGCGGATCATGGCGCTCCTGGCCCCGAACGCCGACGCCTTCGAGGAGGCCAGCATCGACGAGGCCTATCTCGATCTCTCATCCCTGGGGAGCTTCGAGGCGGCCGCCGAGCACGCGCGGTCGCTCAAGCGCGAGATCGACCGTCGCGAGGGGCTCACGTGCTCGGTCGGCATCGGGCCCAACAAGCTGGTTGCGAAGATCGCCTCCGACTTCGAGAAGCCCGATGGCCTGACGGTCGTCAGGCCGGCGGAGGTCCAGGAGTTCCTCGATCCTCTGCCCATCCGGGTCATTCCTGGCATCGGTCCCAAGACGGAGGGTCTGCTCCACGAGCGGGGTATTCGCACCGTCCGTGACCTGCGCGGCGTCGAGCCGCTCCAGCTCGTCGACTGGTTCGGCCGCTGGGGCGGGGATCTCCATGCCAAGGCACGAGGCATCTCCGACAGTCCGGTCTCGAACGAGTGGGAGCCGAAGTCCGTCGGGGAGCAGGAGACGTTCGAGGTCGATACGCTCGACGCCGCGTTCGTCCTCGAGCGCGTACGGGAGCTGGCGCGGGACGTCTTCGCCCGTCTCGATCGCCAGGGGTTCCGCGCCTTCCGGACCGTCACCGTGACCGTGCGCTTCGCGGACTTCCGGACGCTCACCCGGTCCCACACCCCGCGCGCGCACCTGGCGAGCGAGGACGCCCTCTACGCCGGCGCGGTCCGGCTGCTGCTGCCGTTCCTCGACCACCGCGAGAATCCCCGACAGAAGAAGCTCCGGCTGATCGGGGTTCGCGCGGAGAAGCTCGTGCGAGCGATCACCACTTGATGCCTTGGATAAGGCTGTCGACGCTCGTCCGGAGCTTGGGATCTTCCTGCAGTAGGGTTTGGATCTTGCTGACCGCATGCAGGACCGTCGTATGGTCCTTGCCGCCGAAGGCACGGCCGACGTCGGCGAGCGAAGCGTGCGTGAGCTGCCGCGCCAGATACATCGCGATTTGACGAGGAAGGGCCACGGCTTTCGTGCGGTCCCTGGCCTTCAGGTCGGAGAGCGCGACGCCGAAGAGTTTAGAGACCTCGCGCTGGATCAGCTCGATCGTGAGGATCTTCTCTTCTTCGCCCCAGAGATCCGAGAGCGCCTCCTGCGCGAGGTCCACGCTCATCTCGCGACCGGTCATCGCGCAGAACGCGATCATCCGGGTCAGGGAGCCCTCGAGCTCGCGGATGTTTGATTTGACGCGGGTCGCAATCAGGTAGGCGACATCGTCGGCGAGGCGGACCTGGTTGAGGTCCGCCTTCTTCTTGAGGATGGCCACCCGGGTCTCGAAGTCCGGTGGCTGGATGTCGGCGATGAGGCCCCACTCGAAGCGCGACCGTAGGCGCTCCTCGAGCTCGGGAATATGTTTCGGCGACGAGTCGCTCGAGAGGACGAGCTGCTTTCGTGACTCGTAGAGGTCGTTGAAGGTGTGGAAGAATTCCTCCTGCGTCCGCTCTTTTCCCGCGATGAACTGAATATCATCGATCAGAAGGAGATCGATCGTCCGGTGTCGTGTGCGGAAGGCGTCCGTGCGGCCGTAGCGGATTGCACTGATGAGCTCATTGGTGAAGTGCTCGGACGAGAGATAGACGACCACCATGCCGGGAAACAGGCGACCGCTCTGGTGACCGATCGCGTGGAGCAGGTGGGTCTTGCCGAGGCCGACGCCGCCATAGATGAACAGCGGGTTGTACGCGCGCGACGGGAGCTCCGCGACGGCCTGACAGGCCGCCTGGGCGAATTGGTTCGATGATCCCACGACGAAAGTGTCGAAGGTGTAGCGTGGATTCACGCGTTCGGCCGTGCCGCTCATGCCGAAGCTCACCCTGGGGGCCGCGGTCCCCGCTCTGCCTCTCTCCGCGTGGTGATGTCGTCGATGGCGAGGAGGATCATGCGCCCCGCCTCGTTCTCCCAGTGCATCGGGCGCGCGTTCAGCAGCATCGTCTTGGCCCCGACGCGGCCCCGGTCGTGCTCCACCTCGAACTCATGAAACTCGACGTTTTTCTCGACCACCTCCGCGAGCGCCTTCCGCAACGCCGGGATATTCCACTGGCCGTTCCCCAGCTCGTAGATGAAGTGCTCTATGGTCTCCTCAGGCGTGACCCGGAAGGTCTCATAGAACGAGCGGCTGGCCCACGTGACGCGCAGCGCTGCGTCGAGGGTTATGAGCGGCACCGGTACGTTGTCCACGATCGTCTCGGCGTGGTCGCGTGCGACGCTGACCTGCTCGACACTCGATTTGAGGGCGGTGATGTCCGTCAGGATGATCACCGTGCCGTCGATCTGGTCGTCCGCCGTCGTGTAGGGCCGAACCCGCAGCGAATACCAGCGGCCGTCGCGATCTCTCACCTCGCGCTCGACGACGGTTGCCGTATCGACCACGTGCTTGCACACCTGCTCCAGGTCGGGGAGATCCGGACTCAGTCTGATGTCCCCGATCGGCCGGCCGACGTCCGCCGGGATGAGGCTGAGCATCTCCCCCGCCATGGGAGTAAACCGCCGGATCCGCCCGTCGCTGCCGAGCATGACGATGGGAATATTGACGCCGACGAACAGGTTGTTCAGATCGTTGTTGAGCAGGGACTGGTCGGCATTTCGGTGCTGCAGCTCCTCGTTCACGGTCGTGAGCTCTTCGTTGACGGACTGGAGCTCCTCCTTCGCGGTCTCGAGCTCCTCATTCGTGCTCTGCAATTCCTCGTTGCTCGATTGGAGCTCCTCGTTGGCCGCTTGCAGCTCCTCGTTGGCCGCTTCCCGCTCCTGGATGATGGACTGCAAGAACTCCTTGGTCGCCGTGAGTTCCTGGTGGAGGTTCTTGATCTGGTGCTCCACGGCCGGCTGCCTCGGGCCTCTGGGAGCCGCGCGCCCCGGTGCTCTCGGCTCCCCCGACGGGGGAACACTCTCGAAGAGCACGAGGTAATTGCGCTCCCGGGCGGGCCCGCTCACCGGGATGACTTCAAGCGTCACCTGGGCCAACCCGCCGTCCTGCTTGATGCTGAGCCGCTCGCGTCTGACCGGCGCGTTCTGCTTCCGCGCCTTGTCGATCGCCACGCGCAGCTCCATCAGCAGGCCTTCCCGAGCCATCTTCAAGAGGTTGAGGCTTGCCTGCCCGGGGGCGGGCTCGAGATATGGGCTCGTGTGACCGCGGAATTGAAGGATCTCTGTGGCCTCATTGACGAGGACGCCGGCGGGGGCGTATTTGCTGAGGAGGATCCGGTCGACCTCCTGCAAGAGGTCCAACGGACCGCCACCGGCCTCGCCCGTACGCCTCGCGGTCCTGCCGATCTTCTCGAGCCGTTGCTCGAGACTGATCAAGCCCAGGTCGAATCGTCTCGAGGTCGGCTTCTTCGCATAGACCCGATACTTTTTGTCGACGATGGAGAAGAAATCGGCCAAGGGCCCGACGGTCTCCGCCACCCCGAGCATCAGGAAGCCGGGGTCCTTGAGGGCATAGTGGAAGATCGACAACACGCGCTTCTGCAACTCCGGCTCCAGGTAGATGAGCACGTTGCGGCACACGATGAGGTCCATCTTCGAGAAGGGCGGATCGGTGGCCAGATTGTGCCTCGCGAAGACGCAGAGCTCGCGCACCGCCTTGCGGACTTGATGCTGGCCATCCACCTTCACGAAGAAGCGCCGCAGCCGCGCCCCCGCGACATCGAGCTCGATATTGTCCGGGTAGATCCCGGCGCGCGCCTTCACGACCGCGGTTTCACTGACATCGCTTCCGAACAGCTGGATCGGGACGATGCCGTCCGCGTCGCCAAGGGACTCGAGCAACACGATGGCCAGCGAGTAGGCTTCCTCTCCCGTCGAACACCCCGGCGCCCAGACGCGGATCGGCGCGTCCGCCGGCCGCTGCTTGAGGATGCGCGGAAAGACGCTACGCTGCAGGACCCGGAACGCTTCCGGATCCCTGAAAAATCTGGTCACGTTCACGAGCAGGTCGTTGTACAGCGCGTGCACCTGGGAGGGGTGCGCCTCGAGATAGCCGAGGTAGCCCTCGAGCGTGTCGAGACCGTGAATCATCATCCGCCGAGCGATGCGGCGTCTGATCGTCGTCTGCCGATACAGCATGAAATCGATGCCGCTCTTCTCGCGCAACTTCCGGAGGATCTCGTCGAAGGCGTCGGGGCCGCTGGCCGGGGCCTCGGGGGACGGCGCGGCGCGGGTCTGGCCGAGGTAGGGATGGCGACCGATCCTCGTCAGCTCCTGCGCGATGGCTTTCGGCGGCAGGACGAAATCGACCGCGCCCGAGGCCACAGCGCTCCGCGGCATGCTGTCGAACTTTGCCGATTGTGGGGCCTCCGCAAACGTGGTGCCGCCCTCAGCCTTGATCGCCTTCAGCCCAAGCGCGCCATCTGACGCGCTTCCCGAGAGAATCACGCCGATCGCCCGGCTCCCCAAGTCTTCGGCGAGCGAGCGCAGGAAGTGATCGATCGGCAACTGCGGCCCCCGATCGTCGGACCGCGGTCCCAGGTGCAGGACCTCGCCGGCGATGGTCATGCGCGCGTTCGGCGGCATGACGTACACATGGCCGGGCTCGACGCGCATGCCGTGCTTCGCCTCGACGACCGACATCCGGGTCGTTCTGGACAGGATGTCGCTCAAGATGCTCGGATGCTTCGGGTCGAGGTGCTGGATCAGCACGAAGGCCATCGTCGGCTCGACGGGCAGATTCGACAGCAACTCGGAGAATGCCTCTAACCCGCCTGCAGAGGCTCCAATGCCGACGATCGGAAAGGCATGTTTCGACGGCGGGGTGGCGGCGGCGCCCGCGCGACTGGGCACGGCCATGCCCGGCTTGCCGGTTGCTTTGTTGATCGGGGATGGTGTTGCCGGTGGCACGCCCCGGTCACGGGTCGCCGGGCGCCGCGTACGCGGTGATTTTTTCCTGGCCATGCCTACTCTCCGGCCACGTGGCCTCCAAATCCCATGACAGCAGTAGCAGTGTCAGCCGAAGTAGTAATAGCCGCGCGGGCGGGAATGTCAAGGGTTGGTTTGCCCGTATCAAAATGTGTGTGCGCCCTCCTCGAGGCATCCACGCCGCGCTCAAATGAGGAATTTTGGCGCTTGTGCTCGCAGAGAATGGACAGACGGTCGCTTTTTGCCGACGTCGACCGCCAGGCCGCATCACACCGTCAGTTCTGACCTCGGTGGATAACGGTGAGTTATGTGGACAAGATCTAGTTGAACCAGAGCCAGAGGCTCCTGAGGGCGACTACTGCTCGTTCGGCGACTTCTCCGCAGTGATCCCGGAGAGGCGATCGAAGGGCACGGCGATCCGCTCCGACTCGTCGGTCTGAACGAGCAGTCCGTCGTCAGTGAGCTCGATCAACGTCCCGACGATTGGCCGCGGAAATCTCAAGGCGGAGACGAGGACGCGCCGTCCCATGTACATGGATGCTTCGGCTTGCCACAACACAACCATGGCCCGGCTGAGATCGTGCACCTCCTGGATCGCCCCGAAGCCCGGCACCGCGCGCGGCTCCGCCGCCGGCCGGCTCGTGCGTTCTGGAGCGGGGGCGCGTTCTGGAGCGGGGGCGCGTTCGGGTGGGCGCGCTGGTGGTGGGGCAGGCATTGCCGCAACATTCGGTACCGCCTTGACAGTCGCGTATTCCCGGGCGCCGGGCGGCGCTGGCTCAGTTGCCGGTGCCGGGGGGCGGGGTGGTCGCGTCGGGGATACTGCAGCGCGTGCCCCGGCTCCTGCTGCCGGCTCGATGGCTCCCAGCGCTTCAGCGCTTGCCCGCGCGACCGCCTCGGAAGACCGCTCACGGAGGTCCAACACCCTCCTGAGCGCCAGGATGAGGTCGGACATCTGGTCCATGAGCCCGCGGAAAATGAAAAAGCCCAAGAGCGCGATGGTGAGCGCAAGGCCGAGACCCACCTGAACCTGCGACTCTGAGAGCGCGCCGAGGTAGTAGACCGTCCAGAGAAAGAGCAGAAGAGGCACGACGGCGGTCAGAGCGAACACGGCGGACGCGGTCTGCCGAAGCGTGTTGGACCGTGTCTTCGGCTTCGCCGCGCCCCCGCCGCCGGACGGCTCCGCCATAATCTTTAATGCTAGCGAACAAACCGCCGATTCACCCAATGAAAACCGCGCCGGGCGTTCCTCAAGAGCTAACGCCGCCCTGGCGAGGCTCGACGGTCGCGCGCTCGACGGCGAGGAGCCGCTCGAGATCGATCACGGCGAACAGGTCCTGCTCGATCGGGCTCCAGTCGGGCTTCGCCGTGATCTTCGCGCCAAAGCCGTCGGTGAGGTCCGCGTAGACCTTCTTCCACGCCGCGTAGGCTGCGAGCAGGGGCGTCGACGGATCGGCGACGATCCTGTAGCCGAGGCGGCCGAGATCCTCCAGCGTCATGCCCAGGCCCGCGAGGCCGCCCCGCCCCGTGAGGTACATCAGGGGCCCGCCAAGCCGCTCGGCGATGGCGCGCAGCTGCTCAGGGCGGTGCGCCATGGAGAGCAGCAGGACGTCGGCGCCGGCCTTCCGGTAGGCGCCGCCGCGGCGAAGCGCGTCGTCCATGTCGGTCGCCCGCATCGCGTTGGTCCGCGCGATGATGATGAAGTCACGGTTGCGCCGGACCGCGACGGCCTCCGCGACCTTGGCGGCCATCAGCTCCATCGGGATCATGTGCTCGATGCCGATGTGATGGTGGGCGCGCTTCGGGACGAGCTGGTCCTCGAGCTCGATCGCCGCGAAGCCGGCCGCCTCGCTCATGCCGATGGTCCGGTGCAGGTGCATCGGGTCGCCGTAGCCGCAGGCGGCGTCCAGGATGAGGGGGAGCGATGAGACGGCGCGGATGTCGAGGGCCGCCTGGCACATCTCGGTCAGGTTGAGGTTGGCCTCGAGGGCGACCTTCTGGTAGCCGGTTGCGCCGCCGCCCAGATAGCCGGCGGGAAAGCCGGCGGCCTCGGCCAGCTTGGCCATCAGCGGATTCAGGACCAGCGGCGCGGTGACGGGCAGCGGCCCTTGCAGCATGGCTCGGAGCGACACGCAGCGCGCCTCGACCGCTCACGGCCTCCGCGCGAGCGGCCCACGCAGGAGCTGCCCGGGAAGCGCGCCCGTGTGCTTGCCGTCGCGGAGCAGGACCTCGCCGTTGACGATCGTCGCCGCGATCCCGCGCGCGCGTTGCACGAGCCGGCGGGCGCCGGCGGGGAGATCGTTGACGACCTCCGGCAGCTCCGGGCTGATCGTGTCGGGGTCGAAGACGATCAGATCGGCCGCGAAGCCCTCGCGGACGAGGCCGCGGTCGGCGAAGCCCCAGTGCGTCGCGGGTACGAGCGTCAGCATGCGCACCGCCTGCTCGAGCGTGAACACCTGCTTCGCGCGCACCCAGTGGCTCAGGAGGTGTGTCTGGAGTGACGAGTCGATGATTTGCGAGACGTGGGCGCCGGAGTCGGAGAACGTCACGACCGCGCGCGGATGTCGCATCATCTCGAGCACGGTGTCCTGATCTTCGTTGGCGACCGGGTGGATGAAGAAACGCTCGAGGTCCCGCTCGAGCGCGAGGTCGATCATCGCCTCGGCCGGATCGACACCGCGCTCGCGCGCGATCTCGGCCACCGTACGGTGCGGGCCCGCGACGTCGTCGTAGAGGAAGATCCACTCGTAGGGGAACGGCCGCGCTTCGGTCCCGAGGGCCCGGCGCTCGGGCGTTTCGTGGGCGCCCTCGATCAGACGACGCCGCGTCTCGGGGTCGCGCAGGCGCTCTCGCTGCTCGGCCAGCGGCAGCGCGCGGAACGGCTTCCACGCCGGGAGGTGGTCGAACGGCAGCTGGCTCTTGAACGACAGCACGACGTTGAGCCCGCGGCTGTGCACCTGGGCGAACATCCGCCCGCCCGCGGCCGCGGTCTCGTCGAGCAGCTCCATGTAACGGCGCCACACCGCGGGCGCCTCCAGGCGGCTGAACATGCCCCACGTGATGGGCCGCCCGGTCTCGACCGCGAGGTCGCGCAGGCGCACGTGATAGTCGCGGAAGCCGGCGAGATCGCCGAGCTCGCGGCCGACGGCCTCGCCGGCCAGCTCGAAGATCCCGGCGTTCATCTCGCCCATCACGCCGACGAGCCGCCGGACCTCGCCCCACGTCGCCAGCCGGCTGGCGACCGGCCGGCCATCGGGCGTTTCGTGGATCGGCGAGCGCGAGGTCGTGAAGCCCATCGCGCCGGCGCGGATCGCGTCGCGGAGCTCGCGCTCCATCGCGCGAAGGTCGTCCTCCGTCGCCGCCTGCTCGAACGCGCGCTCGCCCATCACGTGGGTGCGGAGGGCGCAGTGGCCGAGGTAGCTCGCGTAGTTGATGCCCTTGGGCAGGGCGTCGAGACAGTCGAGCCACTCCGGAAACGTCGTCCACCGCCACTCGATGCCCGCCTCCATCGCCTCGAGCGAGATGTCCTCGGCACGTTGGAGGTTCCGGACGACGAGGTGCTTGTCGGACGCGGCGCACGGGGCGAGCGTAAATCCACAGTTGCCCATCACCACGGTCGTGACACCGTGCCAGCACGAGCAGGTGCCGAGCGGGTCCCAGAAGATCTGCGCGTCCATGTGCGTGTGGCCGTCGATGAAACCGGGTGTGACGACCAGGCCGTCGGCGTCGATGACCTCGCGGGCGCGCTCGCGAATCTTACCGATCGCGGCGATCCGGCCGTGGCGGACGGCGACGTCGGCGTGATAGCGGGGCAGACCGGAGCCATCGATCAGCACGCCGTTCTTGATGACGAGGTCGTAGGGCATCGTCCGTTCCTCCCTGCGAGGGTGAGCGCCCGCGGGCGTCGAGGTACTCTATCCTACTTCGGGAGGACGCGATACAGTCGTGTCTCCCTGCACGAGGAGAAGGAGCGCTATATGACCAAGAAGAAGGGCACAGGGCTGTTGATGGTCTGGACTGACGTTCCGGCAGACAAAGAGGAGGAATTCAATCGCTGGTACAACGAGGAGCATCTGGCCGAGCGACTCTCCGTGCCCGGGTTCTTGAGCGCCGCGCGCTATGAAGCGGTGAAAGGTGGACCAAAGCATCTCGCCTGCTACGAGCTGGAAAGTGTCGCGGTGCTGGAGAGCGGGGCGTATAACCGCGTTCGCGCCCACCCGACAGAATGGACCCGTCGCTGCTCCCCCGAGGTCATCGGCGCGAACTATATCCGCAACATCTACGCCCTGATCCATCCGAAGACCGTGACGCCTGAGGTGGCCCAGAGCGACATGGCACCGGCCCTGCAAATCGGGCGTATGGATGTGCCGCCAGAGATAGACGATCAGTTCAACGCCTGGTACAACACCATCTACGTGCCCAATTACGAGAAGGTTCCCGGGGTGATTCGCGGCCGACGCTATCGAGCCGTGACCGGCACGCCTACCTATCTCACGCTCTACGAGTTCGAGCACTCCAGGGTATCCGAGAGCGCCGCGTGGGCGGCCCAGCGGGACATCTCACCGGTGACGCATCGTATCCGGCCACACATGCGGCACGCCCCGGACTCTCCCGGTATCTGGGTCAAGACGTTCCAGCTCTGACCCGAGGAGGACATCATGGCCAGCGTCAAACCACGCAAGCGCACGAAGGGAAAGCCGAGCGGGCTCTTCGCCTTCCCCCGAACGGCCGCCAGCTTCGCTCCGCTCACGCCGGTCGCGTTCCTGCCGCGGATCGCGGCGATCCACCCCGACCGCATCGCCGTCGTCCACGGCGCGCAGCGCATCAGCTACCGCCAGTTCGAGGAGCGCGCGCGGCGGCTCGCCTCCGCGCTGGCCCGCCGCGGGATCCGGCCGGGGCAGACGGTCTCGGCCATGCTGCCCAACGTGCCGGCCATGCTCGACGCCCACTTCGGGGTCCCGATGCTGGGAGCCGTGCTGAACACGATCAACACCCGGCTGGATGCCCGGACCGTCGCCTACATCCTCGACCACGGCGAGGCGAAGGCGCTGATCACCGACCGCGAGTACGCCGCCGCCGTGGGCCCCGCGCTCCGGCGGCTCAAGCGCCGCCCCCTCGTCATCGACGTGGACGACCCGCTCTACGAAGGGCCCGGCGAGCGCCTGGGGAACGTCGAGTACGAGGCGTTCCTGTCCGAGGGCTCACCGGATTTCGCCTGGACGCCACCCGCCAGCGAGCGTCAGGCCATCGCACTCAACTACACCTCGGGCACGACGGGCAACCCCAAGGGCGTGGTCTACAGCCACCGCGGCGCCTTCCTCGAGGCGCTGGGCAACGTCCTGGCCTGGCCCGTGTCGCCGCGCCCCGTGTACCTCTGGACCTTGCCGATGTTCCACTGCAACGGCTGGCACTACCCGTGGTCGGTGACCGCGATGGCCGGGACCCACGTGTGCCTTCGCAAGGTGGACCCGCCGCTGGTCTTTCGTCTGATCGCCGAGCACGGGGTTACCCATATGTGCGGGGCTCCGACCGTGCTGGCGATGCTGATCAACGCGCCGGTCGAGCAGCGGGTCAAATTCGACCACGTGGTGGAGATCGAGACCGGAGGCTCGTCGCCCCCGGCCAAGGTCATCAAGGCGATGAGCGAGCTGGGCTTCCGGGTGACCCACCTGTACGGGCTCACGGAGGTGCACGGACCGTCGACGCTTTGCGTCTGGCAGGAGGCGTGGGACGCGCTCGGCCCCGCGCAGCAAGCGGCCATGGTCGCGCGGCAGGGCGTGCCGTACCCCACGCTCGCCGGCCAGATGGTGGCCGATGCCAAGACGCTCGAGCCCGTGCCCGCCGACGGACGGACCATCGGCGAGGTCATGCTGCGCGGGAGCACCGTCATGCTGGGGTATCTGAAAGATAAGGCGGCCACGGCCGCAGCCTTCCGCGGCGGCTGGTTTCACAGCGGTGACCTCGCCGTGCAACACCCCGATGGCTATATCGAGATCAAGGACCGCCTCAAGGACATCATCATCTCCGGTGGCGAGAATATCTCGAGCATCGAGGTCGAGATCGCGCTGACCCGCCACCCGGCAGTGCTGATGGCGGCCGTCGTGGCGCGTCCCGACGAGAAGTGGGGCGAGACACCCTGCGCCTTCGTCCAGCTCAAGCCGGACACGAAGGCGACGGGGGAGGAGCTGATCGCGTTCTGCCGCGACCAGCTGCCCCGGTTCGCGGTCCCCAAGACCGTGGTGTTCGGCCAGCTGCCGACGACCGCCACCGGAAAGATCCAGAAGTACACGCTGCGCGAGCGGGCCAGGGAGCTCTGAAGATTGGCGGAGACACTCCACGATCACGCGAGACGGGCAGGCGCGGGCATCCGGTCAGGAGCCAGTCTGAAATTCGCGAACGGCAACGCGTTCCACCTCGAGCTGCGGCGTCGGGTTGAGGAGTATTTCCGAACCACCGGCCGCCGGCCACGCGACTGCTGGCCGATGTACGTAAAAACGGCCATCCTCCTCGGCGGGTTCACGGTGGTGTATACGCTGCTGGTCTTCGTGGACCAGACGTGGTGGCAGGGTCTCCTGCTGGCAGTGCTGCTCGGCCTCTCGGCGGCCGGGATTGGCTTCAATATCCAGCACGACGGTGGCCATCAGGCCTATTCCGACCATCCCTGGGTCAACAAACTCATGGCGATGACGCTGGAGTTGATCGGCGGGAGCTCCCACCTGTGGCGGTGGAAGCACGTCGTCCTGCATCACACGTATGTCAATATCACGGGCCATGACACCGACATCGATCTCGGTCTCCTCGCCCGGCTGACTCCGCATCAACGGCGTCTCCCGTATCACCGGTGGCAGCACCTCTACCTCTGGCCCCTCTACGGATTGCTGGCCATCAAGTGGCAGCTTCTCGACGATTTCCGAAAGCTCATCAGCGGTCGCATCAGCAACCAGCCGGTCCCGGGCCCGAAGGGCCGGGAGCTGGTGATCTTCATCGCCGGCAAAGCGACCTTCTTCACGATGGCCTTCGGGATTCCGCTGCTGTTCCACTCCATCGGGGTCGTCCTGCTCTACTACGGGGTCGCCGGGCTGGTGGCGGGTATGGCCCTGAGTGTGGTGTTTCAGGTCGCACATTGCGTGGAAGAGGCGGAGTTTCCGCTGCCCCGGGAGGAAACTGGGCGCGTCGAGCACGCGTGGGCGATCCATCAGGCGGAAACCACCGTGGACTTCGCCCGGCGGAGCCGAGTTGTCGCGTGGCTCGTCGGCGGCTTGAATTTCCAGATCGAGCACCACCTCTTCCCCCGGCTGTGCCATGTCAATTACCCTGCGATCTCGAAACTCGTGGAAGAGACCTGTCGAGAGTTCGGGATCAAGTACACGGAGCACAGGTCGTTCCGGGCGGGTCTCGCGTCGCATTTCCGGTGGTTGCGGCGGATGGGGATGCCAACGACGAAACGCGTTACTGGGTCGTGCCCGTGAGCTCGATGACCTTGCCGGCACGGAGCACGTTCATCTTGAACGGGGTGCCCAGCGGCGCGCCGGCCAACCTGTTGCGGATCTTCTCGATGTTGTCCTCAGACACAACGGGGATACCGTCGACCGAGAGGATGATGTCGCCGCCCAGGGCCATCTCCCGCCCGCCGATGGTGACGATCCTGTCGCCCCCCTGCAGGCCCATGTTCCACGCCAGCGAACCTTGGGCGACCGTCTTGACGAGGAACCCGGCGGGCGCAGGGACGTTGAAGATCGCGGCGAGGTCGCCGGTGAGTAGGATGCCCTGGAGGGCACTCCAGAACACCTTCCGCTCGACCAGGAGCTTTTGCGCGGTCTTGATCGTCACGACAAAGCCCAGGCCCTCGCTGCCGCCAGATTTTGAAATGTTCTGGCTGACGATGCCGATGACCTCGCCCGCCATGTTGAACATGGGGCCACCGGAGTTGCCCGTGTTGATCGTGGCCGTGGTCTGGAAGAACTCCGCCAGGGGCATGTCACGAAAAATTGTGTTGGGCGGCCAGCGTGCGCTGATCCAGCCCACGCTCATCGAATGAGCGAGCCCATAGGGAGCGCCGACGACCATGACCTGTTGGCCGACCCGCACCGTGTCGGAGTCACCTATCTGCGCCACCCGCATGGCCGCTGTCACGCGCTCGAGCTGCAGGAGCGAGATATCGGCGGCCGCATCGGACGAGATGATTTTCGCGCGCACGACCTCACCGGCGACGCCTTCGACGGTGATCTCGTCCATGCCGTTGACGACGTGTGCGGCCGTCATCACCCTGCCGCTGCTGGAGATCAGGACACCGGAGCCCGTCTCGTTGAAGCGGGTGACGCCCCCGGCGCTGACATCGCGCCCCTTGCTTCGCACGACGACGACGGACGGGTTGACCTTGCGGAAGATTTCGTCCAGGTTCTGAGCCCGGGCCGCCGGGGCGAAGACCGGCAGCACGGCTGCCGCGAGTATCACTGCGAGGACCTTCGTCATGGGAATGCCGTCCTGGAGCGTGGTCCGTTCGATGCGCCGGATGATCCGCGCAAAGAGGCGCTGAGTCAACCGGGGTTTAGTCGTGTCGGACGCGAACGGGTCGCGCCTCGCCCCCGAGATACATTCTCCTGACCTCGGGGTTCTGAAGCAGCTCCTGGCCGGTGCCCTCGAACCGGTTCCGCCCGAGCTCCAGGACGTACCCCCGATCGGAGATCTCGAGCGCCCGGGCCGCGTTCTGCTCCACGAGCATCACCGTGAGACCGCCCCGCGCCAGCGCGACGATCGTCTCGAACACATCGTCGACGAGGCGCGGGGAGAGCCCGAGCGACGGCTCGTCCAGCATCATCATCTTCGGCTGCATCATGAGGGCACGCCCCATCGCGAGCATCTGCTGCTCGCCGCCGCTCATCGTCCCGGCCAGCTGACGACGGCGCTCGCGGAGTCGGGGGAACAGGGTGAAGACGTACTCCATGGACGCGTTGATCTTTGCCCTGTCCCGCTGGAGGTAGGCGCCCATCTGGAGGTTCTCGCGCACAGTCATCTGGCTGAAGACGACGCGTCCCTGGGGCACATACCCGAGCCCGACCGCGAGGATGCGGTCCGGGCGCTGGCCGACCAGGCTGTGCCCGTCGAACACGATCTCACCGCCGAGGTGGGTGATGAACCCCATGATGACTTTGAAGGTGGTCGACTTGCCCGCCCCGTTCGGGCCGATCACGGCGACCACCTCGCCCGCGTTCACGTGGAGCGAGACGTCGTGGAGGATCTGGAGGGACCCGTACCCGGCCTCGACGTGGTGGAGCTCGAGGAGCGCGCGCGCGCTCGAAACGGCGCCCGCGGCCATCCTATCGCCGGCGGCCGAAGTAGGCCTCGAGAACGCGCTCGTCGCGCTGGATCTCGGCGGGCGGCCCCTCGGCGATCTTCACGCCCCCGTCCATGACGAAGATCCGCTCGCAGTGGTTCATGATCACGTTCATGTCGTGCTCGACGATCACGATCGTCTTGCCCTGCCGCTCCAGCCGGTGGATGTGGTCGAGCAGGTGCTGGAGCAGGGTTCGGTTCACGCCGGCCGCCGGCTCGTCGAGCAGGATCAGGTCGGGGTCGGTCATGAGCGCCCGGGCGAACTCCAGGAGCTTCTGCTGCCCGTAGGAAAGGCGCCCGCCGTACTCGGCGCGCAGATGCGTGAGGTTGACGAACGCGATGAGCTCCTCGGCCCGCGCGCGCGCGACCCGGTCGGGCACGTCGAGCCCGGTCACCGAGAGCATATTCTCGAGGACCGTCATCTCCCGGAAGATGCGCGTGACCTGGAACGTCCGCGTGACGCCCCTGCGGAAGATCTGGTAGGGCTTGAGGCCGGCGAGGCTCTCTCCCCGGTAGAGCACCTCGCCGCCGTCGGGCGCCGCGAGCCCGGTGAGCAGGTTGAAGGTCGTCGTCTTGCCCGACCCGTTGGGGCCGATGAGGCCGGAGATCTTGCCCCGGGGGACGGCGAAGCTGCATCCGTCCACGGCCCGGACCCCGCCGAAGGCCTTTCTGAGATCACGCGCCTCCAGGGCGATCCCGTCCGGGCGCGCGCTCATCAGTGGATCATCCCCTTGCGGACCCAGCCCCGGTCGATGGCGAACCCCATGAGGCCGCGCGGCATGAAGCGCGCGACCAGGACGATGAAGAGGCCATACGCGATCAGGTGCGCCGTGGGGAAGTTGACCCAGGTCAGCTCCTGGGCCGTATAGAGCAGCATCGCTCCCACGATGGGGCCGATGACCGTGCCCTTGCCGCCGAGCATCGACATGAGCGCCATGGCGATGGTGATCTGGACGAAGAACACCGACGGCGGGTCGATGTAGAGAACCTTGTAGGCCTGAATGCCGCCGGCCACGGCGGGGAACACGGCCGAGAGCACGAAGGCTGCCAGCTTGTAGAGCGTGGCGTTGATCCCGAGCGCCTCGGCCGCCACCTCGTCCTCGCGGATGGCGTTGAGGCGAACCCCGAACCGGGAGTGCCCGACCCCGTAGGCGACCACGATCGTCAGCAGCATCAACACCAGCATCGCGTCGTAGGTCTCGAGGGAAGTCTCGGCGCTGGGCAAGCTGATGCCCAGCCCGCCATGGGTCAGGCCGTCCCACACGGTGGCGACGACGCGCGTCCCCTCCGCCGCCCCGAGCATGGCGATGGCGAAGTAGGGGCCCTTGAGGCGCAACACCGGATAGCCGATCGCCACCCCGACGACCGCGGCCAGCACGGCGCCGACGCCGAGCGTGGGAAGCCAGTGCCACCGGTAATCGGCCACCAGGATGGCGCAGGCGTAGGCGCCGATCCCGTAGAACGCCACGTGGCCGAACGACGTGTAGCCGGTGAACCCGCTGATGATGTTCCAGCTCAGCGCGAGGACGACGTACATCATCGTAAAGAGCACGAATGAGCGGAGGTAGACGGTCAGGGCGTGAGGAAGGATCGCGAGCGCGACCGCGCACGCGCCCAGGAGGGCCAGGTTCCGGAGGTGCTCGACCCGCGTCACTGGTAGCGGCTCAGCCTTCCTTCACGCCCATGAGCCCGCCGGGCCGGATCAGGAGCACGGAGATCATCAAGCCGTAGGCGGCCAGCTCGACCATGGCCGTGCCGTTGGGGACCATGAGCGAGACCAGGTTCTCGAGCACCGCCAGCATGAGTCCACCGATCAGCGCGCCCACGTAGTGGCCGCGCCCGCCGAGGACGATGATGGCGAACGCCTGCAGGGTGTAGAGGACGCCGGTCTCGGGGTTGAACCCGAACTGGATGGACACGAGCGCCCCGCCCGCCACGGCAAGCGCCGCGGCGAGGCCGGTCGTGATCAGGTAGATCCGCCGCACGTCGATCCCGCACACCATGGCCACCTCGGCGTTCAGCGCGGTGGCGCGGACGGCCTTGCCCAGGCGGGAGAGCTTCAAGAACAGGTAGACGGCGGTGGAGATCGCCACCGCCAGCACGAAGCTGATCACCCTGTTCTGACCGACCGCGATGGCGCTCGTGAGCTGGACCGTTCCGGGGGCGTAGGGGATCGTCCGGAAGTCCGTGGTGAAGATCAGCTCGGCGGTGTAGATCATCGCGAGGCCGAGGCCGAAGGTGATCAGGAGCCCCGTCAGCTCGGGCGCTCCGACGGCGGCGTCCAGCAACAGCTTCTGCACCACCACGCCGAACACGAAGGCGATGGGCAGCGTCAAGACGATGGAGAGCAGCGGATCGACGCCCAGGTAGAAGAAGGCGACCCACGTGAGGTAGGCGCCCATCATCACCATCTCGCCGTGGGCGGCGTTGATGATGCGCATCACGCCGAAGATCAGCGTGAGGCCGAGCGCGAACATCGCGTAGACGCCGCCCTGCATGATGCCGCCGACGACGACGGTCGCCAGGTTTCCGAGCCATCGCTCGTCGAGGCGCACGGTGCCCGCCCAGGCGCCCACGAGGAAGGGCATCGCGTACGCGCAGACCAGGAATGCCGCGAGCAGGTAGAGGCTGCGGACGTCGCTCCGTTCCACGTCCTCAGCCGGGGCTTACCGCTTGCTCCACTCCGGCGTCGGCAGCTCGGCCCTCGTCTCCGCCCACTTCTCGGGCCACACGACGCGGCGCTGCCCCCGGAGAACCTGGAAGGTCAGCCCCTCGTGGGAGTTCATGCCTCTGGCGTCGACCTTGTAGCGGCCGTAGATCGTCTGCACCTCCGTCGTGGCCAGGGCGTCGCGGAGCTTCTCGTTGTCGAAGCTGCCGACCTTCTTGAGGGCGGCCTCGGTCACCTGGAGCGCGCCGTAGGCGCCCCCGGCATGGTAGTTCGGCTTCTCGCCGAAGCGCTTCTCGTACCGCTCGATGTACTCCTGCATGCCCGGATGCCCGAGCACCTTGGGGAGCGGCTCCCACTGGCTGAAGCCCAGGACGTACTCGGCGGTGGCGCCGAGCTGCTCGGGAAAGTTCGGCAGGCTCGGCCCGATCGTGCTGGAGTACAGCTTGAAGTTCAGGTTCAGCTCGCGCATCTGCCGGAGCTGGGCGGCGGAGTCGGCGAAGTAGCTGTTGGAGAAGACCGCCTCGGCGTCCGCGGCCTTGATCTTCTGGAGCAGCGCGGTGAAGTCGGTCTGCTTCGTCGGATAGTTCTCCTCGAGGACGACGTCGATGCCGAGCTTCTTGCACCAGTCCTTGGCCCCCTTGCCCGCCTGGCGGGGGAAGAGGCTGTCCTGGCCAATGATGGCCGCCTTCGTCACGCCGATCTGCCTGGCGAGGTGGACGGCGCCCTTCTGGTAGTCCTCGGCGACCGCCACGATGTTGAAGATGTAGCGCCGCCCCTTCTCCCAGATCGGGGTCGACGACGCGCCGTAGGCGAGGAAGGGCATCTTGTAGCGCTCGTTCACGTTGGCGACCGCCTCGGTGATGCCGCTCGAGTACGGCGCCAACAGCAGGTCGACCTTGTCTTCGGTGATCAGCTTCTCGTAGAGCTTGATGCTCGTCTGGATGTCGGACTTGTCGTCGAGCAGGCGCAAGACGATCGTGTGGCCGAGGAGCCCGCCGCGGGCGTTGACCTCGTCGACCCACAGCTTGATCGAGTAGACCTGACGGCCGGCCGGCTCGGCGTATTGCCCGGTCTGGGAGATCGCGCCGCCGACCAGCACCTCGTTGTTCGGACGATGGCCGGCCCAGCCCGTGCCGACGCCGAGCACGAAGAGGGCCGCGAGAGCTCCAGCGAAAGCCAGAATTGCCGCTGTCTTCATCCCCAGTCCCCCATGGGTCGAGGTCTCCCTTTGGTTCGAGTCGGAGCCGGAACTACTTGAGAACCGGATGCGGCCGACCTACTTTACAAGACATTCCACTTGTCAACAACGGGGCTGTCGGACCTCCGCGCGACGCGCTGAGGATCGCGGCCGAGCGAGATGAGGAGCCGAGAGCCGTGGCGGAGCTGGGGTTACTGCGTCGTGCTGGCGGTGGCCGCGGCGTGCGTTACGTCCCGCGGACGCCCGTCGTCAGGTCGTCGAATGACAGGAATTGGACGGCGGCCAGTGAAGCAGGACGTGGGCATACCGACTCGGCTCCATGTCCGCCCCGGCCCGCCGGAAGTACGCTTGCCAGAACCGGCCGATGTTCTCAGCGAGCTCGGCCGACGCCGCGGACGCCCCCGAGACGTAGATGCACACGCCCGCGAGCTTGGGGATGAGGCCTTTCGCGTCCAGCTCGGAAAGCGTCTTTTCAGTCGTGGCGGGGCTCCAGGAGACCTTTTCGAAGTTGTACGGCGGACTGTCCTCGATCATATCGGACATCAGGATGAGCACTTTCCGTCGCGTCTCGTCGTAGAACAGCTTCTGGGCGAGGAGGAGCGAGCTGAAGATATCGGTGTATTTGCTCGCGAAGCGTTTCGCGAACACGTTAGCGACTTCGGTCCTCGTCTTGTCCTTGAGGAGGAGGATCTGCGCATCAAGTTCCTTGGCGCTGCGATTGAACTTCAAGACGTTGTCGAGAAACCCGTTGAAGTGGGGCCTGGCCGGCAGGCTGGTGTCGACGAGAGGACGAAAGTCGGTCAGGGTCTTGTCGTGGATCGGGGCGATCAGGAGCCGGTCTCCCGCTGAGAGCGAAGGGAGGATCTCGGCCTCGATCTCCCGCCGGAACGACGCCCGGTCCTCGCCGGTGACGCTGGCGGAGAAGTCGATGAAGATGACGACCGCGGTTCCGCTCTGGCTCGCGGCCGGCGCGGAGCGCCCGCAGCCGGTCATCAGGACGAGCGCCTGCGTCGTCAGGACGAGAACCCAGGCCGTCAGCCGATGTCGGACGAGGGACTCAACGACCATCCGATGCCCCGTTCTCGCTGTTCATGGAGGCCTCCGGCCACCAGTCGAGTTGGGGGAACTCCGGACCCCTCCTGAAGGAGGGCGGCGGCAACAGTCGGCGGAAGCGGATGTTGGTCTGCCGGTACATGGCGACCCGCTCGCGGGTCAGCGACCTGATCTGTTCGATATGGCTCTTGGCTGCCTGGATCTCTCCGTTGATCCTGGTACCGATCCGGAAGAGCCTCTTGCGAACGGCTCTCCGCTTCCGGTCCAGCGATGTGAGCGACTTGTGGAACAGGTCCAGCTTCTCGTCTGGATCGTGGGCGAAGTATGAGGCGGCCAGGACGCCGAAGAAGACCAGGCTGTTGAGCGCGAACAGGGCCCAGGCCAGCCTTCCCTGGTCGGAAGCCATCGGGGCTCCGGCGGAGAACTGGGAGGAAATGTAAGTGTTCCGCAACAGGCTCACCGCGTACAGGGCCCCGCCAACCGTGATAGGGGCCAGGAGCCCGATCAGGATGTTGCCGGCCATGCGCGGAATCGCGTGCCGCATGTGGATGCCGATGAACAGACCGATGACCGGGATGATGAGCGCGAGGGTGGACGCCATCAGGTACGTCAGGAACTCGGCCTCCCCGAACAGGCGAAACACGACGGTGTTGAGGGGAAACTCGCCGAAACCGAGGAAGACGATGAGCCCCCAGTGCAGCGCGGACGGGAAGGGGATCGTCACGTCCCGCCCCAGCTCCTTGGATCGGGCCTTGTAGCGGTCGGCGATCGGCTGGATCCGGCGTTCGAGGTCCTCCAGGCGTCTGGCGAGGGACTGGAACGCCGGCTGGCGCTTGGCGATCCGGATCGAGGCGCGCTTGAAGATCCGATGAACCTCTTGCTCCCCGTGAGCGATCAACGCCTGCTCGAACGGCGCCGCCATGTACGAGCCCATCTCGGGAATGTTTCGTTCGCCGTCCTGCTGGCCTTCGGACAGGATGCGCTGCTCCGTGAACGGGGATGGCGCCTTGATTCCGATGCGCGGCAATTCGATGCGAGGCAAATCCATGACTGCTAGGCCTCGTGCTTCTTGAGGACCGAAGTCAGCTCGTCGATGAGGAACTTCATGTTGTCCAGGACGGTGTCCTCGGTGGAGTAGAGGTCGGTCATCCGCTTCATGACCGCCTGGTAGTCGACTTTCAGCTGGGCCAGCGTCATGTGCAGCCCGTCGACGCTGGTCCGGAGCTGCTCGCGTTCCTGCCGCAGAGAAAACCAGCGCTTCTGGAGCGACTCGAGCTGGTCGCGCATCTCACTGGACTGCTGGACCAGCTCACGGTACTCGGTAATGGCCTCAATGATTCGTTTGACTTCAGTGTCGTTGAGCACCCCTCGACTCCTTTCTCAGTTTGAAGTGGCCGTTCTGGTGCTGGCGTCGCCCTGCGGATGAATCCGTGGCGTGCGCGCGGAATGCGGTGTCAAAGAGGCCTTCCCTGAGACCCTGCTCGATCCTCGGCGCCGGTTTCGCTCCCCATCCGCTCCCGGTAACACGATTCGGCACTTCCCCCCCGTTGGATCCTTGCCAGTGCAATCTGAGATTGTTGCCACTGGGACCGGCGTTCGTGTGTGTTCAAGGGACGTGCCACAGCTAACCCTGCGAATATCCGAGTCTTCGCGTCCCACGAGAGGGCGATCTGGCACGTCAACTTGGAGTTTCGACATGTCGGGTTGTCTAGGCGTCAGCAGGCTGAGCGCGAAGATCAAAGTGCGCGGAGGGACTTTCGGCGACCGGCGTAGAATCCCCTCGGGGTATGACTGACGCGCAGGTATCGCCCGCCCGCAGGTGGGCCATCACGCTTTCCGTGATGATGGTCACGGTCATGCAGGTCCTCGACACCAGCGTGACCAACGTCGCCCTCCCTCATATGCAGGGCTCGCTGTCGGCCGGTATTGAGGAGATGTCCTGGGTCGTCACCTCCTATCTTGCCGCCAACGCGGTCGCCATCCCCGCGACCGGCTGGCTCTCGGCGCGCTTCGGGCGCCGGCGGTTCTTCCTGATCTGCACGGTGCTGTTCACCGTCAGCTCGTTCCTTTCGGGGATCGCGCCGAGCCTGGAGTTCCTCGTGGCCATGCGGGTGCTCCAGGGGCTCGGCGGTGGGCCAGTCATCCCGATGGCGCAGGCGATCATGTGGGAAATTTTTCCGCTGCGACAGCGGGGCACCGCCATGGCCGTGTGGGGGATCGGAATCATGATGGCGCCGATCCTGGGACCGACCGTGGGCGGCTGGATCGCCGATAACTGGTCCTGGCGATGGATCTTCTACATCAACCTCCCCATTGGATTTCTCGGCTTCCTGATGGTCAGCGCGTTCCTGTTCGATTCCCCGTTCGTCAAGAAGCCGCGCAGGATCGACGCGGTGGGGCTCGTCCTTATGGTGTTTGGGTTCGGCTTCCTGCAGCTCATGCTCGACCTCGGAGAGAAGGAGGACTGGTTCGACTCAGGCCTCATCGTGGTGCTGTTCGTCCTCGCCGTGTGTACGCTCGCCGGCTTCCTCATCCGCGAACTGATGGCGACCGAGCCGATCCTCGACCTGAGCGTGTTCAACGACCGGAACTTCGCAGTCGGGACCGTCTGCATCGCTCTCGTCGGCCTCGGGCTCAACTCGAGCATGCTGCTGGTCGCGCTGTATACGCAAAAGATGCTGGCCTACGACGCGTGGAACTCGGGCCTCGTGCTGGCTCCCGGCGGGCTTGGCACGATGCTGGCGCTCATGGTCTCGGGACGTCTCGTGGCGCGCATGGATCAGCGGCTCATGCTGGCTGGCGGGTGCCTGCTGGGCGCCTTCGCGACATCGCTCATGACGCGGCTGACACTCGGCATGGACTACTGGAGTCTCGCGTGGCCGCGCTTCCTTCAGGGGTTCTCCATGGGCTTCATCTTTGTGCCGCTCCAGACGCTCACGCTTGCCACCATCCGCCTGGAGCGTCTCGGCAACGCCACCGCCGCCTACAACGTGGTGCGCAACGTCGGCGGGAGCGTCGGCGTCGCGCTGGCCACGACCCTCCTCGTCCGGCGCAGCCAGGAACACCAGACCACACTGGCGGCCCATGTGAACGTCTGGAGCGGCGACACGGCGAGGCGGCTCAAGGAATGGACCGCCCACTTCATGAGCCAGGGAGCCGACGCGTTCACGGCCGGCCGCCAGGCGCTCGCGATGCTGTACCGCAGCACGGCCGAGCAGGCGCAGGTCATGGCTTACGCCGACGACTTCTGGCTGATCTCTGTGGTCTTCCTTGCGATCCTGCCGCTGGTTCCGCTCATGCGCCGCGTCCACACCGAGCAGAACGAGCGCGCCCGCGAGAGCCCAGGACGGGTCGAGGCCCTGCCGGCGCCCGACGATTGACGGGTGACGCGCCCGCCTAGCCCACCATCGCGTACGTGCGCTCGATATTGGCCATGATGCCCTGGCGCCACGGGCGATAGTGGCCGTAGACGGAAAAGGATTTCTCGTAGGTCGGGGCGAGCTTCGCGGGCACGCGCTGCTGGACTTCCTCGAGCGTGGCGCCGGCGGCGGCCTCGTCACGCACGGCCCCAACCATGTCGTGGATGTAGCCCCGGAACGTGCTCAGCCAGTTTCGGCCGGCCACATCGCCGTGGCCCATGATCATGGTGGTGAAGTCGAGCTGGGCGAGGCGATCGAGCGTGGCCGTCCAGTCCTCCGGATAGCCGTCGCCCATGAAGGGCGTCCAGCCGATGACGGCGTCGCCCGTGACGACGACCTTCTCCCTCGGCAGGTAGACGAACACGTCACCCTCGGTGTGGGCCCGGCCGAGGTAGAGGAGATGGATCTCGCGGTCGCGCCGATAGAGCTTCATCGTCTGCTCGAAGGCGATCGTCGGCAGAGCAGGCTTGAGCGCCTTGACCTCGGCAAGGTATGACTCGGCCAGGCGCACACTGGCCTCGAGCTTGGCGCGCTCCGCGGGCGCGCCGGCCACTGCGAGATCGGCCTTGAGCTGGGCGATCTCGCGCGGGACCTGGCGGACGTGGTCCTGGACGCGCTTGAGCCCCTTCGTCACCATCGCCTCGCGCGTGAGCTGGTTGGTGACGATCTCGGCGTGCGGGTACGCGGCGGGGTACACTTCGTTGCCGTGCCAGTGGTCCCAGTGGAAGTGCGTGTTCACGACGTAACGCACGGGCTTCGTCGTGATGTCGCGCAGTCGCTCCACGATCACGCGAGCCGCCGAGGGCTTGGAGTGCGTGTCGACGATGACCACGCCGTCGTCACTTTCGATGATCGCCGTGTTGGAGTTCACCTTGTAGGCCGGGGCGGCCACGGCGACATGCACTCCATCGGCGACCTTCTGGATTTCGAAGCGCGCGTCCCCGCTTCCACGCCCCTCGTGACCGCAGCAATCCATCACGCGTACCTCCTTTCTCGGGAGAAGGCAGCTCCGGGGTCCGATGCTATGCGATGGCGGGTGCATGCTCAAGAGTAGTGATAGATTCTGTGCGCGCTCTCGGGGTGTGAGGCTGGAACGGGACCGAGGGCCTGAGGAGGTCAGCATGACCACGCGAATCTACGCCGGCGCGGCGCACTGGTCAGTTGGAGAGCAGACACCAGATCGAGGCGGGCTCCTCCGGAGGGCGAGCAACGACGACGGCTGGCAGCATCTCGACGACGGCTTGCCCGGCGACGTCGAGGTGCGCGCCCTCGCCATCCATCCGCGCGACTCGCAGGTGATCTATGCGGGGACGCAATACGGCCCCTACCGCAGCGTCGATGGGGGTGACCACTGGACGGCGCTCGGCCTACCCGATGCGGGCATGGTGGTGTGGTCGTTCCTCTTTCATCCGCGGGATGCGAGCGTGCTCTACGCGGGCACGGCGCCGGCCGCGGTCTACAAGAGTGACAACGGTGGCGATACCTGGCGGCGGCTCCGCTCGGTCCGTGCGCCGGGTCGCGTCAAGATGAGCTTCCCCACCCGGGTCACGCGGCTGGCCGCCGATCCCAGTCATCCCCACGAGCTCTACGCCGGGCTGGAGGTCGACGGCGTCCTCAGAAGCCTGGACGGCGGCGAGACCTGGGAGGACGTGAGCCACGACCTGGTCAAGCTCGCCGAGCGACCGCACCTCAAGAGCCGAATCGTCAGCGACACCGAGATCGAGGGCATGATGGACTCGCACGCGCTGTGCGTCTCCAGCGCGCAGCCGGGCACGGTGTTCCTGGCTGCCCGCATGGGAATCTTCCGCAGCACCGACCGCGGAATGACGTGGGAGGACATGGAGATCCGGCGATTTTCGCCGCTCACCTATGCACGCGACGTGCGGGTGTCCCCGCACGACGCGCGCACGCTGTACGCGTGCCTCAGCCCGGCGGCGCGGAGCGAGGACGGCTCCCTCTACCGCAGCGACGACCTGGGCCAGAGCTGGCGGCGCGTGGATCGCGGCGTGAAAGCGCAGAGTACGATGATGTCCGTGGCCTTGCACGCCAAGGATCCAGACCAGGTCTACTGCGCGACGCGCGGTGGCCAGGTCTTCGGCACCCAGGATGGCGGCAAGAGCTGGCACGAGTACCCCCTGCCGGCCGGGATCCAGGACGTCTACACGGTCGCGTGCGCCTGAGCGAGCCGATCCGCGCGAAGGCGGGTCAGGCGCCGATTGACTTGTGTGCCCGGCCGAACTCGAGGATTCGGTCGCGCACCCGTTCGGGCGTCTGCTCCGGCGGCATGACGGGCCAGAACTCCGGCTGCGGCAGGAG
>Ga0209801_1000438_pt1 | contig 28045 bp, 17 predicted proteins | sample GraSoiAngelo_127_FD_185884 | JGI IMG/M metagenome (GOLD analysis project Ga0209801, IMG submission 185884) | Grasslands soil microbial communities from the Angelo Coastal Reserve, California, USA - 14_0927_09_40cm (SPAdes) (version 2) | ecosystem: Environmental > Terrestrial > Soil > Grasslands ... | reverse complement strand
ACCGAGCAAGCGGGCCAGGGTAGCAATGAAATGGATAAACAGAATGACCAGATTGCTCATCGCAGAATCGTAGCAGGAAGGGAAATCCCAAGGAAATATGGGCAAAACAACAATTCGCCAGCCACACCTCCTTGGTGCAGGATCAACTCTGTCGCTCGCCCCTTGCTGTCGGTGACAAAAGTGATCTGCGCGTCGACGACTTTCAGGAAATAATCGCGCTCGCCTTCCGGAAAGATCTCAAATTTCGGCTGGTCGCTGGCCTGCTCGAAGAGACGCTCGCCATCTCTCGTAATAGTGATAATGAAATCCGGTGCGAGTTGGTACCTTCCGATGTAGCCGTCAAACAGCTTCGAATCCACGGCAACCTGCTTATGCTCCTTCGGCGGCGTCAATAACGGCACACTCGGGTCAAGTAGGTGCCGGCCAATGTCATCAACGCCCGCCGCCGTTTCAGCATTTGAGAGCACAACCACGCCCACTCGGGCCTTCGGGTCCAAGCCCATGAATGACCGGTACCCGCCGGTACCACCGTTATGCCAGATGATTTCTTTGCCACCGGTCGTGAATATGTGCCACCCAAGAGCGACTTCAAGGCCCGGCTGGCCGGTGGGCCGCCGCTCTTTCAGCATGGCCGCCATTGCCGATGCAAGGGGCGATTTCGTGTAACCCAGATTTGCCGCGACGAAAGTCAGCAGGTCGTTGGCAGTGGATCGCAACGCGCCTGCTCCCGCAAGCGTCGGCAAGTCCCAATTCTCAACGGTTTCGAGCGCGGCGTTGTGTCCTCCTGCGAGCCGCCCTTTCATTTCGGGCGTGAGCGTGATACGCGTGCTGTTCATACCCAGCGGAGCGCAGATTCGAGACTCGACGAGATCCTCGTAACTCATTCCAGCGCGCAGGGCGAGAGCATGCCCCAGAAGTCCGCCTCCAAGGTTGGAATACTCATATTGCGAACCGATGTCCCGGGAAAGTTGGTACGTGGAGAGAAATTCATAGAGTTGCTTAACCGAATAATCCGCATAGGGATTGTTCGGATCCTTGGGAGACATATTTGTGGGCAATCGCGGCAAGCCGGACGTGTGCGTGGCGAGATCGACGGGCGTAATCGAACGCCCGTTCCGCTCAGGCATTTTTGTGCCGGGCGGCAAATACTTAACTACAGGATCGCGCAACGCGACTTCGCCGCGCTCCGCCATGTTGGCCAGCAGCAGTGCCGTGAACACCTTCGTTGCCGAGCCAATTTCGAATATCGTGTCGCCGTTGAGCGGACGTGGATCGTCCTTCTCCAGATGCCCATAGGCATCACGCGCCGTCCCGCGGGCCCGATGACGCCCACCACAATGCCGACGCTCTGGTGCTGGAGGTCGATTCGATCGACGAGTATTTGTCGAATATCAGCATCCGACGGAGTCGTGGTCTTTGGAGGAGACTGGCCATCGGCGAAAGCAAACATGACAACGACAAGCGCGGATGTAGAAATCGTTCCTGTGACCATATACGTTGTCCCCATTTCTTTCCCGCAAGCGGCCAGGGCGCCGTGCCAGTATACGCACCGCCGCGTAGATCATGCCCGAAATGAGAGAATACTCTCAACTGCTTGTTCAGTGCCCGGCAGGTCGGGTACACGAAACTTATCCGATGTGTGGGAGTACCATAACTTGTCTCAGTTTTGGGGTTCATCTCCAGCGAAGTTGCTCTTCCGCTTAGAGGGACAAACGTGGACCTGTGATTAGGTCCGTCCGGTCTGAAAACACAGGGGTTCCGATCATTCGTGAGATCATGGTGGCTACTACGATGAGCTCTCTCTTCGTCGCCCTTTTCACTTTGCTAGCCTCCAGTTTTCGAACCCGCGCTGCCCTGCAGGCGGAGATCCTCGCGCTTCGTCACCAACTCGCGGTTTTCCAAAAGAACGCGCCGCGTCGCTTGCGCCTCCACCACTGCGATCGGCTCACTTGGGTTGTGTTGTACCGATTCTGGTCCGGTTGGCGGCGATGTCTGCAGATGGTTCCGCCCGACACAGTCCTCCGTTGGCGCCGCCGAGCCTTCGCCCGGCATTGGACCAGGAAATCGCGCCGCCTTCTTGGAAGGCCAGAAGTTGCGGCCAACATTCGTGATCTAATTCGGTGCATTCGCCAAGCCAACTCCTTGTGGGGTGCACCGCGCATTCACGGAGAACTGCTCAAATTGAGGATTGCGGTGGCGCAATCCACAGTGGCCAGATATTTGCCTCGGCCACGCAAACCGCCTTCCCAGACTTGGCGAACGTTCCTGACAAATCATCTGGCGCAGACCGCGGCCATCGATTTTTTCACCGCGCCGACGGCGACTTTCCGGATCCTGTTCGTCTTTGTTGTGCTAGCGCATGAGCGACGCCGGGTGGTGCACTTTGCGGTGACAGAACATCCCACGCAGGAGTGGACCATGCAGCAGATGCGGGAAGCGTTTCCCTGGGACCAGGCCCCACGATTTGTGTTGCGCGATCGAGATGCCATCTACGGAAGAGACTTCGCCGCCATGACCCGACATATGGGAAGGGAGGAAGTACTTACTGCACCGCAATCCCCCCTGGCAAAACCCCTTTGCGGAACGGCCAGTGGGCTCCATCCGACGCGAGTGCCTGGACCACATTATCCTGTGGAATGAGAGGTCGTTGCGTCGAACCCTGCACAACTATTTTGCTTACTATCAGCAGTCACGTACGCATTTAGCCTTGGGCAAAAACGCCCCGGAGCCCAGGGCAGTGGAACAGCCAGGACAGGGGCGCGTGGTAGCGATTCCTCAGGTCGGGGGATTACACCACCGATACCAGCGACGCGCCGTTTAGCCGGAGCAAGCCAGTTGCATTGACGTTGATCCGTTGATCTGGCCGACCAAACTCTTGCTAATCCAACACTGGAACCTTTCGCTACACGGACTCCCTGCACTTGGATGTACTCGTCGACTGTGCGCCGCAGACGCCCGGAATCCTCCAGGTCCGGTGCAATTGTCGGCACGGTCGCCAGTTCATCGACGAGATCTGCGATCAGGGTGCCACGAGGATGCTGGTTGAGATGCGGACGGAATTCTCGGTAATCACAATACCAAGCCGCCGTTAGTTTCGACACCCGCAGCGGGGAGCCAGATCGCGAGGCGCGGCCCCGCTGGAGTATGATGGCCGTGAGTACAATGCGACACTTGCGGTTGTCCTTTGTCATTGTTCTGATTTTCGCTTGCGCTCGAACTTCGCGCGGGAGCGAAGCGGGGGTTTCGCCGAAAGTTGATCCGCGTGTTGAATTGCTTAGCATTGTTTTTCGCTTAGCCGGGAACTCCGAGTACAACATGAGTCCGCTCAAGACGTACACCGCGGATATCGACTCGTATTTTTCACCCTATAAAGAACACCCGGCTGTAGTTCTTGCGCGGAAGCTGGCGAGTGAGAGGGACGTAGGGTTTGACACCGTGATGAACCTCGCAGTTCATTTGTCGCCCGCGCCCGCGCTGAATCCACTTGTTACCTTCACGGACAATGTTCCAGACCCCCGCTTCGGCAAGGACAACGCGGTCCTCCTATCCCAGCGATTGGCTGATTTTTATCGCGTCACTCATTTTGAGAAATTCCTGGCGGCGCACCAGTCTTTCTATGATCTTGCGGAGAAACGCTTTCGAGTAGTGCTAACCGACCTCGATCTGAATTGGTACAAGACCTTTTATGGAGATATGCGCACAGGACAGTACCATCTGATTCTAGGGATGAATAACGGCGGCGGGAACTACGGCCCTAGAGTCGTTTGGCCTGACGGACACGAGGATTTGTTTTCCATTATCGGATGCTGGACTCAAGATGATTCGCGAAATCCCACCTATAATGCGGATTACCTGCCGACGATCATTCACGAGTTCAACCATTCCTTCGTGAATCCGGCTTTTGCCGAACACAAGAGTGAGTTTGCTTCTGCCAAACAGATCTATGAGCGTGTTGCTGACAAGATGCGAGCACAAGCCTATGGGAACTCAGACACGATGGTTATTGAATCGCTCGTCAGGGCAGCCGTAATTCAGTACCTCGAATCAAGAGGCCATGAAAGCCGTGAAGTTCGGAACGAGATACGCGGAGAGCAGAGGGTCGGTTTTGTTTGGATGGACGAACTTGTTGATCTGCTGCATCAATACGACTCCCAGCGCAGCCGTTACACAACGTTTGAGAGCTGGATGCCTGTCGTGGCTGAGTTCTACCGTTCACTTGCGCCACGTATCGCAGAATCGATTGCCAGCTTCAATCGGCATTGCGTCCACGTCGCCAGCTTGCAACCTTTCCCGAATCAGTCAACAAGCGCTGACCCGGAGACAAAGGAACTCATAATCACGTTTGACAAGCCGCTTGACCCGGAAGCAGGTCCGAGGCATCACGGTTATTCCATTAGTTGCGACTCGGACGCTAAGGAACATTGTCCAATTAGCGGCACGCCGGAATTTCTACCTGGCAACCTCTCGATTAAGCTGCAGGTCTCCCTGAAGCCGGATTGTGAGTACAGCTTCGTGCTTACGCCCCTAGCATTTGCGTCGCCTGATGGCTACCCGCTCGAAACTTATACCGTAACCTTCAAGACGAAGCGCGTGACGCAATAACGGAGCACTTGGGCTTAATGCGGATTGTTGTCCAACTCTTCTTCCAGTCGATCCTAGTCGATCCACGCGATCCTCAAGCCTGCCGAGCTTTGCCTGCTCCGTATCCAGTTGTTCCTCAGCTTCCAATTCGCGGCTTCCCTTTGTTGCTCTTCAACCGCCATTGCTTCGAGTTCCGTCTTTTTCGAGGAGATTTCGGCTTGGACGTTTTCCCGACCTGTTTGAGAAAATGCATTCTCCTGAGAGCGCGGCGTAGGGTACATTTAGTCACGCAACTGCTGGATCGTCGGCCTACAATGAACGGTTTCTTTACGCGAGACTGAAAGCTACCACCTTTGCTAGCGGGGGCGTGTACCCCACATGTACCTCGGTTCGGCGTTTCTCCGGTTTTTCTCCTCTTTGCCTTTTCGGAGAATCAATAATCAATAACTTGCGCGTCCTCAATGCCTCAAGCAGTTCGATCCCCACCGCCCCTACCAACCATCCCATTTTGCTTCGAGTCATTTAGCGATTTCGCGAGGCGGCAAAAGGCGGCATTTAAGAAGAAGTGGAATGAGCCTCTTCCGTGGCACCTATGGCTCGGCCTTTTAAGTCAGCCGGCAGACACGCCTGCAACTGCCTCATCCCGTCAAGACACGCTATTTCACATTCGACAATCCAAGTGATCCCAGAAGTGACACCAGAAGCGTCAGCTCTTTTTCTGAATAATTCGACATCCGGCTTACACGCTCGCTGGCGGTATCTTGTGTATCCCATCCTCGCGCCGGATCGGGAACTTCTTGTGCTCAGGTTCGGATTTCTTTATCACGGCGGCAGATTATACTGTCAGAATACTGTGAATCAAGCCGCTATTTCGAAAAGTCGGGACCGGCACGGATGTAGGCGACCCGGGTGGAATTCGGTTATCCTTCTGTCATGGACCCGATCATCAAAGGCGCAATACCGGTTGTTCCTGCTGCCGACACCACGGAATCCCTGAATTGGTGGACGAAGATCTGTGGCTTCAAGGAAACCTTTCGTGACGCCACGCCACCGAACTACGCAGGAATCAACCGCGGCGAGGCCTACCTGCACATAGCGGGTATGAGCGACAAAGAACTGGCGCGCAAGGTCGGAGACCAGACGATGGTGCGAATCGCCGTCCAAGGCATTGAGTCCCTGTATGCCGAATACCAGAAACGCGGGGGAAAAGTGCACCCGAATGGTCCACTGCAAACCAAGCCCTGGGGCACGAAAGAGTTCGGCGCGATTGACCCCAATGGTGTGTGCGTGACGTTTCAGGAATGAACTAAGAGAAATCTTTTCTCGAACAACGTCTTGAGCCACGACCGCGAATCCTTTCGCAGCTCCTACGCCGGCAGCCCGCCCTGGGACATCGGCAAGCCCCAGCCTACGTTCCAGGCCGCCGCCGATAAGATCGTCGGTTCGGTTCTCGATGCGGGTTGCGGCACCGGCGAAAACGCCCTGTTCTTCGCCGCACGGGGCCATGCTGTCACCGGCTTCGACTTCCTGGAGGAACCCATCGCTGCGGCGCCGCGCAAGGCCGCCGAGCGCAGCCTCATCGTCAAGTTCCTGGTCAAAGATGCCCTAAAACTCCATGAGTGGACCGAACGCTTCGATAACGTACTCGACTCCGGCCTGTTTCACGTTTTTTCCGACGCGGACCGCATTCGCTACGTGCGCGGGCTCAATACCGTCCTCAATCCCGGGGGGCGTCTGTTCCTGCTTTGTTTCAGCGACGCCACCCCGGGGACGGAAGGACCGCGACGCGTCTCGCAGTCCGAGTTGCGCCATGCCTTTGCCGATGGTTGGGAAATCGAATCCCTCGAGCCCGTGCGCCTCGAAATCCGCCCTGACTATAGACAGGGAGCCTTCTCCGGCGAAGACCCGCGCGGCTGGTTCCTTATCGCCCACCGCCTGGCTTAAACCCCTCCTCCGTCGCCTAACTTTCTCCTTGATTCGTACTTCCCGTTTAATCCCTTTTCTTGCGTGGTTAAGTTGTTGGCGTCGCCCAAGACCCCACTGGGCTTGGGAAAGCTGTGTGCTGCGCCCTGTAAATCCATGATTAATTCTATCTAGGTTGATCGTCCTAGCTTCCCTAAGCAGGCCGGATTAGTTCTTGGGTGCGTAGAGATGCACTTTCCCATCGGCTACGACTGCAATATACCTTCCACCTTCCAAGAACTGCATCACTTTCTTGCCGTCCCTTTGCCGTCCCTCGCCATTGCTGCCCACCGAGATTTCGTATCAGGGTTCTGCTCTGGTCCTCGCAAATCTTTTCCATCGAATTGAAAATCGATTTGCTTTAGCTTTCGCTTAGCGGTTGAGCGAACGGGGAAGCTCTCTTCTTCGAGCGTGACTGTCTTCTTGTTTTCGACCAAGGACTGGCGCCAGACATTCAGAAGGGCGTCTTCCAGAGACATCGGTCATAGCCCTCAACCCTCACCTGCATGTTCTTTGGTCACCGAGCGTGGGTTCTTGTCCTCGCGCAGACCTACGAACTTCGAGTGTCTGAGATGGTCTGTTCGAGTCCAGGTCTCCCAGCTATTCTTTTCTCGCGCTCGTAAACGTCAATTGCGCGTGCTCCGATTGCTCTTGCAGCGAGCACGCAAATCCCTTACTCATTCCAGAGCTCCCTAAACCTGATCGTCGAACCCAGATTGTACATGCTTCTGAGGTTTCAGAAAGTGTGCCAGGAAATTACGAGACAGCGGTTCTCAGGCTCGCAGCCCAATTGGACTCAGCCGGATTACGGTGGAGACAAGGACGACCGTCGCGCCGCAAACAGAATTGCTTCAGATTCGATAGATACGGTACGAATTACAGGGATGCAATCAATGCCCTAACTCGACAAGGTTCCATCAAAGTTCCATCAAACCGCCAAAAATGAGCCTAAACACACCAAAGCCACCAACAGTTAAGTCCTTGATCTTGCTTGGGCTTAGGGTTGGTGGCTTAGGTTCGTTTGGATTAAAAGCGATTCTTAAACTGCGGCAGCGCCATTTGGACAAACGACATAGCTGACTTAGCCGCCCATCACGTCCCATGACCTACCCAGCATAGATGAGCTCCCAACAGGCTGCCCGGGTATCGAGCCAATCACCGGGGACGTGGGACCGTTCTTCAGCATCATCAATGCCAAAGTCCGAGGGGAAGGGTTTCGGCGCGGCAACAGCACAATACTCACGTTCGTGGACACAGTGGTTTCCCACGAGGCATTCACGGACAGGCTCCTGCTCCGTGAACTCGTCCGCGTCGTCCAGTACGAAAAGCTGGGATTGAAAGAATTCGCCGCCAAGTACGTTACAGGTTTCTTGAGCGGCGGCTCCTACGAAGCGATTCCGCTGGAAATGAATGCCCATGAACTGGACGACCGGTGCGCGGCGGCAACGACGAAGGCTTTTTCCGTTGCGGACGAGGTTCAGAGGTGGATTGATACTCGCAGGTTCTAGTTCGGAGCGCGGAACACGCAGAGCGAGGTACTCGTCTCATTTTTATTCTCGTAGAGGCCGTCCTACTCCTGCGTAGCGATGCTAGGTAATCACGTGAGACGTCACCTCTGGGTTGCTGCACAAACTGCTGCACAGACGCTTCCCTGAACCCCCTGAAATGCACCAAAACGGATGCATCACACCTATACTTCACAACAACATACGCAAGGTTGGGTCTTTTCGTAATCGGCAGGTCGCGAGTTCAACTCTCGCCCTCGGCTCCATACTTTCATAGAAGTAAGCACATCGGGACAAGGATCCAACTGGGGTAGATCTCACAAATGCGGAGCTGAAAGCTTTTCAACACAATTGGAGCAAGGGGTCGCCTTGTCCAGAACGCACATTTTCCAGTTTAGCTGGATCGCTGCTTTCACGAAGGTGGTTCGCATCCCGACCTTTTCGCCTTTCACGCAACGTTTGCTCTTCGGAAGCTGGAGTCCAGCATGCCCGCTGCCCAGCGAAGCCAAGCGACCATCACATAGTCCCGATGAGATTGACGAATACGCCTTTGTGGTTGTACTTCAGATCGGTCAGGTCGTCGGAGAAGTCGGTGAAGTTGTAGCCGACGCCGGCCTTCAGGTTCTTGCTAATATGACGATAGATCGCGGCCAGTGCGCCGCGGCGCCATTGATTTATATCCGGCAGCTTAAGCGTTCGTACCTCCGCCAGGCCATCCCATTCCTTGAGGAACCGCCAGTCCACGCGCAACACCGCGAGCTGCGCGGGGTTGTCGAAGAAACTCGGGTTCACGCGATCCAGACTTTCCTGTCCCATGCGATACGAGTACTTGCTTCCAAGGGACCAATTCGCCGTGAGGTCGTAGTTCACATCCAGCGCCGCGATGTGGCTCTTCTGAAGGAACTCGGCCGCGGTGTTCTGCAATCCCACCTGACCCGTGGTCGGCACGTTATAAAAGTACGTGTACTTGACCAGCGCGTTTAGCCGGTCGTTCCTTACCGGACGGTACGCGTAGCCGACCACTGCCTCGGTGTAGCCGCCGGCATAGAACTCGCCGAGCGAGCTATCACTGACCGAGTGGTCCAGCTTGCCGATAAGGCGCCAGTCGGGCGTCAGTTGCAACTTGAAATTGTTACGAAACAGCCATGTAGTCGTTTCGGTATACGCCAGGTCGAGTTGTTCCGCGTTATCCCGGCGATACTCGATCGCGCTCGAGAACTGCATCTTACTCACGCCGTAGCCCATGCGGATACCGGCCGCCTTGCGATCGGTCTCGGCGCCGGTTTGCGAGTCGCGTAGCCTGCCGAACTCCCCGCTGCCGCCGAAATTCCAGTGCTCTTTCGTTGTGAGGTTGATTCCGGTGGTGTGAGTGAGTCCGCTCAGGGACCCGCCATTCTGGTAACGCTCCTCGACGTAGACACTGGAAGTGTCGGAGAGCCGCGTCTTCACGCCCGAGACCAGGTTGCCCTGGCTGCCGTGAAGCAGCAGCCCGTTGTCTGTCTGCTCGTTTTCAAGCGAATAGTTCAGGTAATAACTGGTCCGCTCGGAATAGAGAAAGCTAGTCCCGACCTTGCCGCCGGGTCCGAGGTGTCCGTCGGACGCCTCCCCGTCGATCCGGAAGCGTTTCGTCAGGCGATAGGAGCCGCCCACGCCGATGCGATCATTGCCTTCACGGCCGCCGCTTGCCGCGACCGTGTGCTGGCCGAAGCCATAGGCGCTCCAGGAGGCGCTGGAATCGAACTTCACCTGCGCGACCGCGTCCGTGCGCTCGCCCTGTATCTGCGTTAGGGGAACAACCGGCGAATTGTCCTTACGCAGGTCGTTGCGCACTCCGGTGCTGACGGTCCATTTTTCGGCTAGCTTGTAGGCCACGTCCAATTCGACCGCCCGAGTCTCGAGCCCCTGGTTCTCGATTTTCTGATCGCCCTTGGCTGCGAGACTCAAGCTGCTCGTCAGGGGCATCCTGAACGTGCCGCCGTATTGCTCGGTGTCCTTAATCGTCGCCTCTCCTGGCGACGAATAACCGGCGTCGAGGTGCTGCGTATAGAACGTGAAACGACCGTCGTGGCCTTCGAAGAAATCGCCCAGCCCAACGCTCAGGTCTGCGCGATAGGCGCCCGCCTTCGCGCCGGTGAACGACTGGTCGTTAGGACCATGAAACCCGAATCCGCCATCATTGGATTGCAGTGAGGGAGAGAGGAGACCCGTGCTACGGCCTGCCTGCAACTTGAACCAGGAATTGGCGCTCTTCCGCAGGGTCAGGTCTGCGGCGCCGAGGTTGCTAGCGGAGTCACCTTTGTTGGAATCGGCCGTAAATCCGAGCCGCACATAGTCGTTGAACCAGTAGTGAGCTTGACCGCCGACGGCGACTTGGTCCAGCTTTTCGAAACCTGGCGTATATTCGTAACGCACCACCAGGTACGCCTCGTCACCGCTCAAGCCGCTCGTGCGCACTAGCAAGTTGTCGTTAGCGGTCGACGAGAGCGGCTGCGAAAGCAGAACCCGGCCCTGCAGGTAGTCGATGTCGTAGTCCACGTTGGGTTGTAGGTTGACCACCCCTGTGACGATGCCGGAGGCCTTGTCGTGAATTTCGATGCGCACACGCTCAGAGCCCGTCAGGATGTCCTGGTGGTGCAGGAAGTAGAGCGATCCGCCCGTCCCGCGGAATGCCTCATAGCTCGCCATCGTTCCCGGTTGGGCCGCGAATGCATCCACCGTGAACCGTCGCTCGCCGAAGCTGGTGGTGGGTTCGGGCGCGTAGTGCGCGTTAGCTCCGTACAAGCCTCGGTCCACGTGGGCCAGCTCGTTATCCAAATACCCGACCTTGAAATTGCCCCACATCCCGTAATTCTCGCCATTGCTCGCTTTGACGTAGAACTTGCCCATGGTTGGCGCCATTTCCTGCACCACACCGTCGTCGCCGAACGATGGGTAATAATAGTCGGGATCGATGCGCCGGAATAACGAATCGGGCGACTTGGCCAGGAAGTTGCTGAACAGGTCCTTCACCGGGCCTTCGCGGGTGTCCGCGCTCGCCGTCAACCGCCAGTTCTCATGCATATTTCCGTTCAAGTAAAACGCCAGCCGGCCATCCAGAGATGAATTGTAGGGCTGTGGATTATTTTCGCCTTCCTGCAGCTTTGCCGGGGCGCTCGCGCTATTCTTCGATACCGTCAAGTCGGCAACGCCGACATAGAACAGGTCCGTGCGTTTGAACTCGAGGTCGCGAAGATACAGCGAGCCGTTGCCAGCATCATCGAGGACCGCGACTTCGACGCTATGCGCTCCGGCCGGAAGGATCTCCTCCGCAGCGAAGTTGCCCTGCGGGTCGACCGGAATTTGGCGGCCCGCTACCCAAACCGTGTGTCCGGCAGGTATGCCGCCGCCTTGCACCTTCACCGTGCCGCTGCCGAGCGGAATCTGCTGGCGCTTCAGGTCGTTCTCGCCGTAGGCGGCCAGCAGCTCGCTTGCTGACGGCCTGTCGGAAACCGCGACGTTTCCAGGCGAGGGCTCGCGGTACAGCCGCAACGGCCGCGCGTCCGTTTCGTCGAAATTACCCTTGGAGTCATAGGCGCGCAGCAGGTATTTGAGTTCGCGTGCCGGGCCCGCGAGAATTTCTGCTGTCGGATGCCATTCCGCAAGGCCCGCGTCGTCGACAGCGATGATCTTGAGCGGCGCGGCTTCCAAGGACTGCTGCTGCTCGAATATTCGGATTTCAGCTCGCTTGAGAAAGCTTGCATAGTTGCTATACATCCGGAAATGCACTACCGACGATGCAGGACCGCCGCCTAAGTCGCTCACGGCCACGGCGACTGGATTCGCCGCGACGCCGAGCCGCCGCCGTCCCCCCAGATTGTCGAAGCGGAAGTGGATCTTGGCGTTGTCGAGTGAGACGTCGGTGCAGCGCTGGATATCGGAGGAGCTGCGGCCCGGGTCATCGATTGGCTTGCCGTCGACGGTAATGCGCATCACATTCAGCTCGTAAGGACTCTTCGGACGAACCTCCTGGGTCAAACGCGTAATATCCACGCCCTCGTAGTTGTCCAACGGCAACCGTTCGTCGTACACGACCGCCACGCGCACGAACGAGTCTTGACCCTGGGTGAAGCCGGCGTTTACGACATCGTCGGACTGGACGTAGCCGCGTCCCTCATGCTCGGACCGCGCGCCCGACAACACCGGGTCCTGCATGAGCGCATCCATAGCGCGGCGAGCCCGCGCTGCGGAAAGCCCGATGTCGTCGCCATACACGGACGCGGTGCGGCGGTCGAGTCGCTCGTTCTTTGTGTACCCTATAAACCGCAGTCGTGCGTTGGTCCGATCCGCAATTTCCGTCAGCGCGCGATGCAGGTTTGCCGCGTAGCCCGGCGGAATGATCGGCTGACCGTTCTCGATCTCGAGGGATGGAATGCTGCCCCATGGGGGATCGTAAACCCTGGTCACCGTTTCCTCAGTATCGTCCGGGCACAGTTGCGGCTCGTCCGATAACTCTTGGAGAGGATCGTCGTACCAGAATTCCACCTCGATGCGGCGATTCAGCGTCCGTCCCTGTGCGGTTTCGTTTGAGGCAAGCGGGTGGGAGGCCCCGCGACCGTCGCTTTCGATCGCCAACGCGGGCAATCCCAGGATTTTCTGCATTTCCAATGCGACGCGGTGCGCCCTTGCCTTCGACAACGACAAGTGGTTTCCGTAAGTGCTCTCGTCCAGGCCAGTCAGCGGCGCGTCGTCAGTGTAGCCGATGAACCGGACCGTCACGCCCCGCTTGTCCCGCAGGTTGTCGAGCGCCTGCCGGACCTGTCTTGTGAAGGCATCGGAAATGGGAGTGTTCTCGTCCTCGTACGGCAGTGGCGCGACAAGCTTTCTGATGCGCGTCCGCGGCGTCTGGCCTTCCCGGTATCGCATCTTGCAAACGTTCTCCGCCCGGCAGACCTTGATGAGCTTCGTTTTATCGGTCGAATTCGAGTCGTGCGACCATTCACGGAAGGTCTGATCGCTGGACAGATGCCGCTCGACCGGCTCGCCGGGCTTGGCCGTGTTAACCTGACTGACGCCCGCGGGAGCGGTCATGATCAGCAGTCCGACAATCAGCAGGAGATGGCGTAGCTTGCTCATGCCGTTCACCTGCTCCCCGGCATACGCCCGTCGAGCCGTTTAGGCGGGCCGCCACGCCGCCAGAAGACCTCAGGCTCAATGGCCAGCACATAGCCGTCTTTCTTCGCATCCCACGCTTCGGTCAACTGCCGCTTAAACGCTTCCAAGCGCTGCTCGACTAGGGCCTCATCCTCCGTGTCGGCGACGTAGGACAGGCGCAGCACCGACGGCACTTTGCGCAGCTCATCGAGGAGTAGGTTGACGCGTGGCCGCCACTGGATGCGGATTTCGGTCTTACCCGGCTCGAAAGCTGCATCGGAGAGGTCGATAGCTACCACCCGGTGAATTGACGCACCGAAATCGAATTTCAGGGCCTTGCCGCGTGTGGCGCGCTTGATCTGCACTTGGTCAGTTGACATCCGGAAGCCGCTAGGCAGGGTCCTGTCGTCGAGTTTCAGCACGAAATTGCTGCCGCGGTCCTCATTAGGCGTGATTGCGCAGGTGATGTGGAACCGCCCGTACTGATCCGTCATCGCTTCCAGACCCGTTGCTGTCACCACACGCACGCCGGGCAGGCCATCTTCGCCGCCGTCCTGCACTCCGTTGCGATTGACGTCGTTGAAGACCTTGCCATACACGTCTGTGCAATCGAACGTCTGATCCGGGACCACGCGAACCCTGGCGGTCGCCTCAACGGACAACGGCTTGCCCGTCAGACCGTCGATGACCTGGGCGCGGTTGACGAACTCGCCTTCGCCAACACCGGCGCCAATGGCGAGCAGCAGGACGATCGTGCGAGTGGAGCTGCCGAAGTTGAGGCCATTCCACACGAGTTGGAGGCCGGTCACCGTGGGCTCTGAGGGCACGCCATCAAGGCGCGCAGATCCAGGCACGTATTTGAAGCCCGCCGGACAGCGATCCACAACCTGCTCACCTTGCAGGGATGCGCCTATCGCGTTGCTGATCGTGATGGTGTACGGGACGAGCTGCCCGCGAGTCACGTTGACCAATGGCGTCGTTTTCGTGATTGAGAATGCTCCCGCGAGCTGCGGGTCGAGCGGAATGTGGTTGTTGTAGATCTGGCTCGAGCCGGGCACTGCGGTGCCGTCCAGGGCAAGATTCAAGTAGTACTGCGTCCCAGCGCTACGCGCGGCCACGGAGGGTGGCGGCGCAAATTCCGATGTCTGTGCCTCGCAGTATGGGACGACCGGAAGAGCATCCGTCGGACAGGTAGACACAGAAAACGGAGCGGTCGCAGCGTTCGAACTCGGCGGGATAACCAGCGACTCACCAGCCACGTAGTTCGACGTTGGTGCGGTCACCACAATGAGGTAGCTGCCACCACTGGGACAGGCAGGATCCGAGAAGTTGACGTCGAAGCGGTAATAGCCGCCCGCCTGGGTGATCTGGCCCTGTTGAGCCGGGTCGTCGAAGCAGGTTGCCGGCAGTGGCGTGGTGCCGCGCAGCATCTTCAGAGTCGCGCCCGCAATAGGCGCGCGCGTCAACGAATTGTAGACAAGGCCATTCGGCCCCATCAGCAGGTTCAGATTCTGGAGGTTGCTGCCGGAGGGCACGGCGATGTTGGTGATGCGCTGCAGCCAGTTGGTAAAGGCTGAGTCGGCTTTGCCGAGCTTGGCGGTATTCGGGCCCGCACCTGGCGCGGTGAACCGCAGCTCGTACAAGTTTGCTGTCCCGTCGGTTGGCGGCACGCTGCTGAAACGATAGACGCCGTTGACATCCGTCACAACGGACTGCACCAGCGCACCATTGAGATACAGCCCAACCGTCCAGCCCTGGAGCAGCGGCTCGCCGGGGTCGGCTATCTTGTTGAAGTTTGCGTCGAGCCACGCCGTGCCGTTCAAACTGCCGGAACCGGGGACCCCTCCGATATCGATCGAGACGCTGGCGCTCGCGGTTTGCGGAGGATTGTTCCACGTTACGACCGCGGTGTTCGTGAGCGTCGTGCCAGCGGCAAGTCCCGAAGCAATCTGCGCCCGGAAACGCACGTCGATGGATTGTCCGGGCTGCAACGAACCGTACACAGCAGAGTAGTTCGCGGTCAGCAGCGAGCCCACGATGCTGATACCCGTCGTGGAGCCGTTCATCGTTGCCGGTGAGTTCACGAACGTGAGGCGGCCTGCCCCCGCGGTGCTAAGATCGTCCGTGATCACGACCGAGGCGGCCGGGTTCGTCGAGACATTGGTCACGTGCACCAGGTAGTCGAGCTGCCCCCCCGGCATCGCAGCGCCGCCGCCTACGACGCTGACTTGCTTCGTGATGGCGATCGTGATGATCACTACTGTGACGGTGTGGGCGTCCTGGAAATCGAGGATGCCCGGTGTGCCGTCGGTCAACGTGCGATTGAATGCTTGGCGCGTCGAGACGCTGCTGTCGGCATCGAACCACTGGACTGCGCCCGCTATGTTGGTGAGCTGGGCGCCATTCTGGCTGTTGGCGTCGAGTTGGGTCCGGTAGGTAATGATCAGACGCTGAGTCGGGCTGATTGTGGCCGCGGCGGTAAGCATGGTCAGCGTGAGCCTGCAGGTTGACGCACCAACGTAGCTGATCGAGAAGTCCGTGCCTGGAACCAGTGGGCCCTTGCCCGCCACCGGCGTGACGCCGTCCGCCTGGAAGATCTGAGCACTGAGCACCTGAGGCGTCGTGTTGCACATGCCGCCCATTGCGCCGCTCGGGAGTTGGTCGAGCAGCGTGGCGTTCCACGCATTGCTCGTCCCGGTATTCTGGACGTTGAGGCCGAACTGTCCCCACTGCCCCAGGCTCATCGTTGCCGGCCCGGACTTAGTGAACACGAGATTGGGCGCACCGACGACTCCTCCGACAGTGATCGAGACGCTGGCGCTTGCTGTCTGCGAGGGGGTGTTCCACGTTACGACGCCGGTGTTGGTGACGATCGCGCCGGCAGCGAGCGTGCTGCCGAGTGTGGCGCGGAAGCGCAGGTCGATCGTCCCTCCGGGTGCCAGCGGTCCGTAGGTCGCCGAGTAGTTCGCGGTGATGACGTTGCCGACGACGCTGACACCGTTGGGCGAGCCGTTCATGGTCGCGGTGCCAGCCACGTAGGTGAGCGCCCCCGCCCCCGCTGCGTTCAGGTTGTCCGTGATCACCACCGGGTTTACCGGGTTCGCGGAGGTGTTCGTCACGTGCACCAGGTAGTCGAGCGTCGCTCCCGGCACCGCGGGGCCGCCCCCCACGACCGTCACCTGCTTGGTGATGGTCACCGCCGGGATAACGACCGTCACCGTGTGCGCGTCCTGACAGTCCAGCACGCCGGGCGTACCGTTGGTCAGCGTGCAGGTGTAGCTCTGGCGGCCGGTGTCATTGCTCGGGCCGTTGTACCACAGCGTCGTACCGGCCACGTTGGTGAGCGTGGCGCCGTTCTGTGTGTTCGCATCCAGCTGCGTCTGGTAGGTGACGATGAGGCGCTGCGTCGGACCGATTACCGCCGCGGCGCTCAGCATGTTGAGTGTCAGCGTGCACGCGGGCGCTCCCGCATAGCTGAGCGTGTAGTCCGTGCCGGCCTTGAGCGGGCCCTTACCCGCGACCGGCGTGACGCCGTCCGCCTGGAAGACCTGAGCACTGAGCACCTGAGGCGTCATGTTGCACATGCCGCCCGTCGGCCCCGTCGGCAGCTTGTCCACGATGGTCGCGTTCCACGCGTCGCTATTGCCGGTGTTTTGCACGTTGAGGGTGAACTGCCCCAGCTGACCAGGGTTCATCGTCGCCGGGCCGCCCTTGGTCATCACCAGGCTGGGCGCCGCAATGGTCAGCGGCGGCGACGAGATCCCCTGCTGTCCTGTCAGCGGGAAATGGAAGGTTCCGCCTATGGTCGTTCCTAACGTCCAGTTGGCCGTGTTGGAGAACTGCGTGCCGGGCGAGTTCGGCGGCACGGCGTTGTTGAGCACCACAGTGACGCTCACCACGATCTGCTGCCCGGCTGGGATCGGGGGGAAACCGCTGAAGGTGAGCAGCCCGCTTGCGTTCGAGACCGCGAAAGGCACCGAAGCGCCGCTGCCCTTCCAGGCGGCGCTGCTATTCACGTAGCTGAGCGACACCCCAGTCGCATTAAGGTTGTCAGTGACCGTGACCTGGTCGACTTCGACGTTCGACCCGTTGGGATTGACCACAGCGCCGGTCGTCGCGCTGACCAGTTGTGGGAAGGTGAGCGTGTAGGTAAAGGGCACCCCGATCGAGACGAAGGGCGGCCCCGGCGGATTCTCTTTGTCGATCTTGTCGACCGGTGCGAAAAGGTTAGCGCACCCCAAAACGTGCGCGCCGGTAATCGAGCCATTCACGAACCAGATGAAATTCCCGTGCGACTTGTCGCAGGAGAGGTTGCCGGTGAAATCGACGTTGTCGAAGATGACCAGCCAGCCCCTTCCGGTGCCGGTGAAGCTGATGTTGGATGTCAGTGGGTTGGACGCTGGGAAGTTCCGGATCGTGCAATTTCCGTCGATATTGATCTGCGAAGGGGGAACAGGGTTGACAAAGCCATCTATCACGCCACCGAAATTGGCGACACAACCGCCAACGGACTGCCCCCGTGCCGGTACGGCGCTCAGCAGCAACAGGCCGAAGGCAAACAGCAGGATTTTGATCCACCTGCCGTGCGGCTTTGCATTGTTTGTGTTGCTAGAACTCATCTCCGCCCTCGTCCCACGAGGCAGTCCCCGCCTGGACTGGATTCCGGCGGTCCCGCCGTCGTAGGGCCTCCCAGGCCCATTAGACCGGTGACTTTGCGTCGCCACCTTTCGGTGGCTTTGCCTTTGTCAAAATCGCATCGAACTTAAATGATCAAATTCGCAGCTTCTCCAAACCTCCTGGCGTCCGTGCCATTTCGATTCAGCCGCCGGCTTCACACCGCCGGCAGAAAGTCGATCGGATACACGATCGTCACCGCAGGTACATCCTTCGCGCCGAAATTGATCGTCTTGACGCGGCTAACCACTTGCGTGGCGAGATCCGGCGCATCCATGTCAGTCGACTGCAGCACGCACATTGACACGCTGCCGTCCGGCTCAATCGTCAGGCGCAGAACCATCTGGCCTTTCAGGGCCGGGTTATTGCGCAACTCGCGGTTGTACAGCCGGTAGAACGACGCTTTGTAGCGATCGAACACGATCTGTATTTCTTCGTCGGTGCGGGCAGCACCTGGCCCGCCGCGGGCCTTTGGTCGGTCAGCGCCGGTGATTGGAGCGATCGGGCTGACCGCCCGGCCTACGCCCACACCACCAATCCCGCCTCCTCCGCTACCGCCAGCGCCAGTGCCACGGCCACCCACACCTCCAATCCCGTTGCCACCTCCGCCGCCGCCGCCGCCTCCGACACTGCGGCTCAGCGAGGCGACGTTTATGCCGCCGCTCGATCCCGGCGTATTGCTCGTCAACAGCGAGCGCGCAGAGGGCTTGCCTACTTCATCGGCGGCAACGTGACGCGCATCGGCTCCGAGCGGCGCCACGACGGTGTCCTGTGCCAGTCTCGCGATCTTGTCCTTAAGTGCCAGGATGCCGGCGTTTCCCACATTCGTCTTTGCCTCCACTGGTGGGCCCAGCTCCGGGCCTGGTGGGAGTTCTGCTTTGCCAGCCAGGTCTGGACCTGCCGGGGCGTTGGGTTTCGGTTTCAGCGCGGGTGCAGGTGTCCCTGGTGGGGATCCGGCACTCGCCCCTCGCGGGATCGGACGCGGAACGGTGACGGCGATTTCCGGCGGACGATAGAAGACTATGTCTAGTTCTTTGTTGGGTTGCTCGCTGCGAAACAGCGCTTGCGCCGGTATGACCATCAGCAAGGCCATCACCAAGACATGGATCGCCATGCTCTTCGCCATGCTGCGGGCCGTCGGAGCCCCGGATTTTTTGAAAATGCTCTTTGCATCCATGGTTGTCACCAAGCAACCACCTCAATTGGCCGCGACAAATTCAATCTTCAAATCCTCAACGCCCGACTTTGCGAGATCGATGATGCGTAGAACCGCCTCGTAGTTCAGGCGATCGTCGACGGCCAGGAACAACGCGCGCTGTTCCGCAGGCCGGCCGCGCAGAATCGTCGCAACGCGCCCGGGCAATTCGGCTACAGGGATCTTTTGATCCGCCAAGGTCACTTGACAGTCCTTCGGGATCCCCTCCCCCGCCGGCGGCGTGAGGATGGGGCACGCTGTGGCCCCGATGCCCAAGATCAACTGGGATTCGGCAACCGGGGCAGACGTATCGGCTGAGGCTCGAGGGATATCCACGTCATAGCCCTCCATCAGGAGTGGTACGACGACCATAAATATGATCAGCAACACGAGCACCACGTCGACGAGCGGCGTGATGTTGATTTCAGACTGCAGACTGGAGCCGGAATCGCTGCTGTTGAATTGCATGATGTCACTTTCCTTCCGTGCCAGTACGCTTGGCGATCAGCCCCACGCCGCGGAAGCCGGTCTGTTCGATCGCGACCATGACCTCACGAACCTCGCGGAAATTCAGCTTTGCATCGCCCCGGATCACGATCTTGGGGTTCGTCTCGGCGCCCACCGCAGCGCGGAGAGCCTCGTCGAAATGCTCGGCTGCGACAGACTGATCGTTGATCCACAGCCCCCCAGCCTCGTCTATGGAGACCAGGATTCGGCCTCTCTCGTCGCCCTGCGCGTTCGGTTTCGTCGTGTTCGGCAGGTTGACGTCGGGCCCCTTCCGCATTTGCGGCGCCATCACCATGAAGATGATCAGCAGCACGAGCACCACGTCGACGAGCGGCGTGATGTTGATGGCCGCTTGCATCCGGGCTGGCTCACCGAGTCGCATAGGCCGGACCTTCCTTTTTAGCCTTCGCCGCCTTGACTTCATCCATTTCGGCGTCAAGCCCCTTGAGCTCCGGTATCTTGAACAAGCGGTTGATGAGCTGGGACGAAGCCCGATTCATTTCGACATGGAAAGTCTCAAGCTTGCCCGTGAAGTGGTTGAAGGCTACGACGGCCGGAATAGCGACGAAGATACCGAGGGCCGTCGAGACCAGGGCCTCTGCGATGCCGCCCGAAACCACAGACATTCCGCCGGACCCCGTGGCCGCAATGCTCCGGAAAGCGTTAATAATTCCGACGACGGTGCCGAACAGACCAACGAACGGCACAGTTGAGCCAATCGTGGCAAGGAACCCGAGACCCTTCTTCAAATTAATCAGCGTTTCGGAGATGGAGTCCCTGATGGCGCTGGTGACGAGATCAAACGAAGCGGATGCATCGCCTCCGCTCTGGGCCACGCCGTCGTACTCGATGATGCCCGCCGAGACCACTTGCGCCACGTGGGAATTCTGGTGCTGGCGCGCGGCTTCGAGCAGATTCTGGACATCCCCCCCGTGAAGGAACTTCTTGAACTCGGGCTTGAACTTTTCCGACTCACGCGTGGTTGAAGAGAATCGGCGGTGCTTGTCTATGATCATCGCTACCGAAAAAACGGAAAGCAGGGCGAGGGAAACGATCACCGCGCCGCCGAATATACCGACGTGTCCTATAAGTTCAGTAAAATTCATGGTTTTCTCCTTTGCGCCGCATTGGCGGGCGCTGCCGCATTCCCATCCGTCGTCGCACCGCTGGGCCGCGCTGTTTCCGACCGAATTTCGTAGTAACTGAGCATTCGCAAGAACACTTCTTTGTCCACGGGCCGCCTCGAGTCATCAAGCAACGTTGAGACGTTGGGGCCATTGCCGAGTTCCGAACTCTTCCAAGGAACAATGACCAGTGCTTTAGGCGCTTCCTGATTGCCCAAAATGGACATGCCAAGCGCCTTTCCGCCTGGGACGGACGTCAACTTCGCGTCATCTTCCGTCTTTGGCTGCGCCTCCTCGGTCTGTATCTTCGCCTCCTCCTTCTTTGCGTCCTCCTTCTTTGGCTCTGGCGTCTTTGCCTGTGATTTTGCGGCCTGTCCCCGTGCTGCTTTCGTCTTTGGCTGCGCTGCTTGCTGCGCGAGTACAGCCGCAGGCGCTAAGCCAAGGACTCCAAGAAAAATCCAGTGAATGATAGTTTTTCTCATGGCTTCTCCTGTTTCTTTGCGCGGTTGCGAAGATCAGCAATCCACTTGACGACGTCTGTGTCGTCCGGAACGATCCGGCCGTACGCCTCGTAATGCTCCAACGCGCAGGCGTAATCGCCGAGATACAGGTCGCACAAAATGGCAAGGTTCCTGTGCGCATATTGGAAGTCAGCGGACTGTGCGAGGGCCGCCTCATAACTCGTGCGCGCTTTTGCAAACTGTCCCTTGCGGCGCTGCACCATACCGAGTTCGTTATAGGCGGCAGGCTGTTTTGGATCCGATTGCAGCGCCTTGTTCAGGCTGGCCTCGGCGCGGTCCAGGTCGCCGGTGCGCGCGTAGGCCATGCCGAGATCGATGTGCGCTGCCGTCAGTGCAGGCGTCTTCTCGGTCATTTTGAGCAGCAAGGCAATTCCCGGTTCATACCGCTCCTCCTTCAACATGCCTACTGCCGACTCGTAGTTGGCACGAATTTCATCCGTGACGCCCACGCCCTGGGTGGTCGCGCTGGGCGATTTCGAGGGGTTGGAGACCTGCGGTGTCGGCGGTCCCTGCGGCGCTTGCGGTCCCTCCGCGTGGTTGTCGATGGCGCCGAGGAAGCCGCTGCTCGTTTCGTGTTTCGCGTAACGGCCCGGCATCAGCTCGGTGAGCCTGCTGAGACTCTTCTCGGTCCACGAGTTGAAGACGCCGGCATGCAATAACTCCATGTTCTTCTCGTGTACCTTGATGGCTTTCTCTTCGAACGGAAACGCCGCCTCATCGAGCTTGTTCTTGAACTCCTCCAGGTCCTCTGGTTTCAAGTCGTCCGGCCGCTCCGACTCGAGTAATGAGCGGCTGAAATTGGAGTAGGTCTCGGCCAAGTAATACGTCGCTGCTGCCGTCATCTCGTCGATTCCGTAGTCCACCAGCCGGTTCAGAGCCGCAGTCGTGGCATCCATGCGCTGCTTCTTATCCTGCAGGCTGGTCTCGAAAGGTTGCCGCAGCTTCACGACGACGAAATCTCCATAGAGCTGCTCTGCGAGGACGAGCGCCGAACGCGCCGCCAGCGTCCGTGTCCGCCCGGTCCTTTCCGATCCGGCGCCCGCCTCGACGCTTACGATTTCCTCCAACTGCTTGTGATAGAGCGTCTCGTCGTGCGCCGCCTTGTACAGCTCGGCGATCTTGAACCGTGTCTCGATGGCTGTCTCTACCGGCTTGGGAAACTCTCTAACGTACCGGTTGTATGCATCCAGGGCGCGATCCTGGGAATTGGATTGCGCGTAGAGGTCTCCCGCATCGAGCAGCGCCTCGCTGCGTAACGCCGGATCTTCGGACTGAGATGCGATGCGCTCGTATTCGCCGGCGGCGTGGGACAACTGGCCGCTCTGCCGGTAGGCGTAGGCGATCTGCTTGGTGGCCTCGAGCTGAAGCTTGTTCTTCGGGAAGGTAGTGCGAAACGCTTCAAGCGCATCCACCGCCGCCTTCCAATCCTGCAAGCGGATTAGCGCGGCGCCTGCGTCGTACTCAGCCGTCTCGCGGATAGATGATGTAGGCGCGGCGGTGCGAATTCTGAGGAAGTGGTCGGCTGCCGCGCGATAGTCCTTCGCCTCGTTTGCGAGCTCACCCTGTTTGTAAATCGAGGCGGCAAGGTTGTCGACGAGCGCGGCGCGCGACCCGTCGCCCTCCGGCGTGACCGCCAGCACTTGGGTGTAGGCATGCTCGGCCTGCGGGTACTGGGCGAGTTCGAACGAGCCATGCGCAACCACAATCCATGCGGAACGCCGGATCGACGCCTCAGCTCGCGGATACTTATCGATCAAGCGCTGGTCGGCCTCGATGGCGGCCTTGTAGTCCTTCATCTCGTACATGTCATCGGCGGCCGCTCCGAGGATCGCCGCGGCATGTTCGTCCTGCGGGAAGGTGTCGGCGAATTTGAGCGAGCTTGCGACGGTATCGTGTTTGACGGCGTCCTGCTGTTTCTTGTCGGCAACCTTCAGCTGCTCGCGGTATGCATAGATCGCGGCGTATCCCGCAGCTGCCGACTGCGGATGCGACGCATATCCGTAAGCCGTGCGCGCATACTGTTTGGCCGCCTCGCCAAAATCCTTGTTCTCCAAAAGCAAACCGGCAAGCTGATAGTTGACGGATGCCGAATCAGCCTCCTTCGGGAAGGACTCGAGGTAAGCGCCGTACCATTGGCTTGCCTCGCGATAATTCGCGAGCTTGTCGTTCGCTTCGTTTGCGTTCTGATACTGGGCGTGATAGTGCGTCGCGAGGTCTTTCAGGTTCGTCTTGAGATAGGCCAGTACTTCCGGCGACTCTTCCGGTTTGAAGTGCCGCCAATATTCGGACTTCAGGCCGTACTTGGAGGCGAACTCGCGCTTCGACTCCAGTACCAGCCTGGGGAACCCGCCTTGCGTAAAAGTATCAATGACGCGCATGCTGAACCGCGGCGCGGAGCGGTGGAAGGGATAAAGCGCTACGAAACCTTTGTACGTCTTCGCCGCATCGTCGTAGCGGAGCTTGCCGAGATAGTGCTCGCCAAGACTGGAGTAAATGCGGTCCTCATAGGAGCGATTCCCGAACTTGGAGAAGTATTCCGGCAGGGTCTCCGGCCCGCCGAGGTTGCTGAAGCTCAGGCTGATCACCCGGAATGTATCCGCGACACGGCGATCGTTGTCCTCATCATGTTTCTGATCGAAGTCGTAACCGACTGATACCTTGTAGTCGAGCAGGGCAATATACTTTTGCAGGGCCTCCTCGTAGAAGTCCTGCTTGTAGAACGTCCATCCGAGCTTATAGAGAGCGAGCTCGTAGAACTCGGAGGAGTGGCCCAATTTGACGATGCCCGAATAGGCGCTCTCGGCGTCGCGGAAGCGTCTGCGCGTGAAGAAGTACTCGCCCCGCCTGAACTGCACTTCGTCGAGGTGCGCGGAATGCGGATTCGCACGAATCAGGCGCTCCATTGTCGCGATGGCCTCTTCGGTGCGGCCGAGTTCGTCGTACGCCCGCGCCATCTGATAGAGGACCTGGTCGCTGTCCTTGTAACTGGGGTATTCGGTGAGCAGCCGATTGTAAAGAGCAATTGCCTCGAGTGGACCTTCGGCATCTGCGCCAGCGCGCACCGTGTCCGCCGGGGAAGCGCCAGCGTTACTGACTGCCAGGATTCCGGCCTCCGCGGTCGTGCGCCGCTCGAAATCCTGATCGGATTCTTTTATACGCGCACTGGCAGCTGGCGCGGCGGGATTAGGACTCCCGGCCCGCGAGCCTGCGAGTATCGAGGCGGGCTTCGGAGCGGCCATTTCCCGCGGCTTGGCGTTGCCCGTGCGAATCCCGAACTGCTTCTCAAGTTGCAGGTCCGCGAGGCGCCGCATCGCCTCCGGAGTCATCGCGGTCTCCGGTGCCTCCTCAAGGAAGCGCCGGTATTGCTGCATGGCCTGATCGAGGCCCTGTTCGACTTTCACTTCTTGCAGGTCCGGACGCACGTTCCGCAGCTCCGCCAGCGTCCCCGGGGTCCCCACTGGCTTGATGGGACGCGCGGCGCAACCGACCATGAAAACCGGCGCGATCACTATCGGAATGGCGAGGTGACGCATCAGTGTCCGCCCGCGTCGGACTGCGCGCGCGCGGCTCGATCGTAGCTATCGGCGACGCCGAAGCGCGCCTCGGTCTGCTGGGCGACCAGACGATCCCGGCGGGCCTCGAGCTGGTTGATGGCGACGGTCTCGATCATGTGCCCCTGCCGGGCTATCAACATGTCGACACGCTGCAATGCGTCGTCGACGCGCTCGCGGAGCCGAGTAATCTGGACGTCGTATCCGACATAGCTGTGCGTCGCTGCCTGCCTCGTCCTAACGAAGGCGTCATACCGCTGACTGAGAGCGTCGAGAGGTGCTTTCAGTTCGTTCAGGTGTACATATGCGGCGGTCAGCCGGTCGTTGTACTCGGTTTCCAACCGCCAAGTGAGAGCGCCGCGCAGGCGGGCGGCGCGTTGCCGAAGTGCGAGCGATTGGGGGTCGTCAGAGTGGCCGAGCCGCTTCTCGATGCGTGCGATGCGTTCGCCAGCGGTCTGCTCCTCCGCAGTCGCCAGATAATCCGGCCGCGGCGCGGTCAGCATGGCCTGCAGACGTTCGGCGAGGTGTTTGCGCTGCTCGAGGCGAATGTGGATCCGCGAATCCAGTTCCCGGAACTGTGCGTCGACCTCGGGCAGCAGTGGCTCGTAATTCTGTCCGCGCAGCCGGATGATATCGTCGAAAGCATCCAGGCTGGTCTTCCAGGCATTGAGTCTCGACCGCAGGTCCTCAAGGTCGAGGTAGTTGTGCAATGCGGTTTGGAAGTCGTGAGACGCCATCAACTCCATCAGGTAGTAAGTTTCCGGCGCATCGGGCAAATTGCGCAGGCGGATGACCCAGGTTTCGTCCTCCCGGCTCTCCTCGCGGACCAGCGCATTGAGAAACTGCCCCTCCCTGATGCTGCGAATCGATGCATCGACTCTCTCGATCTGGTGGCTGAACAGCTCGAGCGCGCGTCCATAACCAATCGCCGCGCGACCGTGAAGCTTCAAGGTAGCGTACGCATGAGGTACGGCAAGAATCACTTCCTGAACTGCGGCATCCGTCGGCTCACGATCCACCAGGATGTTCCACGGCACGAGCGCGCGGTCATACTGCTGGGCCGAGGCCTCAGCCCAGCCTGCCCGCAGCAGAGCCTGGTTCGAGAACGGTCCCTCGAGATGGACGCGGTCCAATGCCTGCCTGGCCCGCTCAAAATTGCCAGATTCGAACAGCATGGTGCCCAGCACCAAGTTCGACTTGTCGCGGATCGCGAGAGCGGCGGGATCACCGGCCGCCATCTGTCCGGCCTTGTCCAGTTGCTCGATCGCTTCCCGTGGTCGGCCATCCTGCAGCAGCGCGATGCCAAGGTTGTAGGCAACAAACCCGCCAAGGCCCTCATTGCTCTTTAGCTGCGCGAGCACTTTAATAGCTTCGCCCGGCTGGCCTGTCGCCATATAGACATTGGCCCGCAGAAACTCGAGATCACCCTTGATCTCCTCAGGCACCGTGCCTTTGATCCGTGCTAGGGCCTGCAGCGCATCATCGAGCTGCCCCTTCTGGAAGTGGATGCGGGCGAGCCTGAACGCGGCCTCGTTTCGCACCGCCTCATCGACGGCGCCTTCGAGCACCGCCTTGATGGCGCGCCCCGCGCGTTGGTGCATGCGGTAGTCGAGCTCGAAGTCGCCGACCGAAAATTCGGCGTTGTTGATGTGATAGTGAAGAGTATCGAGTTTGGGTTCGTCCAAAACGTGGTATTGGGCGAGTTCGGTGTCGAGCCGTTGGAGTGCGTCGAAATACTGTCCTTGGTAAGCGTGATAGAGCGCCTCGCCGAAATAGGGGTCCCTCAAGTCGCCGCCCGTGACCGGACCGGCAGCAAGTCCCAAGGCCAGGGCGAGTCCGATGAGTTGGCGAGTCGCTCGCATCGATTACCAATCCCCCAGCGTGATTGGGTTGTTGCCGGACCGCGGTCCGGCTAGAGTTAGTCCGACCAGCTTTGGCTTCACTTCCTTGCGGAAAGTAAACTCTCCCGTGCGGCTGAAGTCCGCGCCGCCCTCAAGCTTGCCGTCGACAAGCACTTCCAGCTTGTGATCCCCGGTCGCGACGTTGCCGACGTAGAGCCGTTGCACGCCGCCCTTGCGCAGGGCCTGGAGCTCTTTGGCGCTGTAGATGTAGTGCGCAACAAGTTGGCCGTCGATCTGGAGCCGCACGGCGTCGAGGCGCATCGCGTCGCCCTTGGCGAGCTCGACGAAGATCGCGACCTGTGTTCCTGACGGGTACAGCAGTTTCTCCTCCAGCTGGCTCAGCTCTGCCGACATGCGGAGGGAGTCTGACTTGATCTCCTGGATCTGTTCGTCGAGGCCCCTCATCTGCTCTTGGTCGGACGAGATGTCTTTCTCCGAAGGCTTCTGGACCGCAGCCTGAGGGGGCGCGGGCGTAATAGTGACTTGCGCGCTGGCATGGGCCGAGCCGCCCGGACCTGTGGCGGTGAGGGTATAAGTGGTCGACTGAGAAGGCCTCACCGTGGTAGAGCCCTTCACCGCGACTGGGCCTACCGAGGGCTCCAAAGTGATGGACGTGGCGTTCGTCGACAACCACTTGAGCGTGACCGGTTGGCCTGCTTGGGCGGAAGCCGGCGAGGCGCTCAGAGCGACGGTCGGTGACGCTGGCGGCGCCGTTTGCGCCGCGGCAATAGCCTTTCTCCCGTTGGCCAACAGCGCCAGCGCGACCAAACCGAATAAAACCACTGTGCGAAGTGAATGGAGACGCATCATATTCACTCCTTGCGTAGACAGAGCACTACCTGAAGCTGGAAGCGCACAAATATCCCCCGAGTATTCGTCCAAGGATTGAGGAATTGCACGACGCTGTAAACTGTTCTTAGGAGCGGAATTAGAACGGGCGTGATGGTACTGGACTACCCGTTCGTTTGGCCACTATGGAACGCCGCGGAGAATTCGCAGCGGCAAGTCTGCAAACAGAGTCTTACCTTGAGCGAGAGCACAACGCGCGATGGACTGTGCTCGGCGTCGGATACGCCACAAGAGGCATTACGGCCAACGTCCTGTGGCGAATTGATACGAGGGCGATATTACCCGCAAATCGCGCCACGAAAGGGTGTCTGTGGCGAATTGATACGAGGGCGATATTACCCGCAAATCGCGCCACGAAAGGGAGATGCCTCTCCCCTTTTGAACGGACCTGGTGACAGTGAAACGATCGGAGTCGCGAAACGCACTGCAACCAAGAGCGCAAAGAGCGCGTGATTTCATTCTAGGTTTTTGTGGCGCCTGACCGGATACCTCAGTGAGCCCGAATATTTGAAAAGTTAGGCAGCCATTGGGGTCTGAAATAAGGA
>Ga0209801_1000426_pt1 | contig 28431 bp, 32 predicted proteins | sample GraSoiAngelo_127_FD_185884 | JGI IMG/M metagenome (GOLD analysis project Ga0209801, IMG submission 185884) | Grasslands soil microbial communities from the Angelo Coastal Reserve, California, USA - 14_0927_09_40cm (SPAdes) (version 2) | ecosystem: Environmental > Terrestrial > Soil > Grasslands ... | reverse complement strand
CGTCCCCGGTGGAGATGCTGCTGGTCGCTGCGGCCACGTGCGCGGCCTCGGACGTCGTGCTGATTCTCGAGAAGCAGCGCGTGGCGCTCGGGGCCCTCGAGGTCGCGCTGCGGGGAACGCGTCGCGAGGAGCAGCCGCGGCGCTACACCGCGCTCCACTTTGTCTTCACGATCTCGGGCGTGGGGGTGGACGAGACCAAGGCCCGCCGCGCGATCGATCTCTCCATCGAGAAGTACTGTTCGGTCGTCGCCTCGCTCGCCCCCGACATTCACGTCAGCTACGACGTCGCGCTTCGCTAGGACCGTGGTCGCCGCGACCGGGCTCGCCGCAGGCGTGGCGGTGTCGGCGCGCGCCCAGGCGGTGAGTGCCACGGAGATCGGTGCGGGGGCCACCGTAGTCCTCGCGCACCGCGCCTTCCGGGGTCCGGAGTTGGGCGTGGCGCGGCGTTCGGGCGGCCAGGGACGTTTCGCCTTCACCGCGGCGTGCGGCGACTACGAGCGCGCGCTGGGCGTCCGCCTCGAGGCAACCGCGCAGTTCCTGCTCCGTCCGGCCGAGCGCAGCGGTATCGGGCCGTACGGGGGCCTGGGGTTGGCGTTTGTGGGCTCGGACGGGGCGCGCGGCGCGAGCTATCTCACGGCACTGCTCGGTGTGGACACGGGGCCCGGTGCCAGGGCGGGCTGGTACGCGGAGCTCGGGTTAGGCGGTGGCGTGCGGCTCGCCCTGGGGCGGCGGTTCCGACGCATCGCCTCCTCTTGGCCGCACCAATAAAAAGGGCGCCCCTCGCGACGGGGGCGCCCGGATGCATCCCGTCGGCGCGGCTCAGGCGTTCGCGCCCACGGGCGCGCTCCGCCCGACCACGGGCCGGCAGTAACGCTCGCCCAGCACGCGCAACTCCGCGAGCTGCTGCTCGTCCAACGCATCGTAGCGCTCCGCGAGGTACAGCATCGTGTCGTCGAACCATTCCTTCTGGTGCTCCGGGGTCGCTTCCAGCACGCCGCAGCGCAGGATGTGCGAGAACAGCTCGTCGCGGGCCTGCTCGAAGGGGGTGGGGGTGGACAGTTTGCGGGGTTCCGAACGCTTCTTGGTCATGCGTGGGGTGCTCCTCTCGTCTTGGTGGACCGGTAATGCGGGGACTCGGGCGACGGCTCGGGTCGCTCGAAGCCGCCGATCAATCGGCGCCGCAATGTAATAGGGCGCTTTGCATCACGCAAAGGCCGAGCACGGCCGTCGGGGGTGGTATTATCATGGACGGGGGAGTGGGCGGCGCGGTGGACACATCAGGGAAGGCGGGCACATGAGCGATCACTCGGAAGAGGTGTACGGACCGGACCGCGCCGAGCGCCTGCTCGCCATGCTGCGCGCGCTGGCCGAGCGTATTCAGGCGCTGGACCGCACGGGCGGGCTGCTCGAGCGCGCGCCGGAGCTGCAAAAGCTCCTGGGGAACGCACGCAGCGAGTTGTTTCACTATGAGGTGCGCGTGACGTACGATACGCCGGAGATCGCGGAGGGTCGGCGCATCGTGGACGAGGCGGAACGGCGGGCGCGCGATGCCGCCGCCGGATTCGAGGACGACGAGGACGACGAATCGTGGCGGAGGGGTCGAGACGAATGAAAGGGTTCTATCTGTTGCTCGTGGCGGTAGCCGTGATCGGCGGTGGGGCACTGTGGTACCAGTCGCAGCGCAACGCCGCTCCGCCGGCGCCGAGCGCGCCGCTCCCGGTCGCGGCGGCGGATGCGTTCCACGGCTTTACACTGGGATCGGACGCCGCGCCGGTCGAGGTCACGGAGTATTCGGACTTCGAGTGTCCGTTCTGCGCGTCGTTTGCGACGGTGCAGATGCCGGTGATCCGCGAGCAGCTGATCGCCACGGGAAAGCTGCGGTGGCGCTTTCGCGACTTTCCGTTGCCTTCGCACCAATACTCCCGCTATGCGGCGATGGCCGCCCAGTGCGCCGGAGAGCAGGGCAAGTTCTGGCAGATGCACGACCAGCTGTTCAACAACCACCAGTGGGCCCAGACGGGGAAGAACCCGCGCTCGCTGTTCCGTGACTTCGCTCGCGCCAGCGGGCTCGACCTCGACAAGTACGACGCCTGCATGGACGGTCAGCGCTACGCCGCGCGGCTCGACGCGAGCATACAGGAGGGCGACGCACTCGGCGTGCGGGGCACGCCGAGCTTCTTCGTGAACGGGCGTCCGTACACGGGACGGGGCACTTCGGACGATCTCAAGGCGCTCGTCGACAGCCTGACCAAGAAGCACAAGTGATCCGGCGCCAGGCGCTCGTGCTCCTCACGCTCGTGGGGCTGCTCGTCGCGACCTATCTCTGGCTCTACAAGATCGGCGTGCTCGGCCAGCTGCAGTGCGGCACCGGGAGCTGCGAGCTCGTCCAGGCGAGTCGCTACGCCGAGCTGTTCGGTCTGCCGGTGGCGCTGTACGGCGTGGGCGGGTACGCGGCGCTGTTCGCCGTGGGTCTCGTGGGCCTGCAGCCGAGGTTCGCGGCGGACCGGCGCGTGGCGCGTCTCTTCGCGGCGCTCTCCACGGTGGGGTTCGCCTTCACGTTGTATCTGACGGGCATCGAGCTGTTCGTGCTGCACGCGATCTGCCGGTGGTGCGTGGCCTCGGCGGTGATCATGACGATCGTGTGGCTGCTGTCGATGTTCGAGCTGCGCGCGACGCCGTCGGGGACCACGTCGACCCGCTAGTATTCACGGCCATGACCTCGCCTGCGCAACCCGTCGTTCCCCAGCAACCGCACGGCCGCTATCTCCTCACGCTCGCCCTCACGGCGCTGGGCGTCGTGTACGGCGACATCGGCACGAGCCCACTGTACGCGATTCGCTACTCGTTCTACGGGCCGCACGGCATCGCGGTCACGCCGGGCAACGTGCTGGGGGTGCTGTCGCTCGTCTTCTGGGCGCTCGTGATCGTGGTGACGATCAAGTACCACATCGTCATCATCCGGGCGGACAACAAGGGCGAAGGCGGCGTGCTCGCTCTGATGGCCCTCGTCAACGGCAGCCGTGTGGCCCGGGGTCTGTCGCCCCGCCGCGTCATGATCGTCCTGGGGATATTCGGATCGGCACTCTTGTACGCGGACGGAGGCCTCACGCCGGCGATCTCGGTGCTCTCCGCCGTCGAGGGGCTCGAGATCGCGACGCCGGCGCTGGCCTCGTGGGTGATCCCGGTGACGCTGGTGATCTTGATCGGGTTATTCCTGCTGCAGAGTCGCGGCACCGCCCGGATCGGCGCCGTGTTCGGCCCGGTGATGGTCGTCTGGTTCGCCACGATCGGCGTGCTGGGCCTGGGCGAGATCATGCAGCAACCCGGAGTGCTCGCGGCGGTCTCTCCGTACCACGCGGTGCGGTTCTTCGCCGCGGACGTACACCGGGGCTTCGTGGTCCTGGGCGCCGTCTTCCTCGCGGTCACCGGCGGCGAGGCGCTGTACGCGGACCTGGGTCACTTCGGGCATCGCGCGATTCAAATCGCGTGGTTCGGCGCCGCGTTCCCCTGCCTGCTCCTCAACTACTTCGGGCAGGGGGCGCTGTTACTGCGCGACCCGGGCGCGGCGGTGAACCCGTTCTACCATCTCGCCCCGGGCTGGGCCCTGTACCCGCTGATCGCGCTGGCGACCGCGGCGACCATCATCGCGTCCCAAGCGGTGATCTCCGGGGCGTTTTCCCTCACCCGCCAGGCGGTGCAGCTCGGCTATAGCCCGCGGCTCCAGATCGCGCATACATCGTCGCGCGAGATCGGCCAGATCTACGTACCCCTGGTCAACCGGGGGCTCATGCTGCTCACGTGCGTACTCGTGATCGGGTTCCACGCGGCCGACACGGCGCAGCCCACCTCCAGCAACATCGCCGGCGCGTACGGCGTGGCCCTCTCGACCCTCATGCTCATCACAACCCTGATGTTCTACGTGATGAGCCGTGAGGTGTGGCGCTGGAGCTTCGTGCGCGCTGCGATCGTCTCCGGCCTCTTCCTGTGCGTGGATGTGCCGTTCTTCGGCGCGAACATGTTGAAGATCCGCTCCGGCGGCTGGGTGCCCTTGGCGATCGCCGCGGCCATCTTCCTGCTGATGACGACGTGGCAGCGAGGGCGCGAGATTCTCGGGAAGCGGATGCAGGAGAAGACGGTCGCCCTCAAGATGCTGCTCGCCGATCTCGCCGCCGAGCCGCCGCTCCGCGTCCCGGGGACGGCGGTGTTCTTGTATGGCACGACGGACGGCACGCCGCCGGCGCTGGTGCACAACCTGACGCACAATAAAGTGCTGCACGAGCGAGTCGTATTCCTGACCATGGTGACCCAGGACGTGCCCCACGTCTCGACCGCGGAGCGCGTGACCGTGAAGGCCATCGGCAAGGGGTTTTACCGGGTGGTCGCCAGCTACGGCTTCATGGACGACCCGGACATCGACGACGTGCTGGCCGCCTGCCAGGTGAAGTCGCTCGAGATTCCCATCGCGGGGACGACGTTCTTCCTCGGTCGCGAGACGCTCGTCGCCTCGGACCGGCCCGGCATGCGCCACTGGCGCGCGGAGCTGTTCGCGTTCATGTCGCGGAACGCGCTGCGGGCGACGGCCTTCTTCAAGATCCCGGCGGACCAGGTGTTCGAGGTCGGCGCGCAGGTGGAACTGTGAAGCTCATTCTACCTGGCCGAACTTCGCGATGTCCTCCGGCAATGCTTCCTGCGTCGTCTGTGTGTCCTTGCCCTGAACCATGGCGCGGATCTGCTCTACGACATCGGGGTTCGCCAGGGTCGTCACGTCGCCGACATCCCGGCGATTCGAGATGGCCGCGAGCACGCGGCGCATGATCTTCCCGGAGCGCGTCTTGGGCATATCCGGCACGATGTAGACGTGCTTGGGCCGCGCGATCTTGCCGATCACTTCCTCGTTCGCCTTCACCACCCGGTCGATGACGGCCTGACTCGGCGGCACGCCCGGCTTGAGCGCGACGTACACTTCCGGCACGCGTCCCTTGAGCTCGTCCTGGACCGGGACGACGGCGGCTTCGGCGATCTCGGGGACGGTGAGACAGGCGGACTCGATCTCCTTCGTGCCCAGGCGGTGACCCGCGACATTGATCACGTCGTCGATACGGCCGAGGATGCGGTAATAGCCATCGGCCGCCTGCACCGCGCCGTCGCCGCACAGGAACGGCCAGTCACGCCAGTCTTTGCTCCTGGGGTGCTTGTTGTACTTGCCGTAGTACGTTTTGACGTAGCGGTCGTGGTCGCCCCAGATCGTCTGCATGATGCCCGGCCACGGGTTGCGGATACACATATTGCCCGCCTTGCCGGACCCTTTGGAAATTTCCGCCCCGGTTTCGTCGTAGATGACCGGATGAATCCCGGGCGCGGCGGGGCCGCAGCTGCCGGGCTTCATCGCGTGAATCGCCGGAACGGTGGTGCCGAGAAAGCCGCCGGTCTCCGTCATCCACCACGTATCGGTGATGACGGCTTCCCGCTTGCCGACCTCGTCGTAATACCAGCGCCATGCTTCCGGCTCGATCGGCTCGCCCACCGTCGTCATTGACTTGAAGTGGTATTTGTACTTGCGCGGCTCCTGGGGACCGAGTTTCCGCAGCATCCGGATTGCCGTGGGCGCGGTGTGAAAAATGTTCACGCCCAAGCGCTCAGCGATGCGCCAGGGCCGCCCCGCGTCGGGAAACGTCGGCACGCCCTCGTACAAGACGCTCGTCGCCGCGTTCGCCAGCGGACCATAGACGATGTAGGAATGCCCGGTGATCCAGCCGATGTCCGCCATGCACCAATAGATGTCTTCCGGATGAATGTCGAGAATCCACTTGGAGGTGGCGGTCACGTAGGACAGATACCCCGCGATGCCGTGTTGCGCGCCCTTGGGCTTGCCGGTGGTGCCGCTCGAGTACATCAGGAACAGCGGCGCCTCCGACGGTAGGGCCACCGGTTCGACTTTTTTGCCTTGGTAGTCCTTGAGCAGGTCGTCCACGAAGACATCGCGACCCGGAACCATCGGTGTCTTGGCGGAATATTTGCCGGGGTATCGCTGCCACACCAACACCTTGTCTACGTCTTGCCCCAACTCTTTCGCCGCCCGGACCGCGATGTCGGCGTTCGCCTTGTGGTCAACGAGGGCGCCATTGCGCCAGTAACTGTCCATCGTAACCAGGACGCGGCTGCCCGAATCGTGAATGCGGGAGCCGCACGCCTGACCGCTGAACCCGCCGAAGACTTGAGAGTGGATGATTCCCAGCCGCGCACACGCCAGCATTGTGATCGGCAGCTGCGGGACCATCGGCATGTGAAAGGTGACGCGGTCACCAGCTTTGACTCCCAGGTCCCGAAGCATGGCGGCCACCTCATTGACGCGGTCATAGAGCTCCTGATACGTCATGACCACGTCCCGCTCCGCTTCGGGCTCGGGCACGAAAATGAAGGCTGCTTTGTTTGCATACGTGGCCAGTTGGCGGTCCACGCAGTTGTACGATGCGTTGATCTTGCCGCCGGCGAACCATTTCCAGAACGGCGCGGCGCTGGTATCGAGGACGGTGTGATAAGGCTCGAACCAAGTCAGCATGTCCGCATACTCTCTGAAGCAGTCGGGGAACTTGTCGAGCCCGAACCGGTCGAACACGTGCGGGTCTCGCATGTTCGCTTGTGCCTTGAATTTCTCGGAAGGCTGATAGTACGCCTCTTCCTTCCAATGCACGGCGATCTGCGCCTCGCTGACCTCGGTTTGCTCCGTGGTCTTCATCCTCGGCTTCGCCATCTGATTTGCCTCCTAGCCCGTACCTACCCCTGTTTGCGCAAAGCTTGCCCGGGATGTCGTGTGTTCAGGGGGATTGGCTAAGGTATGCCCCCGGGATGGACGGTGGTCAAGGCGGCCCTTGCAAACTGCCCCCAGGCATTCCGTCTGCGGCACCCAGGGCGGGTGAGACGCCTCGCCCGGCTTTGACAAGCGATTGACGGCCCGCAGGTTAGCTGGATGGCATCAGAGTCGCATTACCCCCGGCCGGTGAACTACTGGAGCCGACTGTGGAGGAGCTGGTGACAATGTCCATGCGTCCGGGCGAGAAAGTCTTGGCCGCTCCCGAGGAGCTGGGGCTCGACTCACGTACGGTGTTCCGCCGTGCGGCCACCGAGCTGCTGGAACAGCTGGCGGAGGGTGCCGGGCGCCTGGTCATCGACCTCGCGGGCACGCGCCAGATCGACAGCGCGGGCCTCGGTGCCCTGATGTTGATTCAGCGGAAGGCCGCGGAGCGCCGGCTGACGGTGTGCCTGCGCGGGGCCAACGAGGAGCTGCGATTCCTGCTGGTGCTGACCAAGCTCGACGACCTGTTCGAGCTGGAGAGCGGCCCGAGCTGAGCCGACCGTAGACGGCGGGGGGGACCCGCATATATTGGCCCACCATGGGGTCCCCCGCCCTCGGCCCGCGGCGCAAAGTGCTGTTCGTCGAGGATGAGTCGACGCTGCGGCGGACTTACAAGCGATTCTTCGCCGAACGCTATCACCTGGCATTCGCCGCCAGCGGGACTGAGGCTCGCCGCCAGATGGACGAGTTTCGCCCCGAAGTGCTGGTGCTCGATCTGCGACTGCCCGACACCGACGGTATCACCCTGCTGCAAGAGATCCGCCAGTCGCAGCCTTCGCTCCCTGTGATCGTCACGACCTCGTACGTGAGCATGGAGCCGCTCATCAACGTGCTGGACCTCGGCCACTCGGGGTATCTCGTCAAGCCGTTCGACCTGGAAGACCTCGCCGCCCGCATCGATGCTCTCGGCTGAGGGCCTGCGGCACGCCTTCGGCGAGGGGCGAGGACAGGTGGTCGCCCTCGACGGCGTGTCCTTCAACCTCACGGCGGGCCAGACCCTCGCCGTCTTCGGGCCGAACGGCGCCGGCAAGACCACCCTCCTCAAGGTGCTCGCGGGACTGATCCGCCCGCAGCAGGGGTCGGTGCGGGTAGCGGGGGGACGGGGCGCGATCGGGTGGATCGGTCACCAGTCCCACCTGTACGAACACCTCACGGTACGCGAGAACCTGCTCTTCTGGGCGGCGCTCTACGGGGTCCCCGCGGCGCGCCGCGGTCCCCGCGCCGACCAGGTGCTCGAGCGTCTCGGCATGGGCGATCGCGCGGATCAGCCGGTGTGGTCACTCTCCCGGGGTCTGGCGCAGCGCGCGGCGATCGCCAAGGCCGTGATCCACGATCCGCGCGTCCTGCTGCTCGACGAGCCATTCACGGGGCTCGATCTCGCCGCGGCGGCCGAGCTCCGGGCGCTGCTCGGCGAGCTGCGTGGTGGCGGCGCGCCGGGGGGGGGCCGCGTGGTCGTGCTGGCGACGCACAACGTGGACGAGGGAGTCGAGCTCGCGACCGACGTCGCGTTCCAACGGCGCGGCCGCTTCGTCCACTTTGCGCCGCGCGCAGGGCGGGGGTCCTCCGACATCGCGGAGGCGTACCGGCGGGCGGTTGGGGGCACGGGGACGGATGGGTGAGCTGCTCGCGCAGGCGTGGACGGTGGCCCGTAAGGACCTGGTGCTCGAGTTCCGCACGCGTACGGCCCTCGTTTCGGCCATCGTGTTCACCGCGCTCGTCCTCACGGTGTTCAACTTCGGACGCGATCCGACCGCCGTCCCCACCATCGATCTCGCCCCGACCATTCTCTGGGTGACGTTTACGTTCGCCGCGATGCTCGCCCTGAACCGCGCCTTCCAGCTGGAGCTCGAGAATCAGGCGCTCGAGGGGCTGCTGGTGTCGCCGCTCAGCCGCACCAGCCTCTACTGGGGCAAGTTGATCGCGAATCTGGTATTCGTGGCGGTGGTGGAAGCCGTCGGGCTGCCGCTGTTCGTGCTGTTCTTCGATGTGCCCGTGGGTCACGTGCTGGTCCCGCTCATCGGGGTTATCGCGCTCGCGACACTCGGGTTCGTCGCGGTGGGAACGCTGTTCAGCGCCCTCGTCATTCGCACCCGGTTCGCCGAGCTGCTCCTCGTGGTGATTCTCCTGCCGTTCCTCGTCCCGCCGCTCATCGGCGCCGTGCAGGTCACGGCCAGGCTGCTCGGTGGGCGTCCCTTGAGCGAGTCGGTGGGGTACCTTAAGTTGCTCGCCGCTTACGACATCGTGTTCGTGTCGCTCGCGAGTTTCCTGTTTCGCTTTACGGTGGACGAATGAGCCTGGTGCAAAAGGGTCGCTGGATCACGCTGGTCGCGCTGGTGTGCCTCGGCGCCGTGTACGTTCGGGCGTTGGCGTTCACGCCGGTGGAGCGGTTGCAGGGTCCCGCACAGAAAATCTTCTATCTGCATGTGCCCGCGGCGCTCTGGACCGAGGCGGCGATGGTTCTCGTGGGATTGGCTGGAATCTTCTACCTGTTCCTCAAGGATCCGCGTCTGGATCGGTTCGCGGAGGCGTCAGCGGAAGTGGGCACGGTGTTCGCGACCATCGTGCTGACCACCGGCCCCATCTGGGGGAAGCCGATTTGGGGGACCTGGTGGACCTGGGATGCCCGGCTCACCTCGACGTTATTCCTCTTCTTCCTGTACGTGGGGTATCTGCTCGTGCGCGGGGCGGTGCGGGATCCGGCGCTCCGCGCCCGCTACGCCGCCGTGCTGGGCATCTGCGGGATGTGCCTGGTGCCCTTCATCCACTTGAGCGTCTTTCTGTTCCGCACGCTGCATCCCCAGCCCATCATCTTGAAGCCGAGCGCGCCGTCGCTGCCGAACAGCATGCTGGCCACGTGGCTCTTTTCTCTGGCGGCGTTCACGCTGTTGTATGTGGGATTCGTGACCCAGCGCTACGCGTTGTCGCTCGCGCGCGCTGCGCAGCCGGGCAGGAGCTCGGAGGCCGGCCATGCCTGAAGTGCCGCAGAACGCCGGCTACATGATGGCGGCCTACATCGTGACAGCAGTCATCTTGATCGCCTACGCGGTTTCCCTGTACCGCCGCACCAGCAAGCCTTAGCCGCCTCGCTTTCCCGGGAACAACTCGGCGCGCGCCGCGGACAGCCGCGCCATCCCGTCGGGCACCTGCGTGGCCCAGAGATGCAGGGCTTCATCGGCGGCCCGCGCGTCGCCCGCCTGGAACAGCGCTTGGGCGTTGAGCCACAGCGCCTCGGCACCACCGCCGGCCGCGTAGGCGCGGGCAAACCGCGCCGCGGCATCGGCATGGCGACCGGCGCGGCGATACACATCGCCCGCCGCGAGTGCGGCATCGGGGCGCTCTTCGAGGGTGAGCACCTGCTCGTACGCCACGAGTGCATCCTGCTGGCGGAACACCATCTGCCAGGCTTCGCCCAGCAGCATCCAGGCGTCGGGATTCGCGGGGAAGCGCTGCGCTGCTTCCTGCGCCGCGGCCACCGCGCCCCACCGGTCCTCGATGGCGCGCCGCAGCCGCACCAGCGCCGGGTGGGATTCCGCGAACGTCGGCGCGACCGCGCAGCCGAGCCGCAGCCACAGCTCGGCGCGTTTCGGTGCGTCGCGTTGACAGGCCGCCGCCCGTCGCACGGCGAAGCGCGCGAGCGCGGAGCGCAGGGAGCGGAGCATTGTAGATTGCACCAATCTATGTCACACACGCCGCGCCCGCCGGGTCACGCGCGCGTCCACCCGCTCGCCGGCCGACGCATCGCGGTCACCCGCGCGCGCGAGCAGGCCGGCACCCTCGTGCGGGAGCTGGAGGCGCTCGGCGCGGAGGTCGTCGCCGCACCGACGATCCGCATGGCGCGGCTTACCGATCTCGCGGCGCTCCGCGCCGCGCTCACGCGGGTCCCGCCCTACGACTGGATCGTCTTCACCAGTCAGAACGCCGTGCAGGTGGTGTGTGACCGGCTGCCGGAGTGGGGCCTCTCGTCGCGCGACGTGGGTCGCGCTCTGGTCGCGGCGATCGGCCCCGCGACCGCGGAGGCACTCGTGCGCCGCGGGGTGGTCCCCGACCTCGTCCCCGACCGGTTTGTGGCCGAGGCGGTCGTATCGGCGGTGGCCGCGCGGGGCGAGGTGCGCGGCAAGACGGTCTTGTTGCCGCGCGCGCGCGAGGCCCGTGACGCCCTGCCCGACGGGCTGCGCGCCCTGGGCGCCCTGGTCGACGTGATCCCGATTTACGAGACCGTCCACGAGACGGGAGACGGCGGTGGACTGGCAGCGGAGATTCTTGCCGGCACGATTGACGCCGTCACGTTCACTTCCTCGTCCACCGTACGAGGCTTCGTGGAGCTCGTGGGCGAGCCGGTTGCGGCGTCCGGCCGGTTCGCCGCGGCGGTGATCGGCCCCATCACGGCAGGGACGGCTCGGGACCTGGGGATCGCCGTCGCGATCGAGGCGCGGGACTACACCGTGCCCGGACTGGTGAGCGCGATCGTGCGGCACTTCGAGCGGGATGCGGGAAGCGGGAAGCGGGATACGTGACCGGCCCGCTCAAGCTCGGGACCCGCGGGAGCAGGCTCGCCTTGTGGCAAGCCGAGTGGGTGAAGGCCGCGCTCGCGCGGGCCGGCGTGGCCGCCGAGCTCGTGATCATCAAGACGCGCGGCGACGCGGAGGTCGATCGGCCGCTGCACGAGCTCGAGGGGAAGGGCTTCTTTACCAAAGAGATCGAGGAGGCGCTGCGCGACGGTCGCATCGACGTGGCGGTACATTCGCTCAAAGATCTGCCGACCACCTTGCCGACCGGCCTGATGCTGGCGGCAGTGCCGAAGCGGGCCGATCCCGCCGAGGCGCTGGTCACGCGCGACGCCGGGATCACGTCGATCGCCGGCCTGGCCGCGGGCACCAAGGTCGGGACGTCCAGCCTGCGCCGGGTGGCGCAGATCCGCTACCTCCGCGCCGATTTGGAGATCGTGCCGCTGCGCGGCAACGTGCCGACGCGGGTGCGGAAGGTAAAGGAAGGGCGTGATGGCCTCGACGCGGCGCTGCTTGCTGGGGCTGGGCTCGAGCGGCTCGAGCTTGCGGGGCACATCGCCGCGCGGCTCGATCCGTTGGACGTCATGCCGGCGCCAGGCCAGGGAGCGCTCGGCCTCGAGGTCCGCGCGGACGACCGCAAGGCCCGCGGCGCACTGGCCCCGCTCGAGGATGCGGCGAGCGCGTGTCAGGTCGCGGCGGAGCGGGGCCTCCTCGCCGCGCTCGAGGGCGGATGTCAGGCGCCGGTGGCCGCGTGGGTCGGGATGCGAGATGCGGGAGGCGGGATGCGCCTGTTTGGGCGCGTGACGGCGCAGGATGGCTCGGTTCAGCTCACGGCATCCGCTGACATCGACGAGAGCAATCCGGCGGGGGCGGGCGTCGCCGTCGCGGGCTTGCTCAAGGCTCAGGGCGCGTCGAGATTGCTCGGCCGATGAGCCAATTCCCGATCCGCCGCCTGCGCCGGCTGCGCCGCACTGCGGCATTGCGTCGCCTGGTACAGGAGACGCACCTCGTCCCCTCGCAGCTCGTCTGGCCCCTGTTCGCGTGTCACGGGGAGGGCGTCCGGCGGGAAGTCGCCGCGTTGCCCGGTGTCTTTCAGACGTCGGTGGACGAGCTCGTGCGGGATGCGGAGCGGGCGCGGCGCCTCGGGCTCGGCGGCATCATTCTCTTTGGCCTGCCCGCCGCCAAGGACGCGACCGGGTCGGAGGCGTACGACGAGCAGGGGATCGTGCAGCAAGCGGCGCGGGCGGTGAAGCGCGCCACGCCGGACCTGCTCGTGATCGGGGACGCCTGCCTGTGCGAGTACACCGACCACGGTCATTGCGGGGTCGTGCAGGACGGCGACGTGGACAACGACGCGTCGGTCTATCTGCTCGGCAAGGTCGCCGTGACGCAGGCGCGCGCGGGCATCGACATCGTGGCGCCAAGCGACATGATGGACGGTCGGGTGGCTGGGATCCGTAAGGCACTCGACGCCGCCGGATTTTCACGCCTGCCGATCATGTCGTACGCGGCAAAGATGGCGTCGGCGTTCTATGGGCCGTTCCGCGAAGCGGCCGGCTCGACCCCCCAGTTCGGCGATCGCCAGTCCTACCAGATGCAGGGAACCAACGCCGACGAGGCGATGCGCGAGATCCGGCTCGACGTCGAGGAGGGGGCGGACATTGTCCTGGTGAAGCCCGCGCTGCCTTGCCTCGATCTGATCCGTCGCGCCAAGCAGGAGTTCGGTTCGCCGCTCGCCGCGTACCAGGTGAGTGGGGAGTACGCGATGATCAAGGCGGCGGCGGCCCGCGGTATGCTCGACGAGGCGCGCGCGATGTGGGAGACGCTGTACGCGATACGGCGGGCGGGCGCCGACATCATCCTCAGCTACTTCGCCCCGACCGTCGCGGAATCACTATAGGGGCGCAGCATGCCGCGCCTCTGCGTCAATCGGAACGTCGCAACACCACCGCGGCGTTGATCCCGCCGAATCCGAAGGAGTTGGTGAGCACGACGTCCGGCGCCGCCGCCCGGCCCTCGCCGCGCAGGCAGTCCAGGTCGCAGGCCGGGTCGGGACGCTCGAGGTTGATGGTCGGGGGGAGCCAGCGCCGCTCCATGGCGAGCGCGCAAATCGCCGCCTCGATCGCGCCGCTCGCGCCGAGCGCGTGGCCGTAGTAGCCCTTGGTGCCGCTGACGCTGAGCCGGTAGGCGTGCTCCCCGAAGACCTGCTTGATCGCCGTCGTCTCCGTCGAGTCGTTGAGCGGCGTCGACGACCCGTGGGCGTTGATGTAGCCCACCTCGCCGGGTGCGACGCAGGCATCGACGAGGGCGAGCTGCATCGCGCGGGCCGCCTGGCGGCCATCGGGGCGCGGCGCGGTCATGTGGTAGGCGTCGTTGGTGAAGGCGTAGCCCACGAGCTCGGCGTAGACCTTGGCGCCCCGGGCGACGGCACGCGTCCGCTCCTCGAGGACCAGCACGGCGGCTCCCTCACCCATTACGAACCCGTCGCGGTCCTCGTCGAACGGGCGCGAGGCGTGGGCGGGATCATCGTTGCGGGTGCTCATCGCGCGGATCACGCTGAACGCCGCGTAGGTCATCGGGGCGAGGGGCGCCTCGGCGCCGCCCGCGAGCATCACGTCGGCGCGTCCCTCGCGGATCGTGTGGAAGGCCTCTCCCACCGCGATGGTGCCGGAGGCGCAGCTCATCGCGTTCGTCGAGTTCGGGCCCGTGAACCCGAAGTCGATCGCGATATTGCAGCTCGCGGCGCCGGGGAACACGGCGAGCGCGAGCGCCGGGTCGAGCCCCCGAGGGCCCTCCGCCCGAAACCGCTCGACCTGGGACTCGGCGAACGCCACGCCCCCGAGCGCCGATCCCATCATCGCTCCGATCCGGTCGCGGTCCTCATGCGCCGGGTCGAGCGCGGCATCGCTCACTGCGAACCGCGCGCTCGTCACCGCCAGCTGGGAGAAGCGGTCGAGGCGCTTGGCACGCTTCGCGTCGAGGTGGTCCTGCGGACGGAAATCGGGGATCTCGGCGGCGATGCGGCTCCTGAACGGGGCCGGATCGAAGCGCGTGATCTCCCGGACGGCCGAGGTCCGAGCCGCGAGCCCGGTCCATAAGCCGTCAGCTCCCGTACCGATCGGGGTGACCGCGCCGATCCCGGTGATGACCACCCTGCGTCCACCGTTTTGCACGCTTCGCTCCTCGTTGGTCCGCGGCTCAAGCCGCGACTCGGGACTACCCGCGCACTTCACGCATGCTCCAGCGCATGCTTTAGTCCCCTCAGCGTGCGGGACGCGATCCCATGGATGAACACCGGCCCGATCACGAGCCGGGCGGCCAACGGACCGATGACCGGCCACGCCGGGCCCCCCCACTCGTGCACGACCGTCACGGCCACGCCGGCCGGCCCTTCCACCAGCCGCCAGACAACGTCCATGCGCTGGGTGATACCCCGCACGTGCCGGTAGCGGATTTCCCGGGCCGGCCCGTCCACGGTCATCTCCGACACCCACCACACGGGATAACGGAGCGCGCCGAACGGCCGGCACGCCGCCATTTCCACGGTGCCACCGCTCGCGTGGCGGTCCAGAAACCTGACCCACCGATAGTGAGACAGGAATTCGGGCCAACGCTCGACGTCTGATGCGATCTGAAACACCCGATCCATAGGCGCGCCGATCGCGATCTGGTCGACGGTGCGCATTACTTCATTGCGCGCCGGCTCCCGGTGACCATGCGGCCACTATTCGAGCCCCCGGTCGGTACCGCGCCACCGCGTGCACGTCTGCGTCCCGCAGCATGTCACAGAACTCCTCGCGTGTATATCCCCGCTTGAGCGACAGCACCGCGTCGTGCCGGCTCACGCCGCTCATCGCGAGGCAGAGCGATGCCGCCCATACGCCGGCCATGGCGACCCGGGAGCGGCGCAGGTCCGCGAGCACCACGGCGCGCCGGGCCACGCAGTCGAACGTGGCGATCCAGCGCACGGCGACCGCGCGCGGCAGGTGGTGCAGCACCTGGCTCGCCACGATCACGTCCACCGAGCGCGGGCCGAGCGGCAGCCGAGAGCCATCGGCCACGATCGCCGCCAGACCGCCGGACCGCGCCAGGCGCGCGGCGGTCCGGTTCACGTCGATGCCCACGGGCGTGAGCGCGATGCCATGCCGATGCGCGGCCGCGACCGCAGCGCGGGCGATGTCGCCGGAGCCCGAGCCGACGTCGAGCAAAGTCCAACGCGCATCCCGCATCCCGCGACCGTCAGGGAGTCCTTTAGGGCATCCCGCATCACGAGCGGCCGCTCGAAACAGCGGGACGAGTTCCCGCACCACCGCCCGCGTCCCTCCGAAGAGCGCGTTCAGGCGCGCGATGTCGCGGAGCTGTCTTCCGACCAGGACGGCATCGGCCCGTGGATCGTCCAGCAGCTCGGTGCCGATCATTGACCTTCGCCGCCCAGGCCGGCGTAGCCGCCGCGGTAGTAGAGCAGGGGCCGGCGGTCCGAGACGCTGCCCCCCGTGACCAGCGCGAAGAACACGGTGTGATCCCCGCCCGGGGCCTCCGCCTGTTTCTCGCACTCGATGCTCGCGAGGACCCCCTCGAGTACCGGGATGCCGTGTTTGGTCTCCCGGTAGCCGATGCCATCGAACCGGTTCGGGTGGTCCTCCGCGAACCGCCGCGAGACGGCTTCCTGGTCCGACGCGAGCACGTTCAATACGAAGCGTTGCGCGGCCCGCAGCGCGGGATGCAGATCGTTCTTCTGATCCACCGACACGAGCACCAGCGGTGGCGCGAGCGACACCGAGGCGACCGAGCTCGCCGTCATACCGACCGGCCGGCCGGCCGGGTTACGCGTGGTCACGACGGTCACGCCGGTCGCGAAGCGACCGAGCAACTGGCGGAACTGAGCGGGATCGACGCCGGACATGTGGTCACCAGAGGAATTGGGCGAGGACGCTGGCCCTGAGCACCCGACGCGCCGGGACGATGTTCCCGGTCGCGCTCACCAGAAGATCCGCGAGGTCCGGCCGCGCCGCCAGGCGGCGCACCACGCGGTCGGTGAGCGCGGGCCACCCCACGCCGACCCCGATGAGTCGCTCGAGCAGCCACTTCCCGCGGAATTCGCGCCGGCGCGCGCGGTCGTAGGGCGCGAGCGCCGCGGCGTCGAGGCGGCCCAGGGCGGGGATCAGGCATTGGGCCAAGAGCTCGGCGCCCCGCAGCGCAGCGTAAATCCCCTGGCCCGTGAACGGATCGAAGAAGTCGGCGGCGTCACCCACGAGCACGGCGCCGCCTCCGGGCGCGACGGCGGTGCGCGACCACTGCGCGAACGGACCGGTGGCCAGAACGTCGCGAACCAGTCGCCGCGGGTCGAACCGCCCCGCGAGCCCGGGAAATCGCTCGAGCTCGGCGAAAAAATCGCGACGGAAGTCCCGGCCTTCGCCCCGGCTCCGGCGCACCGCCGCGAGCGGCACCACGAGCGCCACCGTGGTGACGCCGTCGCCGACCGGTCCGAGGCCCACGTAACCGCGCTTGCTCACGTGCAGCTCGCCCACACCGTCGATCCCCGCGACGTCCGCCACGTGCGCGGTGAACGCGACGCGCCGCGGCGGCGACGAGCGAATCAGACCGAGCCGGCGCGCGACCACCGAGCGCAGGCCATCGGCGCCGACAACCACGCGACTACGGTACGTTTCCCGTTTCCCGTTTCCCGACCGCGCGAAGACACCGGCGGCGGTGTTACCATCGAAAACGACGCTCTCGACCGTGAGGCCTTCCCGGACGATGGCCCCTTCGCGCGCCGCCGCGGCCACGAGAATCGTGTCGAACGTGGTCCGTGGCAGGGCAAAGCTGTATGGGCGGGGGCCGCCGCGGAACCGACCGCACATGGCGGCCCCACAGGGCGCGACCACCTTCATCCCGTACAGCTTGGCGTGCGCCGCACCCTCCACTGCGTCGAGGATGCCCCCGCCGAGCCGCTCCAGGATTTCCGTGGTCGCCGGGCTCAAATACTCGGAACACGCTTTGTCGCGAGGGAAACGGGCGCGGTCCATGAGCAGGACCGAGGCGCCCGCGCGGGCGAGTAGCAAGGCAGTTGTCGCGCCGGCCGGACCGGCCCCGACGACGACGACATCCCAGCGGTCGGTCACGCCGCTGCTGTGAGCACGGCCGCTGCCGCGCCGACCAGCGTCGCCACGAGGTTCACCCCGTCGTTGTCGAGCCATCGCCAACCCCTCGCGAGTCGCACCGGCTCGTGGCACACCGTATTGCCGCGCTCGAACCGCGCGTCGCAGGCGGGACACTCGTACTTGCCTTGCAGCGTCGCGCCCAGGAAAGAGTCCGCGAGCATACCCGCCACGCCGGCGGCCGTGAGCGTGACAAACCCCGGGGCCATGCCCCGGGGTGCCAAGGCGGCCGTCAATCCGGAAATCAGCGCCGCGCCGGCCACGCCGCCCAGCGTTCCCAGGACGGTGATACCCCCCGAGGTACCGCGCGTCACCCTTCCCCCGGAGGTGATGAGACGCGGCGGGAAGGGCGAGTAGGCTCCGATCTCGGTGGCCCACGTGTCGGCGGCAGCGGCCGCGATGGCCCCGGCCGCCCCCGCCCACGAGCCGAGCAGGGCGGCGAGCAGGGCGACCCCGCCGTTGGCCAGCACCTGACGCGCGTTGCGGCTCGGGCCCCGGCGCTCGGCGAGCTGAGTGAGGACGCTACCGGTGAGGAAGAACGCGGTGAGCAGCGCGAGCCCCGGGAGCCCGAGGCCCCAGGTCACGCCGGCCCCGACGGCGCAGGCCGCGACCAGCCCGCCGGGGGTGAGCCACTTCACTCGTCGAGCAGCTCGTCCAGGATCCGGCGCTTCAGATCGGGGGGTGCACCCTGGGCCCGGCAGCGGGCCCGCAGGAAACCGAGGAACAGCTTTTCGAAGTCGAATTCCTCGCCGCACGGCGGGCAGTCGGCGATGTGCTGACGGATCTCCTGCTCCACCGCGGGCGTGAGCTCGCGGTCGAGGTACTCATAGAGGTGTTCTTTACATTCCCGACAATTCATTTAGCGGACCCCTTGATGTACCCCATCCCGACGGCGTAGTCGTACAGCTTCTGCTGCAGCAGGCGCCGGGCCCGGAACAACCGGGACTTCACCGTGCCCACCGGCACTTCCAGGATCCGGGCGATCTCCTCGTACGACATGCCCTCCACGTCGCTCAACACCACGGTCTCCCGGAATTGTTCCGGCAGCAGGTCAATGGCCCGGAGGACCTCGTCGTCCACGATGCGGTCGAAGAAGGTCCCCTGCGGGTCGTCGTCCTGGAGCTCCTCGAACACGGAGAATGGCTCGATCGCGTCGATGTCGACGGTCTCCGGGTGCCGGGTGCGGCGCCGATATTCATTAATGAAGGCGTGCCGCAGAATCGTGAGCAACCACCCCTTGGCGTTCGTCCCGCGCTCGAACTGGTGCCAGGCGCGGTAGGCCTTGAGCATCGTCTCCTGGACGAGGTCGTCGGCTTCCGCGGGATTGCCGGTCAGGCGCAGGGCCACGCGGTACAGACTGTCGAGATGCACCAGGGCTTCGCGCTCGAAGCTCGCTCGCTTGTCGGCTTCGGCCGCCGGGCTCGGCGCTGGAGGCGGTGGGGTCGGGGGGGTGGGCGGGGTCATGGCGTCACATAACCTCTCCCCGCGCGCCCGGGTTCCGCAATGGGGCGTGCCCCGCTAGGTTTCGCGCGCCGTGGTCCACAGCATCGTTCCCCTCGCCGTCCTCGAGGCGGTCAGGAACCTCGACACGCCGGTCGAGGACGGGTTGTCGGAGTTCGCCGAGGAGCTGCTTTCCAAGCGGCTCGGCCTCTCGGCCACGGTGGCGATGCAGCTGCGCGAGTACGAGGGCATGGTCCGGCGCGACGCGCCGGCCGACTCGTCGCATGTCGAGGCGCTGCTCCGGCTGGTGGGGCGCCGGCCCGATGCGGACCTGGTATTCGCGGACGCCGGCCGTCGCGCGGCGCGACGGGCCGTACGGCGCCTCTTCGTGCTCACCCGGCTCGCCGCGCGCGCCGGCCCCAGGGCCCTCGGGTACGTAGCCGCCCGGCGCGCGGCCCGCGCCGTGTTCGCCGGTGAGCTGCGGCGCGAGAGCCACGTCCCCATCGCGCGCGTGGGCGACGCGCTCGCCGTACAGGCGACGCCCGACGGCGCCGCCTGCGCGCTGTACGGCGCCGGGTTCACCGAGCTGCTCCGTCTCCTCGTCGGCTTCGAAGGCGCTATGCTCCATGTCTCCTGCCGGGCGACCGGCGGCGAGGTGTGCGAGTGGCGGGCGGCTCCGCCCGATCCGCGACACGGCTGATGCCGCTCCTCGACGGTTTCGACCTCCCCGCGCTCGCACGGGAGCTCGGCGCGCTCGGGGCCGACGGCTGGCTGCTCTACGATTTCCGCAAGGTCAATCCGATCGCCGGGCGCATCCTCGGAGACGCCGGGATGGGCACGCGGCGCCTGTTCGTCCTGCTGCCGCGTGCGGGTCGCCCGGTCGCGGTCGCGCATCGCATCGAGCTCCAGGCGCTCGCCGATTTTCCGGGCGACGTCCGGCCCTACGGCGCGTGGCGCGAGCTCCACGAGCACCTCGAGGCGCTGGTCCGCGGGCGCACGCTCGCCATCGAGACATCACCTCGGGACCAGGTTCCCTACCTGGATCGCGTCCCGCACGGGGTGGTCCAGCTGCTCGAATCCTTGGGCGCCCGGCTGGTGTCGTCGGCGCCGCTCGTGTCCCGGTTTGCGGCGCGCTGGTCGGCCGCGGAGCTGGCGGGCCACCGCAAGGCGGCGGAGATCCTCGCGGGCGTCGCGCGCGACGCGCTGGCGTGGGTGGGGAGCGAGGCGGCCCGCGGCGCCGAGGTGCGAGAGACGGGCGTCCAGCGGCGCATGCTCGAAGCGATGGAGCGCGCGGGCCTCTGGACCAACGACGGGCCCATCGTGGCGTTCGGGCCGACCAGCGCGATGCCACATTACGAGCCCCATCCGGGAGCGGATCGTCGCCTCGCGCCGGGCGATGTGGTCCTGCTCGATCTGTGGGCCGGGCCGGGGCAGGGCTCGGTGTTCGCCGACCAGACGTGGATGGGGTTCGCGGGCCGCTCGCCCGATGCGGACGTCCGCCGGGTGTGGCAGGCGGTGAAGGGGGCCCGAGACGCCGCCGTCCGTTTCCTGCGGGAGCGCTGGCGGCCGGACGGCGCGGTGACAGGAGCCCAAGTGGATGACGTCGCACGCGCCGTGATCCGCGACGCCGGGCTCGCCGACTACTTCGTGCATCGCACGGGCCATTCGATCGATCGCGAGCTGCACGGCTCCGGGCCGCACATCGACAACTTCGAAACGGAAGACGCGCGCGCGCTCGTACCGGGCGTGGGTTTCTCGATCGAGCCGGGGGTCTATCTGCCGGACCGCTTCGGCATGCGCAGCGAGATCAACGTGTACATCGACACGAAGGGCCCCGAGGTGAACCCCTCCCATCCACAGGACGAGCTGATCCTCGTGTGACGGTCCGGGTCAGAGCAGTGCGAGGACCAGCCCGGCCCACACGGCCGCGCCGACCGCCACGTGGGTGGCCTGGAGCGGTGCCGGCAGCCCGAGCAGCACCATCGCGGCGGCGACCGCGACCTGAAGGGTGACGAGACCAACGACCCACCACGCCCGGCGCGTCCTCATGCGCAGCGCCCACCACCAGACGTAGCCGAACAGCGTGTAGGCGAGCAGCCGGTGGACCCAATGGACGTGCTGCAGGTAGTTGCCCGCCGGGACGACCTGGCCATTGCAGAGCGGGAATCCGAGGCATGCGCTCGCCGCGCCCAGGTTTGCGGTGAGCGCGCCGAAGAGGACGGTGACGAAGCCCAGCCCAAGGGCCCATAGCCCGGCCCGTGAGGGCCGGACCGCGCCCGGGGTCAGCTTTGCGGCGACGATCAACGTCGCGAGCAGCAGCATCGCCGTTCCGAGATGGAGGATCACGGTCCACGGCGGCAGGCTGAGCTTTACGGTCACGGCCCCCAGCCCTACCTGAAGGACGAGCAACATCAGCCCGACGTACGCCGCCACCCCGGGGCGGTCGGGATGCGGGATGCGGGATGGGGGATGCGCGGCTCGCGTCGCGTCGGGCGCTTCCGCATCCCGCATCTCGTATCCCGCATCCCGTCTGAGACACCACGCATACGCCGCGAGCGCCGTCACCAACCCACTCACGGCCGCCGCCGCCAGCCGGTGGCCATACTCGATCATCGTCGGGAGGTCGAGCGGCGGGAGCAGCTTGCCATTGCAGAGCGGCCAGTGCTCGCCGCAGCCCAGTCCCGATCCGGTGATTCGGACGATGGCGCCGAGGATGATGAGCAGGTAGGTGAAGGTCGCCGCGGTCCAGGCGAGTCGCGTGAAGCGTCGCGTCATGGGTGCGGAAATGTAGGGTCGGGTGGTGGGCGCGACCATCCGCCGGCGGGCGACCGGATGTGAGGTGTTAGGCGTCACTTGACAGCCAGCGGTAGCACGCCCTATTCATACGGAACTGCACAAACTGATCAGCGGGGGGTGATGAGACGCGTTGTCCTGTGGGCCTCGCAGTGTACCGAGGTGCTCGCGCTGATCAAGACGACGACGGACCTGAATGTCCGCGACTTTCGCTGGACGGTGGCGCACAGCCAGAAAACCGGAGGTATGGAAGTAGCCCGGCTCGAGTACGCGCGGTACGGCCGCCACCATTTCTTTCAATTCGACCGCCATCAGGGGCAACATTACGCGATTTACACCGCAGGGAACGACGGCAACGTGGAGGAGCACTTCCCCGGAACCTGGGAGCGCCAGGCGCTCTACTTTGCCGGCTGGGCCGCCCGCGTCGATGCCGAGGCGCGGGAGGGTCGAGTCCCGCGGTCGCCGTAGCTCGTCAACCACCAATCGTGCGGACCTCTCGTAGCGAGGCCCTGAATGACCCGTCGACCGACGCCCGATATTCGGCTTGTGGAGCGCATGGCCGCAGGTGACCGCGACGCGCACGACGAGTTTTCCGAGCGCCACCGCCTATCGCTGTACGCCCAAGTCTACGCCACGCTCGTCGACGCGGTGGCGGCCGAACGCGTAGTGGTGGAGGCGCTCGAGCGGGCGTGGCATGCCGCGAAGGACTTCAACCCCGGCGCCGGGAGCGCGTTCGCCTGGTTGTCGGAGATCGCACGATCCGTGGCGCAAGGTCGGCGGCATCCGCCCCAGGACCCCACGACGTCGGCTTCCGCAGCGCTCTAGGCTGTTGCCCGCCTCCAAGGGGCCGACGCGCAGTATATTCGGCCTCTCATGTCCACGTCCCCCTTCGTCCCCGCGACAGACCGCTGGGGCGACCGGCTGCCGCGCCGGCTGGGCTTCTGGAGCGCGGTCGCCGTGCTGGTCGGCTCCACCATCGGCGGCGGGATCTTCCGTACGCCGGCCGTCATCGCCGAGCGCGTGCCGGCGCCGCTGCCGATGTTCAGCGTGTGGGTGCTGGGCGGGCTGCTCGCGTTGTGCGGCGCCCTCACCTACGCGGAGCTCGCGGCGCTGTTTCCGCGCTCGGGCGGCGTGTACGTGTACATCCGCGAGGGATTCGGCCGGTTGCCGGCGTTCCTCTTCGGGTGGACCGAGCTGGTGTTGATCCGGGCGTCCGCGCTGGGCGCGATTTCCACGCCGTTTGCCGAGTACCTGCTGCGCTCGATCGGCCGGGATCCGGCGCTCCCCGAGAATGCGGGATTGGTGCACTACGTGGCCGCGGCCGCCATCGCGGTCACCGCGGCTCTGAATTACTACGGGGTGCGCTGGAGCGCGTTCGTCTTGAATCTCACCACCGGCGCGAAGTACGGCGCGCTGCTGTTGCTCGTGCTGCTGGCGTTTTTCGTGGGGCACGGCGACTGGACGCATTTCACGACCGCGGCGGGTCCGCTCACGCCCGGCCTGTTCGGCCTCGCGCTGGTGTCGGTGCTGTGGGCATACGACGGTTGGGGCGATCTCTCGTTCGTGGGCGGCGAGGTGCGTGATCCGGAGCGCAACCTGCCGCGCGCGTTGGTGATGGGGACCGCGGCGATCATCGCGATCTACCTGCTCGTCAACGCGGCGTATCTCTACCTGCTGCCGCTCGGCCAGATGGCCCGGTCGCCGCTCGTGGCGGCGGACGCCGCGCAGGCGGTGCTGGGTCGGATCGGGGTCGGCGCGGTGACGGTCGTGGTGATGGTCGCGACGTTCAGCACGCTCGTCGGATCGATCCTCACGGCGCCGCGCATCTTTTTCGCCATGGCGGATGACGGGCTGTTCTTTCGAGCCATCGCGCGGGTCCACCCGCGTTACCAGACGCCCTCCGCGGCGATCGTGCTCACCGGTTTCTTGGGGATCGGCTTCGTGCTGATCCGCACGTTCGAGCAGCTCGCTGACCAATTTGTGGTCGCGATTTTTCCGTTTTACGCGCTCGCGGCGGCGGCGGTGTTCGTGCTGCGCCGCCGGCGCCCCGATCTGCCCCGGCCGGTGCGCGTGCTCGGCTATCCGGTGGTGCCGTCGCTGTTCGTGCTCGCGAGCTTCCTCATTCTCGGGAACGCCTTGTGGGCGCATCCGCGTGAGACGGGGTTCGCCTTCCTGATCATCCTCCTGGGGGTACCGGTCTACTCCTGGTGGACCCGCCGGCGCAGGTCAGGAGTGACGCAAATGTGACGCTCGCGCGGATTGACGACCTCTCCGGGGGCGGCCATGTTTGACCCCGCCCAAACACGATTCCCTTCCGCATCCCGGAGATTGTTCTGATGAAACGCGTTGTCTGGTCATGTGGCATGCTTGCCACGATCGCCCTGTTGTTGTTCCCGCCTCGCGCGGCGCTGGCGCAGGGCGTCACCTCGGCGGCGGTCGCGGGGCGCATCACCGACGAATCAGGAGCGCCCGTCCCCGCCGCTCAGCTCACGCTGACCAACGGGTCCACGGGCCAGCGCTACGCCGCGCGATCCCGAGACGATGGACGGTACTCCTTCGAGAATGTGGACGTGGGCGGGCCCTACACCCTGGCCGTCCGCGCTCTCGGCTTCGAGCCCAAGACGTCGACGCCGTTCAATCTCCAACTGGGCCAGCGCTTGACGCAGGATTTGAACATCAAGCGAGCAGCGGTGGAGCTGGCGGGAGTCGTCGTCGAGACCTCGTCCAATCCGCTGCTCTCGACCGCCCGAACCGGCGCCCAGTCGTTCATCTCCGATTCGGCGCTGCGGCGGCTGCCGACGCTGAACCGCGCGTTCAACGACTTCGTCAACACGTCACCCCAGATCGTGAAGACCCCCGGGGGCGGGACGTCGATCACGGGGCAAAACGACCGGTTCAACAACATCCAGATCGACGGCACCAGCAACAACGATCTGTTCGCGCTCAGCGCGAGCAACCAGGTTCCGGGCGGCGGCGTGAACGCGCGCCCGCTCTCGATCGAGGCAGTGAAGGAGTACCAGGTCCTGGTCGCGCCGTTCGACGTGCGGCAAGGTGGGTTCGTCGGCGGCCTGATCAACGCGGTCACCAAGTCCGGCACCAACCAGTTCCATGGGTCGGCGTTCGGGTACATGCAGAACCAGAATCTCGTGGGCAGCGATACGAACGGCGTGTCCGTACCCGTCGCCGACTATAAGCAGCAACAGTACGGCTTCTCCCTGGGCGGCCCGATCATCCGCGGCCGGCTGCACTTCTTCGTCACCGGCGACTTCCGCCACGACAACCGCCCGTTTCCTTCGAGCATTCAGCTCGGCCCCACGGGCGACACCACCGGCGTCGGGATCACGCAGGCGCGGTTCGACTCGGTGACGAGCATCCTCGCCGATTCGTTCGGGATCAACGCCGGGACCTGGAGGGCGCCGCAGATCAACAACCCGGAGACCAACCTATTCGGGAAACTTGATCTGGAGCTGGGCGTCAACAACCACGTCGAGCTGTCCGGGACCTTGATCAATGTGAACCAGGACAAGCTGATTCACACGTATCGGCTGGGATTCACCCAGCCTCCGTCCTTTTCCAACGCCCGCGACGGCTACGAGCTGTCGGCGAGCGGGTACTACGTGAAGGACGAGACCCGTACCCTGCGCGGCAAGTGGACCACGACGTTCGGGGACCGATTCGCCAACGAGCTCATCCTCGGACGCACAACGATCGGCGACAACCGGCCGCCGGTGAGCAACTACCCGTTGATCCTCGTGGGGGGCAACTCCGCCGGGACGTATATCGCGGCCGGCGCCGAGCGGTTCTCCCATGCCAACTCGCTCGACCAGCGGGTGGTGGAACTGACCGACAACGTCACGTTCCCGGTGGGCCGGCATCTCCTCACGTTCGGCACGCACAACGAGTTCATTCACTTCCGCAACGTGTTCTTCCCCGGCTCCATGGGGATCTGGAACTTCTTGAATCCCGACTCGCTGGCCGCCGGTAGGCCGAATTTCTACGCGCGGGCTCTCCCCGGCTTGCTCCGTCCCGATGGGCCGGTGGCGGACTTCAACGTGACGCAGGTCGGGTTCTACGGCGAGGATCGCTTCACGCCGGTCGCGAACCTCACCCTGACCGCGGGCCTGCGAATCGACGTGCCGACGGTGCCGGCGCCCGCGTTCAACATCGCGCTCGACACCGGCGTTGCGTTCCCGGCGCTCGGCGGCAGCGGCGTCGACACGCGCTCCTCGCCGAGCGGGAACATCCTCTGGTCCCCACGGCTGGGGTTCAACTACGACATCGGTGGTCGCCAGGAAACAATCCTGCGCGGCGGTGTCGGGATCTTCAGCGGCCGGCCGCCGTACGTGTGGGTGTCCAATGCCTACGGCAATACGGGGCTCGAGCAGCGGACGGTGCTGTGTAACGGCGCCGCTTCCGGCGGGTCGCAGCTGGGGACGGATACGGTCCCCACGTTCACCGTGGACCCGAACGCGCAGCCGAGAAAGTGTGGCGCGGGCGGCCCCACCAGCGACAGCGCTTCAGCAGCGGCAACATCGATTGTCGTCTACGATCGGAACTTCAAGTTTCCCCAGGCCCTGAAGCTCGCTCTCGGCGCGGACCGCGCGCTCCCGTGGAACCTGTTCGCCACCGTCGATTTCATCTACACGAAGGCGATCAACCAGTACTACCTCCAGGACATCAACCTCCGCGGCATCGCGGGCGCCTCCGCGGGTGAGGCCGGCCGGCCGCTCTACGGCACGATCAACCCGGCGACCGGCGGGGCGAGCGTGCAGCGTGCCACCAACCGCGCGAACGACATCATCATGAACCGGAACGTCAGCAAGGATCAGTCGACATCGCTCGCGTTCCAGCTGCAGAAGCGGTTCAGCGACGGCCTCGAGTTCCTCGCGGCATACACCTACTCGCATTCCCAGGACATCATGTCCATGACATCGGACATCACGGGCTCCAACTACTCGTTCGGCATCCTCGACGGGACCGTCGAGAACCGGAACCTGCGCACCTCGTCGTTCGATCGCCCGCACAAGGTTTCGATCAGCGGCACCGTCAATGCACCATTCGGTGCCCGGTTCTCGCTGATCTACAACGGGATTTCCGGAACACCGTTCAGCTACGTCGTGAGCGGTGACGCCAACGCCGACGGTGTGTTCGGCAACGACCCCACCTACGTGCCGCGCAATCGGTCTGACATGTCGATGGACGGCAACGGCGGGTGCACACAGGCCAGCTGCGTCGGCTTCGGCACCCTGGCGCAGCAGGATTCGGTGTACGGCATCCTCGATTCCTACATCAACAACGAGCCCTGCTTGCGGGACAACCGCGGACGCCTGCTGCCGCGGAACTCCTGCCGCAATCCGTGGCAGAACTACCTCAACGCCCGGCTGAGCTGGGCGATCCCCACGGTGTCCGGCCATACGCTCGAGATCACGGCCGACATGCTCAACGTGCTGAATTTCATCAATTCCGGCTGGGGCCTGATCCGGCAGGTAGGCACCGGTTTCGAGGAGCAGAACCTGATCCAGCAGACCGGCTATGACGCCGCCAACGGGCGCGGAATCTACGCGCTCGCGATTCCAACCAAGAACGCGGTGACGCTCAACAGCATCACGGCCCGCTGGGTCTTCCAGCTGGGAACACGATACACGTTCTAAACGAGCGGGTACACGACGGTACGACGCCACGTTGCAAGAGGGTGCCGAGGGCCCTCTGGTAACGTGGCGTCGTGGCGTCGGTCAACGTGCTTGTCACGTCCGGGCCTTCCGCCACAACCACACCCCCGCCGCCCCGAACAGCAGATTCGGCACCCAGGCCGCGAACGTCGGCGGCAGCGCGCCACCCTGGCCCACCGCTTTTGACAGCTGAAACATCAGGAGATCCACGAAGGTCGTGGCGAGACACACGGCCACTCCCCATGCCATACCGCTCCGCGGCGTGGAGATCGCGAGCGGCGCGCCGAACAGGGCGACGATGATGCAGGCGAACGGCACCGACAGCTTGAGCGCCTGCTCGACGCGCAGCTTCCTCGTGTCCGAGCCGGAGCGGGCCAGGGCGTCCACGTACCGCCCCAGCTCCGCGTAGCGCATCTCGTCCGGCGCCTTGGGCTCGGCGAGCAAGGCGGTGGGCGTCTCGCGCAGCGTGGTGACCCGGAGGGAGTCGAACTTGAAGGTCGGCTCGCGGCCCGGGCCGAGCAGGTAGCGCACCGCGCCCTTGGTGAGCGTCCAGCCACGCTTTGCGCGTGCCGTGTCGTACGTGGCGCGTTGCGCCGCGACCAGGATCGTCGGGTAATCCTCCCCGGTCCCCCCGCGCTCCATGATCGGATCCCGCATCTCCGCGCCGTTGGCTCTGAGCTCGAGCGAGCGGATCGAATACACCCATCCGCTGTCCGCGCGATAGACGAAGGGCGAGAAGCGCGAGCTCGTTGGCCGGGCGGTTTTCTCGCCGAGTAGCTCGGCGCGCCGGGCCGAGGCCCCGGGGGCGAGCTCCGTGAGGCCCAGATCCAGGAGCACCACCGCGAGCGACGCCAGGAGCAGCGGCCGCATGACCCGGTGGAAGGAGATCCCCGACGCCTTCGCGGCCGTCAGCTCCGAGTGGCGGCCCAGCGCGCCTACGGTGAACACCACCGCGAACAGCACGGCGACCGGAAGCACCAGCGAGATCGTCTCGGGCAGGAAGAACACGTAGG
>Ga0209801_1000424_pt1 | contig 28577 bp, 26 predicted proteins | sample GraSoiAngelo_127_FD_185884 | JGI IMG/M metagenome (GOLD analysis project Ga0209801, IMG submission 185884) | Grasslands soil microbial communities from the Angelo Coastal Reserve, California, USA - 14_0927_09_40cm (SPAdes) (version 2) | ecosystem: Environmental > Terrestrial > Soil > Grasslands ... | reverse complement strand
TTAGGTAACTGACCATCTCCAGCCCGTCACGCGCCTTGATGACGAGCGCCTTTTTCGGCGCGCGCGCAAAGCGCAGGATGTCCGGATTGGAATCGAACATTTTAGTGAGCTTTTTCGTTTTCCGATCAAAAGCGTAGTAAGAGGCGAGCGCGTCGCTTCGCTGAATGGCTACGATCCATTTCTCATCACCGTTGTCGCGGCTGACAAGCTCGATAAATCCCGGCACTTCACGGTTGATGCTCTCGAAATCTGCTTTCAGTTTGGAATCGAGAAAAAACCAGTGCGGCGTAGTGTAATCGAACTCGACCGCTTGCAGAGCGCCGGTGACGAGATGGCAAATCACGCTTGGTTCCAGTCCGAGGCGGCTGCCTGAGAAATAGGCGACATCGGCGTGGGCATCTTCAGCGACTGATTCAAGCTCGTGGCCATCTTGTAAATCGACACGCACTAATCTCCCTTTGTCTGAGTGCAGCGCCGAATCGATGAGCAAGCTTTTGCCATCGGGATCGAAGCCGGCAATGAGCGAGCCGTTGACGACTTCTCCGGCAAAGAGCGCCCGCTCTAAAGGCATCACCACAAGGTCGCGCCACGGTTTGTCAGCCGCATCGCGCACGCGAATAATCGTGCGACCACTTTTTCCGTCGAAGGCCGTGGCCGCGCGGATCACGAAATTGCGGTCAGTCTTCCAAGTCAGGACGTCGCCGGGATTCGTGGCTTCGAGAGTAATGGCGCCCGTTTCGAGATCCACCCGGTACATGTCGAAGGCGTTCCGATCGCGCAGGTTGAGCGCGACTAGAAGAGACTTGGGGTGTTGTGAATCGGTCAGGACATTCTGCGCACGCACGCCGCGGAACGGCGTCAGATCGCGGACGTTGCTGGTCATTAGGTCGGCCGAAAAGAGGTGATCGATTTCGTTGCCGTTATTGTCGTGGAGATAGAGGATATGGTTCCCGTCGGCTGCCCACCTATAATAGTGAATGGGATAATCTGTTTCGTTCGTGGCCGGATGCAGGTTCGCGCGGTCGATTGCGCTCACCCAAACGTTGAGGACCCCATTCTTGTCGGGTGCGAGCCAGCTTAGCTGCGAACCGTCGGGAGAGATTTGCGGATTAGCGCGCTCCGGATTCCCGAAAAGAACTTCGCGCGGAATAAGCGCGGGCAATTTGGCGTAAATGGTGAAGGTGCAAAGCCAGATGGCCGCAAAGATAAGATGTTTCATATCGATTGCCGCTTCTCTACCTAAGCTTCGAGAGATCTAGCGCGATGCGGGCAATGCTGTAGAACAGCAGGACCGCGCCGACCGGCACGAGCCACACGCCCAGTCCCGGGTCGCCGCCGTATGTGACAATTCCACCGAGGAGGAACCCTCCTGGGAGAAGGATCGCTGCCCAAATCAAGGCAGATGAAATCGACGGCCGAAGCTCGAAGCGCTCGATATTTCGCGCCGTCAACCCGGCAATGATGTTGACCACGGCAAGGAGTGTGCCGTGTGCATGCGCGAGCGTGAACATCAACCGCCGCATCTCGTTGCCAACATCGAGATACCAGCCAATTTTAAAGCCGTGCAAGGTCTCCAGCGCGCCGCCCAGTGACAGGAAGATAAGAAGCGACCACCAGCCGAATCGCAAATTTCGGTCGGCGTTCTTTTTGATGGTTCGGACGCGAGGAGTTGGACGCCTCATTCTGCCAGGAGAATCCGCTTGTCGTCGCGCTCGGTTCGAAGGCGTTGGAAAATATCTTGTTGCCAACGTCCATTCGAATCGAGCAGCGTCTCAGGACGATAAACTGCGTTGGGATTGCGCACTTCGTGCAACCATTTTTCATAAGCCCGCCCAGCCGCTTCGCTCAGCACGGAATCAGTCACAGTATAGTTGAAGGAAAAATTCGAGAAACCCGGCAACGTTTGCAGCGATTTCCACGCGTCGAAGCGAACGGCGGCGTAGGGATCGGTCAGGCTGTAAATGAGGTAAGGATAAAGCCAATCGCGGCCGGCAATTTTTTGCGCGGATTCCCAGCCAAAACCCCAGGCCATGAGGACGCGCTGACCGGCGTCGCCCTTCAAGATCCACTGGACCGCCGCCGCGATGGTTTGATCGTCTCGCGAGAGATCTGCCATGGGCTGGTTATACCAGGCGTGAAGTTTTTCGGCAGTCCATGCGAGGGTTTGGTCGAGATGGCAAAGGTTGCAGGCATTCGGACGCCCATAAACAGTACTTTCCCGCACGGTCGGCGACGAAACCTGATGGCTGCGCATCGCGTGCAGTAGACCAAATGTCGTGCGTGGCATATGGCAGTTGTAACATCGGCTGCCCGATGAGTCAGCGGGATGATGCGTGTGCTCGACGAGTCTTGCGCTCATATCTTTGTGGCATTGCAGGCACGCCGCATCGGACTCCATTTTCGGTTTCAACTGGCCGTTGCGCGCCCACGTTGTCACATCGGGGTGGCCTGGCGAATCCAAATGCATCTCGTGGCAGGAGATGCAGGAGAATTCGCCACCACGAAAACAAGGAGACGCTTGTACGCCGTTGAATTCGCGTCCCGTTACTCGAATCATTCCATCCCCCCAGAATCTGTTTCCGAAGAAACCCGGCTCGGTCCGGCGAATAAAATCTTTCTGGTCACTGTGATCGGACGTGTTTGGCTGCACGACAAAACGTTGCGCGAGATCGTGTCCGCCCGGACGGAAGCCGGAGCCGTGGCGATTGAAATCTATTTTATCCGTCATGTTATTAAAGGCCCAAACGCTGTGGCATTGACCGCAAGCGAGCGCTGAGTCCGGACCCCTTAAGCGCGAAGGGTTCGTCATGGTTGGGTCAGATTTCGTTGTGAGATAAATCTTGAATCGACGGATGGGATTGCGGTTGAGTGCGATATGCTGACCCCCTTCGCTGTGGCACGCTTCGCAAGCGATCCCGAACTCCGCGACATTTGAGTCCCACTTATTGCCTTCCACAAAACGCGACTGGCCTTGCGTGACGTGGCAATCCATACAGGCGCCGTTCCATGCCCCGATTGGATAATAGTCCTTTAGCCCAGGCGGCATCAGAAATGTTTCGGTCACCGGCGCCCACATTTTCTCGGCGACGATGTAGGCGAAGGGAAATTGCTCCAGCGTGCGACCCTGACCGGTTTCGAGCCACGGGACCTGCAGGGTGTGCGAACCCGTTACGAGCACAATTTGTTGTGCGTCGCCGTAGCTGTTGCCGCCCTCCGATCGCTTGCGAACGAAGAACGCGTCGCCACGGCGTTCGACTTTGTATTTGGTCCCGTCAAACGCAAGTTCGAGTCGGTCCATGTTCGTCGGCAGGCTCGCCGGCGTTGCCACCTGCGTCATCGTGCGGTGAAATGATGCGTGCCAGCTCGCATAATTTCCGGAGTGACACGATCGACACGTGTTCGACGTGACATAACCAGCGATCTGCGATTTGATGGGACGATTCTCCGGCGGCTGCGCTTCGCCGCGAAAATTATGAAGCGAAATCAAAGTCAGGCCGCTTGCACCTGCTATCGCTGTGATAACCAATAGCCAATGCCACCGGGATCGAGAAAACTTTGGCACAATTTCTCGTGCGATATTATGGAAATCGAAACGCTGAGGCAAATCTGCATTCGCAGAGGTTCAAAATATATGAGCTTACCGATCCTCTCCCCACTTCTTCTTTTCGAAGGAAACGCGACCGGAACCTTTCTCGAATGCCTCGAAGTGCTCCGGGTTCTGCCGGTAATATTTCTGGTGGTAGGCCTCGGCTGGATAAAATTTCATCGCCGGCAGAATTTCGGTTACGATCGGTTTGTCGAATTTTCCTGAACGCGCGAGCTTTTCTTTTGAAGTTTCGGCAATCCGTTTTTCCTCGTAATCCTTATAGAAGATTGCGGCACGATAGCTCGGCCCGATGTCGGTGAACTGGCCGTCGGCCTGTGTCGGATCGATTTGCCGCCAATAGATATCGAGCAACTGATCGAATGAGATCTTCGTCGGATCGTATGTGATTTCGATTGCTTCGCGGTAGCCGGTCTTTTCGGAGGAAACCAATTCATAAGTGGGATTCGATTCCGTCCCGCCAGAGTAGCCAACGACGGTTTTAATCACGCCTTTTGCCTTGTCGAAGGCCGGCTGAATGCACCAAAAGCAACCGCCAGCGAAGATCGCACTCTTCGTCGGCGAAGGGGACGAAGTTTGGGCGCGACTAGAATCGACCGGAAGCGCAATGAGGGCGCTCAAGAGCAGAGCAAGGGCTAGGATTCCTTTCATAGTTGTCGATCTTAGACAATGCCGCTCGCGGTTCGTTTCGCTTTTGGGCTTGTTGGGACGGACATTGCTTAGTTTTCTACTCAGCGTGCCTGCGGGCGAGATTCAATCAGCTCACCGCCCCGAAAGCTTCCGGGGTTCTCCGCTCATCGAGCTAGAGTCGCTGGTCGAGCGACTCAATCTGGCGAAAATCTTCGAACGTGATGCTCCGCTGCATGTCGATCTTGGCTGCGGCGACGGCTTATTTCTTTGCGCGCTGGCGCAGCGCACGCCGGAGAAAAATTTTCTCGGGGTCGAGCGATTGCTCGGTCGAGTCCGTAGCGCGGTCCTCAAAGCGGCCAAGATCGGCAACGTGCGCGTGCTGCGGATGGAAAGTTCCTATGTGGTCCGCTATTTACTGCCGCCCAGATCCGTGGAGACATTTTATCTCTTGTTCCCCGATCCCTGGCCGAAACGGCGGCATTGGCCCCGACGAATTATTACCCCCGACTTGTTAAAGGCGATCAGTCAGACGCTGTTTCAGAATGGGACCATTCTCATCGCAACCGATCACCTTAATTACTTTGAAAAGGTCAAAGAGATCGCGCGGGCAAATGTCGATTTTGCGATCAGCGACCCTACTGTTGCCGATCTTCCGCTGACGAAATTTGAGAGAAAATTTCGAGTGCAAGGCGTGCCGATTCACTGGCTCGAGCTGCGAAAAATTTGGCCAGTGAAATAGCTTTGTGCTTCCCAGCCGTTACGATCAAAGCGCAGCGTCACCGCGCCAGTCTCATCCTGGCGAAAGAGCTTGATCCGGCGCGTCCGGACACGTTCGGCCCATTCATCGCTGATTCGCTCGTAGTCCGGAAAATCACGCGAACTGGCGATAATTAACCGTGGACGCACTGCGTCGAGAAACGCGTCGGTACCGGACTGCCCGGAATGGTGTTGGCCTTTAACGACAATGTCACTGTGCAAATCCAAGCCGTATGCCAACAGCGCCCGTTCAGTCTCTAGCCCGCTATCGGACATGAACAAAATTGAGGTCGATGGCGGAATGAACAACTGAACGACATACGTCTGGTCGTCGGCTATGGATGCGGAAACGACGCGTGGTGGAAAAAGAACATGCCCGGTTACCTCGCCGGACAAACGGAAACTGTCTCCCGCGACAAGATTATTCGGCTTTATTTCGCGTTGTTGGAAGAGGCGCTGTAATCGCTGGTGAACGGCTGAGCGATCAGGCGCCGGATTGTCAATCAATCGAACGCCTGGAAAATCGTGTAACAATTCCGTTGCGCCTCCGATATGGAGCGAATCGCCATGAGTAAGCAACAAGCCATCGAGGCGGTTCACCCCAGCGGCGTGCAAGTATTCGCGAACTACGCGCTGGTAGGTCCGATCGCTGCCGCAATCGAACAGCCAATCTCCGCTTCGCGTCCGCAAATGAACAGCCGCCCCGGCGCCGAGATCCAGTACCGTGATTTTCGCAATGTCGTTTTGGGGCCAATGCGGGCGTTCGAGATAAAAATGGCCACCGGGAACTTGTGCGAGTAAGTGTACGATCGCGAGAACAACCTGTGCCAGAAACCAGTTGGCATTGTTGAAAATGACAGCCGGCCACACCAGTAACGGCGTCAAAAGGAGCGAGAGGAGCGCGATTGCCAGAATGAAGAAGGCAATAGGAACAACTACCAAGTTCGCCAACAATGAAATCGGGGTGACGATATGAAAGTACCAGAGCACGAATGGCAGCGAACCGAGCCAGGCGGCGAGTGAAACGGAGGCGCCACGGCATAACCACTCGAATGCGACGTGCATGAAGTGACGCGGGCCACGTAGTAAAGACCGCGGCAAAAAAGGGTCGGGAGCGCCCCAGCGCCGTAAAACCCCGAAAAGCGGATCGGCAAATAGAATGATCGCGCCTACCACCGAGAAGGAGAGTTGAAAACCGGTGGAAAAGAGTTCGTTCGTATTCCAACAGAGAAGAAAAAACGCCGCGGCGGCGAGGCTATTGAGAACGAAGACCTTTCGTTCGAAAAAGAAACCGCCGAGCAAAATCGAAGTCATTACCGCGGCCCGCACACTCGAAACGTGCAGCCCAGTGACCGCGGCATAGAAGAGGAGCAGGGGAATAATGAGCGCTGTCGCCCATTTGCGCGATAGTCGCGCGACTGTTGCCAGCATCCATAAGAGTGCCGCGACGATTCCTACGTGCAGACCAGCGACAGCGAAAAGATGAAGCGTGCCGGTTTGTTGAAAAGGTTCTTCGATGTCTTCAGGTGTTTGGTGCCTGAGTCCAAGCACGATTCCATTGAGGAAATCTTGCACGTCCGGTGAGCCCTCCAGGCCGCGACAAAGTGCGTTTTGCATCCAGGCACGCGACTTCTGCGCTGCACGTAAGATCGGATTTCCGCCATTATGTCGAACCAGCGCACCGTCCTCCGGGTAGCGAACAAAGAAAGTTCGGCGAACGTCGCGGCGCGCGAGATAAGAGCGCATGTCGAATTCACCGGGATTTCGCGGCGGTGCGGTCACCTCAGCGATTCCGAAGAGCCTGAGCTCATCGCCATATTCCGGTGTTCCACGCCAGCGGACGAGCCAGCTCGCGTGCGTTCGGTGCTTCCTGCCTTCGAGTTCGATCGATTCAAGTTTTAGCAAGAAGGTCGCAAATCCGTTCGGCGCGATCTTCGGCTCGCTGATCACGAACCCCGTCGCTCTGAGAACTCGTGGCGAGTTACCAATTTCAGCAGCAAGTCGCTGACCTTCGGCGTTGCTACTTCGTAAATTATGCAGCAGAAAGAAAGCCGCTCCGACGATCGCATACGTCGCGCTCAAGCTCGGCCAACGCAGGACGAGTAAAGCGCAGATCACCACAAGCACCGAAATTGCAAGGAGGGTCGATGGAGAGAGAGGAAAGCAATCAGCGAAAATAACTCCCATCGCGGCCACTACGGCCAGGCCGACGAATGGCTGGCGCGGTCCGCTCAACAATTTCATCGTCCGCTTTTCGTCGATTTCGCGGGGACAACGCAAGCTCTTCTCACGAGAGCGAAGCTAAGGTCGAGAACCGAGCACAATTAGCCCCCGCGGCGGCGCTGTGTCTGAGGACGCCTTGGTCACGCCTCCCACGAGGAAGCTATAGATCGCGCCGTGCTTAGGCCGAAATGAGATGCGAAGGTCGCGTGTGCACCGTATTTTTTCTCGTGCCCGATCTTTTTGAAGAGCAGGAAGAAGTTGATTTTGTGAGCGCAAGCAGGGCGGCGCCGCTCGCTACGCGCATGCGCCCACATTCCCTCGAGGAATTCGTCGGCCAGGAACATATTCTCGGGCCAGGAAAGCTTTTGCGCCGGGCAATTGAAGCCGATCGTTTACCTTCCGTAATTTTTTCCGGTCCGCCCGGCACCGGAAAAACCACGCTCGCGCATATAATTGCGGACATGACGCACGCCAAGTTCGTGCGGCTGAGCGGCGTGGAAAGCAACGTCGCCGAAATGCGGCGGGTCATCGCTGCTGCAGCAAATCGCCTCCGCACGTCGGGTCAAAAGACGATCCTGTTCATCGACGAGATCCATCACTTCAACAAAGCGCAACAGGATATTCTTCTCCCCGACGTCGAAAGCGGAAATCTCTGGCTGATCGGAGCGACCACTTACAACCCGTTTTTTTATGTAAACAGTCCGCTCGTTTCGCGCTCACAAGTTTTTCAGCTCGAACCACTCCGCGTCGAGCAATTGGACGAGTTGATCGATCGCGCCCTTACCGACAAAGAACGCGGCCTCGGAAATTATAGGGTTAAGATTGATAAGAATGCTCGCCAGCATCTCACGAAGCTAAGCGACGGCGACGCCCGCAAATGTTTGAACGCTCTCGAGATCGGAGTGCTCACAACTCAGCCCGATTCTAACGAGGTAATTCATTTCACAGTGGCTGTTGCTGAAGAAAGCATTCAACAGAAAGCGATCGTCTATGATCGCGCGGGCGACGCGCACTACGACACGATCAGCGCGTTTATCAAAAGTATGCGCGCGTCCGATGAAAAAGGCGCGATGTACTGGCTGGCAAAAATGCTCCATGCCGGCGAAGATTTCCGCTTCATCGCGCGGCGTATCGTCATTTTTGCGAGCGAAGACATCGGCCTCGCTGATGCGCAAGCGCTGCCACTGGCGATCGCCACGCAACAGGCCGTGGAATTTGTTGGCTTGCCCGAAGCGCGAATTCCGCTTGCGCACGCGACTGCTTACATGTGCCGCGCGCCAAAAAGCCGCGAAGCTTACAACGCGCTCAATACCGCGACTGAAGAAATCGAATCGGAGCGGACGACGCGCGTTCCCGAGCATCTCAAGAATAAACACTTTCCGGTCAATCCGGAACGATAGGCCGCAAGCGTCCGCCACCCGACGGATTCGCTTCGGCGAACCGGGCGCGTCAATGAAGAGCAACGAGAATTCTAGCAGCGAGCGAATCGGCGAACTATCTCCACGGAAGACCGTGACTCGATCGGTCCGCGCTGCTTCGCCTCGCCAGTTATTCGCGCGCTTGCATCCGCGTTTGGCGCGGTGGTTTTGTGAAACATTCGCCACATTCACGCATGCCCAATTGCTCTGCCTGCCGGCCGCATTGGATCCACATTCAATTTTGCTCAGTTCGCCCACGGGAAGCGGCAAGACACTCGCCGGGTTCCTTGGCGTTTTCGATTTTCTCCTTCGCAAGCTGGAAAACGGGGAATCACTCGACGGCGTGCAATGCATTTACATCTCGCCGTTGCGAGCGCTTGCTTACGATATCGAGAAAAACTTGCGCGCCCCGATTGCTGGCATGGGCCTCAATAACGAATTGTCGATCCATTTGCGCACAGGCGACACGACACAAGCGAGCCGGGCCAAGTTCCGTAAAGAAGGCGCGAATTTCCTTGTCACGACACCGGAGAGTTTGGCGGTCATGCTCGCGCAGGAAGATTACGCAGCGCACTTTCGCAACTGCCAGTTCGTAATTGTCGATGAATTGCATTCATTCGCTGGCAACAAGCGTGGTGCCGATCTGGCGATCTCGCTCGAACGCCTCGAACGTCTCCGAAAAGAGCGTGCTTCGCTGCTTTGTCGCATTGGCCTTTCGGCCACGGCTGCACCGCTCGATCTGCTTGCGCGTTTCCTTGTCGGGGGAGATCGACCGTGCCTCGTCGCAGAAGCGCGAATTGAAAAGAAATCGATCGTGGAAGTTTTTTCACCGATCCGCCGCGATCCGTATCCGCCGGCAGGTTACACCGGCGTTCGTCTTTATGCTGAACTGGCTGACTTGATCCGACGGCAAGAGTCCGTGCTCGTCTTTACGAATGTCCGCTCCGCGGCCGAGCAAATCGGTCTGAGATTAAAAGAACTCTTGCCTGAACTGTCCGATCAAATCGAAACCCATCATGCTTCCCTTGATCGCAGCGTGCGGCTCGAAGTCGAGGACCGCTTGAAAAACGGCGAGCTGCGCGCGGTAGTTTGCTCAACCAGCCTTGAGCTCGGCATCGATATCGGCGCTGTCGATCTTGTCGTAATGGTTGCGACGCCGAAAGGGGTTTCGCGCGCCATTCAGCGGATTGGGCGTTCTGGTCATTCATTGAATCGGAGCAGTCACGGTGTGCTCGTCGCGACGAATGTGAACGATCTGGTCGAGGCAACCGTTACTGCAAAACTGGTGCGAGAACGCGCGCTCGATCCGATCCGGATTGCGGAAAAACCGTTTGACGTCGTAGCGCAACAGATTGTCGGAATTGCTGCGCTTGCACCGATCAAGAGTGGTCACGCATTCGCCCTGATTCGCCGGGCTTACCCGTTTCGTGAGCTGACGCGCGAAGAGTTCGATCGGATTTTGCTGTATCTCCAAGGAGGCGGTGAATCGTTGGCGGCGCGTTATTCCGGTCTTTTCGGCAAGATCAAGATCGACAACGAGATGGTCTCACTGGCGCATCCGCGTGTTATGCGCGATTTGCTCGTCAATATCGGCACAATTGTTTCAGAAGGATATGTCGATGTTCTGCTCAAACGACGCCGTTTAGGCTCGGTGGAGGAAAATTTCATCAAACAACTCAATACCGGTGATCTCTTTGTCCTGGCCGGCCGCGTTGTTCGGTTGATCGATACCGGTGCGAACGAAGCGTTTGTTGAACGCGCCGATGGCCAACTCCCGACCGTGCCACGGTGGAACGCCGCGAAAATGCCGCTCACTTCCGGCGTGGCGCGTGCAGTGAGGAAATTGCGCACAGAATTAGCTGCGCACCTTGGGCGAAAAGATCGGCAAGAGAAGCCGGTTGATTGGCTGGTCGAGAATTACGACCTATCGATCGCAAATGCACAGGCAATCGTCGAACAATTTCGAACGCAAATGCGCATCTCGGAGATTCCCTTTGATCGGAAGATGCTCATCGAGCTTTATCGCGGACCCGATTACTCGCATTATTTTTTCCATTCGCTGATTGGTCGCAGCGCAAATGATGCCCTCTCGCGCATCGTCGCCTGGCGTGTGAAGGAGCGGATCGGTGGTAACGCGCTGGTAACAATAGATGACTACGGGTTTCTGCTGACGCTCCGGCGGTTTCAAGAGATGCCACTGGAGGCGTGGCGCATTTGCTTTCTGCGTAATGGGGCGGAGCAGGACCTGAAATCTGCACTCCGCGGATCGCAGTTGGTAAAATGGCAATTTCGCGGGGTTGCCCAAACCGGCTTAATGGTCCCGCGTAACTTGCCTGGGAGACAGCGCGAGGTCAGGCAGTTAAGGTGGAGCGGCGAGGTGCTTTTTCGGGTTCTGCTAGAACATGAGCCGGAGCATCCGCTTCTCGTCGAAGCTTATCGACAGGCCGCGCACACTTTTCTTGACGCCCAAGCGGCGTACGATTTTCTCGAGGCAGTTTCGAATTTTGATTGGAAATTACGAGAGCTCGCGGCAGTTTCACCGTTTGCGTTCCCGCTCTATGCAAGTGTCATCAAGGAATCGATGATGCTTGAAGATCCGGCCGCAGCAATCGATCGCATTTATCACGAAATGTTCGCACAGGTCGAGAATGTGACTCGTGCCGCGACCGTGAGCTAGCGATATGGCCTATCTCCGTTGGACGTGATGACTGCCGCCACCGATCTCGATAAAGTCGCGGCCGATCTATTTATTTGGCAGGCGTACGATCCAGCGGTGAAGGCGGACTTATTTTCTAGCGCGATTGTCACTGCGGATGGAATTTTTGTTGTTGATCCAATTCCGCTGAGGAAAGCGCCACTGGCTCAGCTCCACGACCAAGGAGTGATTGCCGGCGTCATCGTTACCAATGCCAACCATCTGCGGGCGTCCTCTCAATTTGCCGAGCGGTTCTCGGTTCCGATCTTGGCGCGCCGCGCGGTATTTCCTGATAGGACGCCGCCGCAGTTCAGCGAGCTCGCCGATGGTGAGAAGATTTGCGACGAACTAAATGTCATTGGCATTGAGGGCGCAGTTGCAGGCGAGATTGTCCTTCATTGCGCGTCCGGCGGCGGAACGCTGATTGCCGGCGATGCACTTATCAACTTCCAGCCATACGGTTTCACTTTTCTTCCTGGGAAGTACTGCTCGGATGAAAAAGAAATGCGGCGGTCACTGCGAAAGCTTCTGAGCTACAAAACTGACCGGATGCTGTTCGCGCACGGCCTGCCGATTCTCTCCAAGGCAAGCGACCGGTTGCATCAATTACTGGATGGCGATCTTTGATCGCGCTGCTTGTGGACTCTAACAATCGACAAGGTCAAGCAAAGATCGGACCCGGCCAACCGCTGGCGCGGTTTTTCCATCTGATTCGTTTTTCCCACACGGTTTTTGCCCTCCCATTTGCCCTTGGCGCGCTCGTCGTGGCCGCGAATGGCCGCCCGTCGTTAAGAACCTTGCTGCTGGTCGTCATCTGCATGGTGTTTGCACGCACGGCGGCGATGCTTTTTAATCGCTTGATTGATTGGTCGCTCGATCAGCGCAATCCACGAACCGCCTCGCGTCATCTGCTCATTCCGAAATCTGCGGCTCTCTTTTCGCTCATGTTGAGTTCCGTCGGGTTTATTTTAGCTGCGGGTGCAATCAATCGGTTGACGTTCATGCTCGCGCCGATCGCTCTTGCCCTAATTTTTTTCTATTCGCTCACGAAGCGGTTCACGAGCGCGACGCACTTCTTCCTCGGACTGGCGCTCGCCATCGCTCCAGTTGGTGCCTGGATTGCGCAGACAGGGCGTATCGATCTCCCTCCCCTTGTACTCGGAGCCGGCGTGATTTGCTGGGTCGCGGGCTTTGATTTGATTTATGCGACACAGGATTACGATTTCGATCGGCGCGAAGGCATTCGGTCTCTTGTCGTAAAACTCGGGATCGCGCGCAGTCTCCGCCTGGCCCAATTACTGCACCTCGCTATGCTTGCTGCGCTCATCGGGTTCGGTGTCACCGCGCAGCTCGGGCGAATTTATTACGGTGGAATGCCTCTCGTCGCCGCTGCACTTTTTTACGAACACAAAACCGAGAAACTTGATCTAGCAGGGATTAATCGCGCGTTTTTTCAAAGCAATGCATTTGTAAGCGCCGTTTTTCTGGTTGCAGTTTGCGTCGATCGGCTAATCAGGTAGAGGCGATTGACCTCAATCGCCCTAGGCGGTTCGGGTGAGCCGCCCCTACCTACATCGCGTTCAACTGCGCGACACGCCTTGCATGCCGGCCGCCGTCGAATGGTGTTTCTAGCCAGACCCGGACAATCTTAAGCGCCAAATTCTCCGGAATCAGTCGCTCACCGATGGAAAGAACGTTGGCGTCGTTGTGTTTTCGCGAAAGGCGTGCCGATTCTTCATTCCAGCACAGCGCGCAACGCACGCCGTGCACCTTGTTTGCCACCATCGCTTCGCCGTTGCCCGAACCTCCGAATACTATCCCACGTTCACACTCGCCGCGCGCGACCGCTTCCGCCGCCGGTCGGATGAAAAGCGGGTAATCGACCGGTTCCTCGTTGAACGTGCCGAAGTCTTTCACCTCGTGCCCGAGTGTGCCAAGCAACTCTTTCACTTTCTCTTTGTAACGAAAACCGGCGTGATCTGTCCCAAGGGAAATTTTCATTCGCCGTCTTTGTTAGATCACACCGTCGAGTGCTGTCGAGAACAAGATGTCGAGCTTAAGCACTGTGCAATTTGGCCAGTTCGCTCCAGATTTCTCGCTCACGTTCGGTTAATTTTTTCGGAATGTTCATTTGCGCGACTACATAAAGATTGCCGCGTTTTCCTGAGATTCCGGGAAGACCACGTTCCCGCAACCGAAAACGCTGACCGCCTTGCGTGCCCGGCGGAATTTTGAGGCGCACGTTGCCTTCCAAAGTGGGCACTTTCAATTCCGTGCCAAGGACGGCCTGCCATGGCGCGACCTTTACCTCGTGGATTAGATCGCTTCCTTCAACCGTGAAATCGGGATGTCGCGCCAGCCGAACACGTAAAAAGAGATCGCCACTTTTTCCGCCGCGTGTCCCGGCCTCGCCTTGGCCGGCCAGCCGGATGCGTTGGCCTTCGTGCACCCCACGCGGGATTTTCACCTGGTAGTTTTCCACTTTGTTCGAACCAGCACGCCGCAGTGAAACCGTTCTGGTTGAGCCGTGGAGAGCTTCTTCTAGCGTAACCATGATGTCCGCTTCCACATCGGCCCCGCGCTCCGCGGTCGCTTGACGTCCGCCAAATCCGCCGAAAGCGGAACGCCCGCGGCCACCGCCGAAAAACGCCTCGAAGAAATCGCTGAACCCAGTTCCGCCAAATTCGAATTCGACCCCACCGTCGCCGCCGCCATATTGATAAAATCCGCCGCTAGGCTGCTGCGCCCCCCATCCGGGAGGGGGCTGAAATCCACCAGGCTGATTCCAATCCGCGCCAAGCTGATCGTATTTCTTTCGCTTCTCCGGATCGCCCAGGACTTCGTAGGCTTCGTTGATTTCCTTAAACTTTTCTTCGGCGGCCTTTTTGTCCTTCGCGACATCGGGATGATGCTTTCGTGCCAGCTTGCGAAAGGCGGTGCGAATCTCATCTTCGCTCGCTGTCTTTTGGACGCCTAGTGTTTCGTAATAATCTCTAAACTGCACCGCCATCGCTTTGAATCTCTTCGCACGGCTCCTCAACGCAACTATCCGCTTCCAGTTGCCCTGAACTAAATTCTCGAACACAATCTGGCGATGCGGGAAATCGGAAAGTTTTTGGTGATTATCGGCGTCGTGATCGCGCTAATCGGGTTGATTTTTTGGGGCGGTTTTGCGCCGAAATGGTTGGGACGGTTGCCCGGCGACGTCCGGATTGAGCGCGGCAACTCGGCCTTTTATTTTCCCATCGTCACCTGCATCATTCTCAGCATTTTGCTGAGTTTGTTATTGTCGATTTTCCGGCGCTGATCGTTCTTTGAAATGGTCAGCCGTTCGCGCATTCAGGCTCGTCTCGGAGATCACGTCAGTCATCTCGTGCAATGTCGACGCTGCCCGCGCATGCTTTCGACCCCGGTTTCAGGCGGCGTCGTTGTCAGCGATGTCATGCTAATTGGTCAGGCGCCGGGACCAAGAGAGCCGGTTTTCCAACGCCCGTTTGCGCATACCGCGGGGCGTACGCTCTTTCAGTGGTTCGACAAATTCTGCGGCATAAGCGAATTAATCGTTAGATCGACAATTTATTTCGCAGCGGTTTGTCGATGTTTTCCGGGGAAAACTCCAAATGGCGGCGATCGTGTTCCGGCACCCGATGAAGTTCGCAATTGCTCGTCCTGGATGGATGAAGAGATCGAAATTTTGCGACCGCGTCTCATAATCCCGGTCGGCCGTCTCGCCATCGCGCGGTTCATCAACTGCGCCACCCTGGTCGAAGTCATCGGCCGCAAATTCCGTGTTGAACGCGCACAATATCGATTCGATCTGATCCCATTGCCGCATCCTTCGGGCGCCTCGCCCTGGCCCAAGATTCCACCGGGCAAGCAACTGACTGAACGTGCGATGCGCAAAATCGCCGTGCACCCCGCGATTGCCGAACTGGTAGATCGCGCCCGTTGGCTGCGCCGAAATTGACCTCAATCACGTGCTCGCGTTAGTACGCAGTTTCTTGATGGACAAATCAAAAATACCAACACGCTCCGAAATTTCGGAATCGGACAAATGGGACCTAACAGGCCTTTTTGCCGACGTGGGGAAGTGGCTGGAAGATTTTATCTGGATTCAAGAAACCTATCCGCGGCTGAAGGAATGGAAGGGCAAACTCGGCGCGTCGCCCCAAAGCCTTGTTGATTGTCTTGAATTTGAAAAGGCGCTCGAGCTGAAACTCGAACGTCTTTATCACTTCGCATCCCTTCAACTGGCCGAGGACAGCGCGAATAATGAATACCTCGCCCGAATCGGGCAGGTCCAAAATCTGATGACGAAGATCGCGGAAACGGCTGCATTCGTTGTCCCCGAAATTCAAGCCATCGGCGACGAGCTTTTTAAGAACTTCGTCGACGATCCGGCGCTCGCGGATTGGCGGATCAAGCTCCAAAAAATCCGGAGAATGAAGCCGCATGTGCTTTCCGAGCGGGAGGAACGCATTCTGGCGTTAGGAAAGGTCGCCCTCAGCGGGTATGACGACACGTTCTCGCAACTTACGGACGTGGACATGAAGTTCGGCATGTTAACCGACGAAACCGGCCGCGAGAAGCCGCTGACGCAAAGTTCTTTCAGTTCGTTTTTGGTAAAACGCGACTCCGAATTGCGCAAACGCGCTTTTCACCAATTCTACACAGAATTCCAAGACCATCAGTACACGCTCGCCGCGTCCCTGGCCTACTCGATCAAAGCGGACATTTTTCGGGCGCGCGCTCGGCATTATTCATCCGCTCTTGAAGCGGCACTCTTTCCTGACGATGTCTCAGTTTCCGTTTATGACGGATTGATCACCGCCGTCCGCGCAAACTTGAAACCACTTTTTCGGTACTTCGAATTGCGCCGGCGCGTGCTCGGGTTGCCCGAACTTCATCATTACGACACCTACGTGCCGCTCGTTAAGGAAGTTGAAATGCGCGTCACTTTCGATCAAGCCGTCGAACATGTTCTCGTCGCGCTTGCTCCGCTTGGGAAAGAATATGTCGATGTTCTGGCCAACGGTTTGCGCGGACGCTGGTGCGACCGCTATGAAACAAAAGGCAAACGCAGTGGTGCATTTTCATCGGGAAGTTATGGCGCGCCGCCCTATATCCTCATGAATTACAAGGACGACGTTTTTGCCGATGTTTATACCCTGGCGCACGAAGCCGGCCACTCGATGCACACCTGGTTTTCTCAAAAATCGCAACATTTTCAGGATTACGATTACCCAATTTTTTTGGCCGAGGTCGCATCGACATTCAACGAAGAGTTGCTCACCCATCATTTGCTCGGGCAAACAAGCGATCCGAAAATGCGCGCTTATATCATCAATCGACAGATCGACGATCTTCGGGGCACGCTGTTTCGGCAGACGATGTTTGCCGAGTTTGAAAGGATTATCCACGCGATCGAGGAAAGCGGCGACGCCATCACGCTCGACACCTTCAAGTCGGAGTACCGCAAACTTCTTGAGGTCTATTTCGCGGACAATTTTGTTCTCGATCCGCAGCTCGACTTGGAGTGTTTGCGTATCCCGCATTTCTACAGCGCATTCTATGTTTATAAGTATGCGACTGGCATTTCCGCTGCGGTTGCGCTGTCGGAACGGGTTCTGTCCGATCGGAGTAGCGTGGACGCGTATTTAAATTTTCTGCGCTTCGGCGGTTCGAGGTTCCCGCTCGAAGCCCTCAAAGCCGCAGGGGTGGATATGGCAACACCTGCGCCGATCGAGAGCACACTCCGATTGTTTGAGCGACGCGTGGACGAGCTCGAGTCCCTCTTGCTGTAGCGAGAGTTGGAAGACAGGGAAGTCGGCTCTCCAAAATTCCAGGATGAAATTGGACGCCGAAGGCCTGCAAAAGCGGATCGCGCTGCTTTTTCAAGAGAACTTTACACGCTTCGGCGACTTAGGCGCTGCCGTTTCAGTTTGGCAAAATGGGAAAATGGTTGTCGATCTTTACGGCGGCTTCTGCGACGCACGTCGCGAGCATCGATGGGCATCAGATACAATCGTTCTCGTTTGGTCGGCCACCAAGGGACTGGGCAGCGCCTGCGTGCTGCATGTCTTACAGGAGAATAAGATCGACATTAACGAACGGGTGGTTGAGTTCTGGCCGGAGTTCGCGCAAGCCGGCAAAGAAAAGATCACGCTCGCGGAGCTGCTTTCGCATCAAGGCGGACTCTGCGCGCTCGATCGACGAGTCGATCTGCTCGATTACGGCCCAGTCATTCGCGCTTTGGAAGAACAGAGACCGTTGTGGCTGCCGGGAACCGGGCATGGTTATCATGCCCGTACGTTCGGCTTTCTTCTCGATGAACTTGTCCGCCGTATCGCTGAGAAATCTTTGCCGGAGTACTGGCGAGAGGTTTTTGGCGACCCTCTCAAACTCGATCTGTGGATCGGTTTGCCAGAAAAAGAGGATCCCCGAGTGGCGACGATGTATGCCGCAAAAGCCGGTAAACCGCCGGAACCGAAACAATTTTACGTCGATTTAATTACGCCGGGCACGCTGGCGCGCAAAACATTTACTTCCCCTTACGGATTGCATGCGGTCAGCGCGATGAACAATCCCGCAATCCGCGCGCAACCGATTGTGTCTTTCGGCGGGATCGGGAGCGCCGCGGCGCTGGCAAAATTCTATTCCATGCTTGCGAATGGCGGCGAGCTCGACGGACAACATTTCTTTTCACCGGAAACTTTGCGTTGGATGACAACGAGACTGGCCGATGGAATCGACCGCGTGTTTCAAATACCAACTGCATTCTCCGCAGGCTTTATGAAAGATGCGCGGAGTGCGAGGCGACGAATTTTCGGCACGTCGATGGCTTTTGGACATCCTGGCGCGGGCGGCAGCCATGGGTTCGCCGATCCGCAAAACAAAATCGCTTTTGCTTATGTGATGAATCAGATGGAGCAATCGCTCCTGCCTAACGAAAAATCATTGCGGCTTGTGGACGCGATTTATGCAGAGCTGTAGCGGCGGGGCGTATCGCCCGCGTTCCAAAAGATTGCAGCCGACACGGCTGCCTCTACAGCAGCTATTCGCCTATAATTGTGATCCAAATCTTGCGTCGATGTGGTGCGCGACGATGTTCGAAGAGAAAAATTCCCTGCCACGTTCCGAGCCGCATTTTCTCATCCACAATGGGCACTGTCTCGCTCGTTCGGGTCAAAACCATGCGAATGTGCGACGGCATGTCATCGCTGCCTTCGGAGCCGTGCGTGAAGTAATCGGCGTCTTCCGGCGCAATCCGATTGAAGAATTCCTCCAAGTCCCGTCGCGCAGTCGGATCGGCGTTCTCCATGATGATGAGGCTGCAACTGGTGTGCTGAACAAATACTGTCACAATCCCATTGCTTAGGCCGGACTGGTCAATCTTTGCCTGAATATCGTCGGTGATTTCGTACGTGCCCCTGCCGTCAGAGCGCACTTCTAATTGTTCCTGGTAAATACGCATACGATTTTGCGGCACAAAAATAGCATCGACAGAAAACATAGTCGTGCGTTGACTCCGAAAGCTTTCGCGAGTTGATCTTTGTGTGGCCTAGTGGCGTAATTATCTATCGATGCAAGCCGACCTGGAGCGCATGTTGTTTGATGAGCCAGCAATTCACCGGCGACTGGATGAGATCGCCGCACAGATTTCGAAGGACTATCGTGATCGCGAGTTAACCGTGATCGCGGTACTGAACGGAAGCTTGATCTTCATAGCGGACTTGCTGCGCCGGATTCCGCTCCCGCTGAAGCTGGATTGTCTCAGTGTCGCGAGTTATCACGGAAAAGCCAAAACCAGCCAAGAAGTGATTTTCAAGCAGATCGGCCTGCCTGATGTGGCCGATCGGAATATTCTTCTTCTCGATGACATTCTGGACAGCGGTCGCACGCTTGCCGCCATTCGCGAGAAATTAAAAGCAGCCAACCCGCGCAGCATCCGCATTTGCGTTTTGCTTAGCAAAAAGAAAGAACGCTCACGGCAAGTCGATGCAGATTACGTCGGCTTTGAAGTCGAAGACGAGTTTGTGGTCGGTTACGGACTCGATTTTATGGAACAGTACCGCAACCTTCCCTATATTGGCGTCCTGCGAAGGGAATTGATTGCTCAACTCACCTGATCCCACGCCGATGAATATTCGGGTCCAGTTTTACTCGCATTTGCGCGACCTAGCCGGCGGGTCTGAGTTAAGTATCGATCTTCCGGACAAAGCTACGGTGGGTGATCTACTGACAAAAATTTATGAGAAAGTGCCGACGCTGCGGTCGCGGGACAAAAGCATCCTCATTGGCGTTGGCGTCGAATTTGTCGACCGCAATTACGAATTAAAACCGGGCGAAGAGATTTCAATCATGCCGCCGGTGCAGGGCGGCTGAATCAATCAGAAGTCAGTCGCGGAAATTCTTGAAATTTGTGGCGACGCCAAAGTCGCGGCTGCGCACGAACTGAATTACGGCTTGCAGGTCGTCTTTCTTTTTCCCAGTGACGCGAATTTGTTGATCCTGCATTTGGCTTTGCACCTTGAATCCCTGTGATTTGATCGCCTGGATGATTTCCTTGGCCTTGTTCCCCTCGAGACCCTGCTGAATTTTTAACTCCTGCCGGGCGTGCCCGACGGATGAGATCGCAGACTCACCTTGGTCGACGTTGCGAAGGTCGACACCACGTTTCGAAAGTTTGCCGATCACAATTTCACGCAATCCTCGCAGCCGGGCAGCGTCTTCGGCAGTGAGAGTGATTTTGTCTTTCTCCGCGAGAATTTCAGCCGTTGTTCCCTTGAAATCGAACCGGGTGGCCAGCTCTTTGCGCGCTTGATTGAGCGCATTATCGAGCTCTTGCTTGTCTACTTCGGAGACGATATCGAACGAGGGCATTTACGACTTGGATTGTAAATTCTGAATCTTTGGACGCAACCCGTGTCAGGGGTTTTGCTCGACGATTTTGATATTGCCTTCCGTTGCACTCAGTTTAATTCCGACGTCGCTTCCGCCGTTAACTGACATGTCGATCTTGGCCGTTGGCTCCGCACGGCGCTCTCCTTCTGGGGCGAAGTCGCTGGCGATTCTCCCGTGAACCGTTTCAGCAATCAGATGGAAAACGGCATCGCTCGGGAAGAACGCGATTGCATTTCCATTTGCGATGTTTGCCTGAACGGAAAATTTGCCCGGCTCCCACCATTCGTAAGCCAAGGTGAGAGTGCCGCGGCCTACTGTGACATCCACATTACTGAAGCAATTGTGATCAAACATCCGGCCCTCCCCCAAGTGTGCATGGACGCTTTGGCCACGCATTCCCTCGACTGAAACTTCGCCATTCGCTAATTCCAATCTCGATATACTGGCGGTATCCGGAAGGACGATCGTGTAATCGACCGTACCCGAGCGGTCAAATAAACCCCACCTCGGTTCTTTTGGAAAATTCGTCTCGATAGCAACTGCCCCTGCTTGGACCGAAACATTGACCGCGATCTGTTTCAGTCGTTTGGGCGTATAGGCTCTCTTGGTCGCTTGCACCGTTATCTCGCTAGCGGGCGAACCGTAAACGTGAATCGAACCATCAACGCTCTTGATGCTTATGCTGGTGCCCGGCTCGATCTTATAAGATTGCTGGATCGTCTCCTCAAAGGTGCGGTCAGTTGCGGAGCCGCAGCCGGTAAGTGACAACGACCATGCAATAAATATCAGGCGAAAGGTCTGTCGGCTAATAGTTGCTGATGGCACGAACAAATTCTACCAGCGTATGTGCGTTGCTTATCAAGGGAAGAAACGCTGTGAAGATGACGACCGCAAAAAGTGCGGCTTCCCCCAGAAACTCGTGACGGGCTTCGTTTTTGAAATAGCTGCGGCTGATCTCCCAGAGCGACGGACCTGAGACGCGCCCACAATTGGTATTAAAACCTTCCAGGGCAGTAGAATGATAATTGTAATCCGTCATCGGTGAACGGCGATTTGAGCGGAATGTTAATGGTGTTGGTTTCATAATCTCAATAGGTTGTTTCTCATGAGATGCGCCGCGGATCCCGAATGGATTCAACTTTCGCCAGCGAATTGTTGTCTTGCACCGATCAGACGGGATCAGCGCTCAAACCCAGAGAGTGCGATCGAAAGTCCTATATTGGATCGCCTCGCTGACGTGCTCGGGTGAGATCTCGATCTTGTCGTCGAGATCGGCGATGGTGCGCGAGACTTTCAGGATGCGATCGTAAGCGCGGGCGCTGAGGTTCAATTCGTTCATCGCTACGCGAATCAGGTCCTGCGAATCCTGGCTGAGTTTGCAATGTTGCTTAAGATGGCGCGTAGTCATCCGTGCGTTGCAGTTTGTTTTGAGCTCGCGAGAAAATCGTTCCTGCTGTTTCTGGCGCGCGCAGCCAACGCGCTCGCGAATCAACGTGGAAGGTTCTTCGGCGCGCTCGCTGGCGACGTCTCGGTATTCGACTGCCGGCACTTCGATGTGCAGGTCGATGCGATCGAGCAACGGCCCCGAAATGCGCTGGCGATAGCGTTGCACCTGAACAGGACCGCAACGGCATTCGCGCTTTAAATCGCCAAAATATCCGCATGGGCAAGGGTTCATCGCCGCTACCAGCATGAACTCCGCCGGAAACGTAAGGCTGCCGGCGGCGCGCGAAATTGTGACCTTCCCGTCTTCAATCGGCTGGCGCATCACTTCCAATGCCGATCGTTTGAACTCAGGCAGTTCATCGAGAAAGAGGACGCCATTGTGCGCCAGACTTACTTCGCCCGGATTTGGGAATGCGCCACCGCCGAGCAGGCCAATGTCGCTGATGGTGTGATGTGGCGATCGAAATGGTCGTATCGAAACGAACGACCGCTCACCGTTGAGCAAACCGGCAATACTATGAATTTTGGTGGTTTCAATGGCTTCTTCGAGCGAAAGGGGTGGAATGATTGTGGGGATGCGTTTTGAAAGCATCGATTTACCTGAGCCGGGAGGGCCGATCATCAATACGTTGTGACCGCCGGCCACGGCCACTTCCATCGCGCGCTTGACGTGGCCCTGGCCTTTTACATCGCTGAAATCAACGTCGTAGCTTTGATGGGTCGCAAAAAAGCCAGTCAAATCGGCGCGCGTGGGCAGGAGGGCCGTTTCCCCGCGCAAAAAATCAAACGTCTGCCGCAAATTTTGCACACCATAGATGTCGATTTTATCGACCATGGCGGCTTCGAGCGCGTTGGCCTCCGGGACAAACAGTGCACGCTTGCCGCGCCGCCGGGCTTCCAGCGCGACTGGCAAGACCCCTTTCACGGCGCGCACTGCGCCATCCAAAGCCAGCTCGCCCACAAAGCTAAAATTTTCGAAGGGCGAGCTATCCAGTTCTTCGGTCACTGCAATCATCCCAAGCGCAATCGGTAAATCGAAGCTTGGTCCCTCTTTCTTGATGTCGGCCGGTGCGAGATTAATTGTGGTTCGACCGCGGGGCCAAAAGTATCCGCTATTTGCAATCGCAGTCGTCACGCGGTCGCGGCTCTCTTTCACGGCGGCGTCTGGCAGGCCCACGATCACAATATTTGGATCGCCGCCAGCTCCGTTGACTTCTATTTCAACTTCGTACGCATCTACGCCGTAAACCGCGGCGGAATAAATTTTGGCGAGCATTGCCGCGAGATTGGCAGAGAAATAGCGGCAGGGGAAGACTGGAAGATTCGTCGGTGCAACGGGCCGTCGCGACCTAGCCCAGAATGACTAAATGATCGCGTTCAGTGTGCTGCGGCGCCGATTACAAGCGCTCTTGGCGTCCTTCCTTCTTCGACGTCATGCAGGTCCACCCAGGTTTGGATATCGTCGCGATCGCCCAAACCTGATCGCTTCTTGGCCGCTTCCAGATCGGCGCTCGCTTCATCGCGCCAGCCACGTTTGACCAGGAACGCATTCCAAATAGCGATTTCTTCTTCGCTCGGTTTTCTGCCCCGGGTAAAACACCATTCGAGTATTTCCTCGTCCGACCCTCCCTGAAGAGTTCGCTCGGCCAGGTCGTCATAACTAACTCCCAAAAATCTCGTGCAGCGAGCGTCGAAGAAAGTTGGATCCTCTATCCCAACAAAATATCCCGCGGCCAATCGGCCCTCGGCATGGAGCCGGATCTTGTCCAGCATTCGCGCAAAATAGATCAGGCCTTTCGTCTCGCGGTAATCGCTGCATGGAGTCTGGGTCTGCATGCAAGGAAAAGCTTCCGGCCCTGTGGTAAAGTGTCAACAGTCCACTTAGCGCGAAAGGGCCATACCACTTTGGCGCGAGCTTGCGGTGGTCAGCCATTTAAGAAAAGAATCAGTGATGCCCCAACGTTATCAAAAGAGGGTCTCATCCTCGCCCTCTCTCTTAGGAAGAAGGAATTACCGGAACTGAGTGAGAACAATCTGAATTGTGAAACGAGTAATAGACAAAAAAGTCAGTAAACAACGGCGACGCCATTCGATCGTGGCTTTCGAAATGATTCGGCTTGATCGGACGGCGGCTGAACCGCTTCATCAACAACTTTACCGCCAGATTCGCGATGAATTGGTCTCGGGAAGTTTTACCGACAACTCCTCACGACTTCCCTCCACTCGTGCGCTTGCGGCTGATTTGGGAATCTCGAGACTCACTGTCAATATCGCCTTCGAGAAACTTCATGCCGAAGGTTATCTTCGCTCCAGAATCGGATCCGGCACGTTCGTCGCAGACTCGCTTCCCGAGACTTTCTTAAGCCCAAGCAGGCCAAAAACGGAACTGTTGATTGAACATACGCCCCGCCTTTCTGACCGGGTAAAAAATATTCCGGATAAACGGGCCGGAAAACAGTTCGATTATGGAATCGCCGGCGCACCCGGCGTCTCCTTTGTTCCCGCCGTCGCGGCGCTTGACGAATTTCCGATAGCAATCTGGGAACGGCTCAGAGCACAAGTTCTGGCAAAGAAGGGAGCTCATTTGCTCCAGTATGCATCAAGCCGGGGCGACCCCGATCTGCGCAAGGCAATCGCAGCCTATTTGTGTGATTATCGGGGTGCACGCTGCCATCCGGGCCAGATCATAGTCACGGCCGGAACGCAGCAAGCAATGATGATCAGCGCGATGGCCCTCGTAAACCGGGGTGAGGTGGCGTGGATCGAAGATCCGGGATTTTACCAGGCTCGCCGAGCCTTTGGCTTCGCCGGGGCAACTGTAGTTCCGAGACCCGTTGACCGGGAAGGAATCGTGATCGCGCGGCCTTCGAAACAGCCCTCGCCCAAAATAATTTACGTGACGCCTTCCCATCAATTTCCGCTCGGCATGACGATGAGCCTCGCACGAAGGGCGGCTCTAATCGATTTTGCGCGCAGGTGCGACGCTTACATTTTCGAGGACGATCACAACTCGGAATTTCGTTATACCGGTCCCCCGCTTCCATGTTTGCAGGGGCTTGATAACGCTGGCCGCGTCATCTACGCGGGCACAATGAGTAAGATTCTTTATCCATCCTTGCGCCTGGGTTATATCCTGGCGCCGGAACAATTGGTCGAACCGATGATCAAGATTCGCGCGGTGATGGATCAACATTCACCCGCGATCGATCAGGCGACGCTCGCTCGATTCCTGACCGAGGGATTTTTCCTGAGTCACATAAAGCGGATGCGGAAACTATATTCTGACCGAAGAGAATTCTTTATCGAACAATTCAACAATCTGCTAAGTAAGTACTTTATTCTAGAAATTCCGGAGGCTGGGCTACACTTCGTCGCGTGGTTGCGCCGGAAGGCAGATTTACCCGTGATCACCCGCGTCTGCGCAGAAATCGGTATCAGGCCGAGCCCGCTATCGTCATGCTTTATTAAGCCCGAGCTAAACCCGGCGCTCAATTTCGGATTTGCGGCATGGTCGCGCGCGCAAATTCGCGAAGGTCTTAGTAAATTCGCGTCGTCGCTTAATTCAAAATTGCATTAAGTATTCCAGCGGTTCGCCATCTTTGGGCAGGGCGCTCTCTGACGAGCTAGTCCGGAAGCCATCTCATAAATAGTTCTGCAATTCTGATCTCGCACGCGCGGCGGAAGAATCGCCGATTTGTCTCCGGTCCGACACATGCTCAGGCGTGGGGAAGTGGTCTAGGGCAAAAACTCGAAGTGGCTATTTTCAATCCAAAACCAGCCCCTAAAATTTCCTCAGTAAATATTCATTAAAGGAGACAAAAATTATGACAACACAACAACGATGGGCGCGAGCCGGGTTGGTTCGCCGCATTCTTTTAATTATCTTGTTTGCTGCCGGCTGCCAAACGGCGTTGGCGCAGACACAGGCACAGGCAAAGGCAAAACCAAAGGCGCAATACCAGGTGTCGACCCTCCCCGATTTCGGCGGCACAAGTAGCGGGGGAAACAGCATCAACGACCAGAGCTGGGTGTCAGGCTATTCCAGACAGCTGGATAGGAACCGGCACGCTACGCTGTGGCGAAACGGTGCGCTAACTGACCTCCTCACACTCGGAGGACCAAACAGTAGTGTCACATGGAACGTGAAAAATACCGCGGGCATCATCGTGGGTATTTCCCAAACTGCCACGACGCCGGAGCCGAACGGTGAGAACTGGAGTAGCGCGGCTTTCTACAGTACGCCTAACAACGTCGGCTATATCAATCTCGGGTTCGTTTGGGAAAACGGCGCGATGAGGCGACTTCTCCCATTTCCGGGCGGAAATAACGGCTTTGCAACCGGAGCCAACAACCTCGGTCAGGTGGTCGGGTGGGCGGAGAATGGCGTTCATGACCCCACGTGTTGCTGTCAGTCCGATCCAGGCCACCAAGTCCTCCAGTTTCTCCCAGCCGTGTGGGACCTTGGATCAGGAGACCAGATCCACGACCTCCCTCTAATCTCTGGCGACAGTTCAGGAGCCGCCACGGCGATCAATGACAATGGCCAAATCGTGGGCATCTCGGGCATCTGCGACCAGGCCGTTGGAAGACATACGGCCAAGCACGCCGTGCTTTGGGAAAACGGCACCGTCACGGATATTTATCCAGATGCGCCAGCCCCATGGTGGAATACGCCGACGGCAATCAATCAACACGGCGATGTCGTGGGATTTGCCGGCGACTCCACCGATGTTGAAGGCAACATATTACACGCTTTTATCTGGACCAAGGACAACGGCATCCAAGTGCTCAAACCGTTGCGAGGACGTGTCCCGCAACATGTGGACAGCGAGGCCTACGGCATTAACGAAGCCGGGCAGGTCGTTGGTGTCTCATGCGCCGCGGACCAGGTTGATTGTCGTGCCGTTATTTGGAATCACGGTGTCTACCCCACAGACCTCAACGATCCCGATCTCAAAGGCAGCTATTCTGGCTTTCTCGCAAGCGCGAAAGACATAAATAACAAGGGAGAGATTACTGGTAGAGCTATCGACCCAAATACGAGCGCGTTAATCGCGTATTTGGCAGTACCGGTACAATAAGGGGATGAATGAAATAATAACGAAGCCGCTTCGGCAGCGGCACGAGTGAACGTTTTGTCCTGCCTAAAAATGAGATGAAGGCGACCTTGCAGTAATCGTCATCGCATGACCGGAAGTTCGCTCGGAAGCGGACACTATGTGGGAATGTGTACGAAGACGTCCGCTGCCCAAGCTGGCTAACCTTGATTCAGGGCAAATCGGAAATTTTCGAACGGCCGAGGTATCCAATTCTTCGGTAACTGCGATCACGTCGAGCGCAATCGGTTAATCGAAGCTTCTTTCTTTACTATCGACCGGTGCGAGATTGATCGCGGTTCGGCCGCGCTACCAAAAATATTCGGTATTTACAATCGCGTTCGTCACACGTTCGCGACCCTCTTTCGCAGCGCCGTCCGGCAACCAGAGGCTTCCAATGGTTGGATCGCCGCCGGTACCGTTGACGTCTATTTCAGCTTTGTACGCATGCTCGCCGTAAACCGCAGCGGAAGAAATTTTGTCCAAGATGGCAAGTTAGGTTGTCAAAGATATTAGAGGAGGAAAAGAGGCCAAAAAGAGGCCATCAAGGTCCTGAAACGTTGGGAGAATAACGTCCCGAGAATCAATGCCAAATTGAGCGGATATAGCCTCTTTTAAAGGAGTTGTGTCGGCAGGCAAAAAAATTGAACAAGACCCGTCCGGACACTGTCAGAAATGCGAAATATTTAACCTTGTTAAATACTTTTGAGAATGCTACAACGCGTGATCGACAAGGCGCTGGCGAATACCACTGACGGTAAGTTGTCGATCCAACCCCCCAAAATCATCGATGAAAAAGAGCTATATGGCTGCTGAAGATAGCGATACCGGAATTAAAATTTACCTGCGCGAGATCGGGCAAATACCGCTCTTGACTCCGGAACAGGAGATTACTCTCGCTGCAAAGATCAAGAAAGGCGACCGGGAAGCGCGTGCGCTAATGATTCGCTCGAATTTGCGTCTCGTCGTCAAGATTGCGCATGATTATGCGAATCTCGGTCTACCGCTGCTCGACCTGATCTCGGAGGGAAATATTGGTCTGATGAAGGCGGTCGAGCGTTTTGACCCGGCCAAAGGCGGGAAGCTCAGCACTTATGCCGCATGGTGGATCAAGCAGTCGATCAAGCGGGCTTTGGCCAATCAGAGCAAAACCATCCGTCTTCCTGTCCACCTCGTGGACAAAATTTCCAAGATGCGCCGGGTTTCCCTGCAAATGAGCGAGGAGCTCGGCCGTGAACCAACGGACGACGAACTTGGTGACGAGATCGGGATCGCCAGCGGAAAAGTCTCGCAGCTCAAGACCGTATCGATCCGCCCAGCTTCGCTCGATGCACCGATTAGCGACGATGATTCTACTGAATTCGGGGAGATTGTCGGGGACGAGGAAGCTCAGACGCCGTTCGAGCTGCTCCGCGACAAAAATCTTCGCAATGAAGTAGGCGGATTGCTTGATGTGTTGGACGATCGCGAGAAGAAAATCATTTTCCAACGCTTCGGGTTGGACGGTGGTAAACCCAAGACGCTCGAGGAAGTGGGAAAGAAATTCGGTGTTACACGCGAGCGCATTCGGCAGTTGCAGAACATTGCGCTCTCGAAGCTCCGCCGCGCGCTGAGCAAGAAAGAGCGCCCGGTCGATGTCGAATTGCCGGTCGAAGCTTAGGTCGACGCGACAAGATCAACATCTTGCATTTGAAACACGCCGACGAAACGTCTGCGCGTCTTATTTCGCGGTCCGCAGTTGCACCGAATCGATGATTCGATCCTCGCCCGTGCGTACATCGCTGATGATTACCAGCTGATCGCCT
>Ga0209801_1000422_pt1 | contig 28681 bp, 23 predicted proteins | sample GraSoiAngelo_127_FD_185884 | JGI IMG/M metagenome (GOLD analysis project Ga0209801, IMG submission 185884) | Grasslands soil microbial communities from the Angelo Coastal Reserve, California, USA - 14_0927_09_40cm (SPAdes) (version 2) | ecosystem: Environmental > Terrestrial > Soil > Grasslands ... | reverse complement strand
GGCGGGACACGTTTTGGAGCACCCCACACCTTTTCATCTACGTCGGTGTGGCGCTCTGGGGCATGGCGGCGCTCGTCGCGACGGCCACCGCCATGGCCGGTCGTCCGATCCGCGGCCGGCCATTCGTACTCGGGCCGCTGCGCGCCGAGCTCGGCCTCGCGCTCATCGGCGTCGGCGCGCTCGTCACGATCCTGGCCGGTCCCTTCGACAACCTCTGGCATTCGGTGTTCGGCCGCGACGTCGATATCTGGAGCCCGCCGCACATCGCCGGAATCGTTGGTGGCGCGATCGGACTCCTCGGCTGGCTGGCGGCGACCGCGCCCGGCGTGTTTCCGATCGACGAACGCATGAGACGGCTGCTGCGTCTGTTCACGCTCGGCAATCTCATCGCGATCAGCGTCTTCGCTCTGAACTTCTACTACATCACCTCGGTGACGCGCGAAGCGTTCTTCTACCCGCTGCTCGTCTCGGCACTAGTGCCGGCGACGCTGGCGATCGCGACCGTTGCAATTCCCGGCCGGTGGGCCGCGACCTCGGCCGCGCTCGCGTACACGATCATCGCGCTTCTCGGTTACGGGATGCTCGCCGGAAGCGGCTGGCGCCCGCCGGCGTTTCCGCCGCTCGTCATCGCCGGCGCGATCGCCATCGATCTCCTGCGCGCGCGTGCCGGCCGGCCGGCTCACCGGCTCGCGCTGGGCCTCGCGTTCACGGTCGCGTTTGTCGCCGCGGAGCTCATGCGAATGCTGGTGTTCGCGCCGCCGGTTCCGAGCAGCGCGCTCGGCGGCGTCGAGCCGCGCCTCACCGCGCTCTACTTCCAGTACTACGAGCAGACCGTCGCGCGACCGTGGCTTTCACTCTGGCCGCTGGCGGCAGTCCTCCTCGGAGCGCCACTCGCGGCGGCGAGCTGGATCGCGGGAAAGCGCATTGCGGCGGCGCTAGCGGACGATCTCCACTCCGAGGCCTTCGCTCACTCGTAGCGACGCCGACCGCGGGACGCGTGCGATCCGCAGCCGAGCGCCGTGTGGCATCCGCACCTCCTGCCAGCCGGCTCCTTCCGCGCGAAGCAAGTCATCCCAAAGGACCACCTCGACATCGGTATCCGCGCACGGCCGGTGCTGCGTGACCTTGCCGCACGCGAGCGGGAGCGTGAAATCCGACGACGCTGCCGGGTCGTATCGGAACACCGGCGCGGTATGGACATAGTGGTCGACCAAAACGCCGTCGTACGCGGTCACGACCTGGGTGGACTCCGACGCGAAGGAGGCAAGGTACGCGACCTTCTCGTCGATCCCGCGGTCGTGCCGCGCGATGTCCCGCGCCGAGATCGGCGTATCGCTCAACAAGAAGATGGTCGCGTTGCCGAGGACCGTCGCGGCGACGATCCACTTGAACGTGCGCGGCATGCGCATGCCTTTCGCGAGTGCGATCGCGCCGCGCGCCGCCAGGATCGCGAGCCCCGGCAGCACGCTGAAGATGTAGCCGTACTCGCCGACGTGAATGAACACATAGAAGGCAAGGGGGGTAAGCACCCAGAGCGCGATGAACGCGGTTCGCACGCGATCACGGAGCTCGATGCGGCGCGCTTCCGCCGAGATGACGGCCACAGCAACGAGCGGGATGAGGAAGTAAAGCCCGCGCCCGAGGAAGCGCCCGAGCTCGTACAGATTGCGATAGATCGCGATAGGCCCATTCCCGAGCACGCTGTAGCGATCGTCGACGAATTTGCTCTGGACCTGGACCGCTTCGAGGAAGCGTGCGAGGCCGCCGTCCGCATAGGCGCTCGCGAAGACCCAGACGCCGACGAGCGCCGCGACGATCGCCGCGGAGGCGCCCGCGGTCGGCAGGGTCGCGCGCGTCGCCGCGAAAAGCCAGAGCGGCGCGAGGAAGATCGCGAGATCCGATCGAAAGCCGATCGCGACTCCCCACACGGCGGACGCCAAGAGGAGCCGCATCCCGCGACCGGAAGAGGTCTGGGCGGGCTCGAGCGCGCGCCAGAAGAGGAGCGCGCAGATCGTTGTGAGCGCAGCGAGGAGCGTGTACGGGTACGCGACGCCGCCGTACGCCCAGAAGGTGACCGCGGTCAGGACGAAGACCGCTGAGACGCGCGCGGTGCGCTCGTCGTACAGACGCGCCGCCAGCAGATAGACGAGGACGATCGTCGCGGCGCCCGCGAGCGCGCTCACGATCGTCATCGCGCGGTTTGGGTCGTGCGTCACGAGGTCGATCGCTCGCAGCACGAGCACGTACCAGAGGTAGCCGGGCGGCTGAGGGCGCTGATCGAAGGGATCGAACAGCTCCATCCCTCGCGCATACAGGACGGAGTCGGGCGCGTACAGATTGGTCGTGGCGAAGGGAAGACGCGTGAGGAGCGCGAGCCCGAACAACGCGAGGGCCACCCGCCAGCTCAACGCGGCCTAGTTTGCCGGACTGGATGGGACTCCGGTACCGGCCGATCGTCCCATCCCGGTAAAAGCGCCGCCGCCGCAGCCTGTGCCGTCATCGCGATCACCGCGCCGGACCGGCCAGCGACCGCGCGCTCCGTCGCGCGCGTGACCGCGTGCGCACTCTGGGGTCTCGAGACCGCTGTCGTCACGGTCGAGGTCGACGTCGCGAACGGCCTGCCGGCCCTCGTCGTGGTCGGGCTACCGGACGCGGCGGTGCAGGAAGCACGCGAGCGCGTTCGCGCCGCGGTGCGGAACTCCGGGTTCGAGTTCCCGCTCCGTCGAGTTACCGTGAACCTCGCGCCGGCGGAGCGCCGCAAGGAAGGAACCGGGTTCGAGCTCGCGATCGCCCTCGGAATCCTCCGCGCGAGCGGGCAGCTGCGCGTGGACGTGACCGCTCTCTGTCTCGGCGAGCTCGCGCTCGACGGGGCGCTGCGCCCGGTGCGCGGGACGATGCCACGCGTGCGTCACGCCGCGACGCACGGCGTCCGCGAGGTTTTTGCTGCGAGTGCGAACGCGGGCGAGGCCGCCGCGTGCGGGGTCGAGGCGTTCGGCTTCGCGTCGCTTCGCGAGGTCGTCGATCACCTGGAAGGCCGCGTGCGCGTGGCATCGACGCCGGTGCCCCCGCGAGCCGCGGCGCCACCGCACCCGGTCGATCTCGCGCACATTGCAGGGCAGGAGACGCCGAAGCGCGCGCTCGAGATCGCCGCGGCCGGCGGGCACAATCTGCTCTTCGTCGGCCCACCCGGGAGCGGGAAGACGATGCTCGCGCGAGCCCTCGAATCGATCCTCCCGCCGCTTGACGACGCCGAGGCGATCGCGGCAAGCGCGGTCCACAGCGTGGCCGGGCTCATCGATCCGCGCCATCCCGTCCTGACCGCGCGCCCTTTCCGCGCGCCGCATCACACCGCGTCGCACCTCTCGCTCGTCGGCGGAGGATCGCCGCCACGTCCGGGCGAAGTCAGCTTGGCGCATTGCGGAGCACTTTTCCTGGACGAGATCGCCGAGTTCTCGCGAAGCGTGCTGGACACGCTGCGCGAGCCACTCGAGGAGCACTCCGTCACCATCTCTCGCGCGGGCGGCGCCGCGACATACCCGGCGCGGTTCGTCCTCGTCGCCGCGATGAACCCATGTCCCTGCGGCTTCTGGGGGGATGCCGACCGCGAGTGCACCTGTCTCCCGGAGCAGATCGAGCGGTATCGCGGGAAGCTTTCGGGTCCGCTGCTCGATCGTGTGGACCTGCGGGTACATGTTCCGCGTGTTCCCTTCGAGCGATTGCGGCACGACGGCCCCGAACGTTCCGCGGATGTGCGCGAGCGCGTCCTCGCAGCCCGCGAGCGCATGCGCGTGCGCCTCGCGGCGACCGGCCGTCGCGTGAACGCCGATCTCACCGTGTCCGAGGTGAAGCGGTTCTGCTCCGTCGACTTCGAGACCGAACACCTTCTTGCTGAGGCAGTCTCGGCGCGGCGGCTCTCCGCGCGCGGATATCACCGCGTTCTCCGTGTAGCGCGCACCGCGGCGGATCTCGCCGGCAGCGACTCACTGCGCGCCGAGGACGTCGGGCTCGCGCTGCTGCTCCGCTCCGATCCGTGATCGGTATCGGTCCGGCCGATTCGCGCTACCCGCCGGGCCTTCTCGATCTCCGCTGTCCTCCCGACCCGTTATGGGTGGACGGCGAGACGGCGCCGCTCGCATCGCGCGCGGTGAGCATCGTCGGCACGCGTCGCATGACGCCGTACGGCGCGCGGGTCGCGCGCGAGCTGGCGTCGGCGTGCGCGGAGGCGGGGGTCGTCGTTGTCTCTGGGCTGGCGCAGGGGGTCGACAGCGCCGCGCACCACGGCGCGCTCGATGCCCGGGGCAAGACCATTGCGGTGCTCGGCGCGGGGATCCCCTCGTATCTCCGCGAGGCGCGGGGCCGGCGGCGAACTCTCGCGCACGCGATTCGCGCGAGCGGCGCTCTCGTTTCGGAATTTCCTCCGGAGGCACCACCGCAGATTTGGACCTTCGCGCAGCGCGACTCGACTATCGCGGCGCTCGGCGAGCTCACCGTTGTGGTCGAAGCACCAATTGGGTCCGGAGCGCTTATCACCGTCAAAGAGGCGCGCCGACTTTGTCGTCCGGTGTATGCGGTACCGGGGCCCATCGGCGTTGCCGCGTCGGCCGGTGCGAACGCGCTGATCGCGACGGGCGCGGCGAAGGCGCTGACGGACCCCGCCATGTTGCTCGCTGCGCTCGGCGCCTCGGCGCGAGTCCGTGCGCCGGATGGCGATGACCTCGACTCGCGGATCCTCGATGCGCTCGCGAGCTCGCCCGCGGGACCCGACGCGCTGGCGCGACGTGTCGGTGTGAACGCCGGTCCCTTGTCATCGCATCTCGCGCGTCTTGTCATCCGCGGAGTCATCGCAGCGACTCCCGATGGACGGTTCGTGCGCCGTTAGCGCGACGGCGTGATCTTCACGATCCGGTCCCCACTGCCACTGCTAGTCGTCACGAGGAGCGAACCGTCGGGGGTCGACGTGACCGCGCGAAGGCGTCCGTATTTCTGATCGAGAAAGATCTCGTGCTCGGTCGCATGCGTCTCCGCGATGCTGAACCGGCGGAGATCCTGCTCTTTGAGGGTCGCGACGATGAGCGACCCCGTCCACGTACCCCATCCCGGACCTGAAAGGAAATCCGCACCGGCGACGCCGAGCGACGACGTGCCCGAGCTCCAGGCTGGATCCGCGAAACCACGGTTCGATCCGGCCGCCGGACCGAGGACGGTGGGCCAGCCGAAGTTCGCCCCCGCCGAGACCTCGTCGATCTCGTCCTGCGTCTGGTCGCCGGCATCGACGACGAAACAGGTTCCGGTTGTCGGCTGGAACGTGAGGCCGCCCGGATTGCGGAGTCCCAGCGCGTAGACGGCGGTCGGCGACGACTGGCCTTTGAGCGTCGGGTTGTCGCTCGGGACCGTGCCGTCCGAGTTGATCCGAAGCACCTTGCCGTTGAGCGAGGTGGCGTCCTGCGCGCGCGCAGGCTGTCCGCCGTCGCCCGTAGCGATCCAGAGCTTCCCATCGGGTCCGAAACGCATGCGGCAGACATCGTGAAGGCCGCTGGCGACGATCCCCGCACGCAGGATGGTCGTGTCGACCGTGAGCTCATTCGCCGACGCGCGGTAGCGCAGGACCTGGTTTCGCCATTCGCCCTGGTCGAGACGCGACGCGCAGACATAGAAGAGCTGATTCCGCGAAAAGTCCGGGTCGAGCGCCAGGCCGAGGAGGCCGGCTTCGCCCATCGCGCGAACCCCTGAGACCTGTGCCGATGCGGTGCGCTTGGCCATCGCCGCGGTGCTCTCGAACACACTGATCGTCCCGGGCCGCTCCGTGACGAACATGCGTCCGTCGCCCGCGACCGCGACCTCCCATGGGACGATGAGTCCTGACTGGATCACGGTCTCGGTGAACGCCGGGCCTGCCGGCTGACTTGACGGGACGAGGATCCCGCCGCCCGACGCGCACGCGCCCGCAAGGAGCCCGAAGACCATCGTTGCCGCGAGCCCGCGACCACCCACCGCGGCCCATTCTCCACGACGCCGTGCCAGACTCGGGCGATGCCCCCTTCTCTGATACGGATCCTCGACGCGCGGGGCGCTTCGCGCCTCGCGCTCTCCCCCGATGCGGGGACCCTCTACTACGTCAGCGATCTCACCGGAACGATGCAGCTCTGGAGCGTTCCGGTCGCCGGCGGCGTCCCGCAACGCCTCTCGTATGAGGCCGACCGCGTCGGCGCGTACAGCCTGTCGCCCGATGGGACAAAGATCGCGTACGGTGCCGACGAAGGCGGCGACGAACGGTGGGCACTCTGGGTGATGAACGCGGACGGGACCGAGGCGCGCCGGCTGTCGACCGTGCGCGATCGGATCCACCACGTCGTCGCGTGGACCCCGGACGGCCGCGGCGTGCTCGTGTTCGCCAATCTGCGCGACGAGCGGTTCTTCGATCTGCACGAATTCCCTGCCGGAGGTGGTACGCCGAAACTGCGATTCCGTCATGACGGGACCGGCTTTGGAGCGGCCGCCCTCGGTGACGGCCGTGTCGTGGTCACCACCAACCGCGCGCGCGGCGATCAGAACCACTTGTCGCTAGTCGAGCGCGACGGTTCGATCAAGCGGCTCACGCCCGAAACGCCGATCGCGATGCACGAGTCGGCGCACCCCTTCGCGGACGGAATCCTCGCGCTCTCCGACCGCGATCGCGACATGGCGTCGATCGCGAGCATCGGCCTGAACGGATCCTTCAGCTATCTCGTTGCGCCGGACCGCGTCGTCGACGAGCTCGAGGTCGCCGGCGAGCGAGTCGCCTACGCGCTGAACATCGATGGCCGCTCCGAGGTCCGGCTTCTCTTGAACGGGACGGACGCGCCGGTCGGCGGCCTGCCGCCCGGCGACCTCGCGACCGACCTCATCGGCAACAGCCTCGCGGTCGCGCCGGATGGCACGGTCGCGGTCGCGTGGGCCAGATTCGACCAGCCCTCCGCCGTCTACGTCGCGGCGCCCGGCCGCCCGGCGAAGGTCGTGGTGCCGCCACAGATGGCGGGCCTTTCAGCGGAGGGACTCCCCGAAGAGGAGCTCGTGTCATGGCGGTCGTTCGACGGGCGGACGATCCCAGGATTCCTGCTGCGTCCGCGTGGCGCCCCGAAGGGTGCACGCCCAACCGTGGTCCAGGTGCACGGTGGTCCCGAGGGTCAGGCGCGCCCGCTCTGGAACCCGCTCACGGTGGCGCTCGTCGGCGCCGGATTCAACGTGCTCCAGCCGAACGTCCGCGGCTCGAGCGGATACGGCCGCGGATACATGTCACTCGACGACGTGCGCCTGCGTATGGACTCGGTGCGCGACCTTGACGCGGCGGCCGGGTGGCTCGCGGAATCCGGTGTCGCGCCGGCAGATCGGATCGGCGTGATCGGCGGCTCGTACGGCGGATTCATGACGCTCGCGGCCATCACGTTCTGCGCGGAGCGAAAGTGGGCCGCCGCGGTGGACATCGTGGGCATCGCGAGCTTTAGGACGTTCTTCGCGCGGACGGCGGCGTGGCGGAGGCCGCTCCGCGCCGCGGAGTACGGCGATCCGGAGAAAGACGCGGACTTCCTGGAATCGATCTCACCCATCAACTTCATCGACCGTATCCAGGCGCCGCTCATGGTGATCCACGGCGCCAACGATCCGCGCGTCCCCGTGCAGGAGGCCGAGCAGATCGTCTCGACCCTCCGCTCGCGCGGTCGCGAGGTGGATTACCTCCGGTACGAGGACGAGGGCCACGGTCTCGCCAAAGCGAAGAACCGCGCGGACGCGTGGCCGAAAGTCGTGCGGTTCTTCGAGAAGCACATGGGTCCGTTCCCCGTGGCGTGAGGAGCGCCGGGGTCCTCTTCGCTCGGCCCCGGTGGGATCGCGATGGACCGTCCGTTAGGGGCCGCTCGCTCAGACGACCCCGACGCTCCTCACCCCGCACTTCCCTGCAGCCCGCGGTCGTAGGCGGTTTTCAATTTGGCGGGTCTTCGGGGGGATCAGCAAGTGGACCTGCAAGGATAAAACTGAACTCTCTGGCTAGCTTCTTCTCGTCAATGAGGTGATCCCCGCCGCCAGGTGAGTAGGTCGCCAGGTCGTAGGACAACTCCTCGTAGAACTCCGCGTCCTTGAACTGAGTCCTCACAAGGATCTCGATCTCATTAGTGAACCGTAGAGATTGGTCGTCCCCTCGAACGAAGCGTTCCAACATCTCGCGCAGAAGACGGCGTGCCTCGGCGGTCATCGAGACACTCCCTCCATGCCTAAGCGATCAACGACCGACCCGAACATCATGGCTTCTCGGCTCGTCGCGCGCTTCTTCGAAAAACATATGGCTCGGCGGGTTGAGCAGGGGCGGCCCCTACGCGGCGGTCCATCGCGATCCCACCGGGGCCGAGCGAAGAAGACCCCGGCGCTGCCCGTCGGTGCAGACCGCGATCCCACCGGGGCCGAGCGAAGAAGACCCCGGCGCTGCTTACACCTCTAGGTCGTGGCTGCTCCCACGGCAAGCGGCAGGGTGAACGCGAACGTGCTCCCGTGGCCGGCGCCCTCGCTCTCCGCCCAGATCTTGCCGCCGTGCGCGGTCACGATCTCCTTGCAGATCGAGAGACCGAGACCCTCTCCAGCGACCGCATCGGCGGTCCCGCCGACGCGATAGAAGCGGTCGAAGATGCGCGCCAGATGCTCGGCCGGGATGCCCATCCCGTGGTCGATCACGCTGACCTTTCCAACGTTCTGGTCGACTGTGATCGACAGGAGGATCGGCTCGCCCGTTGGCGAGTACTTGATCGCATTGGAGATCAGGTTGTCGAGAAGCTGCGCGAACCGCGCCTCCCCGATCGCGACGCGCACCGGCTCGACCGGTCCATCGAGGTCGATCCGAGCACCACGAATACGCGCGCGGGCGATGGCCTGCCGCGCTTGGGCCGCGGCATCCACCGGCCCCTCGTCACCCGGCTGCTGCTCCGTGCTCAAAAGGTCGGCCATCAGGCGCTCGAGCTGAGTGAGCTGGCCCTGTACCGCCTGCAGGTTCCGTGACATGAGGGTCGCGTAGCCATGCACCGCGGTGAGCGGGTTACGAAGCTCGTGCACGGCAGTGGTCAGGGCGTCCTCCTTCGCGCGGAGCGCCCCACCGAGGCTTTGGACGTCGCGGCCGAGCTCGGTCGCGGCGAGCTGCAGCGCGTCCCGCTCGGCGAGGAGCGCGAGGCGGTCACGTGCGGCGCGGGCAACGCTCTCGAGCGGCGCGAGGCGCGCGGTCAACACCTCCGGTGAACCCAGCGCAGCGAGGACCCGGCCTTCGGAGAGGTTCACGAGCGCGACCGTCGTATCGGAACCCAGGGTCTGCGATGCGAGGGGCGCGACGCTTGCGCTGACGATCGCCGGTAGGCGGCGATCGCGGGCGAGCTCCGCGAGCGGACCGCCCGGGAGATCGCCGACGACGACCATTCCATCCGACGGTCGGACGATCGCCGCCCGTCCGCTCGCGATGCGCCCCGCGCCGAGCACGGTCGATGCGAGAACGCCGGCCTGCGTGCGCTCACCGTCGATCTCCGCGATCGCTCGCGCGGCGTCATCGAGTGCGCGCAGCTCGGCTTCACGTCGCGTGCGCTCGAACGCCGCCGAAAGGAGCGAGGCGGCGTCGCCGACCAGGTCGTGTATCGCGCCGGCGGTCATCGCGCGGTCCTCCTCGTGAATCGCGTCGAGCGCGACGCCGACCGTCAGCGCAGGCTCGACCGAGATCGGGATCGACAGACCGGCCAGTTCCGGGACGATGCGCTCGAGCGCCGACGGAGACCGCAGCGCTCGGAGGGATTCCGCCGAGACGACCATCTCTGCCGCCGGCGCGGCGCCGGTCGTGACCGTTGTGTGCACGCGTTGGTCAGGCCCGAGGGCCCATACCCAGGCACCGCGCACGCTCTGCAGACGAGCGAGCTCGTGGACGAGCGCGCGAAGCACTTCGTCGGGCTCGCGCTGGCGGGTCAATCCGCTGAGCGCACGAACGTGGATGCGGGACCAGAGCGTGTCGACGTCCTCGCGCCCGAGGGCCCAGACGATCTCGGCGATCACGAGTCCGATCGCGATGAGGGCCTGCACCGGCCAGAGGTCGGTCGCACGCGCCTGCTCTCCACGCGCGACGAGCATCGCGTCATAACCGACGACCGCCAGGGCCGTCGCCGCGACGGCACCCAGGGGCCCGGAACGAAGGGCCGCGACGCCGATGGCGAAGGCGTAGAGGATCCACGAGCCGAGTGCGAGCGGCAACGCGAAGACGAGTCCGGTCACCGCGGCGAGGTCGAGTACGGGTACGACGAAGGGGACCCTTTGAAGTGGGGGGTAGTACCGCACGCTGACCGCGGCCGCGAGATAGAGCACCAGGACGAGGGCGGCGAGCGAGGTTGCGCCGACTCCGGCGAGCAGGACGAGGGTTCCGCCGAGGGCGATCGCTGCCAGACGGATGAGCAGGTGGGCGCGCTCGCGCGCTACGGTGGCTGCCGCCGTCCGCCCCACTGCGCCGGTCTAACGCATGCGAGGCGTCTCGCGATGCGGGGCTGTCAGTAGCTCGCCACCAGGATGCGACTCGGGTCGTTGTCGAGCTCTATGACATGGGCGACACGCAGGTGCGGCGCGTCGAGCACCGCTATCGCGTGGGAGAGCCCGGCGAGGGCGACGTAGAGCTGGTCACCATTCGGGGATACCGCCAGATCGACGACCGACCCGAGGAACGCCGCCGAGGAGACGACCGAGCGATCGCGGATCGTCACCGCCTCGGCCCCGTTCGCCGAGCCGACGTAGAGGGTGTCCTCGCGCGGCGAGATCGCGAGCGACGTGGGGAAGACGTCGGTCGCGATGCGGTCGACGACGGCGTACTGCTCGGTGTCCACGACATCGACCAGACGCCGGCCGGCGATGGCCGCGTAGATGCGCGTGCCGGACCCGGCCATGACCATCGCGGCCGGCTCTCCGTCGAGCGGGATCGTGTAGGGGGTGCGTCCGCCAAGATTCAGGTAGAGAAGGTCGATCCCATTTTCCGTCGCCACGAAGACGTGGTTGTGCTTATAGCTGGGGGCCAGGGACTCGGCCGATCCGTGGTAGTCGAAATACTCCGCCTGACCGGTTGTGAGATCGATCTGCTCCGCACCGGTCTTGCCGACGACCATCACGGAGTGCCCGTCGCGGTTTGCAGCTACGACGCCGTCCACGGTCACGCCCTGTTTCGTCTTTGTCTCGCCGGTGATGACGTCCTGCGCCACCACCACTCTGTCGACGGACGAGTAGACCGTCCGTTCGTCCGTCCCGAGTGCGATCTGACGCACGTTCTTGGAGTCCGCCGCCAGCATGGCGCTCGCCCGGGTATCGCCGGGGCGCATCGACTGCACCGCGCCACCGACGAGCGCGACGATCGTGACCCCGCGCGGCGGGCGCGCCGCGGCCGGTTCGTAGTGGTCGATCGTCGATCGCCGCTTGGTCTTCCAGCCGTCCTTCGCGACGAATGGGTACGGATCGACCATCCCGCCCGGTCCAAGGATCGGATAGGGCGTGTCGCCGATGCTGTCGTTGTCGGCGTCCTTTCCTTTGTAGTCCGCCCACCAGTTGCCTTCCTTCGTCTGCTTGTCGTACCAGACGTTGGAGCCCTCGGTGTTGTCGCTGACCGGCGGGTTGTTGCCGACGACGTTGTTGTGGAAGATCACGTTCTCTTTCGCGTCGCTGAACCAGATGCCCCAGTTGATGTTCGAGTCGATGGTGTTGTCGGTGATGCGGTTGCGGGAGCTCGCGTAGAGGTACAGCCCGTAACCGCCGGGGCTGTTGTACGTCTGCCGGGCCAGGAGGTTGTTCACAAGCACGCAGTCGTCGGAGCTCTGCAGGTGCAGTCCGTAGATGTTGAACTCGACGTCCGAGTCCTTGACGGTGATCTTCTGCGATGCGTGAATGTAGAAGCCGAAGCGGTTCCGCAGCGTGGTCACGCTCTCGATCGAGCTCGACACCATGTCGATGAAGTAGATCCCGGTCGAGAACGCAGTCGTCTTACCGTTGCGGATCGTGACCCCGGTGTGGCCGCCGACGCGAACCCCGACGGTATCGAGCTGGGGAAGCGGCCAGGTCTGCGGGCCCATACCCGGTCCGGTGAGGGTATGCCCCCCGAGATCGACCGTCACGTTGTCCGAGACGATGACCATGCCATCGCCCGCGCAGGTGAGGTCGTTCGCGAGGGTGAAGCTTTCGGCCACGCGCATCGCACACGTTCCCTCGCGTACCGGGTAGCTCACGGTCGGCGACGGCGCGGGACTCCCCGACCCGCTTGCGGCGACGGAGCTCGTACCCGGGCTCGGCGACGGTCCAGGAGCTTGAGCGGCCTGGCAAGCGACCGCGGCGATCAGAGCGAGCACGCCGAGTCGGGCGACAAGCGGCCGCATGACGCAAGCCTATACAGCGGCCCGGTCGCGGCGGTTCCCGCAGACTTCATTCATGCGCGAGGAGGCGCGGCGCATCGACGAGCGGCTCGAGGCGACGCTGCGCATACCCGATGTCGAGCCGACCGCGATCGTGGTGATCGCGCACGCCCTTCCGACGCACGGCGGCACGATGCGGACTCCGATCATGGCCGCGATCGCGCGCGCATGCGCAGAGCGCGGGTGGTACGCGCTGCGCTTCAACTTCCGCGGTGTTGGCGCGAGCGCCGGCGAGTGGACCGGCGGCCGGTACGAGACCGACGACGTCCAGGCCGCCGTCGACTACGCGCGAACGGTGGCGCCGGGGCTGCCGCTGGGCCTGGTGGGATACAGCTTCGGCGCCTTTCAGGCCCTCGCGTTCCTCGCGCGCGGCGGACGCGTCGACGCCGTCGCGCTCGTCGGCGTCGGGACGAAGGACGTGACCTTCGCACCCCGCGCGCTGCCGACGATTCCTGACGGCACGTTCATCGTCGCGGCGGAGAACGATCAGTTCGGCACCGCGGAGGAGCTCCGCGCTGCGGTCCCGCACGCGCGCATCGCGACGGTGAGCGACGTCGACCACTTCTTCGTCGGCAAACGCGACGAGGTAGGGACGCTCGTCGCGGATGAGCTGGCACGCGTGCTGCCTGTACCATCGCATCTCCCATGAGCGCTCAGGCCACTGCTGTCGGGCAGCCATCGACTTCCGCGAAGAAGACGCGGAAGCGGATCCTCACGGGCGATCGCCCGACCGGAAAGCTCCACGTCGGGAACTACGTCGGCACGCTCGCGAACCGCGTGAAGCTGCAGGACTCCTACGACACGTTCCTGCTCGTCGCCGACCACCACATGCTCACGACGCGTCTCGATCGCCTGAGCGAGATCGAGCAGAACATCCGGGACGACGTAATCGACAACCTCGCGGTCGGCGTCGATCCGGAGAAGGTCAACTACTTCCTGCAATCTCTCGTGCCGCAGATCCCGGAGCTGCATCTTCTGTTCTCGATGCTCATCTCGGTCCCCCGGGTCCAGCGCATCCCAACGCTGAAGGATCAGCTGCGCGATCACGGCCTCGCGCAGCCCACCTACGGCCTTCTCGGCTACCCGGTGCTGCAGGCGGCCGACATCCTCATCGTGAAGGGTGATCTCGTCCCCGTGGGGCGCGATCAGGAATCGCACGTCGAGCTCACGCGCGAGATCGCGCGTCGCTTCAACGAGCTGTTCGCGCCGATCTTCCCGGTACCCGAATCGTTGATCCCCGAGATGGGTCTCCTTCCGGGCACCGATGGCCGGGACAAGATGGGGAAGAGCCTGGACAACGCGATCTTCCTCGCGGACGACCCGAAGACCGTCGAGCGCAAGGTCATGCGCATGTACACCGATCCCAATCGCGTCCGCGCCGACACCCCTGGCCGAGTCGAGGGGAACCCGGTGTTCGTCTACCACGACACCTTCAATCCGGACAAGGCGCAGGTCGACGAACTGAAGACCCGCTACCGCGCGGGGCAGGTCGCCGACGTCGAGGTGAAGCGCCTCCTGCTCTCGGCACTCGAGCGATTCCTCGCGCCGATCCGCGAGCGACGCGCCGAGCTCGAGGCCAAGCCTCGCCTCGTCGACGAGATCCTCGCCGCGGGCAGCGAGCGCGCGCGGCGCGAAGCGGCGGCGACGCTCCACGAGGTGCGCCAGGCCATGCGACTCGACTACTTCGGGCGCTAGGCCCGGCGGTGCCGCGGCTCTACGTGCTCGTGCTCTCCGGCGGGGCCGGGACGCGCCTCTGGCCGCTCTCGCGGCGCGATCGGCCGAAGCAGTTCCTCCAGCTTCTGGGCGAGCGAAGCCTGCTGCAGGACACGGTCGACCGCGTCTCGGAGTTCGTTCCGCGGGAACGGATCTTCGTCGTCGCGCCGCCCGAGCACCGCGCGCTCATTCACGAGCAGCTGCCCGAACTTCCGTCGGACCACCTCGTCGTCGAGCCGTATCCGCGGGGGAATGCGGCGGCGGTCGGGCTCGCGATGGCGGCTCTCGCGGCCTTCGACCCCGACGCCGTCGTCGCCGTTCTTCCGTCGGACCACGTTGTCGGCGATCGCGCCCAGTTCCGCAAGGTCCTTATCGCAGCGACCGCCGCGGCTGAACGCGGCCATCTTGTGACCTTGGGAATCACGCCAGAACGGCCTGACACCGGCTTTGGCTACATCGAGGCCGCCGACAAGCTCGACATCGAGGCTCCTGTCGAAGTGCGCGCGGTCAAACGGTTCGTCGAGAAGCCCAAGCGCGAGGCTGCCGAGCGGATGGTCGCCGCGGGCGGGCATTACTGGAACGCCGGGATGTTCGTCTGGCGGGTCGAGGAGATCCTCCGCGCCTACGAGAAGCACCTCCCGAAGACGGCCGCGGCCATTGCCGCGCTGCGCGATGCCATCGGCACGCCGCGCTACGAGTCCGTGCTCGCTGAGGTCTGGGAGGAGACCGACCGCACCACGCTGGACTACGGGATCGCCGAGAAGGCCGACAACGTCGCGGTGGTGCCCGCGGACATCGGGTGGCAGGACGTCGGCTCGTGGGCCCGCCTCGCCGAGATCGTCTCCAAGGCGGACAACTGGGCCTCTGGGGACCTGGTCGCCGAAGACTCCCACAGCAACTACGTCTGGGCTCCCCAGAAGACCGTTGCGCTGATAGGCGTCGAAGGGCTTGTCATTGTCGACACCCCGGACGCCCTCCTGATCACCACCAAAGAGGGCTCCGAAGATGTGAAAACAATCGTCGACCGCCTGAAAAGGGACGACCGGGAGGACTTGCTCTAGCCCGAACGCCCGCTGGCACCGCCGAGGGCCGCCGCGCGGTCGCTACGCGCCTGGGGGCCCCTGCCCCCAGGGAGCCGGCCGAGGCGTCCGAGGCCGGGAGGACCCCGGCGCGAAGAGAGGGTTTCGGCGGTGGCAGCGGGCTGGGACGAGCGCCCGTATTCCCTAACGTTTTGGCCCTATTCAGGCGGTTGGCGACGCCTGTCTGTCTGTCGGCAGGTGGACGCCGACGTTAGAGTGGTGTGGGGAGGGCGCCCATGGGGTGCCCTCTTTTTGTGAAGTGAAAGGTACGAAGTGGCGGTAACGGCAAAGAACTTGGTCGTGGTGGAGAGCCCGACCAAGGCGCGAACTCTAGAACGGATGCTCGGTCCCGACTACAAAGTCGAGGCTTCCTTCGGCCATATCCGGGATCTCCCGAAGTCGAAGATGGGCGTCAACCTCAAGACCTTCGTCCCGGAGTACATCGTCCCGGACGATTCGGAGAAACACGCCCGGACGCTCCGCCGCGAGGCGAAGGCCGCTGAGCACGTCTGGCTGGCGACCGACCTCGACCGCGAAGGCGAGGCCATCGCGTGGCATCTCGCCGACATCATCAAAGTCCCCAAGTCCAAGCTCCGCCGGGTCACCTTCCACGAGATCACCCCCGCCGCCATCGACGAAGCCTTCAAGCATCCGCGGGAGATTGACCAGGACCTCGTGAACGCCCAGCAGGCGCGACGGGTCGTCGACCGCCTGGTCGGCTACACGATGTCGCCGCTTCTCTGGAAGAAGATCCGGTACGGCCTCTCAGCGGGCCGCGTCCAATCGGTCGCGCTCCGGCTCGTCGTCGACCGCGAGCGCGAGATCCAAGCGTTCAAGCCACAGGAGTACTGGACTCTCGAGGCCGCGCTCGCGAACCACGCAGGCGAAACGTTCAGTGCCGAGGTCATCCAGCAAAAGGGCCACAAGCTCGAGATCCATGACGGCGAGGCTGCCGATAAGCATCGCGCGGCACTCGCCGAGGCGAGCTACGCGGTCAAGAGCGTCGAGAAGCGTGAGAGCGGCCGCAACGCGGCTCCGCCGTTCACGACCTCGACCATCCAGCAGGAGGCATCGCGCAAGCTCGGATATTCCGTGAAGCGGACGATGGTCCTCGCGCAACAGCTCTATGAAGGCATCGCCGTCGGCGACGGCGCACCGGTCGGTCTCATCACCTATATGCGTACCGACTCGCTTCACGTGGCCGAGAGCGCGCTCCACCAGGCGCGTGAGGTCATCACGAAGGAATTCGGGACCCCGTACGCGCTCGAGAAGCCGCGTCATTACAAGACGCGCTCGAAGGGCGCGCAGGAAGCACATGAGGCGATCCGCCCGACGGATCTCTCGCGCACGCCGGACCGCATGAAGCGGTACCTCAAACCGGACCAGCTCAAGCTCTACACGCTCATCTGGCAGCGCACGATCGCCTCGCAGATGGCGGCCGCGCGCTTTGAGAACACGCGCCTCGACATCGAGGCCGGCCAGTACCTGCTCCGCGCGAACGGCCGTCGCGTCCTCTTCGATGGGTTCCTCCGGGCGTACTTCGAGTCGAGCGACGAGCCTGAGAAGGAGATCGCGCCGCTGCCCGAGGTCCAGCCCGGCGAGGCGCTGAAGCTGCTCGGACTCGACGCATCGCAGCACTTTACGCAGCCGCCTCCGCGCTTCACCGAAGCGTCGCTCGTCAAGACGCTCGAGGAGTTCGGGATCGGCCGACCGTCGACGTACGCGCCGACGATCTCGACGCTCGTCGATCGAAAGTACGTCCGCAAGGACGGCAGGGCTTTGTTCCCCGAGGACGTCGGCTTCGTCGTGACCGACTTCCTGCACGAGCACTTCCCCGAGATCGTCGACACCGGCTTCACCGTGCGCATGGAGGAGGATCTCGACCGGATCGCCGCGGGCGAGGTCGAGTGGGTCCCCGTCGTGCGCGACTTCTTCGAGCCGTTCAGCAAGCTCGTCGAAGAGAAGACGAAGAGCGTGAAGAAGTCGGACGTCACCGAGGAGGCGACCGACCGCATCTGCCCGAAGTGCGGCCGTCCAGTCGTGATCAAGCTCGGTCGGTACGGGCGCTTCTACTCGTGCACCGGATTCAAGAAGGGCAAGAAGGGCGAGCCGCTCCCTGAGGGTGCCTGCGACTACTCCGAGCCGCTCGAAGGGCAGAAGGAGCCGCAGCTGGAGATCCTCGAAGGCGAGATCTGCCCCGAGTGCGGCAAGCCGCTCGCACGGCGCCGCGGCCGGTTCGGGCCGTTCGTCGGCTGCACCGGCTACCCGGACTGCAAGTACATCAAGAAGACCCAGCAGAAGACCGGCGTCGTGTGCCCCGAATGTGGCAAAGGCGAGCTCGTCCGGCGCCGCGGAAGGGGTCGTTCGATGTTCTATGGATGCGAGCGCTACCCGGAGTGCACGTTCACGGCACGCGAGCTCCCGGTGGCCGACGCGACCCCAGGTAAAGACGCCGCATAGGCTTTGCCCTTAATGAGGGCGCGGCCGGCGACAGCGGACGAGACGCGCGAGTGGGACCGCCTCATGCATGAGACGGCGCGCCCGCACCTTCTTCAATCCACCGGGTGGGCTGAGGTGAAGTCGGCGACCGGCTGGCGTGCGGAGCGCTTCGTCTTCGAGGACGGAGCCGCTCGCGTCGGCTGCGTTCAGGTCCTCCGCAAGCGTCTCGTCGGCGGACTCGATATGGCTTACGCGCCGCGCGGTCCGCTCGTCGAGGACGAGCGGCTCCCCGGAGCGATCGTCGCACTTCGCAAAGCGATTGGCCGGGGCATGACCGTGAGTCTGCTCTGCGATCCCGAAGCCGCCGAGAGCGACATCCTCGCGAAAGCGCTCGAAGCCGAGGGCATCCGCCGATCACCGGTGTACGTGCAGCCGCGTCGGACGCTGCTCATGGATCTCACGCAGGATGCAGAGACCATGCTCGCCGCGATGCGCAAGAAGACGCGGCAGTACATCCACAAAGCCGAACGCGACGGCGTCGTGACCGAGAAGACCACGGACCTCGCGAGGTTTCACCGCGTGTTGCGCACCGTCGCCGAGCGCGATCAATTCGGGATCCACGACCTCGGGTACTTCGCGTCGCTCGTCGAGGCGTTCGGGGATGCCCTGCACCTCCGCATGGCACGGGTGGAGGGTGAGGACGTGGGCGCGCTGCTCGTCATCCGCTTCGGCGATCGCGCGTGGGAGCTCTTCGGCGGATGGAGCGGCGCGCACAGCGAGAAGCGGCCCTTCTATCTGCTCAAGTGGCACTCGCTGATGCAGATGAAAGAGCTCGGCGTTCGCCGCTACGACATGTGGGGTCTGGCCGAGGGCGACGAGCTTTCCGGCGTGGAGAACTTCAAGCTCGGCTTCGGTGGCGAGGTAACGCCATGGATCGGCGCGCTCGAGACGCCGGTCACGGCGTTCCTGTTCCCGCTCTGGAGGTTTGGCGCGCGGCGGCGGCTCGCGGCAGCGAGCGCGTGAGCGAGGCAGGCGCAGAGGCCCCACCGGGCTGGGACGATGCGGCGGTCCGTTCACCGGGCGGCCATGTCCTGCAGTCCGCCGCCTGGGCGAAGATTCGTCAGGCCCAAGGTTGGGAGGTTGAGTTCTGTCAGCTCGGTTCCCCGCTGCCGGTAGCCCTAATTCTTTGGCGTCCATTGCTTACGCGCCGTCGGTTTGGCTATGTCCCGCGCGGTCCGATCATCGGCGATGACGCGCAAGTTCTCGGCGCGCTTGAAAGGATCGCCGCGTTGGCGCGCGAGCGGCGTGCTGTATTCGTCAAGGTGGACTTTGAGCTGGACCCGGACGTCGCGGAGCGACCTTTGCACCGCGCCGGATTCCGCCGCGCTGAAGACATTCAGCCGGTGCTCGCCACACTGGAACTCAACCTGGAACCGGACGAGGATGCCCTCTGCGCGGGTCTAGAGAAGGACACCCGCTGGAGCGTGCGGCAGGCGGAGAAGAGAGGTGTCAGTGTTCGAGAGGCAAGTGGGGAGGATGACCTTCGTGCCTTCTATGCCCTCTATGCCGAGACGGGTCGGCGAGCTCGGTTCATTACCCGGCCTTGGGATTACTACCGACGTATGTGGGGCGCGGTAATCGCGGCTGGCCACGCGCGTATTCGCCTCGCGGAGCGAGACGGCCAACCTGTGGCGGGTGCGCTCACCTGGCGATGTGGCGAGCGTGAGGTCTACCAGACCGCTGCGACGAATGATGCCGGCCGCTCCGCCTATTCGGCCTACGCGCTCCTCTGGCGGTGCATCATCGAAGCACGCAAAGGGGGCGCACGCCGATTTGATTTCGGCGGCATACCCGTGGACGTCAGCCGAAAGGACGACCCGATGTACGGTCCGTACCAATTCAAGAAAGGGTTCGGCGGTGTGCCCCGGCGGTTTGTCGGTGCATACGACGCCGTCTCCCATGAGGGCCTATACAAGATTTACTCCCGGCTCGGGCCGCAATACCAATCCGCGTTGCGACTCTTAGACCGCCTCCGCCGATGAAGCTCGGCGCCCTTCTGGAAGCGACGAAGATCGCCGTCCCCGACGGCGCGGCGGCCGTCGACGTGCGGCAGATCGCCTACGACTCGCGCAAGACCAAAGAGGCCGCGCTCTTCGTCGCGATCCCGGGCTTTCATCGCGATGGACACGTCTTCGCGGAGGAGGCCGTCGCGCGCGGCGCCGTTGCCGTTGTGGCGGAACATGCGATCGACGTCCGCGTCCCGGTCGCGATCGTCCCGGACGCGCGAGCCGCGCTCGCCGACATTGCGGCCGAGTTCTTCGACCACCCGACCCGCAAGCTCAAGCTCGCGGCCGTCACCGGCACCGACGGCAAGACCACGACCGTTCATCTGGTCTCCGACGTTCTCGAGGCGTCGGGCGCCAAGACGGGATTCGCGACGACGGTGGACTTCAAGGTCGCGGATCACGAGTGGAAGAACGACACCCGTCAGAGCACGCAGGAAGCGGTCGAGGTGCAGGAGTTCTTCGCCGAGCTTCTCGTCGCGGGCGGGACCTGGGGCGTGCTCGAGGCGACCAGCCACGCACTGGCGCTGCGGAAGCTGCGCGGCACTGAGGTCGACGTCGCGGTCTTCACCAATCTCACGCCGGAGCATCTCGACTTCCACGGCACTCTTCAGAAGTACCTCGAGGCCAAGGGCGAGCTCTTCGCGATCCTCAACAGCTCCACCGACAAAGGCGTACCCAAGACCGCCGTCCTGAACGGTGACGACAGCCACTGGCGCTATCTCGCAGACCGCGCCGAGGGCGTCAAGGTCCTTACCTACGGGGTCGAGGCGCTCTGCGACGTGCAGGGCGCGATCCTCTCGTCCGACGCCTCGGGCTCGCGCATCAAGATCACGGCGTCCGGGCAATCGGTCGAGCTGGCCCTTCCGCTCGTAGGACGGTTCAATGTCCATAACGCGCTGGCCGCGGCCGCGGCCGGTCTCGCGGCGGGCGCGACGTTGCAGCACGCGCGCGAGGCACTCTCCCGGGCGCGCGCGGTACGCGGGCGCATGGAGCGTGTCGAAAGCGGGCAGCCCTTCAGCGTGATCGTCGACTACGCACATACGCCGGAGTCGCTCGACAAGGTCCTCGGCCTCCTCCGCCCACTCACGAAGGGAAAGCTCATCGTGGTCTTCGGTAGTGCCGGCGAGCGCGACCGCGCGAAGCGGCCCGCGCTCGCGGAGGTGGCCGCGAAGCACGCGGACTTCTTCGTGATCACGCAGGAGGACCCGCGCCTCGAGGAGCCGGCGAAGATCCTCGAGGAGATCGAGAGGGGCGCGATCGGCGCGGGCAAGCGCAAAGGCACCGACTACGCCGTCATCGACGATCGCCGCGAGGCGGTCAGCGAGGCCATCCGCCGAGCCGCGCCCGAGGACACCGTGGTCCTCGCCGGCAAGGGTCACGAGGAGTCGATCATCGTCGGAGAGGAGAAGCGGCCGTACGACGAAGCCAGCGCCGCGCGCGAGGCGCTCAAGGTGCTCGGGTTCGGGACGTGACGAAGCTGCCCCGCCGGTCAGGCGCCGCAACTGCGGCGCAGACGCGCGCGTACGCGATGCGCGCCGATATCCTCGCGCCCCAGCTCCGCACGGAGATCGCCACGGTGCCGGCGACGCCGCACGGGCGGCCGGCGCTCGTCGTCGTCATGGGTCTTCCCGGCGTGGGGAAGTCGCACTGCGCGCGGCTCCTCTGCGCCCAGCTCGGCGCTGCGCACGTGGCAAGCGACGAGGTCCGCAGCCGCCTCTTCATCGCGGCGTCCTACGCTGACGAGGAGAACCGCGCGGTCTTCGCCGCGGTGACCGCGCTCGTCGATGGCCTGCTCGGCGAGGGCCATCGCGTCGTCGTGGATGCCACGAATCTCGTGGCGCGAAACCGCGCCGGCACGATCGGCGTCGCGCGCCGCCGGGGAATCCCGGTGACGTATGTGCGCGTCACGTCATCAGACGAGGACGCTCGCGCGCGCCTCCTGTCCCGGCGGGCCGGTCGCGCGGACGGGGACCACTCCGAGGCGGACGAGCCCATCTATGAGCGCATGCGCAGGCAACCGTTCGAACCACCAGCTGAGGGATTCCTTGAGCTCACAAACGGAGCCGACCTGGCGGGCGAGATCGATCGGATCGTCGCCGCGGTCGAGCGGGCCTCGTAATGGGGCGATCGCGCGAGCTCGTCTTCGCTGGGATCGCGGCCGTGCTCGTCGTCCTGTATCTCGGCATCGGTATACGGGTCGGTCCGGCGTTCTTCCCGCCATCGAGCCCCACGCCGACACCGACGAAGCCGGTCACGCTCGTCACTCTGCCGCCCGGGGCGGACGCGAGCGTGAGCGGCACGATCGCGTTCGCTCTCCGCGGTGACGTCTATGTGCTGTCGGGCAAGGGTTACGCGCCCCTCACGTCCGACGGCCGCTCCCACGAACCGGGCATCACGAGCGACGGCCGCACGGTGTTCTTCGCCCGGGTCGAGGAGATCGATGGCAAGCGGATGGTCGATGGACAGGTCGTCCCCGCCCATCTGCGCTTCTCGAACGTTGTGTCGGCGAGCGCGAGTGGCGGCACACAGACCGTGCTCATCGACGGCCTCGTCAAGGCCGACAGCGGTTTTCACCTCGTGACCTGGTTCGACAGCCCGGCGGTCTCGCCGGACGGAAAGCGGATCGCGGTCGTCGCCGATGACGGCCAGGGCTACTCGGACCTGGTCCTCTACGACGCGCAGACCGGAAAGCAGCCACTTCCTCTTTCGAAGGGGTCGAACCTGGCCGACCCGTCGTGGTCGCCCGACGGAAAGACGATCGCCGTCACCTCATACACGCTCGGGACGCCGCGACTTCTGCTCGTGCCCGTCGATGGCCGCGCATCCGTTCCGCTCACGACCCCGGACGGCGAGCCGTACCGCGCCTCGTATTCGCCCGACGGTTCGTGGCTCGTGTACACGCTTCGCCACGAGGGAAAGAACGACCTGCACGCGATCCAGATGAGCGGAATCCATAAGGATGTGGAGCTGACCAGTGACGGCAAATCGTGGAACGGAGTCTTCTCGCCGGACGGAAAGCAGATGGCATTCCTCCGAGAGAAGGACGGGGTCATCGATCTTTACTCGATGGACCTCGGCGAAGCGTTGACCGGGGGATTCGCGAAGAACGCCGTGAAGCTGACGCGCGGGGAGGGGATCGACGGCGCGAGCCGGCCGGCCTGGGGCGCCTGACATATTTAGCGCGTAGGCGTCGGCTGCGCATCCAGTTTGGTCTGTAACTGCGACAGGTCCTTCACGCGCGTACTCCAGCGCGCGATGAGAGCGTCGAAGGTGCTCTGGCTGGACGCGCTGGTCAGATTGGAAAACAGCATCGCTATGTCCACCGCCTCGCGGTAGTTGCGTACGAGCCCGTCGCGGTACCACGCGTACTCGGCCGGCGCGCTCGAAGCCGCGAGCACGTCGGCGGCTTTGCCGTAGGACGAAGCGACCTGGCGCATGTCCGCGGAGTCTTGGGCGCTCCAGCCATCTCGGTTCATGACGTCGCGAAAGAGCCTGGCGCCCTGAATCTGGAAATCCCCAGCAGTGGTCAGCGCGCTATCGAACTCGTTCGCCTGCGTCACGGCCGTGACTTCGTTCGTCACGACCCACCCGCCGGCGAATATGCCCGCGCCCACGATCGCTACGAGCATCACCGCCTGGCCCATCTTCCGATGCTCCGCCGGCGCCTTCAGGTATGCGCCGACGCCGCGGACGAGCCGAATGAGCCCATAGATCACGGCGCCCCATGCGATCACGTACCTGCTGGGTAGGAGCGCGTAGCTCCCGAAGGTCACGATGCACCCGACGAGAAACGCGAGCGCGCCGTTCCGCGCGTCGCGGAACGCGGCATTGGCCGCGACCGCCGGATCGGGGGGCGTGGCGGTCGCCACGTCGAGGGTCGGAAGCGTCCCGCCGGCGCCCACGGCGGGCGCATCTGGCAACGACGCGAGGAAAGGCTCGCCCGCGCCCTTCAGCCACACGTGCGTATCGGTGATCTGAGTTGCGCGCACCAGGCGCGTCCCGACCGCCGCGTAGAGCAGGCCGATGACGCCCCCGATGAGGCCTGCCGTCGCGAGGAGCGGAAGGACGACGTCCGTCGCTTGCACCTGCGTGAAAACGAAGATCGAGGCGCCGAGGACCGCGAGAGAGACGAGCGCGATATTGATCGCCCGCGAGCGGCGGTGGCGCTCGCACAGTCCGACCTCGACTTCCGCCTGTTTCGCGAAGGCATAGGCGATCGCGCCGACCATCATCTCGGTGCCGAGCGGAACGTGGGTCAGCTTCACGGTTCGCCGGTAGCCGTCCGCTGGCTCATTGCATTTGAAGCAGCGATCGGGCAGGACGGCGTTGCGGTCCATCGCGACACGCTTGCCGTCGCGCCAATAGCCGGTGAACTGGCTCGCAAACACGCGGCGATCCTATGAGTGGCGTCGGCCGAACCCGTATCAGGCGCGTGCGAACCGCTAGAGCAGCCTCCGACGTATCTGTGCCGAGGCAAAGTCCATCGCGGCCACCGTTATCACGATCATGAAGATGATCAGACCCGCTTTGTTGTACTGGAACAGGTTGATCGTCTGGAAGAGGTACTGGCCGATACCACCGCCACCGACGAACCCGAGCACCGGCGCGAGCCGAACGTTTGCGTCGAGTCGATAGATCGAGAACGAGATGAATGGATTCACGATCTGGGGCAGCACCGCGGCCCAGACCACCTGGAAACGCGTGGCACCGGTCGCGGTGATTGCTTCCGGCGGACCCGGATCGATTCCCTCGATCGCTTCGGAGTAGAGCTTTCCCAGGACCCCGATGTTGTGGAAAGCGAGGCCGAAGACGCCGGCCGCGCTCCCGAGACCGAAGATGACTGAAAAGATGATCACCACGATGAGCACGTCGATCGAACGCATCACCGTGAAAAGCACCCGGGCCACTCCGTAGATCGCCGACGCGACTGGGTTCCCCGTCATGATGTTGCGTGCGCCGAGGAACGCGAGCGGAAGCGCGAACACGATCGAGATGGCGGTCGCGACGACCCCGAGAAAGATCGTGACGATCATGAGGCCACCCGCGGTGTCCCAGAAAGTCTCGAATTCGTTTTGTGGCGTGAGGATCGAGATATCCCACTGGAGAAGGCTGATGATCCTTGTGCCCGCGTACTGCGGGTTCGCACGGGAAAGGTCGATGTCCAGCAGGCGGACGCCGACGTACAGGACGGCGAGCGTCACTCCGATCGCTGACCAGCGCCGCCAGTCGGTCAGCGGCGTCCGCCGCAGCTCCGGCGGCACAGGCAGACCGCGCGCGACGAAGTACTCGGCCACTAGCTGAGGTTCAACTAGCGGTCGGCGCCCGGTCCGAGGCGCTCGACAACGGCCGCGTCCGTCGCCGCGTCCGAAAGCGCACGCGGATCCAGGAGCTTCCGAGCCTCGTCCGCCCGTTGCTCCTCCGCGGTGCGGGCCACGCCGATCTCCACCTCGACGGCGTCCTCTCCGTAGATCTCTTTGAAGCGGCGCTCGTCGATCTCCGCCGGCTTGCCATCGAAAGCGACGCGCCCGGCCTTCAACGCGATCACGCGCGTCCCGTAGCGGCGAGCGAGCGAGAGAAAGTGGAGCGAGCAAATGACGGTGATCCCGTCGGTCTTGTTTATCTCTTCGAGATAGCGGAGGACCGAATGGCTCGTGGCCGGGTCGAGGCTGGCCACCGGCTCGTCGGCAAGCATGAGCTGGGGCTGCTGCATCAGCGCCCGGGCGATGCCGACTCGCTGCTGCTGCCCTCCGGAGAGCGCGTCGGCGCGGACATACGCCTTTTCGAGAATGCTCACACGCTCCAGGTTCTCGAAGGCAAGCGCCACATCTTCGCGCGACGGGCGCGATGCGATCGTCCGCCAGGGCGATCGATATCCGAGGCGGCCGGCGAGGACATTCGCGAACACCGACGAGCGCTTCACGAGGTTGAACTGCTGGAAGATCATTCCGATCCGCCTGCGGATGCGCCGCAGATGGAGGCCCCTCGCGTGCGTCACGTCATTGCCCTCGAAGATCACCTGTCCGCTCGTCGGCTCCACGAGCCGGTTGATGCAGCGGAGCAACGTCGACTTTCCCGACCCTGAGAGACCGATAAGCACCACGAACTCGCCGCGGCGGATGTCGAGAGAAATGCCGTCGAGCGCCCGCGTGTCTCGCGAATAGATTTTTACAAGGTCACGGATCTCAAGGAGCGCCGGCACGCGCTCAGGATAGAGACAAGAAGACCGCCGGCCGTCCGGCGGTCTTCTCGAGAATTCGCCGTCCGGAACTGTTTAGGGCGACTTGCTTGGCGACGGCGCGACGGTCGCCGGGGGTCGAGGCGTCTTCGCAGCCTCCCCGGCCACGTCGATCCCCGCGAGCTTCGCGGCCTCACGCACCGGGTCGAAGAAATTCGCCTGGACCTCCTGCATTCCGTCCCACCCGAAGAGGTCTTTGTAGTTCTTCTTGCCGTCGTCGGTCGATCCGTAGTCGAGGAGCGCCTTCTTGATCTGCCCCGCAATGTCTGTCGGCACGTCTTTCCGGATCGCGATCCCGTCGTTCGGGATCGGACCCGCCTTGTCGATCACCTCGGTGACATCAAGGATGTCGGAGGGCATGCCCGCCGCGAGCTCCTTGGTCTGAAGATCCTTCACGCGTGCATCGATGAACATGGAACCGCCGTCGACCTGCCGGTTGTAGACAGCAAGCGCGGCCTGCGGGTGACCGCCAATGAACGTGATGTTGTTCGCGCCGCCGAAGAAGGTCTTTGGGTCCTGACCTGTCTTCTGCTTGATCAGAAGCGACGGGAAAAGATAGCCCGAGGCTGAGATCGTGTCGGTGAAAGCAAACCTCTTCCCCTTGAGGTCGGCAAGCGTCTTGATCCCGCTGTCCTTACGCACGAGGATCTGCGATTCGTACGTCGTGGTGAGCTTGCCTTCCGCATTTTTACGCAGCGCCGCAGCTATAGGTGTTACGCAACCTTTGTCGAGCGCGAGCGTCATCTGCAACGGAGCGATGAAGGCAACGTCCACCTGGCCGGCGCAGATGGCGTCGATCTGCGCGGCGTAGCTTGTCGGCACGGAGACCTTCCAAGTGAGGCCTGTCGATTTTCCGAGTGCCGCCGCGATTACGTTCCCTGTCGCGGTAAGCCGTTGGACCTCGGCCGATGGAGTGATCGCGAGCTGGATCGGACGTTCCGCCGAACCGAGCTTTGGCCCGGCTGCGGTCGGCGATGTCCCGCCTGTCCCGGCGCCGCCGCACGCGGCGATCGCCAGTCCCGCGGCCAATGCCCACCCCAGCGGGCCGCGCAAAGTGCTGACCATGAATCCCCTCCCTGCTTGTGAGCGCGTCCCTATCATATGCGGCTGAGTTGACCTTTCTCGCAAAGCTCAGTGCGGCGCAACGCGCGCACGACAGCATCCTCTGTGTTGGCCTCGATCCCGAACCCGCCTCGATCCCGGAGTCGCTCGGCCGTGGACCGCAGGCGGCCGTGCGGTTTCTTCGGCGCATCGTCCGCGCGACGTCCCCGCACGTATGTGCGTATAAGCCCAACCTCGCGTTCTACGAGCGGTACGGGAGTGCGGCGATGGACGTCCTCGCGCTCACGTTGCAGGCGATCCCGGCCGACATTCCGGTGATCCTCGATGCGAAGCGAGGCGACGTCCCGAACACATCGGCCGCGTACGCCGACGCGCTCTTCGATTCGTTCCGCGCCGACGCGGCGACGGTTGCTCCGTACGTCGGACTCGACTCGATCGAGCCGTTCACGCGAGAGGGCCGGTATGCCCTCGTGCTGGCACGAACGAGCAACCCCGGTGCAGGCGACTTCCAGGACCTCGAGGTCGCAGGGCGTCCGCTCTACGAGCGCGTCGTCGAGCGCTGCGTCGAGCGCTTTGCGGCGGACCACTGCGGGTTCGTCGTCGGCGCGACCTATCCCGACGAGGCGCGACGCCTTCGCGCCCTCGCGCCCGACCGGCTGTTCCTCATGCCCGGGATCGGATCGCAGGGCGGAGAGATCGGTCTCGCGCTCCGCGCCGGGCTCGATGCCAACGGCGGCGGCGTGCTGCCTTCGGCGTCGCGGTCGGTGCTTTATGCGAGCCGAGGCGACGATTTCGAGAAGGCGGCGGGCCAAGCCGCACGGACGTTGCGCGACGCGGCGAACGCGGCGCGCGCGGCCGCGACGGCGGGTGGCCGCTGATGTTCGGCGTCGGACCGGAGGAGCTCGTCCTCATCCTGATCATCGCGCTCATCGTCCTCGGTCCTGAGCGCATGCCCAAAGTTGCACGCGACATCGGCCGCGTGGTCGGCGATCTCCGGCGGACGTCCGATCAGCTCCGCGAGGAGTTCCTGAACGCCGACAAGCTGCTAGACAAGGCCGCGGATGCCGCGGCCCCAGCCGCGCCCGTAGCGTCGATCCCTGCGGCCCTGCCAACGAACGGGACCGCGCCCCCGATCGAGGGCGAAACGCCGTTCGACCGCGAGATGCGCGAGGCACGCGAGCGCCTGAAGGCCCAGCGCGACGCGTGATTACCCTCTAGACTTTTTCTTGTGAACCGCGCCTTCCCCTGGCTCGTCTTCGTGGTCTTCGTGCTGTCGGTCTTCCTCGACATCCCGAAGCACCAGTTCTCGTTCCCGTTTCCTCCGAGCTGTCCCGGCATCTGCCTCAACCTGGGCCCGATCCAGGTCAACCAGGAGATCAAGACTCACCTCGGGCTTGACCTCCAGGGCGGGACCCAGCTGCTGCTCCAAATGAACACCGGCGAGATCCCGGCGGGGCAGAGCGTCGCCGACTACAACGACCGCGCGCGGCGCGTCATCGACCGTCGCATCAACGGCCTCGGCGTCTCGGAGCCGGTGATCCAGGCGGTCGGCGACGACAAGATCCTCCTCCAGCTGCCCGGCATCGATGACCTTCAGAAGGCGAACGACCTCGCCACGCAGCAGGCGAAGCTCGAGATCAAGATCCCCGACGCGGCGAA
>Ga0209801_1000416_pt1 | contig 29283 bp, 28 predicted proteins | sample GraSoiAngelo_127_FD_185884 | JGI IMG/M metagenome (GOLD analysis project Ga0209801, IMG submission 185884) | Grasslands soil microbial communities from the Angelo Coastal Reserve, California, USA - 14_0927_09_40cm (SPAdes) (version 2) | ecosystem: Environmental > Terrestrial > Soil > Grasslands ... | reverse complement strand
CCGACCCCCAGCGCGTGCTGCGCGACCTGGTGACGTCGGGGGCACGGCTGTCGCGCTTCGAGCTGCGCGAGCCGTCGCTCCTGAAAATTTTCATCGACCTGGTCGGCCCGGAGGCGGCGCAGGCCGGCGTTCGACCCGATGCGTAAGATCTGGGCGATCGTACGGCGCGAGTTCGTGGAGCGAGTGCGCACCCGGTGGTTCTGGATCGGAGCCCTGCTTGGCCCCGTGTTGTTCGGCGTCGTCTTCTTCCTCTCGGGACAGCTGGGGCGCGGCGGAGGACTGAAGCGGATCGCGATCGTCGACGGTACGACGACCCAGGTCGGCGCCCGTATCGCCGAGCAGCTCGCCCGGAGCGGCGGCCGGGCGAACCGGGTCCCCGCGGCCGCCGGCGTGATCGATTCCTTGACCGCCGAAGTCTGGGCCAAGCGTCTCGACGGGTTCTTGATGGTCACGGACGCCGCGCTCGACTCCGGCAAAGTGGAGTACCGCGGCTCCAACGTGTTTGCGGGCAAGGAAGCCTTGCAGCGCCCCGTCGGCGCAGCCCTGACGGTGGTCCGCCTCCAGCGGGCCGGTGTGGATCCAATGCTCGTGGCCCGCGCGATCATCCCGCTGCGCCTGGAGACGTGCAAGATCTCGCGTGGCGCGACCTGCGGGGAGAGCGCGGCGCAGTCGTTCTCGCTGGCCTACTTCATGGGGATCATTCTCTACACGGCGATCCTGCTGTACGGCATCAACGTCATGAGCTCGGTGCTCGAGGAGAAAACGACCCGCATCGTCGAAGTGCTGGTATCGTCGCTGCGTCCCTTCCAGCTCCTGCTCGGCAAGGTCCTCGGCGTCGGGGCGGTTTCCATTTTCCAGTTCCTCATCTGGGGAGTGGCGGGTCGCCTGCTGCTGGCGCGTCGCGTGTCGGTCGCGCCGGGCGACGTCGGAGCGGCGGACGAGCTGTTCCAGGTGCCCCACGTGACCGGCGCGACATTCGCGGTCTTCATGGCGTATTTCCTCGGCGGCTTCTTCTTGTACTCCGCGATGTTCGCGGCGGTCGGCGCCATGTCGTCCACCGAGCAGGAGGCGCGCCAGGCGCAGCAGCCAGTGGCGTGGATGCTCGTCTTGTCGTTCATCAGCATGTTCGCGATGCTGAACGACCCGGGCTCGACCCTCGCCGTGACACTGTCTCTCATCCCGTTCAGCTCACCCGTCGCCATGCCCGTGCGCTGGGCCGCGGGGAACCTGCCGGCGTCCGAGCTGGCGCTCTCATTGGCAATCCTGGTGGTTGCGATCGTGGGGGTGACGTGGGTGGCGGCGCGGATCTATCGGGTCGGGATTCTGATGACGGGAAAGAGGCCCAACCTGAAGGAGCTGTGGCGCTGGATCCGAACGGCATGAACGACAAAGCAGACGCCGAGACGCCTAGACGCCCAGCGGCGGTTAGCGTACAGCGAGAGGCATAGGAAAGTTCCGAACCGCGTGGTTTCGGTGCAGTACCTCCGCCACCAGTTTCATACGTTGGCTCCGTGGCTCCCTACCGAACCCTCAAGGCGTGGCAACACGCCCAACGCCTCGCCGTCGAGTGCGCGAAGGCCGCGCTTCGATTCCCTGACTATGAGCAGAACAGCCTTGCGGATCAGCTCCGGAGGGCGGCGTACGGAGTTGTCCTGAACATCGCCGAGGGCAGCGCACGGCGGGGAACGAGGGAGTACCGTCGATTTCTCGACACGGCGAATGCCTCGCTCGCCGAGGTCGAAACAGCGCTCGGGCTTGCTCGCGAGCTCGGTTACCTCGAGCCGGCCGAGTTCGGACGGTTGGAAGCAGTCGCGACGGAGACAGGCAAGACGCTCTTCGGCTTGCTCCGGAAGATCAGCGCAAGCGCAGCGAAATCCCTCCCACCTGGTCGCTAGAACCCGCTAGGCGTCTGGGCGTCTAGGTGTCTATCTTTGTCGCATGCCTTTCGATTATGACGTAATCGTCGTCGGCGCCGGCCACGCCGGCTGCGAGGCCGCCGTCATGTCCGCCCGCCTCGGCGCCAAGACCCTGCTCCTCACCTCCAACCTCGACACCATCGGCCAGATGTCGTGCAATCCCGCCATCGGCGGAATCGCGAAGGGCACCGTGGCGCGCGAGATCGACGCGCTCGGCGGCATCATGGGGCGGGCCACCGATCGCGCGACCATTCAGTTCCGGATGCTCAATCGCTCCAAGGGACCCGCCGTCTGGGCCCCGCGCGCCCAATGCGACCGCACGCTCTACCGGCGGGCCGTGCGCGCGCTGCTCGAGGGCTTGCCGACCCTCGAGCTCGCCCAGGGGATGGTCAGCGGACTACTCCTGGACGGCGCGCGGGCGTCGGGCGTTGTGACCGCCGACGGGCGCAGCGTTCGCGCGCGCGCCGTGGTCCTCACGGCCGGGACCTTCCTGCGGGGGCGCATTCACCTCGGCACCGACACGCAGATCCCCGCCGGTCGAGCGGGCGATCAGCCGGCCATTGCTATCGCGGAACACATTGAATCACTTGGACTTACAGCCTTGCGCTTCAAGACCGGAACGCCGCCGCGCGTCGACGGCCGGAGCGTCGACTGGTCCAAGGTCGAGCGCCAGGACGGCGACGAGGACGCATACCGCTTCTCGTTCTACGAACGCGCGGCGCTGCCACGGCAGGTGCCGTGTTGGATCACGTGGGCCGGAGAAGAAGTGAAGGCGATCATCCGCGCCCATCTGCAGGAGTCGGCGCTGTACGGCGGGGCCATCAGCGGGCGCGGGCCGCGCTACTGCCCGTCGGTCGAGGACAAGATCGTGAAGTTCCCCGACGCCAAGCGGCACCAGGTGTTCCTCGAGCCCGAGGGTCTGGACACGCACGAGTTGTACGTGAACGGGCTGTCGACTTCCCTGCCGGTGTCGGTGCAGCTCGAATTCTTGCGGGCCGTGCCGGGGCTCGAGCGCGCGCGCATGACCCGGCCCGGTTATGCGATCGAGTACGACTACTATCCGCCCACACAACTCACTCCCTGGCTCGAGACCAAAGCCGTGGAGCAGCTGTTCTTCGCCGGCCAGATCAATGGTACGACCGGCTACGAGGAGGCCGGAGGCCAGGGCGTGGTGGCGGGAATCAATGCAGTGCGCCGGCTGCGCGGTCAGGAGCCGGTGCTGTTCGGGCGGGACGCCGCGTACATCGGTGTCCTGGTGGACGACCTGGTGACCCGCGGCGTCGACGAGCCGTACAGGCTGTTCACGTCCCGCTCCGAGTTCCGGCTATTGCTGCGGCAGGACAATGCGCTGCGGCGGCTCGCCCCTCTGGCCGAGCGGCTCGGCCTGTTGAGCGCGGCGGAGCTGCGCACGGCGGAGCGGCGCCGGGCTGACGAAGACGCCGTGCTGGCGGCGGCGCGCGCCACGACGATCGCGCCGGCCGCGGCGGCGCCGGTGCTCCTGACCACGGGCACGACGTTGACTGAGCCGGAGCGCGTGGCGAGCGTGGCTCGCCGGCCCGGTGCGTCGCTACGTGCGCTGCTCGAAGCTGCGGGCGTGGCGCTGACGGCCGACGCGGACGCCGTCGCCAGCGCGGAGATCGAGCTCAAGTACGACGGGTATCTCGCGCGCGAACGGGAGGCGGCCGGGCGGCTGGCGGAGCTCGCCGCGTTCGCCCTGCCCCTAGAGCTTCCCTACCTCGAGCTCAAGAGTCTAGCGACGGAGGCGCGACAGAAGCTGGATCGGATCCGCCCGACCTCGCTGGCGCAGGCGGCGCGTATTCCCGGCGTCTCGCCGAGTGACCTACACAACCTCGTAGTCGAGACGGCGCGTTGGCGCCGACGCGTGGCCTAGTCGAAGCGTCGGGGTAGTTGTTTCACGTGAAACGTGGCATCGGTTTCACGTGAAACTCGGCCTTTACGCCACTCTGCCGGCCCCATATATTGGGACCATTCCAGCAGTACAGCAGTATAACACATTTATTTTCAATATGTTATAGAGATGTCACGCGTCATCGCGATCGCTAATCAAAAAGGCGGCGTCGGAAAAACAACGACCGCCGTCAATCTCGCCGCCTCGCTCGCGACCGCGGAGCGGAAGACGCTCCTGGTCGACGCCGATCCACAGGCCAACTCGACGAGCGGCGTCGGCATCGAGCGCGACCGCATCCGGCACTCGTTGTACGACGCGCTGCTCGACGGCCGGGCGCTCGCCGACGCGCGCTTCTCGCACGTCCACTTCCCCTACCTCGATGTCGTGGCGGCGACCCAGGACCTGGTCGGTGCCGAGATCGAGCTGGTCAACAAGCAAGGGCGGGAGACGGTGATGCGCCGTGCCCTGCGCGACCTGCGCGACCAGTACCAGTACGTGATCATCGATTGCCCGCCGTCGCTCGGGCTCTTGACGCTCAACATGCTCACGGCGGCGGACAGCGTGCTCATCCCGATCCAGTGCGAGTACTACGCGCTCGAGGGTCTCTCGCAGCTCCTCAATACGATCAAGCTGGTGCAGCGGAATTTCAACGCCGCCCTGGCGATCGACGGCGCGCTTCTGACCATGTACGACGCCCGGCTCAACCTCTCGAAGCAGGTCGCGGACGAAGCGAAGGAATATTTCGGGTCCCAGATGTTCGGGATCACCATTCCTCGCAACGTGCGCCTGGCAGAGGCCCCGAGCTTCGGGAAACCCATCCTCTTGTATGACGTGCAGTCGGTGGGCGCCAAGAGCTACCTGGCCGTGGCGCAGGAGCTCATCCGGCGCGTGGAACGCGGCGGCTTGGTGGCCTCGTCCGCCTCCGCCTCCTCCCCTACTCCGCCCGCTGCTGAACCGCTGCCGGAGGTGCCCGCATGACGGAAACCATCACGAGTCGCCGTCGCCTCGGCCGAGGGCTCGAAGCCCTGCTGGGACCCACCCGCGAGGAGGCGCAGCGCGAGGGCAGTCTCGTCGAGCTGGCCATCGCCGAGATCCGCCCCAACCCGTACCAACCACGCCGCGACGTCGACCCCGCCGCGCTCGACGAGCTCACGGCGTCGATCCGCAAAGCGGGTCTGCTCCAGCCGGTCGTGGTGCGCCAGGCGCCCGTCGGTAGCGGTGGTGCGGGCAATGGCGGATTCGAGCTGATCGCCGGCGAACGGCGGCTGCGCGCCTGCCAAGCGCTCGGCTGGGAGAAGATCCCCGCCGTCAAGCGCGAAGTGGACGACCGCACCGTGCTGACGCTCGCGTTGGTCGAGAACCTGCAGCGCGACGATCTGTCCCCTGTGGACGAAGCGCGCGGGTACGAACGACTCATCGCCGAGTTCAACCTGACGCAGCAGGACGTGGCGGATGCGGTGGGACGCGACCGCTCGACCGTCGCGAATGCCCTCCGGCTCCTCAAGCTCCCGGCGGCGGTGCTCGCACTGCTGCACGACGGCGGGTTGTCGGTCGGCCACGCTCGCGCGCTCCTCGCCCTCGACGACGCACGCCTCGCCACGTCACTTGCCAAGGAAGCGGTCGACGCCGGCCTGTCGGTGCGAGACGTCGAGGACCGGGTGCGCGGAGGGCGGGCGCCGGTGAGACGCCCGCGGCTCAAGAAAGGGCAGGGCCAGGCGCCCGAAGTGCGTCGCATCGAAGACGCGCTGCGGCGCCGGCTCGGCACCGACGTCCGCGTGACGCTCCGCGCCAAGGGCAAGGGACAACTACACGTCAACTTCTACTCCAACGACGATCTCGCGCGCCTCCTCGAGCTGATCCTGGGTACGCCGTTCGACGGATGAGGCACAAGGATCGCCGCGTCACCATCGTCGTCCATACCGACGGGGAACTCGCCTCCCGTCAGTACCGCCTGCCCCTCTGGGCCTTCGAGGCGGGAAAGTGGAGCGCGCTGGTGATCGGCCTGCTGATCGTGTTGTTCTTCGCGTTCGCCGGGCCGATCGGTCGCGCCGCCGCCCGCGTGCCGGGGCTGGAGCGGGAAGTCGCGCGCCTCGAGCAGGAGAACAGCCGCGTGCAGCAGCTCGCCGCGGCCCTGAACCGCGCCGAATCGAATTACCAGGAGCTCCGCTCCATGCTCGGCGTCAAAGCGCCCCCCGACAAGGCCGCCGTCAGCCCCGACCTGATGCACAGCATCGCGGTGCGCGCGCGACCACCCTCGGCGCCGTTGCGCTACGAGAGCGGCACCTCGGAGCCGACGCACTGGCCGCTCGATATCCCCGGCTTCGTCACCCGCGGCCAGGTGCGCCCGGGCGATCCCGCCGAGTCTCACCCCGGCATCGATATCGCCGTGCCCCCGGGCACGCCGGTGCGCGCGGCCGGTGGTGGCGTCGTCGAGGCCGCCGGCACCGACCCCGCCTACGGGCAGTTCGTCCTCTTGCGTCATGCGGGGGGCTTTGAAACGATGTACGGGCACGCGTCGCGCATCCTGGTGCGCGAGGGCGACTCGACGCAGGCGGGACAGGTGATCGCGCTCTCCGGCAACTCGGGGCGATCCACCGCGCCGCACCTCCACTTCGAAATCCGCCGCGAGGGGAAATCACTCGACCCCCTCACGGTCGTCAAACAGGAGAATTGACATGGCGATGTTCACCGAGAAGGGGCAGGGCGCGCCCGAGGGCGAACCCGGACTCTCCATCATCGGCACGGGGATGCGCGTCGTCGGCGATATCACCGCCGACGGCGTCGTAAAGATCGAGGGCACCGTGGTGGGTACGGTGCGCGCCGCTCGGCAGGTGCTGGTGGGGAAGGGGGGGGAGGTCGAGGGGGACGTGATCTCGCGCGAAGCGATCATCGGCGGCGAGGTACGGGGCAGCATCCGGGCCGACGAGCGCATCGAGATTCAGTCCACCAGCGTCGTGCATGGTGACGTGGCGGCCAAGCGGCTGCTGGTGCAGGAAGGCGGCGAGATCAACGGCGTCGTTCGCATGGGTGAAGCGGCGCTCGAAGCAGAGCCTGGCGAAAAACTCAACGCGGGGCGGTCGTACTAGACGCCCCCGGGGATATCCACACTGCACACGCTCTCCATGTGGATTTCATATGTCGTTGTCAGTAAATAGCTTAGCTGCTGTGGTGACGTGAAAATCTCGCGTCACTGTCGATAATCTGGTGAGATAATGTCTCTATACTGGCTCGCCTGATGCGCGCGATCGATCTGGCCGTGCTGGTGTCGTATCTCGATCGCTATCTCCGCATCAGCGAGGTGGCGGACGCTCCCAACGCTCTCAACGGGCTCCAGGTCGCGAACGGTGGAACGATCAGCCGTGCGGCGGCCGCCGTGGACCTATGCGACGCCACGGTGCAGATGGCGGCGCAGCAAGGGGCCGACTTGCTCCTGGTCCATCACGGTCTCTTCTGGCGTGGGCTCGAGCCCCTCACCGGGCGCGCGTATCGTCGGGTGGCGGGACTCATCAAGCACAACATCGCACTGTACAGCGCGCACCTCCCGTTGGACGTGCATCCCGAGGTCGGCAACAACGCGCTGCTGGCCCACCAACTCGGCGTCGCTCGACGCGGAGAGTTCGGGGAGGAGTACGGGATGCGGATCGGCGTCTGGGGAGAGGTCGACGTCCCGCGCGCGGCCCTGGCGCAGCGCCTGGAAGACGTCGTGGGCGGGCGCACCCGGCTCATGGCGTTCGGGCCCGAGCGCGTGCGCCGGGTCGGGATCGTCACGGGAGCCGCGGGCTCGATGATCGGGCAGGCCGCCGCGGTGGGCCTCGACACATACATCACGGGTGAAGGGTCGCACCACACGTTCTTCGATGCCGAGGAGCTGGGGCTGAACGTGTTCTACGCGGGGCACTACGCGACGGAAACGTTCGGCGTGAAGGCACTGGCCGAGCGGCTCTGCACCGAGTTCGACCTCCCTTGGACGTTTCTGGACCACCCGACGGACCTCTGAGCGGTTAGGGCACCGCCATGATCCCGACCTCGTCGCCGTAGTCGTCGGCCGCACGAGTCATCCCGGCCGGGACGATCCACGCGCCTCCGTCGATCCGCACGTTCAGCCGGTGCAGGCCGCTCGGGATCAGCAGCACCGCTTCCCACATTCCGTCGGCGGTGCGGCGCAGCGGGCGCGGTTCCCAGTCGGTGAAGTCGCCCGCGAGCTCGACGCCCGCCACGCTGCTGGCCGTGTGCAGCACGAGGCGGACGGCGCCGTTGGGCTGCGACGCAACCTCGAGCCGCGCACCTGGCACGGGGTCATCGTCGTCCGGCGTCCGCTGCCGCGCCGCGCTCGGCAGCGCGGCGAGCCGGGCCGGGCTCGCGAGGCGCAGCCGTATGCCGCCGCTCACGTAGCGACCGGCCACGCTGCCACTGACCGGGTCGGTGGGGTAGCGACCCCCGGCCACGAACAGCATTGTTCGCTGGCCCAGCGTGAGCGTCGCGCTCGCTTCGCCGAACACGCCGTGCCCGCCCCCCCGGCTCGCGAACCGGGCGCCGAGGGACGCGTCGAGTGCGAGCGCCCCGCGACGGGCCTGGGCGGTCGAGACGAGATCGCTGTACGTCGTGTCGCCCACGAACGAGCGGCTCGCCGACGCCGCCAGCGTCACACCGGAGCGCCGCGCCCACGCTCCGATGCCGGCACCGGTGACGGGGAGCACCGCACTGCCGTACGAGGTGCGCCCGGCGGTGGCTCCGATCCAGGCGCCGCGGTCCGCTCCCAGGACATGCAGTCGCGCGTCGGCGGTGGCGTGCCAGAAGCTCGCGAAGTCGAGATAGCGGCTCGCGCCCACCGAGCCACCCAGTTCACCCCGCCACCGATGCTCGGGGGGACGGATCAGGAACGAGCCGGCGACGAGACCCTGGAGACTCCGGTGGCCGCTCTCGAACCGCAGATAGGTGCCGCGCGCCGTGAGGGTGCTGGTCGGCTGCTCCCAGTGCAGGGCGGGCGAAAGCGACGCGGCCGCCGAAGGGAGGAAGCCGTCGTAGCGTACGGACGACACGCCGACGTCGACGGTACCCGTCGTTTGCGCCGACGGGGCGCGAGGCCCCAAGAGCGACCACGCCGCGGCGACGGACGCGGCCCACGTATGTCTCGCGGCCCAGGGCGGCCGCACGCTATCAGGGACGGCCGGGGCGCTGCTGGCGGGCCCCCGCGTTCACTTGCACGGCTGCGTTGGCGACCGCGGCGGCAGTCGCGGACGCGGGCGGTGCGCCGAGTGCGATGTCGCGCTCCACGGCGCGGCGGAACTCGACCAGGTCTGTGTCTCGTGCGTTCGCGGCGAGGGAGAGCACCGCGGCCGCGGCGCTGTCGACCGGGACGCCGCTCGCGACCAGGTCCGTGAGCACGGCGAGCGGCACGATGAGGGACGCCCGCCGCACCCGCCGCAGCTCGGTCAAGGTGGCCGCGGGCGCCCCGGCGCGCAGCGCCGCGGCCGCGGCCGTCAGCTCGGGTGGCGAGGCCGTGGGGCCGAGGGCGTGACGCGCGTGGCCCAGGTCGAGGGCCAGCCCGCGGACCGCGGCGACGATGCGGTCGGCGGTGGCCCGCTTGGTCGCGCCTTCGAGGGCGCGCTGCACCAGTGGCTCGGTGGGGAGCGCGGCCGCCCGCGCCGAATCGACCAACGCCGCCACGATCGGTCGGGTGATCGAGTCGAGGCGCTCGAGCCGCGAATCGGGCCGCTGGGCGGCGGCCGTGCCCGCGACGAGAGTCGCCGCGACCAGGCCGGACCCGAGCCGGCGCCAGTACAACGTCACGAGCCCCCCACGGTCACGACCGAGCTCGGCGTGCCGAACTCGTCATCGCGCGCGGCGGGAGCCGCGGGATCGGCCAGCCAGCTCACGCCGTCCACGAGGAACGCGTAGCGATACCGCCCCGGTGTCAACGGAAGCACAGCGGTCCACACCGATGCTTGCTTGCCGGCGCGCTGCATCGGCGTGCGGGCGGCGTCCCAGTCGTTGAAGTCCCCCACGAGCGACACAGTCGCCGCGCGCGGCGCGACCACGACGAAGCTGAACTCGCGCGCGCCGGTGGAGGCAGGGTGAGACAGTCGATCGGGACGCGACAGCACGACCGCGACGAACACCGCGGCGATCGCGAGCGCGCTCAATGGCGAGAGCCGCACGGTGCGGGGCCTCGTGAGCCAGTGCCAGGTCGCGCGCGTCGTCCCTCCCGCCGGGCGGGCCGGGAGCCGCGCGATCTGCTCCATCACGCGCGCATCGAGGTTAGCATCGACCGTGACCGGACGGCGCAGCTGCCGCACGACGCGCCCGACGAGCTCCTCATCCGGCTCAAACACGCTCCGCCTCCCTGAGAATCATTTGCAGCTGCTCGCGGGCGCGCTTCACCCGCATCTTGAGCGCCGACACGCCCGCACCGGTCACCCGCGCCATCTCTTCGTACTCGAGATCCTCGACGTGCTTGAGGAGAAACGCTTCCCGGTATTCCGGGGTCAGCCGCGCCAAGGCCCAGCGCACCACGTCCTCCCCCTCGGTCTGTTCGGCGACGCTCGCGTGGGCGACGCCGTTGAGCGCGGCTTCGTCGCGCACGAACACCCGCCCGCGTCTCGCCGCGCGGGCGCCCGTCGTGCGGCACCGATTCACCAGAATGCCGTACAGCCACGCCCCAAAACGCGCCGGATCGTCGCAGCGCTCGAGCGAGCGATACGCCCGGACGAACGCGTCCTGGAGCGCCTCCTCGGCGTCCTCGCGATTGCCGAGCATGTGCACGGCGTAGCGGGCCAACCGGTCACGGTACCGCGCGACGAGCGTGGCATATGCCGCGGTGTCGCCGCCGAGCACCCGGCGCACCACGTCGACGTCGCTCGTCCCCACGCTGTGTATACCCACCCGCGCTCCCCGGACGTCACATCGGTGTCAGGCAGCCGCGCTTGTGACGCGGCGCATTGTAGCAGAGGTATCTCTCACGAAGGCGACCTGCAAGTCCGCTGCCACAGGAGTTGGTCCATGTCAAAACGTGCCACACTCGCCGGATGCTTGGTGGTCGCCCTCTCACTGGCCGGCTGCTACCAGGACGAGGCCACGCTCGCCTCGCCAGCGGGCCTGCGGCCGCGCATCACGGTGCGGCTCACCGACTCCCCCTTCCCGTACGACTCGGTCGCGAGCGTGAACCTCTACATCGTCCGTATCGAGGCGAGCACGCAGACCAATGCGTCGGACACCTTGGGCACCATTGGGGACTGGACGGTCATCACCGAGCCCCGGAAGAGCGTCAACCTCCTCGCTTTCCAGAGGGGCACGACGGCTTTCCTCGGGGCAGGAGAGCTCCCAAGCGGCCAGTACCACGAGATTCGCATGACGATCGACACGAGTCTGTCGTCGATCATCTTCAACAGCGGCGCCAAAGCCACGGTGGACTGGCGGAACCATTCGGGCACGAACGAAATGCCAATCTACGCGTTCGTGCAGTATCCGGTGAACGTCCCGACCGAGGGCGCCGAGATCGTGCTCGACTTCGACCTGGGCCGCAGCTTTCTGTTCGACTACTTCGGGGGGGGCTCGTTCACCCTCTTCCCCCAGCTACGCGCCATCAATACGGCGGCAGCTGGAGCGATCGCGGGAACGGTGACGACCAACTATGGCGCCGGCGTGGTCCCGGTGAAGGACGCGGGCGTGACCGTATGTGATAGTGCCTGCTCCGGGGCGGCGATCATCGCTACGGGTTTGAGCGATGCCACGGGACGCTACACGGTCCCCTTTGTGAGCGCCGGCACGTACGTGGTCCGGATCGAGCGCATCGATCGGCCCGATCTCATCGCCGTGGTCACGCCGAACGTACAGGTCCGAGCGGGTGACACGACGCAACTGTCCGTGTCCCTTCCCGAGGCGGGCTCGAACGGGGCGTACGTGCGCATCTCCGGTCCGTCGTCCGTGGGTGTCGGCGGATCGATCGTGCTCGCGGTGGCCGTGGGCGATGCGAACGGCAATCCAATCCAGCATCCGTCCGTGACCTGGACGAGCGGCGACACGTCGATTGCGATGGTGTTCCCCGTCGGGGTCGCGTTCGACACCATCGCCTCCGTGAGCGGGCGCCAGCCGGGATTCGCGACGATCAAGGTTACGAGCGGTGGCCTCGCCGACTCCATCGTAGTCCAGGTGGTCGCCCCGACAAGGAATGGTTCGGTCGCGACGGTCACTGTAATGCCCGAGAGCGCGAGCGTCGCCTTGACCGACACGAGCTTCAGCTTCCAGGCGCAACTGCGGGACTCGGCAGGAAACAGCCTCAGCGACCGGCCCGTCTCATGGTTCAGCACGGACACCTCGGTCTTCATCGTGCACGGGTATGGGCTTTCGAGCGGCATCCAGCCGCGCGCCGCCGGGACGGCGTTCGTGCGGGCCACGAGCGAGGGCAAGACGGGCCAGGCGAAGGTCACCGTGCACTGACGCCGGGGGGCTCGCCGTGCGTCTCCCCGGCCGGTAGCTTGCGGGTTCCCCCGTTCCCTTGTCGGGAGGACTCGTGCGCCGTACTCCCCTGCTGGCCCTGCTCGTCGCGACCGGCTGCGCCCGGCCGCCGCAGGCCATCGCTCCGCCGCAGCCCGGCCTGTTCGGCCCCTCCAGTCATCCCGTGCTCTTGCCGCCGCGATTCGGTGAGCCCGGCCTGCCGCGCACCGACGCCGAGTGGCGTGGCGTCGGCAGGGAGGCAGCGGCGCTCTTGTCGCAGTACGTCGCGATCAACACCACCAACCCTCCCGGCAACGAGCTCAAGACGGCCGAGTGGCTCAAGGCCGTGCTCGCGCGCGAGGGGATCACCGCGCAGATCTTCGAGCCCGGGCCGGGCAAGGCGAACCTGTACGCGCGCCTTGCCGGAGACGGCAGCGCCCGGCCGCTCATCCTGCTCAACCACATGGACGTGGTGCTGGCGACCCCGGAATACTGGAAGGTCGACCCCTTCGCCGGCACGGTGCAGGACGGCTATCTGTGGGGGCGCGGCGCGCTCGACATGAAGGGCGAGGCGATCACGCAGCTCATGACGCTGCTCACGCTCAAACGCGCCGGCGTGGCGCTCAAGCGTGACGTGATTTTCCTCGCGACGGCGGACGAGGAGGTGGGCGCCGGCGTCGGGGCGGGGTGGATGGTGGAGCATCACCCGGAACTGGTGCAGAACGCCGAGTTCATGATCACCGAAGGGGGCACGATCCGCGCGGGCCCCACCGGGCGGATCGAGTACTACGGCGTAGGGACCACCGAGAAGTCGCCGTTCTGGCTCGAGGTGACGGCCCACGGCACGGCGGGACACGGCTCCCGACCCACTCCCGACAACCCGGTGCACCGGCTGGTGCGCGCGCTGTATCGCATCGCCAGTTATCAGACGCCCCTCGTGGTGACGCCGGCGGTGGAGCGCTACCTGCGCGATCTCTCGACCATCGAGCCCGACCCGGTGCGGCGCGCCTGGCTCGCGGATGTACGCGCGGCGCTCAAGGATTCCGCCGCCGTCCGCGCCCTCACGGGGGACCTGACGTACAACGCGCTGCTCCGCAACACGATTTCGATCACCGGCCTCACGGGCAGCGACAAGACAAACGTGATCCCGCCGGTGGCCACGGCCGGGCTCGACGTGCGGCTCCTGCCGGGGCAGGACCCGCAGGCGTTCCTCGCCGATCTGATCCGCGTGGTCGGGGACACGGCCGTTGCCATCAGGGCGCCCGGCCTCACCTGGCCGGCGACCGAAAGTCCGACTGACACGGAGCTGTTCCGCGCCATCGTGGCCGCGGCGCGCGAGCGGACGCCCAATGCCCTGGTCACCACGCCGCCGCTCACCGGCTTTACCGACAGCCATTACTTCCGGCAGCTCGGGATCGTGAGCTACGGCCTGTCGCCGTTTCCGCTCAACCAGACCGAGTCGCGCGGCGTGCACGGGAACGACGAGCGGGTGAGCCTCGACGATATCGCGTTCGGCGTGCACTTCGTATACGACATAGTCTCCCGCGTCGTCGCGCGGTGATGGCGTTCTTCCTGCACCCGCGCCGCCACCCGCCGGCGCGGGAGCGGCGTCCGCCCGTGTTCGAGCGGCTCACCAAAGCGCGAGTGGGCTGGGTGGTGGAGCGCCTGGCCGCGCCGTTCGCGCGGTGGGACAATGCGCGGCTCGAGAGTCCCGAGATCGCCCTCCCGGTCCGCGACTTGGACCCCCGGCTCGTCGGCTACCGCATCGCGCTCGTGACCGACCTGCATCACGGGCCCGCCGTGCCCGACCGCTGGTTCGCCCGCGTGGCGGATCGCGTGGCCGACCTCGCGCCCGATCTCGTCGCCCTGGGTGGGGACTTCGTGAGTCACGCCCGCAGCGATCTCGATGGGCTGGACGGCATCCTGGCGCGGTTTCGCGCCCGCGACGGCAGCGTGGCCGTGCTTGGCAATCACGACCACTGGGTCGATCCTGACATGGTGGGGCGCATCGTCGAGCGCGCCGGCGCGCGGCTGCTCACGAACCGGCACGAGTTGTTCCGCCGCGGGACGGCAACGCTCGCCGTCGCCGGGGTCGACGACTTCAGCCACGGTGCGGTGCGGCCCGACGAGGCGCTGGCCGATGTGCCGGCCGACGTGCCGCGCGTGCTGCTGTCGCACAATCCCGATCTGATCGAGTATCTCCCCGCCGGGCTGCGCGTGGACGTGATGCTTGCGGGACACACCCACAACGGCCAGGCGCACCTGCCGCTGGTCGGACCGATCATCGCGCCATCGCAGTTCGGCCGGAAGTACCTGCACGGACTGAAGCGCGTGGGAGAGACATGGCTCTACGTGTCGGCGGGGGTCGGCAGCGCGGCGATTCCCCGGTGGCGCAATCCGCCGGAGCTGCCCGTGCTCCGCCTGACGGCGGCGTAGCGGGCTACTTGAGCGAGACGACGAACCTGACGGTCACGGTCTCCGCCGTCTGCGGCGCCACCGTGCAGAAGCAATCCAGGCCGATCAAGCGCTTGACGCCGAGCACCTCCGCCTCCGCGATTCCCGGCACATCGCGGTACGCGATCTCGAGCATGGTCCCGTCGATGATGCGGTAGGCCACCGGGCGACCGCACAGGCGGTGGTGCGGATCGATCCTCGCGAGGCCCTCGCTGAGCCGGTGGCGGATCGCGCTGGCCTGCTCGGACTGCGCGACGGGGAGATCGGTCACAGGGCCGCCTCACGGCGGTTTGCCGACACGGCGGCGGCATTGCGCCGCAGGCCGGAGGCACCGGGGCGCTCGAACGGCGTGTCGCCGAAGCGCCGCTCGAACTCGTCGGGCGCGACGGCGAGCAGCTCCGCCAGGTCGGGTGCGGCGATCTCGGCGCGGACGGCGAGCTCCGGGTCGGACGTCGGCTCCGCGAACCTGATGTTCCACGGGCACACATCCTGACATACGTCGCATCCGAAGAGCCAGTCGCCCACCAGCCGGCGTTCGTCATCCCGGAACGGCGCTGCGTGCTCGATCGTGAGGTAGGAGATGCAGCGCCGGGCGTCGAGCACTCGGGCCTCGACGAACGCGTCGGTGGGACAGGCGTCGAGACAACGGCGGCACGTGCCGCAGCGATCGGCCTGGAACGGCAGGTCGCAGACGAGCTCCGCATCGGTGAAGATCACGCCGATGAAGGTGAACGAGCCGATCGTCGGATTGATCAGCATGGTGTTCTTCCCGGTCCAGCCCAGCCCGGCGCGCTGCGCCAGCTCGCGCTCCGGGACCGGACCCGCGTCGACGTAACAGCGTGTCCTCGCGCCGGGCGCGAGCTCCCGGACGGCGGTAGCGAGCTGCTCGAGGCGGCGGCCGAGGACCGTGTGGTAGTCAGTGGACCAGGCGTACTGGGCGACTTTGGCCCCGGGCTCGCGCCCGGGGTCAGTCGCGCCATGGAAGTAGTTGGTCAGCGTGACGATCGCGACGCCCGCGTCGGGGACGATGCGGGCCGGACGTTTCCGTTGCTCGACCTGGCGATGCAGGTACGTCATGCTGCCCGCGTACCCGGCGGCGAGCCACTGATCCAAGTCGTCCGCATGCGCGTTCGACTCGAGACTCGCCACGCCTACGGCGTCGAAGCCGAGTTCGAGCGCCCGACGCTTCGCCGCGACGGTTCTCCGTGACGTCTCTCCGGGACGGTTTTCCTCGACGTCTTTCATAGACGCATCGTCTCCCGTCTCCACCGGGCGAAGCGGATGACGTCGTCGAGCGGCGGCACGGCCGCAGCGTCGCCGTACGCGGTGAACATTCGCCAGCGCACGTACTCGCGCGGCGGCAGCGGCAGGAACGGCGCCCGGCGGTACCAATCGCGCGCGCGGGAGCTCCAGGCGAGACGGACGAGGTCGAGTGCCAGGCGCGGGTTCACGAGCGCCCGCAGGGCGAGGCGTACGGTGAGCGCCGGCCAACCGGCGCGTGGCTGCATGAGAGCCAATCTACTCGCGAGGCGTGCCCGGCGCGCTTTTCCTCCTGTATATTGACCGCCTATGACGCTCGCTGGCCGTCACATCGGCACTGCTGCCGGGGCTCACCCGCTCGCCCGCTATCGCAGCGAGTTCCCGATCTTTCGGGACGGCATCTATTTGAACACGTGCTCCCTCGGCGCCCTCGGCGAGCGCACGCGTCGGCGCGTCGCCGAATTTCTCGATGTCTGGCAGCGCCGCGGAGCGTCCGCCTGGTACGACGTGTGGTGGGGGGCGCTCGGGGAATTGCGCGCCCGCTACGCGCGGGTCGTGAATGCCGGCCCGGCGGAAATCGCGCTCGCGCCGAGCATCTCGGTCGCGCTCTCGGCCGTGGCGGAGGCGCTCGACTACGCTCGCCGCCCGCGCGTGGTCGTCACGTCGCTCGATTTCCCGACCGTGGCCTATCAATGGCTGGCCAAACAGCCGCGCGGCGTGGAGCTGGTCGTGGTCGAGAGCCCAGACGGGGTCTCGGTGCCGGTGGAGGCGATCGCGCGGGCCGTGGACGAACGGACCGCCCTGGTGGCCACGTCCCACGTGTACTTCACGAGCGGGGCGATCCAGGATATCGCGGCGGTCGCCGATGCCGCGCACCGGCGCGGTGCGCTGCTGCTCGTCGACGCCTACCAGTCCGTGGGACAGCTCCCGGTGGATGTGAAGGCCGCGGGCGTGGACTTCCTGACCGCCGGCGGGCTCAAATGGCTGCTGGGCGGGCCGGGGATCGTGTTTCTGTATGCGCGCGAGCAGCTGACGCGGAGCCTGGCCCCGCAAATCGCCGGCTGGTTCGGCCACAGGAACCAATTCGCGTTCGATCCGCGCGTGCTGGAGCTGCACCATGACGCGCGCCGCTTCGAGCTCGGCACCCCGTCGCTCGCGGCGGTGTACGCACAGCTCGGTGGTCTCGACTACATCGAAGAGATCGGGGTCCCCGCCATCCGGCGGGTGACCGCCGAGCTCACCGAAGACCTGATCGGGCGGGCGCGGGAACATGGCTTCCGGCCCAAGGTCGCCGCGCGCGCTCAGGAGCGCTCGGCGATCGTCATGCTGCCGGCGGCCGATCCGGCGGCGGGCGTCCGACACCTCGCCGCCGCCGGCATCGTCGCCGACGCGCGCCCGGGGCACGTGCGCCTCTCCCCTTTCTTCTATAACGTGCAGGACGACCATGTCGCAGCGCTCGAGCAGCTCGCCACGCACGGCGATCACTGAGGACGAACGACTCCTCTCCCAGGTTCCCCGCGAGCGCCGGCCCTTCACGCGGACGGACTCGTGGCGCGTGCTCCGGATCATGGGCGAATTCGTCGAGGGGTTTGACACGCTCTCCGACGTCTACAGCGCCGTCACGGTATTCGGGTCGGCGCGTACCCCGGCGGACGATCCCTACTACGAGCATGCCGTGGAAACCGCGCGGCTGCTCGCTCAGGAGGGCTTCCCGATCATTACCGGGGGCGGGCCCGGGATCATGGAAGCGGCGAATCGCGGCTGCCAGGAGGGCAACGGCCTGTCGATCGGCTGCAATATCGAGCTGCCGTTCGAGCAGGGGCTCAACCCCTACGTCGAGCGCGCCATCAACTTCCGCTATTTCTTCGTCCGCAAGACGATGTTCGTGAAATATTCCACGGGGTTCATCGTCTTCCCGGGGGGCTACGGCACCATGGACGAGCTGTTCGAGGCGCTGACGCTGATCCAGACCGGGAAGGTGACGCACTTCCCGGTGATCCTGTTCGGCCGGGCGTATTGGCAGGGGCTTGCCGAGTGGCTGCGGGAGCGCGTCGCCGGCGAGGGCAAGATCGCCACGACCGATCTGCAGCTCTTCACCATCACGGACAGCCCGCGGGAGGCGGTGGCGATCGTGCGGCAGGCGCGCGAGCGCCGCACGCAGGCGCTCCCCGCCGCGGCGGCCGAAAGCGACGTCTAGCGACTGGGGACGCCACGATGACTCGCAAGGACTTTCTGCGCGGCCCGCGCATCGATCCGCAGCCGATCACCGGCCGGGAGACGATCCCGGACCTGGTGGACCACGCGTTCCTCGCCTACAACGCCGGCCGCCTGGCGGAGGGGTGCCGCCTGTTCGCCGAGCGGATGCTCGAGGACGACGTCACCGTCGGGATGAGCTTGACGGGGGCGATGACCCCTGCCGGACTCGGGATGTCGACCATCATTCCGCTCGTCGAGGCCGGGTTTCTCGACTGGATCGTTTCCACCGGCGCGAACCTGTACCACGACGCGCATTTCGGGCTGGGGCTCGCGATGCATCGCGGGACGCCGTTCGCGGACGACGTCGAGCTGCGCGAAGAGGGAGTGGTGCGCATCTACGACATCTTCTTCGACTACGAGGTGCTGCTCTCGACCGACGCCTTCATCCGCGAGGTGTCGGCGGCGCCCGAGTTCCAGCGGCCGATGAGCACGGCGGAGTACCACTATCTCCTGGGCGGGTACGTCCTCCAGCGGGAGCAGGCGCTGGGCTTGTCGCGGAAATCCCTGCTCGGTGTCGCCCATGAGTGCGGCGTGCCGGTCTACACGTCGTCGCCCGGCGATTCATCGATCGGCATGAACGTCGCCGAGCAGGCGCTGACGGGCTCCCAGCTGCGCTTCGATCCGAGCGCCGACGTGAACGAGACGTCGGCGATCGTGTTCGACTCGAAGACGCACGGCGGCAAGAGCGGGGTCCTGATCATCGGGGGCGGCAGCCCCAAGAATTTCGTGCTCCAGACAGAGCCGCAGATACAGGAGGTCCTGGGCATCAGCGAGAAAGGGCACGACTACTACCTGCAGATCACCGACGCCCGCCCCGACACCGGCGGCCTGTCGGGGGCGACGCCCTCCGAGGCGGTGAGCTGGGGCAAGCTCGACCCCGACCAGCTCCCGGGCACCGTGGTCTGCTACCTCGACAACACGGTCGGCTTTCCGATCATCGCCGCGTACGCGCTCGCCAAGCGGAAGAAGCGGCGGCTCAGACGGCTGTACGATCGGCGCGACCAGCTCCTGCGCCAGCTCACCGCGGCGTACCGCGAGGCGAAGGCGGACCGCGACGCCCGTGCGGAGGCGACGACTGTCGACCGCAGACCCTGAGTTCGCGGCTCCCGCGGCCACGTCCCGGGCGTACGCGGCGTATGCCCTGGGTTTGCTCACGCTCATCAACCTCCTCAACTACACCGACCGCAACGTCGTCTTCGCCCTGTTCGAGCCGATCAAGCGGGAGCTCGTCGTCTCCGACCAGCAGCTGGGGTGGCTGGGATCCGCGTACGTCGTCGTGCTGTCGCTGTTCGCGCTGCCGCTCGGCGTGCTGGGAGACCTGAAGTCGCGGCGCGCGGTCATCGCGTTCGGCGTGGGCCTGTGGAGCGCCTGTACCGCGCTGGGTGCGGCCGTGAGTCGCTTCTGGCAGCTGCTGCTGTGCCGGGCCCTGGTGGGCGTGGGAGAAGCGGGCTACGGGCCCGCCGCGCAGGCCCTGATCGCCGAGTTCTTCCTCGGCCGCCGCCGCGCGTTCGCCATCGGGATCTACTCGGTCGGCATGGCGTTCGGGGGCGTGCTCGGCATCTGGTTGGGCGGCGTACTCGCCGAGCGCCACGGTTGGCGGGCGGCCTTCGTCGTGCTCGGCGTTCCCGGATTCGTGCTGGCGCTGCTCGCGTCGCGGCTGCGGGAGCCGCGCCGTCGCCCGCCCGCCACGATCCGCGCCACCGTGGAGGGCTGGTACGCGCGCGGGCGCGCCCGCGCGCGACAGGCCCTGCGTCTGGGCAAGCCGCTGATCTGGTGTACGCTAGCGGGGGCGGCGCTCTCGAGCGTGCTCGACGTGCTCCAGGGGCTTCCGCCCGGGATCGACACGGCGGTGTTCGCGGCGTGCGTGAGCGTCGGCGTCGTCTGGACGGTGGTGCGACTGGTCCCCGTGGCCGTACGCGGGACCAGCGAAGCGACCGAAGTCGCGGCCACGGCATTCGGCGATTTCCTCCAGGCCTCCGGCACCGTCCTCCGGACGCCGACCCTGATCTGGATGTTCGTCGGCGGAGCGCTGGTCACCTTCGCCGTGAACGGGCTGATCGCGTGGGCGCCGAGTTTTCTCGAGCGCACCCACGGGCTGTCGGTCGCGACCATCGGGCGGCAATTCGGGGTGTGGGGGCTCGCGGGCGGGGCGCTGGGTGCGCTGTTCGGCGGTCGGACCGGCGACTGGCTCCTGGCGCGCTGGAGCGGCGGCCGGGTCGTCGTGTCGGGCGCGGGGTTCGTGCTGGGCGGTCCGGTGTGCGCCGCCCTGCTGCTGATCGACGAGCTGCGGCTGTTCGTGCCGCTCCTGTTCGCGACGTTCTTCCTGTACTCGTGGTACAACGGTCCGCTCTCGGCCGTCATTCTCGACGTGGTGCCGGCCGCCGTCCGGGCATCGGTGCTGGGCGCCTTCGTGCTGTTCTCGCATCTGGCAGGTGACGCCATCGCCCCACCCTTGATCGGCTACCTCTCCGACCGGATCGGCCTGCGGGCGGCGATGCTGCTGCTGCCGACGGCGGGTGCGGTGGGGGGACTGGTGATCCTCATTGCCCTGACTACGGTGGGGAGGGACATGCAGCGGGTGAAAGTATGATTGCGGATTTCGGATTGCGGAATGCGGAATGTCTGGGCGATCGTCGTTCCATGATGGACCTCCCACTGCAATTCCGCAATCCGCAATCCGCATTCCGCAATGGGTCGGGAGGGGCGGGGCGGTGAAGGTCGCCGTCGTGTTCGACACGCTCCACCCCGACTGGGAGGACGCCGACTACAAGAAGGAGGTCGAAGCGAAAGTCGAGGAGGCGGAGTACGACGTAGCCCGGGCCCTGATGGCGCTGACGCACGACGTGCTCATGGTGGGCGTGGCCGAGCAGCTCGCGCCGGTGCTCGAGCGGCTGGCCGCCTTCCAGCCGAAGCTCGTCTTCAACGGATGCGAGTCGTTTCGCGGCCGGGCACGGCACGAGTACGCGCTCGCGACCGTGCTCGAGATGCACGGCTATCGCTACACCGGCTCGTCGCCCACGGGGTTGCTCGTGGCCCGCAACAAGTCGCTCACCAAGAAGATCCTGGCGCACCACGACATCCGCGTGCCTGCGTTCGCCGAGTTCCGGCCCGGGGAGAAGCCGCTCCGCCCGTCGGAGCTGCGCTTCCCCCTGATCGTGAAACCACTACTCGAGGACGCGTCCGTGGGGATCTCGCAGGCGTCCGTCGTGGAGGACGACGCGGACCTCGCGGCCCGGGTGAAGTTCATCCACGAGAAGTTTCACCAGGCCGCGATCGTCGAGGAGCTGATCGAGGGACGGGAGCTGTACGTCGGCCTGGTGGGCAACCAGACGCTCCAGGTGCTCCCCATCGTCGAGCTGACGTTCGGGGAATCCGACGGCGAGCATCGCATCGCGACCTACAAGGCGAAATGGGACGAAGAATATCGCAAGCGCAAGAAGATCAAGAACGTCTTCGCGAAGGGGCTGTCGGACCAGGTCGGCGCGAAGATCGGGGACATCTGCACCACGGCGTTTCACGCGCTCTGGCTGCAGGACTATGGCCGGGTGGATCTGCGGCTCACCCACGACGACGAGGTGTACGTGCTCGAGGTGAATCCCAATCCGTTTCTCGCCGCCGAGAACGAGATGGCGGACGCGGCGGAGAAAGCCGGCATGGGCTACACGGACTTCATCCAGCGGATCGTGGACGAGGCGATGGCGCGTGACTCCGCGTAGGCGCGAGGTGCCGACGCCGGAGCTGCGCTGTCCCACCTGCGCGGCCGAGGTGGCGCGCTTCTGGGCGCACTGCTCCAACTGTGGGCGCCGGCTCGAGTGGCGCGATACGACGAAACAGACGGGCGCGGAGTGCTACTACTGCGGCTGGGTGGTGTCCGACAGCTTCTCGTACTGCCCCTGGTGCGGGCGCGACATCGCCGACACACACTCGAGCGCCGAGCCTCTCAAGGCGCCCAAGGGGTTCCTGTATCACCGCCGCTGTCGCTGGGGATGCGGCGGCGGCGTGATGTACCCGATGCGCTTCTGCCCCTGGTGCGGCCGCCCGCAGCGCTGGCACTATCGGGAATTTCAGAACGTCTGCCCGCACTGCAGCAAGGGCGTCAACGATTGGATGGAGGTCTGCCCCTGGTGCGGGGAGGACGCCACCGGCCGGGACCTGATCCGCCAGGCGCTGCGCCGGGTGCGGCAGCTGCTCGTGGTGGGACGCCTGAAAGACTGGAACTACCGCGTGCTGCTCCGGCCCGGTGTCTCGGGCGTGACCCACCGAACGCCCAAGATCATCGAGATCGAGCGCCGCTACGTCACCGGCAAGCGACGCCGCGACGAGATCTCCTGGAACCTGCTCACCGGACTGATTCTCCACGAGCTCGGTCACTCGTTCCTGTACCACAATTGGTCGTTCACGCGCACGGGACGGTTCCGCCGCGCCTTCGGAGAGGTGCGCAAGGCGTACCGGGTGGCCGACTCCAAGTGGGTGGACTTCGAGCGTCGCGGCGTGACGACCACGCTCCCCAACTACGTCACGGCCTACGCGGCGACGCACCCCCAGGAGGACTTTGCCGAGACGTTCCGCTTCTACGTCGCGCGACGCGGCCGGCTGCGCGAGCTGTTCGCGGAGTTCGGGCGAAAACGCAAAGGTGTGCCGGTGTTCGAGAAGTTTCTGGTGCTGCACGACTTGATCCGCAGCCTCAGGGGATGGCGCTGAATTAGATTAGATTCGTCGACCGTACATCCTCTCAAGGAGTCCCATGGCGCTGATACGCACGTCCAACCCGGCCCTGAACGCCCGCACCTTCGCCGACCTGCGGCGCGATCCGACCGCGCCGCCCATGACGCTCGAAGGGACGGTCAACAAGGCGGCGTTGCTCCTCTTTCTGGTGGTCGTGCCCGCGGCATGGGTCTGGAGCCAGGTCCGCACGGCGCTCGACCCCTCGGTCGCGGGTCCATGGATCCTGCTCGGGGTCATCGGTGGGTTCGTCGCCGCGATCGTGACCGTCTTCAAGAAGGAATGGTCTCCCTTCACTGCGCCCGTGTACGCCGCGCTCGAGGGGCTCGCGCTCGGCGGACTCTCGGCGCTGCTCGAGACCAAATACCCCGGCATCGTGGTGCAGTCGGTAGGTCTGACGTTCGCGACGCTCGCGGCGATGCTGATCGCCTACCGGACCGGCCTGATCAAAGCCACGGAGAAGTTCAAGCTCGGCGTCATCGCGGCCACCGGCGCGATCGCCCTGTACTACGTCGTCGGGTTGGTCCTCTCGTTGTTCCACGTCGCGATGCCGTTCCTCCAGGGGAACAGCACGGCGAGTCTCGTGGTGAGCGGCATCATCGTCGTGGTCGCGGCGCTGAACCTGATCCTCGACTTCGACTTCATTGAGACCGGCGTGGCCGGTGGCGCACCCAAGTACATGGAGTGGTACGGCGCGTTCGGCCTGATGGTCACGCTGATCTGGCTGTACCTGGAGATCCTGCGGCTCCTCGCCAAGGCCCGCAGCCGGCGATAGCCATTCGTCAAAGCCCGTGACGTAGGGGCGCAGCGTGCCGCGCCCCTACGTTCACGTCGATCGATCAGCCTGCAAAGCAGTAGGCGCAGCCTTTTTCCTGGGTGCGATTCACCGCGATCACGCCCGAGGGCACCACCGTCACCCCCGGCAGCAGGTTGGCAATCCATTCCTTCTTGATGGTCTCCGCCTGCATGCCCATCTGCTTCGCGAACATGCCGCTGTAGATCGTGAGCGCGATGTTGCAGATGCCAAACAGCACGCCCTTCGTGGCGAGCTCGTCCACAGCCATCCCTGGGATCGGAAGCTCGCCCGCCTTCACTTGCGCGAAGGTGTTGCGCAACGCGGCTTCCTTCGTCATACCATCGTTGAGCTTGAAGAATTCACCGAACTTGTACTTGGCCCACATCGGGCTCTGCATGCCGAACGCAATGCCGTTGTGGCGCAGGACGATCACGACCGTATTGTCGGCGTCCGTCGTCCCGTAGTTCTCGTTCGTCGTGTTGAGAAACACGCGGGCCCAGGCAAACCCGAAACCGCCGTTCGGCTCGGGAATGTCGAAGATCATCTTGTGTTTCCCCGTGATCTTGTTGAGCCAGGCCTCGAACTCGGGGTTGGCGGAGACGTCGCGCGCGGGCCGCGGCTGTGACACGGCCTCGAGCGGGGCGACCAGGCCGCCCAGGCCGAGCGCGGCGGCGCCCGCGGCGATCCGCCCCAGAAATCCGCGGCGGTGCGTGGTGAGGTTGGCGATCTCCGGCATACAGACCCTCCTGTCGGGTGGTGGAACGGGGATACTCACTATCGCTTCGCCGAACGTCGAGCGGCCGCGGTCGGATAGGCGACATCCGGCGGCGCGTCGCCGTTCGGCCAGTCGTTGATCTTGTCGGGAAAATCCGGGCGGGCGTGCGCGTTGACGTACGCGGCCACGTCGAGCGCTTCCTGATCGGTCAGGGTGGCCGGCTGGTCGAACGGCATGTTGTCCCGGATGAAGGCCGCCGCGGTGCGCACGCGCGCCATCCCCGCGCCGATGTTGTACGAGTGCGCCCCCCACACCGGCGGGGCCACCGCGGTGCCCTCACCTTCCGCGCCGTGGCACTTGACGCAACTGCTCGCGCACACCCGCGCGCCCGCCACCGTGTCGGCGGTGAGCGCCGCCCATTTGGCGAGCCGGTTGGACGCCGGCGCCGGCGCGACCGGCACGTCGCGGGACAGGAACCACAGGTACGCCACGATGTCCCGCATGTCGGCGCCATCGGCGGCGAGCGGCTGGCCGTTCATGCTGCGCCGGAAGCAGTCGTTGATGCGGTATGGGAGCGTCTCGACCGTGGCGCTGCGGGCCCGGTACTGCGGGTAGCGCGCGAACACGCCGACCCAGGAGCCGCTCGCGCGACGGCCTGCGTCCAGGTGACAACTCACACACCGCAGCGTGTTGCCGACGTGCGCCGGCAGGCTCTCGGCCGTCGCGACGAGCAGCGCGCGACCGCGCCGGATCGCGACGCCGAGCGGATCATCGGGAATGAGGGAGTCGGCTGGACCGTGCACCGCCAGGTGGGCCACGGCGGCGCTCGGGCGATCCACACGACAGGCGCCCGCGAGGGCGACCGCCGCAACCAGGCTCAAGCACGCGAGGGGGTGCATCGCGAGGCGGATACTATCACGCTTTCTCGGGTGTCGCCACTTCGGTCTCCCCCCTGCAACCTTTTGGCACCGTCACACATCCCACTCCCTGACGCCGGCTATCGCCGGCACCGTTCCCATTTCCGTCGAGGTCTCCATGCCCCGCTGGCCGCTCGGTTTCCTCCTCGCCGCGACCGCGCTCGCCGCGCAGCAGCCGCCCGACACACCTCCGGATTCGGCGCGCGTGGCGGCAGTCCTCGCCCTCCTCGAGACGTCCGACTCCACGGTGTGCGAGCTGGCGGCACAGGCGATCAGCAACGCCTGGGGGTGGTCCTGGCAGCCTCAGCTGTTCCCGACCCCCATGCCGATGCCGATGCCCGCGCCTATGCCGATGCCGATGATGCGCAAGGGGTCCCACGGTCCCCACGTGCGGGTGCGCGTCAACCACCGCCCGGGCTGGCGCGCGGCGGACTCCGCCACCTTCGGCGCGTTCGGCGCCGTGCTGCGCGACGACAACCGCTGCGTGCGCAACATCGCCGCGCGTGTGCTCGGCCGGGCCGGCGCGGCGGGGAGCTATGAAGTGTTTGTCGCGTTGTTGCGCGAGGCGGCTCCGGGCCTGCGGGAAACCGGAGCGCTCGGGCTGGGCGAGCTGCAGGACCGTCGCGCGCTGCGCCCGCTGCAGGATGCGCTGCGCGATCGGGATGCGCGCGTGCGGGCGACGGCGGCACGCACTGTCGGAGAGATCGGGGATTCGAGCTCCGTCGGAATGCTGACCACGGCCTTGGGGGACGACGCCGCGCCCGTGCGGCAGGCCGCGGCGTGGGCGCTGGGCCGGCTCGAGAGCCCGGTCGCCCTGTCCGCGCTTGGCGGCGCGCTCAAGGACACGTCGCCCGGCGTGCGCCGGACGGCTGCCTGGGCATTGGGAGACATCGAGGATCGGGCCGCAGTCGATCTGCTGCTGCCGCTGCTGCGTGACCGCGACGCCACGGTCCGACTCGCCGCGACGTACGCGCTGGGGCGAATCGAGAGCCCGCGTGCCGTCCGCGACCTCGGTGCCCTCGTGCGAGATGCGTCGCCCGACGTGAAGCGCGCCGCCATCTGGGCGCTCGGTCAGATCGACGACCCCGGCGCGGTCGCCGCGCTGAGTGTCGCACTCAAGGATGCCGACCCGCACGCACGACAGCTCGCGGCGTGGGCGTTGGGTCAAATCGACGATCCCGACGCGATCGACCCCCTGGCGGCTGCGCTCAAAGACCGTGAGCCGGACGTGCGCGTCGCCGCGGCGTGGGCGCTGGGCCAGATCGAGAGCTCCCGCGCGGTCGAACCCCTCAAGGCGGCGCTGCACGACGAGTCGCCCGACGTTCAGGATGCGGCAGGCTGGGCACTCGACCAGATCGACAACGAGCGGCCCGTGCGCGTCCGGGTACGGCCGCGCGTCAGGAAGCCGATTTAGCGACGTCGCGCCACGCCATCACGGATTGGTGAGCCTGGCCACTTCGTCGGCGAACGCGCGCGATCGCGCGACCTGCGTGCGGTAGTCGCTCAGCTCGGCATCGCGTCGCGTCGCGTCCCATCCGAGCGCCGCCGCCATACGGTCCGCCACGGCGCCCGCGGCCGAGACTCCTTGGTCGCGCGTGGCGTAGAAGAGATGCAGCCGCCGGATGAGCACGTCGGAGAGTCGGAGTGCCATCTCCCGCTCGACCGCGTGCGTCACCTCCGCCCAGACTTCCGGTCGCCCGGCCACGATGGGCTGCCCGAGCGCGCGATCCCGCTCGACGAGGTTGAGCACCGCCGCGGCCTCGCTGCCGTACGCTCCCACCAGGTACCGCGCCGTCGACTCGCGGGCGCCGCGCTGCGTCGCCGCCTTCACGAGGCCTTCCAGGTCCGCCGTCTCGCCTCCGGGGAGCGGCAGCCGGTCCGTCGGCGCCCGGGGAGCACGAGGACGGCCGTCGAGCGCGTGCAGCCGGGCGGCGACACGGTCGACCACGTCGCGCGCCATGAGCCGGTACGTGGTGAGCTTGCCGCCCGCGATCGTGAGCAACCCGCCCGGGCCCTCGACCACCCGGTGCTCCCGCGACGTGGCGGACGGCGCGACGTCGAGCGCTCCTGCGCGCAGCAGCGGACGCAGGCCCGCCCAGGTCGCCACCACGTCCCGGGGCGAAAGGCGCGCCGTGGGGAAGAACCAGTTGGCGGAGCGCAGCAGGTAGATCGCGTCCTCCCCCGTGGCGCGCACGTCGTCGGGGGAGGTGTCCTCGTCGGTGTCGGTCGTGCCGATGTAGCTGAAATCGCCCCACGGCAGCACGAACATCACGCGTCCGTCGAGCGGGGAGGTGAGCGTCATCGCGCGGACGTGGCCCACGCGCTGTCGCGGCACGGCGACGTGCGCGCCCTTGGTCAGCCGCAGCAGCGGCTCCGCGTCCGGCGCCTCGAGCCGCCGCAGCTGGTCCGCCCAGGGTCCCGTCGCGTTGACCACGACGAGCGCGCGTACGCCGTACTCCTGTCCGCTCAGCACGTCGCGCACCGCGGCGCCCCGAATCCGTCCGTCCGGCTTGAGCAATGCCGTGACGTCCGCGTGGCTCGCGACGAGGGCGCCGGCCTGCGCGGCGGCACGCATGGTCGCGAGGGTGAGCCGCGCGTCATCCGTCTGCGCGTCGAAGTAGAGTGCCGCGCCTTGCAGGTCCGTGTCGCGCAGCCCGGGCTCGAGCCGGAGCGTCCCTTTGCGCCCCAGCCAGCGATGCAGGCGCACGTTGCGGAAGCCGGCGAGCAGATCGTACAGCCACAGGCCGGCCCGGAGGCGCCACGCCGGCACCCGGGCGCCCCGGTACGAGGGCAGCACGAACGCCAGCGGGTGGACGAGATGGGGCGCCACATTCAGCAGCACCCGTCGCTCACGCGAGGCCTCGCGCACCAGGTGGAACTCGTATTGCTCGAGATAGCGCAGCCCGCCGTGGATCAAGCGGGACGAGTGTGACGACGTGCCGTTCGCGAAGTCGCCCTTGTCCACCACGGCCGTGCGAAAGCCGCGCAGCGCGGCGTCGCGCGCGATCCCCGCGCCGGTGATCCCACCGCCGATGACGAGCACGTCCACCGGCTCGGCCGCCATTGCCGCGAGGGCCTTGGCGCGCGTGCGGTGTGAGAATTCTGTCTCGCTCGTCGTCGTTCCTCCGGCTTGGCCCGCGCGCCGGCACGGTGGTAGGTTTCGTTTCGTGAGCGCGGAGGAGAATGTAATGCCAGCGGGAAACGGACGGCGCGTCGCGATCGTGGCCGGCTGTCGGACCCCCTTCTGCCGCTCCGGCACCGCGCTCAAGCACGTCCGGGCCGTGGACCTGGCCCGCTTCGTCGCGCGCGAGCTGCTGGAGCGCACCGACCTGGCCGGCGCCGACGTGGATGCCGTGATCTTCGGGCAGGTAGTGCCGTCGGCACTCGTGCCGAATGTGGCCCGCGAAGTGAGCCTCCTCCCGCAGTTTCCCAAGGAGATCCCCGCCTACTCGTTGAACCGCGCCTGCGCCTCCTCCGGCCAGGCCGTCGCCAACGCGCACGAGGAAATCGTCTCCGGGCATGCCGACGTCGTGTTGGCGGGTGGCGTCGAGTCGCTCTCCGACATTCCGATCCTCGCCTCCCGCCGCCTCGCCGACATTCTGGTCGAGGCGAGCAAGGCGAAGTCGCTCGGGGCCAGGCTGCGCGCCTTCAGCCGCATCCGGCCGCGTGACCTCGTGCCCGTCTCGCCCGCCATCGCCGAGCCGTCCACCGGCGAATCGATGGGGCAATCGGCCGAGAAAATGGCGAAGGAGAACCGCATCTCGCGCGACGCGCAAGATCGGTGGGCGCTGCGCAGCCATCAGCTCGCCGCCCGGGCGACGGACGACGGCCGCCTCACCGCCGAAGTCGTGCCTTGGTTCCCGCCGCGTCCCGGAGACCCGGTCGTCACGACGGACAACGGCATC
>Ga0209801_1000403_pt1 | contig 29790 bp, 25 predicted proteins | sample GraSoiAngelo_127_FD_185884 | JGI IMG/M metagenome (GOLD analysis project Ga0209801, IMG submission 185884) | Grasslands soil microbial communities from the Angelo Coastal Reserve, California, USA - 14_0927_09_40cm (SPAdes) (version 2) | ecosystem: Environmental > Terrestrial > Soil > Grasslands ... | reverse complement strand
CGTGTTCGTCACGGCCGCCACGACTTTCACCGTATCATCCAGATGGAACCGGGGGATGCGGTTGGCTACGTCGAACAGGGCGCTGGGATCGGTGACCTCGATGAGCAGCGTGTCGTTGCGATAAACCTTGACGTCGGTGACCGTGACCGTCTGCCGGCTCGCATCCACCACGGTCCAATTCTGCGGCGAGAGCTCGACGGCACGCCATCCGCGGCTTTCCGACCGGTCGCGCACCAGCACGGCGCGCTGCGTCATGCGATCGGCCAGCGGCTTGGCGGTCGGGTTGAAGAGGCCGTCGGCGGACGTATCAACCAGGAACACGCCTTGGAATGTGACGTCGTGCTCCACGCGGGCCGTGTCGCCTTGCATCGTCACGTCGCGATGATACACGGGCCGCGGGCCACCTGGCACGACGCGCAGCCGACCCCAAAACGTGGGGGCCGTATCGCCGGCGGTGGCGGTCGGCGCAGCGAGGACGCCGGAGCTACTGGTGGTGGGCGCCGCCGTCGCCGCCGCGCCCGCGGCGCCGAAATCGGTGTCCACCATGGCGCCCAGCTGGTCCGCTTCGGCGGCGAGCACGTCAGCCTGTCCGGACGCGGGCGCCGTGCCCTCGCCGCAGGCGGCGGCGAGCCCTGCCACGGCCGCCGCTATCATGAGATGGATCGCCTTCCGCATATGCCACCTCTCCTCTTCGGAAGTCTTGACGGTTGACCTCGACTCCGAGCGGTAGGGACGGCGCGGCGGCGACATTGTTAAGACGAGAGCACGTTGTAACAGTCCCGCACTCGCGATATGTTCGCACTGGACATTCGCACAGGAGCAAACCATGCGCGCCGTCCTCCTGGCTTCTCTCGTCGCGTCAATCCTGGTCACTCTCCCACCGGCAGCCCTGCAGGCACAGGGCGGCAAGGTGCCCAAGCGTCCCAATCTGGAAGAGGGAGCGGATACGAACTTCGCGCCGGCCTACTACGAGTTCGGCATGCGCAAGATCGAGCGGGATCCGCAGAAGGCCGCCGACGCGTTCTACTGGGCGACGCGGCTGGACCCCGCGTGGGCGCAGCCGGTCTACGCCCGACGGATCGCCCTGCTGATGGCGGACCCGCGGCTCCTCGTGGGCTACATGAGAGGCAACCGCCGCTTCCTCGAGTCCAAGGAGGCCCGCCGCATTGACTCCCTCGAGCTACGGGCACTGACGCTCGACCCGTTCTTGAACCGCGATCTCGACAAACAGCTGATCGTGTTCTACCTGCGGGCCCTGTTCCAGGAGATGCTGCAGCAGAACGGACAACAGCTCGACGCGGCTTCATCCGTCGGGTTCGAGTATTACATGGAGCACTACCTGCGCAACGACGCGAGGGAGCGCGTGCGGGCCTCGATGGCCATGAGCGAGGGCCGCGTGCCCGACGCGCTGGAGCTGTACCGCAAGGCCATTCCGCAGGAGCCGGACGACGAGGCCTGGATCCACGTGGAGCGAGCGCGGGCGTTCCACATGCTCGGCAACGAGGACAGTACCCGTGCGGAGCTGGCCCAGGGCCTGGAAAAGCTGCGCAAGCGAGACCAGAAGGCGTTCGTCTTTGTGTACGAGTCCAAGGCGCTGCTCGAGCAATGCATCGGTCTCACCTACGAGCTCAAGGCCCAATTCGAGCCGGCGCGTGAAGCGTACGGGCGGGCGCTGCAGGAGGACCTCAGCTATTCCCCCGCCCACATCCGGCTCGGCTCCGTGGCCTTGGCCGTGGGCGACACGACCAGCGCGCTCAGCGAGATGGACCTCGCCGTCCAGGTCAAGCCCGACGATCCCTGGGTGCGCGCCACGTACGGCCAGACGCTGGCACAAACCGGCCGTGCGGCCGATGCCGCCGTGCAGCTCAAGAAGGCGGTCGACCTCGAGCCGTTCTACCCCGGCCCGTATTACCTCCTCGGTCGCGTTGCGGAAACGCTGGGCAAGCCCGCCGAGGCTGCGGAGGATTATCGTGGCTACCTCACGCACGCGAGCAGCCGGGACGTTCGCGTGCCCGACGTGAAGCAACGCCTCGCGGCGCTGGGCCCCGTGGCCGGGGAGCGTCCATGAGAGCGGCATGGCTCGGGCTGGCGCTGATCGCCGGCGCGGCGCGGGCACAGGAGGGCCCGGCGAGTCCAATCCGCAAACGGACCGCGTACGAGGACCTGCAGATGTTCAGTCAGGTCCTGAACCAGATCCGCGTGAATCATCCCGACTCGATCGATACGCACGACCTCTTCATGGCCGCGGTCACGGGGATGGTGCACGCGGCCGACCCCCACTCGTACGTGCTCCCGGCGACGCGCCTCGCCCCCGAGAAGGAGACGGCCATGCGTGCGGGGAAACTCTACCCGGTGCCGATCAGGTTCGCCTTCTACGGTGGCTCACCGGTGGTGGTGAGCGTAGCGCCTGGCTCGGAGGCAGCGACCCTGGATATCCTGCCGGGCGACGAGCTGATCGCCGTCGATTCGCAGCCCGTCCAGGCCGAGAGCGCCGAGGAGCTCGACATCAGCCTGGCGGGCCCGAAAGGCTCCGCTACCAAGCTCAGCCTGCAGCGTCGCCGCCTGGACGGCTCGATGGTCACGGTCGAGCGCCGCGTGGCGCGGGAGCGGACGGAGGAGACGACCGCGGTACCCGCCGCGTTCATGCTGCATCCGCAGGTGGGCTACATCCGCCTCACGACGTTCGCGAACGAGAAGGCTGCCGACGACCTTCATGCGGCGCTCGGCCGCCTCGAAGGACGCGACATGAAGCGACTGGTGCTGGACCTCCGCGACAACGGCGGTGGCAGCGTCGACGAGGCGGCCAGGGTGGCGGGCGAGTTCCTGCCGAAGGGCGCGATCGTGTACACAGAGCAAACCCGCAAGAAGGTCGAGGGTGAGAAGGACACGGTGCGCGTGAGCCGGTCGTTCTGGAGCCACGAGAAGCGGTACCCTCTCGTCGTGCTGATCAACGCCGGCACCGCGAGCGCGTCGGAGCTCGTGGCCGGCGCGCTCCAGGATCACGACCGGGCCGTCATCGTGGGACGCCCGAGCTTCGGCAAGGCGCTGTTGATGCGCGGCCTTCCCCTGGCGGACGGCTCGCTGATCATGCTGGTGGTCGGTCACGTCACAACGCCGTGCGGGCGAGTCATCCAGCGCCAGTACCGAGGTATCACGCGTCGCGACTACTTCCGACTCGCGCGCGCCGAGCGCGACACGGCGGGTCGCCCGTCGTGCAAGACGGACGGCGGGCGAACCGTGTACGGCGGTGGTGGGATTTATCCCGACGTCGTCTTGCCGGAGCCCGATCCGGCGCCCCGCTGGCTCGAGCGCGCGCGCGAGGATGACCTCCCCCTCAAGTGGGTGGGCGGTTACGTCGCCGCTGCCGGCGCCTCGCTCCCGGTCCTCGATTCGTTGGCCGCGCACCCGGTGCTGCCGGCCACGGCGCAGGAGACCTTCCGGACGTTCGCCGCGGCTCAGGGGGTTGCCATCCCGGCAGACGCGGGCGACCAGCTGCAACGGCTGCTTGTGCGCTCGGTGGCCCTTGCCAAGTGGGGAGAAGAGGGACTCTACCGGATCGCGGCGGCATCCGATCCGGCCGTGGAAACGGCAGCGAAGCAATTCGAGCGGGCGACGGCGATCCTGAACGCGGCCAGGCCCAACTAGCCGAACCGACCGCGGCTACGCGGCGACGCGCGCTCCGCAGGAGTGGCAGTAATGGGCGTCGGACTCGAGCGCCGTGCCGCACCGAGCGCAATAGCCGGGCGCGGTCGCGAGACGCCGACCGCAATCCGAACAGAACTGTGCGTCCGATTCGGGACGGGGACCATGGGTCGGGCAAGAGGCAGCAGGGAGCGGGGAGCGGGGAGCAGGACGCTCACGGAAGGAACCGCTCCCGGCTCCCCGCTCCCCGGTCTCGGCGCGGAGTGCGGCAAGCGCTTCGGACGTGTACCGCGTCTTCAAGACGTCGTAGTCGGCATCGGATAGCTTGCCCGTCGCGCGATCGAACTCGATTTCCTTCAGGGCACGCAGCGCGACGGCGCGGGGCGACAGATCATCCTCGGGATCCTCCCCTTCCTCCAGCCCGCCCACGTCCTCCTTCCCCGACTCCGGAAGTTCTGGGTGCAGGATCGGCCGCAGGACGAAGTACACGGCCCCTGCAGCGAGCAGGATCCCGGTGATCAACTCGAGCATGCCGGTTAGACCGACAGCCGATCGAGCTCGCCGCGCAGCCGCTCGAGCTCTTCGGACGTGCCAGCTGGCGCGAGGGGCCGGGCGGGGACCCGGTCCGGCGCCGCGGTCCGCGTCCAGCGGCGCATCACCAGTGCCAAGATCCCCGCCGCCACGATGAGCACGACTGGCGGCACCACGTAGCCGATGAGGTTGAGCCCACGCTTCGGTGGCGCCATCAAGATCGCGATGCCGTTCTCGCGGACAAACGCGTCGAGGATTTGCGGCCCGGTTTTTCCCGCCTGCGCCAGGGCCACTACGCGGCGATGCATGGCGGGACTGGTGGTACAAGTGAAGTCGGTCGTGCGGCAGGTGTAGACGTCCTGGTTACAGCCGCAGGTGCAGTGGATCTGCTTCTCGATCGCCTGGATGGCGGCGTCGTTGTCGGCGGCGGTGACAGGCTCGAGCGGCCTCCCCGCGCGCGCCGGGTCCCAGAGGCGGCCGGAGGGTCCCGTTCCGGGAAGAGAATCGGGGCTTTGAGGCGTTGCCTGACCCCACGACGCTACGACGCTAAGAAAAGTCCCCGCACCGAGCATCAGGAACTCACGCCGGTCGACGTACAACGTAGCGTCGTAGCGTCGGGTGACGCTCATTTCCCTTCCTCTACCAAGCGCACCGAGTATCCGGCCTGCGCCCGCTTCGCCGCCGGCGAGCCTCCCGGCCACATGACGATCAGCCCTCCGAGCGCGACAATCATCCCACCGTACCACACCCACCAGACGAGCGGGTTGATGGTGAACCGGAACACGGCCTGCTCGGTGCCGTTCACCACGCCACCGAGCACGACGTAGAGATCCTCGCGTAAATCGCTCCGGATGCCGACCTCGGTGGACGGCTGGAACGTCGGCCGGCCAAGGGCATCGACATGCTGGCGTTTCTCCGTGGTGAGCACGCCGAGCCGCTTACCGTCGCGGCTCACGTCGAGCGTCGCGGCGGTCACCTGGCGGTTCAGCGCGTCGTACTGCGAGATCCCAAGATGCGTGAGCCGATAGGTCCAGCCGTATGGGCTCTTGATCGACGCGGACTCGCCCGGCCGCAGGCTGGCTTCGGTCTCGGTCTTGAACGCCATGCCGGCGAAGGCGACAAACAGCATGACCATGCCCGTGTGCACGATGTAGCCGCCGTAGCGCCGGCGGTTGCGGGCGATCAGCCGGCCGAGCGCCAGCGCATAGCCCTCCCCGTACTGGCGGTGCCGGGCGCGGGCCCCGCGGGCGAACTCCTGCACCACGGTCCCCAGCACGAACCCGCCGAGCCCGATCGCCATGAGGGCGTAGAAGTCGCGCATGCCCCCGACCAGCAGAATCAACGCGGTGAACACACCGACCGTGCCGGGGACCGCGAACTGGCGCTGCAGGTTCGGGATCGAGGCCCGCCGCCAGGCTATGAGCGGTCCGATGCCAGTGAGCGCGAGCAGGGCGAGGCCCAGCGGAATGATTACGGTGTTGAACCACGGAGCCAACACCGTGTATTTCACCCCCACGACCGCCTCAGAGAGTATCGGGAGTAGCGTCCCCCACAGCACCGCAAACGCGATGACAATGAACACCAAGTTGTTGAACAGGAAGCTCGCCTCGCGGCTCACCATCGACTCGAGCCGTGCCTCGGCCGTGAGCAACGGCAGCCGGTTGGCGTACAGTGCGAAGCTCGCCACTCCCGAAACGATCAGGAACGCGAGAAAGAAGTATCCGACGCTCGATTGGGTGAACGAGTGCACACTCGAGATCACGCCCGAGCGCGTGATGAACGTGCCGAAGATCGACAACAGCCACGACCCGATGATCAGGGCGAGGTTCCACTTCTTCAACATCCCGCGCTTTTCCTGGATCATCACCGAGTGGAGGAACGCGGTCATCGTGAGCCACGGCAGGAGCGACGCGTTCTCCACCGGATCCCACGCCCAATACCCGCCCCACCCCAGCTCGACGTAGGCCCACCACATGCCGAGGCAGATCCCGATCGAAAGAAACAGCCACGACAACAACGTCCACTTGCGAATCGCGACGAGCCAGTCGGTGTCGAGCCGCTTCGACAAGAGTGCGGCGATCGCGAAGGCGAACGGGATAGTGATCGAGATGTAGCCGAGGTACAGCATCGGCGGATGGAACACCATGCCGGGGTTCTGGAGCTGCGGGTTGAGGCCGTTCCCATCCAGCGGTGTGTACGGCAGTCGCTGGAACGGGTTCGCCTGCCCGAACAGCATGACCGAAATGAAGAAGGCGGCGACGAGCGACACCACGCCGGCGACGTACGGAAGGAGAGCGCGATGATGGCGCGGCGTGAGCACCAGGGCGAGCGATCCGAACACCGATAACACGGTAGCCCAAAACAGCAGGCTTCCCTTTTGGCCCGCGTACAGTGCCGACCAGGTGTAGAAGACCGGCAGATTACGGCTGGTGTACGCGGCGACGTACTCGACGTTGAAGTCGTGCTGGAACAGCGCCCACTCGAGCGAGACGACGGCGACGAGCAGTGCGGCGCACATCGCGAAGACGGCGTGGCGGGCGCTGCGGGCGAGGTCGGGACGATCCTTGAGCCCGCCCACGAACCCCGCCAGGGCGCCCCAGATGCCCACGAGCAAGGCGAGCCACAGCCCCAGGTTGCCGAGCAGCGTCATCTAGGCTTTCGGAACCGCTTCGTAGCGCGACCCGCACTTCGCGAGCACGTCGGTCGCGTGGATCACGCCGTCCCGCTTGAGCCGGCCCTCGACCACGACCTCCACGCTGTCGTTGAAGGTATCGGGCGGCAGGCCATGAAAGACGACTGGATAGCGCGCGCTGCCGTCGGTCACCTGGAAGCGCAGCGTCTGGGTGGCGACGTCCTTGGACACGGTACCGGGCACGACGCGAGCGCCGACTTTCATGCCGACGTCATAGAAGGAAGGATCGACCGCGATCTTCTGCGTGAGCTCCGTGGGCGTCAGGAAGTACTGGCCCGTCTGCTTCACGCCTGACGCCATGAGGTAGCCGACCGAGCCGACGATCAGGACGGCGCCGATGGCGAACTTGGTTCCCGCGTTCATATGTCCCGAATTATACCTCCCGGTGTCGGGCGTGGTCCAACGCCCACCGCACCGCCTCGTCCGGCTGCTCCACCCGCGGAATATCCACGCCCGCCGTGAAGGAATCATGAAGGCCCACGACGGGGGTTTCAATGCGCCGCGCCATGGCGATTTCCGAGAGCGTGCCCCAGCCGCCACCGATCGCGATCACGGCGCTCGCCGCGCGCACGATCAGTGCGTTACGCATCTCACCCATCCCCGTCGCGAGCGCGACGTCGATGTCGGGGTTCGCTTCGCGCGGATCATTCCCGGGCAGGATGCCGACCGTGAGCCCGCCGGCCTGCTTCGCGCCCCGCGCCGCGGCCGCCATCACGCCGCCCAGCCCGCCGCACAGCAGCACCGCGCCCCGCTCGGCGATCAGACGCCCGACGGCGGTCGCCCACGCGGCCTCCTGCGGCGTGCAGGTGCCGCCTCCCACGACGGCGACAAGCGGGCCTGTCACGGGCGGTGGCTCCCCGCGCTTCCATCCCCGAACGGCGGCTTCTCGAGGCCACGGTCGGTCACGAATCCGGTCACGTAGCGCGCCGGCGTGACGTCGAAGGCGGGATTGAGCGCGGCAGCGGTCGCCGGCGCGATGCGCCGCCCCGCGATCGTCTTTACCTCGTCCGCGCTGCGCTGCTCGATCGGTATTCCGTCCCCGTCGGCGAGCGCCCGATCGATGGTCGTGGAGGGCGCGGCGCAGTAGAACGGCACGCCGTGATGCAGCGCGAGCACGGCCAGCGGGTACGTGCCGATCTTGTTGGCGAAGTCGCCGTTCGCCGCGATGCGGTCGGCGCCGACGATCACGAGGTCCACCTGCGCCTGGCGCATCAACGAGCCCGCGACGGCGTCGGCAATGACGGTGCACGGGACCCCGGCATGCCCGAGCTCCCAGGCCGTGAGCCGGGCGCCCTGGAGCACCGGCCGCGTTTCGTCGACGAAGACGTGCAGGCGTCGCCCGGCTTCGTGGGCGAGATAGAGGGGCGCGAGCGCGGTTCCGATCCCGCCGGTCGCGAGCGCACCCGCGTTGCAATGGGTGAGCACCTTGGCGCCGTCCGGGATGAGCGGCAGTCCCGCCTCCCCGATCCGCCGACACATGGCACGGTCTTCTTCCCAGATGGCCGTCGCCTCGGCCTGGAGCCGCTCCCAGACGCCCGAGCCCCCCCAGCTGTCCGGCGTCTCCGCCGCGACACGCGCCATGCGGTCGAGCGCCCAGCGCAAGTTCACGGCGGTGGGCCGCGTCGCCGCGAGCAGCCGCGCCAACTCGTCGAGCCGGGCGAGAAAGCGGTCGCGCGGCGCCGCCCGCAGCTCCCGCATGCCCGCGACGAGACCCATCGCCGCCGCGATCCCGATGAGCGGCGCACCACGCAGCTGCAGGGTGCGGATCGCGTCCGCCACCGCCTCCCCGCTCTCCAGGTCGCGCTCGATCTTCGCCTCAGGCAGCGCGCGCTGGTCCACGATCCGCACGGCGCCCGACGGCGACCACGCGATGGCTTGGACGGTCATAGCAATGCGGAATGTGGAGTGCGGAATGCGGAGTGTAAATGGAAGGTCGGACCGCGAGTGACGGGGAACTGGTCGCCGACTGATGTGACGCGGCACCAGCAACCCTGGGTATCCAGTCCGGACACACTCACGGAGGAATCGCATGAAAGGGGTTCTGACGGCCGCGCTCGCGGCCACTGCGCTCGCGGTCGCCGCCTGCAGCGAACAGCACGGGGCCGGGCGCCCGCTCGGGCTCGCGGCAGCGGTCGACTCCTCGGGAGACTCAATACCAGGCCGCAAGCCGGGGCCCGTCGCGTCGGTGACGGTCTCACCCGAGTCCGCCACCGTCGTCGTGGGCGACAGCGCCGGGTTCTTCGCCGACCTGCGTGACGCTGCGGGGAATCCCGCGAGGGACGCCAACGTGAGGTGGAGCGTGGCGGATCCGACCGTCGCGCGCATCGAGGGCGAGTTCGGGCAGTCGGTCATTCTCCGTGCCCTACGGCGTGGCAGCACCACGGTCACGGCCAGGAGCCATGGAAAGAGCGGCACCGCGCTGCTCGTGGTCGACTCGTTGCCACCGCCCCCACCCCCGGGCGATTCCGTCGCGACCGTGGAGGTCACACCGTCGGCCGACACCGTCGCCGCGGGTGACAGCGCCAGCTTCTTCGCGACCCTCCGAGACGCCAACGGAAATGTCCTCTCCGGCCGGACCGTGTCGTGGACGGTGAGCGACTCCTCAGTGGCTCGTATCGAGGGCGCATTCGGCCAGACCGTGATCGTCCGCGCCGTCGGCGCCGGGTTTGCGCTGGTGACCGCTTCGAGCGAAGGAAAGAGCGGGTCGGGGAGCATCGTCGTCCCGTAGATCGAATGCGGAGTGTGGAATGGGGAATGCGGAATTGAAGGTAGAGGTCGCTCACACACTGACCCTCCCCTGACATTCCGCATTCCGCATTCCGCATTGTCGTGATACCATTCCCGCCATGCCCTACGAAACCCTCCTCTTCGACCTCCGCGACGCCATCGCCTTCATCACCATCAACCGCCCCGACAAGCTGAACGCCCTGAACGACCAGGTGGTGGACGAGCTGGCCGACGCGGCGGAGCGCGTGGCCACCGAGGACGCGATCAAAGGGGCGATCCTCTCGGGGGCCGGGCAGAAGGCGTTCGTGGCCGGGGCGGACATCGCTGAACTCGCGAAACAAGGGCCGTTCGACGGGAAGGCACGGGCGCTGCGCGGCCAGGCGATGCTGCGGCGCCTCGAGACCTGCGGCAAGCCGGTGATCGCGGCGGTGAACGGCTATGCGCTGGGCGGCGGCTGCGAGCTCGCCATGGCGTGCCACCTGCGGATCGCGAGCGACGCCGCCAAGTTCGGCCAGCCCGAGGTCAAGCTCGGCATCGCCCCGGGCTATGGGGGCACGCAGCGGCTGCCCCGGCTGGTCGGCAAAGGCAACGCGCTCCGCCTGATCCTCACGGGCGACATGATCGACGCTCAGGAGGCCTATCGCATCGGCCTCGTCAACCAGGTTGTCCCGGCGGGCGACCTGCTCGCGGCGGCGGAGCAGACGCTGCGGGGCATCCTCGCCATGGGCCCGCTGGCGGTGCGCCTCGCCCTGGAAGCGGTGGACCAGGGGCTGGAGATGACCCTCGATGAGGGACTGCTGCTCGAAGCCAATCACTTCGGGCTCCTGGCGGCGACCGAGGACATGAAGGAAGGACTGACGGCGTTCCTCGAGAAGCGGCCCCCGCGCTTCCGCGGCCGGTGAGAGTAAGTCTTGCCACGACAATAACTTCTGAGTATTTTTAGTGGGTTATCTGAGGCTCTCGCGGCGCCGCCGCGCTGCGCCACGGGGTGCCCCGTGGCGCTTCTTGTAAGGGGGGGGCAACCCGATGGCCGAGCGCGGGGGAGGCAGAGGGAAACGGCCGACCGCGGTGGGTGAGGCCCTGCGCAGCTACCTCGCCAAGTCTGGGCTCGCCACGCGGCTGGCGCAGGCGCAGGTCATTCCCGACTGGCCCCGGTTGGTCGGTCCGCAGATCGCCCGCGTCACGGCACCCGAGAGTGTGACCCCCGACGGCACGCTCTTCGTGCGGGTCGCGACGAGCCCCTGGATGACCGAGCTGCAGCTCATGGGGCCGCAGATCATGGCGGCGATCAACGCCGGCCGCGGCGCCGGTCGGATCAAGACGATCCGTTGGCTTCTCTCACAGTAGAAGGTTATGGCGAAGGCAAAACCACGAGCATCGAAGGACAAGGGTAACGGCGACTACCAGGCCGACTCGATCCAGGTCCTGAAGGGCCTGGAAGCGGTGCGGCGACGCCCCGCGATGTACATCGGATCGGTCTCCGGACGGGGGCTTCACCACCTCGTGTACGAAGTGGTGGACAACTCGGTCGACGAGGCGCTCGCGGGCTACTCCACGCAGATCGACGTCACCGTCCATACCGACAATGCGATCACCGTGGTCGACAATGGCCGCGGCATCCCGGTCGATATTCACAAGACCGAGAAAAAGCCCGGCGTCGAGGTGGCGCTGACGGTGCTGCACGCCGGGGGCAAGTTCGACAAGAGCACGTACAAAGTCTCGGGCGGGTTGCATGGCGTCGGCGTATCGGTCGTGAACGCGCTGTCGGAAAAGCTCGAGGTGTGGGTGGACCGCGACGGGAAGCGGCACCACATGGCGTTCGAGCGGGGCAAAACCACGGAGAAGCTGGAGGTCATTGGCAAGGCGAAGGGCACAGGCACGACCGTCTGGTTCAAGCCCGACACGAAGATCTTCACCGAGACGCGCTTCGACTACGCCACGATCGCCACCCGGCTGCGCGAGCTCGCGTTCCTGAACAAGGCCCTCACGATCACGCTCAAGGACGAGCGCAAGGGGCAGCAGAAGGAGGAGACGTTCTTCTACAAGGGCGGCCTCGCCGAGTTCGTGAAGCACTTGCTCGGCAACCGCAAGTCCCTGCACCCCAAGCCGATCGTGTTCGAGACCACGCGAGAAGGTGTAGTCGTCGAAGGCGCGATCCAGTACGACGACGGTTACAACGACAACACGCTTTCCTTCGTGAACAACATCAACACGCACGAAGGTGGCACGCATCTGACCGGCTTCCGCGCGGCGTTGACGCGCACGATCAACGAGTGGGCCAAGAAGGACGGGATCCTCAAGAAGGAGGAGTTCACCCTCACGGGGGACGACATCCGCGAAGGCCTGACCGCGGTGCTGCATGTGAAGGTGAAGGATCCCCAGTTCGAAGGGCAGACCAAGACCAAGCTCGGCAACTCCGAGGTCGAGGGGATCGTGAAGAGCGTGGTCAACGACGCGCTGGGTGACTTTTTCGACAAGAGCCCGAGCGTGGCACGTACCATCATCGCGAAGGCGGTGAGCGCGGCGCGGGCGCGCGAGGCGGCACGCAAGGCGCGCGAGCTGGTCCGCAAGCGGAGCGGCCTCGAGGGGGGATTGCTCCCCGGCAAGCTGGCCGACTGCAGCGTCACCGATCCCAAGCTCACCGAGCTGTATCTCGTCGAAGGCGATTCCGCGGGCGGCTCGGCCAAGCAGGGTCGGGACCGCAGCTTCCAGGCGATCCTCCCGCTGCGGGGCAAGATCCTCAACGTGCAGAAGGCGCGGATCGACAAGATCCTGTCCAACGAGGAAATCCGGACCATCATTACCGCAATCGGGACGGGCGTAGGCGAGGACTTCAAGATCGACGACGCGCGCTATCACAAGATCATCATCATGACGGACGCCGACGTGGACGGCGCGCACATCCGCACCCTGCTCCTCACGTTCTTCTACAAGGAAATGAAGTTTCTGATCGATGCGGGGTACATCTATATCGCGCAGCCGCCGCTGTACCGGGTCGCCAAGGGTAAGGAAGAGTTCTACGCCTACGAAGAAAAGGAGCGGGACGCCTACGTGAAGCGACTCACGAACGGCGAAGGCGGCCACGGGAACGTCATGATTCAGCGCTACAAGGGCCTGGGGGAGATGAACCCCGACCAGCTGCGCAACACGACGATGGATCCGGCCCGTCGCACGCTCCTCAAGGTGACCATGGAGGATGCGTTCGAGGCATCACAGCTGTTCGAGACGTTGATGGGCGACGAGGTCGAGCCGCGCCGCAAGTTCATCGAGGAGAACGCGAAGTTCGTGCGGAACCTCGACATCTAGGGTCTAGCGCTTCAGCTGCTCGACGCCGGCCTTCGTCACCCGATGTGAAATCAACGGCAACGGCTTTTCGGCGAGCTTGTCCCCGACCACGATCGCCTGCTGCAGCGCCTCGAACCCGAGCTTGATCCCCGCCGGATCCTTCGCGAACACCGAGGCGATCGGCTCTCCCCCCGGGATCTTGTCGCCCGGCTTCACCGTGATCACGAACCCGACCGTGGGATCCACCGCATCGTCCACCGCGAGACGCCCCCCGCCCATGGCGACGACCGCCCGGCCGATGATCTTCGGGTCCACACGCTGGACCACGCCCGTGCGCGGCGCGTTGTACACCTCCACCTCCTGCGCTTGGGGAAGCACCGAGGCATCCTCGACCACCTTGGGGTTGCCACCTTGCGCCTCGATCACGCGCTCGAACTTCTCGGCGGCGAGCCCCGACCCGAGTGCGTTCTCGAGGCGGTGGCGCGCCTTCTTCGAGGTCTTCTCCACCCCGGCCGCGAGCAGCATCTCGACGCCCAGGGCGTAGGTCACCTCCATCAGATCCGCAGGCCCCTCCCCGCGCAGCGCGAGGATCGCCTCTTCGGTTTCGAGCGCGTTGCCGCAGGCGCGCCCCAGCGGGCGATCCATGGCGGTGAGCAACGCCACAGTGGGGCACCCCCGGTCCTCGCCGAGCGCGATCATCGTCTGCGCGAGCTCGAGACTCTGCTCCACCTTGGCGAGGAACGCGCCGGTGCCGCGCTTCACGTCCAGCACGAGCGCATTCAGCCCTTCGGCGAGCTTCTTCGACATGATGCTGGCGGCAATGAGGGGAATCGCCGCGACCGTGCCCGTCACGTCGCGCAGCGCGTACAGCCGGCGGTCGGCGGGGGCGATCTCGGGCGTCTGCCCGATCATCGCGCAGCCGAGCTTCATCACCTGAGCCTTGGCTTCCGTCAGGGACAATCCCGTGCGGAACCCCGGGATCGCCTCGAGCTTGTCGAGGGTGCCGCCGGTGTGGCCCAGCCCGCGGCCCGACATCATCGGCACGGCCACGCCGCACGCCGCCACGAGCGGCGCGAGCACCAGCGACACCTTGTCGCCGACGCCGCCGGTCGAGTGCTTGTCGACGCGCGGTGTCCCCCACGAGTCGAACGCGAGCCGCTGGCCAGAGGCGAGCATCGCATCGGTGAGAGCGGCGAGCTCCTGGCGCTCGAGCCCGCGGAGCAGGACCGCCATGAGCAGCGCCGACATCTGGTAGTCGGGGATGCGGTCCGCGGTGTACGCCGCGACCAGAGCGGACCACTCCTCCGGCGTAAGGGTGCCGCCGTCGCGCTTGCGCTCGATCAGCGGCACGACCAACATTACCGGCCCCCCTCCTCACGGAGTCCTCGATGCGCAGCGCCGGGTCCCTGCTGATCTGCCTCGCCCTGCCCGCGGTGCTCGCCGCCCAGGCGCAGCCCACGGTGGCGGAGCACATCGCGCTGGGCGACAGCGCGCACGCGGCCCTCGCGCCGCAGCAGGCGCTGGGGCACTATCGCGCCGCGCTCGCCCACGATTCCACGAACTACGCCGCCCTGTGGAAGGCGGGGCGCGAGGCCGTCGACATCGCGAAGCAGATCGAGGGCAAGGACGACTCCTCCAAACAGGTCCGGGACAGCCTCTACGTCATGGCGCGCGCGTACGGCGAGGCCGCGGTGCGAGTAAACCCCAACGGGGCGGATGGGCACTTCACCATCGGGCAGGCGCTGGGCCGGCTGTCGCGCACCAAAGGCGGCAAGGAGCGCGTGCGCTTCGCCAAGATCATTTACGACGAAGGCATGAAGGCGCTCGAGTGCGACTCGACCCACGACGGGGCGAATCATCTGATCGGGGCGTGGCACGCGGAGGTCAAGCGGCTGTCGGGCTTCGAAAAATTCTTCGCCAAGGCGCTGTACGGCGGCGGATTCCTCGACAAGGGCAACTGGGAGGACGCGCAGAAGTACCTCCAGAAGGCCGTCGCCCTGAAGCCGCAGAACATTTTCCACCGGCTCGAGCTGGGCGAGGTGTACGTCGACGTCGGCAAATACTCCAAGGCGCGGGAGCAGTTCACGGCGATCGAGGGGCTCCCGATCGCGGACGTGCTCGACCACGAATACAAGCAGGAAGCCAAACAGGTCCTCGCAGACATCAAAGGCGAGAAAGACGAGAGCTAGCGCCGCCCCATCAGGCGCTCGATCTCGGCCGTGGTCCTCGGCGCTTTGGCGGAGAGCCACTCCGCCCCGGTCGCGGTCACCAGCACGTCGTCCTCGATGCGCACGCCGAGGCTTTCCTGCGCCAGGTAAATCCCCGGCTCGATCGTGAGCACCATCCCCGCTTTGAGTGGCGTGCCGTAATCGCCCACGTCGTGCACGTCCATGCCGAGCCAGTGCGACAGGCCATGAATGAAATAGCTGTCGCAGGTCTCCGCGCCGCACAGCGTGCCGGAATGCGTGCGCATATAGTCGCGCGCGACCCGGTTGAGCTGCGCGATGGTCGTGCCGGGACGGGTGGAATCGAACGCGGCCTGCTGCGTCGCCAGCACGAGGTCGTAAATCGCCTTCTGCCGCGGGGTGAACTTCCCGTTCACCGGGAAGGTGCGCGTCACGTCGGCGGTGTACTGTCCCCACTCGGCGCCCGCGTCCACCACGACCAGGTCGCCGTCCCGGGTTTGCCGCCGACTGACGTCGTAGTGGAGCGTGGTGCTGTTGGGACCGCTGCCCACGATCGACGGATAGCCCACGCGATCGGCGCCGTTCCTCCGGAATGCCGCCTCGAGCACCGCCTCGATCTCGTACTCCCACACACCCGGGCGGGCCGCCTGCATCGCGGCAACGTGGCCGAGAACCGAGATATCGACGGCCTTCCGCATGCGCGCGATCTCGTCGGCGTCCTTTACGAGGCGCATCGAGTCCGCGCTGGGGCGCAGGTTCCGGACGTCGCGCCCCGCGAAGGTGAGCTCGCGGATCCGCTGCTCGTCGCGCGTCGTCTGGTCGAGGGGGACGTACAGGGGGCCGCGCACGCGGAACAGCGCGGCGGCCAGCGCGTCATCGAGCGAGTCGGTGGGGAGGACACGCGGGATGCCGCTGAGGCGGCCCGCCGTGCTGTCCGGTCCGAGCCGCAGGCCGGTCCAGCGCTCCTGGAGCGGGGTGCGGGGCGGCAGGAACAGCACGGTCTCGGAAGCGCCGCCGCCCGCGACGAGCAGGAGCCACGCGTCCTGAGTCTCGAGCTCGGTGAAGTAGAAGAACGTGTTGCTCTGGCGAAAGTCGTTGTCCTGGACGTAGTCGCGCTCGAGCTCGCGTTCGTGCGCGGCGGGCAGCAGCACGACGCCGCGGCCGATGCGGGCCAGCAGCGCGCGCCGCCGCGCGGCGACGCTCGCGGTGTCGACGGGACGACCCATGCCCGGCAACTCCGGCACCGGCGTCCAGGCGCCGAGCGGCGGCGGCGCGGGGCTCGGGCGCCCCTGTGCGGCGAGGACGGGCACGGCGACGCAAGCGGCAACAATGAGTGATCGCATGGGCTCCGAAGCTATCGCGCGCGCGCGCGCGCGGCAACTTGACGCCGCATCCGCCGGGGACGAAACTATGCCATGCCTCTCCCCTCCGCACTCGAGGCGCGCGTTGCCGAGCTCGAGCGCGAGCGCAAGCATCTGCTCGCCATCATCGAGATTCTCAAGGAAGTTTCCACCTCGCTCCATTTCATCGACATCCTCCAGGGCATCGCGCGTAAGCTGGGCGAGGCGTTCGGGTTGGACCGCTGCTCGATCTTTCTCGCCGAGCGGGGCGGCCGGTCCGTGCGGCTGGTCGCGTCCTACGAGGATCCCACCATTCGCAACTACGTGGTGGACCTGGAGCGCTACCCCGAGCTGAAACGCGCGATGCAGGGCGGCGAGACGGTGTTCATCCCCGACGCGGCCACCGACCCGAGTTTGAAGCACGTGAAGGGCGAGCTCATCAGCCGCCGCGTGAAGTCCATCACGGTGGTGCCGATCACGTGGCGCGGTGTGGCGATCGGGGCGATTTTCCTGCGTACCTTCCGCGATGGCCCCACGTTCTCCGACGAGGACGTGCGATTCGTGCAGGTGGTGGCCTCGATCACGGCACAGGCGCTGCGCAACGCGCACCGCTACGAGCGCCTGGCGCAGCGCCAGCAGGAGACGGGGGAGACGATGCGGCGCATGGAGCTCGAGCGCGTGGCGCTGCTGTCGTTCCTGCGCCGCCTGCTCGCGGTGTTCGGCGAGCGCGAAGGCGCGTGGGCCGAAGGGCTGCTGCCGCGCGCCTCGGCCGACGAGCTCGACCGGCTGGTGGGCGTCGCGATGGCCGTCATTCAAGAGGAAGCCAAGGGTCGGTGAAGGGTCCTGCCGCCCGAGCCGCCGAGCTGCGGCGGCTCATCGAGCGCGCCAACTACGCCTACTACGTACTCGACAAGCCGGAGATGTCCGACGCCGAGTACGACCACCTGTTCCGCGAGCTGCAGGAGCTCGAGGCCAAGCATCCCGAGCTGCGCACCCCCGACAGCCCCACGCAGCGCGTCGGCGTGGAGCCCGCGACGGCGTTCAAGAAGCACCGCCACCTCGTGCCGATGCTGTCGCTCGCCAACGCGTTCAACGAGGCGGAGCTCGCCGAATGGGAAAACCGCAACGCCCGGCTCGTCCCGGAGGTTCGCACCGCCGGCTATGCGCTCGAAGTGAAGATCGACGGCGCCGCCGTGAGTCTCACGTACGAGAAGGGACTCCTCGTCGTCGGCGCGACGCGCGGGAACGGCCTGGTCGGCGAGGACGTCACGGCCAACCTCCGTACCGTGGTGGACGTGCCGCTGCGGCTCACGGGAAAGGGCTGGCCCAGGCTGATGGAGGTGCGCGGCGAGGTCTATCTCTCCAAGTCCCGCTTCGTACAGCTCAACCGCGAGCGCGACGAGGCGGGCGAGCCCACCTTCGCCAACCCGCGCAACGCCGCCGCGGGCTCGCTGCGCCAGCTCGACCCCAAGATCACGCGCAGCCGCGGCCTGCGGATCTTCTGCTTCCACGTCGAAGCGTCCGGCCAGAAGCTGCCCGTCGCGACGCAGCACGAGCTGCTCGAGCAGCTCACCGCGTGGGGGTTCCCGGTCGAAGCGCACCACGCCCTCGTCCCCGACCTCGCACACGCCAACACGGAGATCACCAAGCTCGAGACGCTCCTCCCCACGCTCGACTATGGCGCCGACGGCGTCGTGGTGAAGGTCAACCCGCTCAAGCTGCACGTCGAGCTGGGGACGGTGGGGAATCGCGAGCCGCGTTGGGCCATCGCTCGCAAGTTCGCGCCCGAGGTCCAGATCACCAAGCTCAAGGAGATCCGGATCAATGTCGGACGCACCGGCGCACTCAACCCGTATGCCGTGCTCGAGCCCGTGGAAATCGGGGGTGTCACGGTCACCACCGCCACGCTCCACAACTTCGACCTGATCGAAGCGAAGGACATTCGCGAGGGCGATTGGGTGGAAGTCACGCGTGCCGGCGAGGTGATCCCGCAGGTGCTCGGACCGGTGCGCGAGCGTCGCACCGGGAAGGAGCACAAATTCAAGCGCCCGGAGCGCTGCCCCGTCTGCCATTCGAAGGTCGAGTACCCGTCGGACGAGGTGATGGCCTACTGCTCCAACGTCTCGTGCCCGGGACGGATCCTCGAGAGCATCGTCCATTTCGCCGCCGTGATGGACATTCGCGGCCTCGGATACGAGCGGGTGCGCGCGCTGCTCGATGCCAAGCTGATCAAGGACGTCGCCGATCTGTACGAGCTCACGCCGGCGCAGCTGCTCAAGCTCGAAGGGTTCGCGGAAAAATCGGCCCAGCAGCTCGTCGACGCCATCCAGGCGTCCAAGCGGCAGCCCCTCTCGACGCTGCTGTACGCACTCGGTATCCGCCACGTGGGCGCGCAGGTGGCGAAGCTGCTGGCCCGCCGCTTCGGAACCATGAAGGCGCTCCGCAACGCATCGGTCGAGGAGATCAGCAAGATCCGCGGCGTCGGGATGGCGATCGCGGAAGCGGTGGCGGGGTTCTTCGACGAGACCAAGAACCGCAAGCTGCTCGAGCGCCTGGAGAAGCTCGGGCTGAACTTCACCGAGCCGACCGTAACCGAGGGGAAGGGCCCGCTGGCGGGACAGACGTATGTCGTGACCGGCACCCTGCCGTCGCTCTCCCGGGCGAAAGCGGCCGAGCTGATCGAGGCGGCGGGCGGGCACGTCGCGGACAGCGTCTCGAAGAAGACCACCGCCCTCGTCGTGGGCGCCGACGCGGGGTCCAAGTTCGAGAAGGCCAAGGCGCTCGGCATCCCGATCATCGACGAGGCGGAACTCTTGCGCCGCGCACGGGCCAAACCCTAAGTTGGCGTCCCAGATGAGCGTCCTCCCCGCCACCGCCGCCGCGACGGAAGCCCTCACGATCGGGCGCGCCGCGTTGCGGCAACTCCATGACACCTTGTCACGCGACGCCCCCGACCTGACGGTCCCGATCCTCCAAGAGGTCGGGTTCGCCGCCGGCGGCGGCGTCTTTCAGGCGTTTTGCACCTGGCTGCCCGCCGAAACGGGCGTGGCGCGGCCCGACGATCTCGAGGCCGGCCGGTTGAACGATGTCCTGTCCGCGTTCTTCCAGGCGACGGGGTGGGGCTCGGTCAGCGTCGCGCCGCTCGGCAACGCGGCGCTCGTGGTGGACTCGAGCGACTGGGCGGAAGCCACCCCCGGCAGCGCCCAGGAGCCAATGTGCTTCTTCTCGTCGGGTATGCTTGCCGATTTCTTCGGCCGGCTGTCCGGGGAGCCCGTCGCGGTGATGGAAGTGGAGTGCCGGTCTCGGAACGACGAGCGGTGCCGGTTCTTGTCCGCCTCCCCGGATACGCTGAATGTCGTCTACGAACAGATGAAAGAGGGGAGAGGGTACGAGGAGGCGCTTCGCCCCGTGTGAAGCCCCTCGACGATCAGGTCCGCGAGATCGTCAATCGCGAAACGAGAGCGTGGGACGCCCAGGACGCGGAGCTCCTGGTGTCCTGCTTCCACCCCGCCATGGTTTGGCCCTGGCCCCCGACCGCCCAATCGCACGATCCGATGACGTGGGTGATGGTGTGGGGTCGTTTTAACGCGGAGCGCTGGCGACGCGGGTGGCAGGAGCTGTTCGACACTCACACCCTGGTGCACAACCGACGCGAGATCAAGAAAGTCGTCGTGTCTGCCGAAGGCGATGGGGCGTTCGCGGTCGTGGACATCGACACCGTGTGGCGAGACAAACTGACGGGCGAGCAGCAGCAGTGGAAAGGGCGGACCTGCAAGATCTACACGCAGGTCGGGACGCAGTGGAAGATGATCGCGCAGACCGGCGTGCTCGAGTACTAGCGGCGAGCCACCGACACCCCCTCGAACCGCACCGACGGCGCCCAGCGGGACCCCGTCCAGCGCGCGTCGTCCCCGAAACCCCCGACCTGTTTCCACAGCTCGTAGGCGTTCCCGGCGACGGCGGCGTCCTTCACGCGACCCGTGATCGCGCCCCGCTCGATTCGATACGCCAACGCGACCGGGTGGCTGAACGCCCCCCCGGTCACGTTCCCCTGTCCCACGCCGATCAGCTCGTCGACCAACAAGCCATCTCGGATGTCTCCCAGCAGACCGCCGCCCAATTGTAGGGGCGCAGCATGCTGCGCCCCTACCTCGTTGAGCGCCCCCACGTGGTTCAGGACGATGTTGGTGTATGCCGGCACCGGCTTCCCGAAGATCCCACGCTGCCCGTTCCCGGTACTCCTGGTCTTCGCGCGCGCGGCCGTCTCCAGGTCGTAAATGAACCGCTGCACGACGCCACCTTCGACGAGAGCCAGCGTCCGGGAGGGCACGCACTCATCATCCAGGGGGCGAGACGCGATACGACCGCCATGCAGAGGATCGTCGGTGAGGGAGAACCGCGGGTCGAACGCCTGCTCCCCGACCTTCGCCTCCAGAGGGGAAATGCCCTGGAGCACCGCCTTTCCAGAAAGAGCTTGCGTCACCGGAAGCATCAGCGCCGACAGGCCGGCAGGAGTGAAGACGACGGGGAGAGCTCCTTCGGGCGCCGCGACCACGCGCAGCGCATGATCGAGGCGCGCGTTGATCGAGGCGACCAGGGCCGCCAGCGCCTCGTCCGAGGGAAGATCCGCTCCCTCGAACGCGTCGGAGACCACGAGCACGTCGTCGCCGGCGATGCGCCACACGTCGGCGCTCACCCCGAATCCCGTCCCGCGATACTCGCCGGCGGCCCCCGCGGAGTTAGCGACCCGCGTCGCCGTCACTTCACGCTCGATGGCGACGTTGACCCGGCATCCCTCGCGCTCGAGCCGGGCCAGGAGCGCGCGCCCGATGCCGATCAAGTCGACGAGGGACGCATTCGCCGCCCGGTCGAAGAACGTCGTGACGGTGGGCAGCGTCGCCGGGGGGGACGGGGGCCCGGGAAACTCGACGTCCAGTGCCTCGCCCAGCTCGGCCGATGCCAAGGCGCGATCCAGTAGGGGCGCAGCATGCTGCGCCCCTCCGTCGCCGCCCACCGCCGTAGTTCCCGCGACCCCGATGCGCCCGCGGTGACGCACGCGGAGATTCGCCCCCGCTTCTTCGGTGGTACCGGCCGACTTGAGTCGCCCCCATTCGAAGGCGACCGTCGTCCGTTCGAAACGACGCCACAGCGCATCGGCGCCGCCGTCGGCGCGGCGCCGGGCCAGATCGACGAGCTGCGCGATCACGCCTTCCCCACTTCGCCGCCGACCAGCGCCTCCTCGATACGGACGTGCGGCGCGCCTTCGGTCACCGGGAGCGGATATTGGCCGGCCTTCCCGCACCCGCCACCCATCTGGTTCCAGCGGAAATCGGCGGCGATATGATCGATGCGATCGAGGGTCTGGAACAAGTTCCCCGCGAGCACGACGTCCTTCACCAGCTCCGCCACCCGCCCATCACGGATCATGCGGCCGTAGGCCGCCGTGAACGAGAAGTTCTCGAGCATCGTCTGGCCGCCGAACGCGCCGCAGGCGTACACCCCGAGCTTGACGTCGCCGATCAGGTCCTCGAAGCCTCCGCCCCCCGGGGCGCCCGCGATGTAGGTGTTGGTCATGCGCACGATCGGCGGGTGACGGAACGAGATCGCGCGAGCGTTGCCGGTCGGCCGCTCGCCCATCGCGGCGGCGGTCTCGCGCGAGTGCAGCCGGCCCACCAGGATCCCGTCCTTGATGAGCGCGGTGTCCTGGGTGGGTGTTCCCTCATCGTCGAACGGCAGCGTCCCGCGCAGGCGGGAGGCCGCGCCGTTGTCTCCCACATTGAGGACCGGCTTCCCGAAGCGGCGGCCCAGGGTCATCATCTCGCGCGCCTGCGGGTTCTCGTACACGAAGTCTGCTTCCGAGAGGTGCCCGAACGCCTCGTGGATGAACACGCCGGCCAGCTCGGGATCGAGGATCACGGGATAGGTGCCGCCCTTCACCATCGGCGCGTCGAGCAGCTGCACCGCCCGCTCCGCGACCTCGCGGAACCCCGCCGCCTTGTCCTGCACCGAGTTCCAGCCGCGGCGCAACCCGATCGACTCGAGTCCCTTCTCGATCGTGCCGTCCCGGCGCGCCACCGCGGTCCCCGAGAGCGTGACTTCGGGCCGCAGTTCGTGCAGCCGCGTGCCCTGCGAGTTCACGTACCAGTACTCGCTCACCTCGTCGCGGTACACGGCAAGGGTGTCGACGATCCGGTCGCCCACACCGAGCATGGCGCCGTTGTACGCTTCGAGTAGCCGCTTCTTCTCCGCGATGGGCACGCCGCGCACGTCCCCGTCGAGATCGAGGAGGGCGTCGGCCTGATGCGGGGGGACGTCGGCGAGGCGGATGGGCGGGTCCACCGGCACGGCGCGCGACAACTCGCCCGCGCGCGCCACCATCGCCTCCAGCCGGTCCAGCGAGGTGAACGACGCGACGCCCCAGCCGCCGCCCGCGTGCAGCGCGCGCACGAAGCCGCCCTGGTCCTCGCTGGCGGTGGCGGATTCCAGCCGCCGGCCGCGGAAGGTCACCGCCGTGCTCCAGGTGCGTTCGACGCGGATTTCAGTGTAATCGGCGCGGGAGCGGGCAAGCGCCGCGGTCAGCCGGTCGATCAACCGCCGAGTTCCTTGAGCTTCGCGGCGTAGTCGGGCCGCATGACGATCTCCCCGTCGATGATGACCTCACGGTCCCAGGGGAGAATGATGAAGTTGTCGGTCTCGAGCGCGTAGAAGTCCGGCCGGAACTCGCCGGTCCGGAACGAGACGGCCGTCTTCACGGCGGCGGGCTTCAGCTCGCGCACGGCGTTGAGGGCGAGCTTCATGGTGGCCCCCGTGTCGCAGGTCTCATCCACGATCAGCACCCGCCGGCCGGTCACGAGGCGCGTCGGCCCGGCGATGACCACCGGCCGGCCCCCCGTCTCCGTGCGGGTGATGGCCATGGAGGCGAAGTCCCGCTGCAGGATGCTCGCCACGACCGCGCCGGGGATCACGCCCGCGCGGGCGATGCCGATCACCACGTCCGGATCGTAGTCCCGGAAGATTTTGAGAGCCAGCGCCCGGCACATCTCACCGAAAAACGGCCAGTCCACCTCGAGGACGCCGTGCGGCGCCTTGCGGGTGGCGCGCGCGTTCCGGGGCCGGGGGGCCTGGGGGGGCTGTGGGGACGGGGGCGTACGGGGCGGGGGCGGGGGCGGGGGCGGGGGCGGGGCAGGCATGGGCTGTGAAGCTACATTGCACAGTCGCGAGGCCGCAAGCTATTTTCGGCCCATGGGTTTCTGGCGCCGCCTGTTCGGCGGCTCGGGCGCCGACGAGATCAACCCCCAGCGCCTCGACTATCTCAACGAGGCGCTCGCCCTCGAACGCCAGGGCGACTACGACTCGGCCCTCACATCGTATCGCCTGGCGCTGCGCGACCATCCTAACGACGCGCGCATTCTCCAGAACATGGCGATCGCGTTCACCAAGACGCGGCGCATCGACGAAGCGATCCGGCACTATCGCCGCGCGCTGGAGCTCGACCGCGAGCTCGCGGGCGCGCACTACGGGCTCGCGTTCCTGCTGCTCAAGCGTGGCGATCCGGACGGCGCGGCCCAGCACCTACGCGCGTTCCTCGCGCATCCGCCCAAAGGACCCGACGCGCAGAAATGGATCGAGCACGCGACGCAGGCGCTGCGCGACCTCGGTGCCTCCGGACCCACCAAAGCCGCCGCTGCAGAGGCACCCTGACCCCCCAGGGAACCAGGCTGGGCCGGGCCGGGGGCGTCGTCCTCCTGCTCATGGCGGCTGTGGCCTGTAATAAATTCGGGCCCGCGGACTTGAGCCGCGTGATCGCGCTCGACGTCAGCGCTCCCGACAGTCTCGAGGAGTATGACACCCTCAAGCCGCACGCTCGGGTGCTCGACGGCCATGGCGACTCCGTCGCGGCGACCGTCGTCTGGGCCACGGCTGACACCGCCCCCATCCTCACGGTGCTCGACAGCCTCACCGGCTGGACCGTGGTGAACCGCACGGGCCAGACGGGGCGACTGGTGGCGCGGTCGGATCGCCTCGTCTCGAACCCGCTGTCGATCCGCACGCTCGCCGCTGCGGATACGCTGTTCACGACGCTAGTCTCGACCGTGGATACGGTGACGCTGTCCGCCGATTCGGTCTCCGATTCGCTCACGGTCGAGGTGGCGGACACGATCAAATCGTCGAGTGGAGGCGACTCGCTGACAGTCGCCCTCGCCGGTAGGCCGGTCGTCTACGTGATCACGTATCCGGCGACCTCCGGGCCGGTCACGCTGGTGACGAACGACTCGACTCACGGTCTCGTCACGACCGATACGGTGGCGACCGGCACGTCCGGAATTGCGTTCGTCCAGGTGCGGCTCCTGGGTGCGCCGGTCCCCGACAGCGTCGTCGTCGCGGCGATTGCGCGGCGCGTCGTGGGAGACACAGTGCCGGGCTCGCCCGTCACTTTCGTCGTGAGGTTCCGTCCATGAGCGCCCCCCCTCGTACCCTGACCGAGCTGTTCTTCGACGCGGTGCACACCTACGGGGCGCACCCGGCGGCGTTCCGCCACAAAGTGGCTGGCGCGTGGCGCGACGTCTCGCATCAAGAAGCCGCAACGCGCGTGCAGGCGCTGTCGCTCGGCGTGCGCGAGCTCGGGCTCGCGGCGGGCGAAACGGTCGCCATCCTCGCCGAAACACGCCTCGAGTGGGCCCTGACCGACTACGCGTGTCTGTGTGCCCGCACCACCGACGTGCCCATCTACCCGACCCTCCCCGCCAATCAGGTGGAATACATTCTGCGCGACGCGGGTGCGGCAGCGGTGGTCTGCTCGACGGCGGCCCAGGTGGAGAAGATCCGCGCGGTGAAGAGCGGGTTGCCGTCGCTCCGCCACGTGATCGTGTTCGATGGTCCCGGGGGCGACGGGGTACTGGCGCTCGCCGACCTGGAAGCACGCGGCCGCGCGACCGCCGCCAAGTATCCCCGGTTCAAGGAGGAAGCACTCGGCGTGCGGCCTGCCGACCTCGCGACCTTGCTCTACACCTCTGGGACGACGGGGCAGCCCAAAGGCGTCATGCTGACCCACGACAACATCTGCTCCAACGTGCGCGCCTGCGTGGAAACGCTCCGGGTCAGCCAAGACGACAGCTGCCTCGCGCTGCTGCCGCTGTCGCACATCCTCGAGCGGATGGTGGAGTACTACTTCCTGCACGTGGGCGTGACGATCAACTACGCCGAGTCGATCGACGCGTTCGCGCAGAATCTGCAGGACGTGCGGCCTACCATCGTCGCCGCGGTGCCGCGCGTGTACGAGAAGGTCTACGCCCGCGTGCTCGAGAACGCCCACACGGGTGGCGCGGTGAAGCGCGGCATTTTTCAGTGGGCGAAGCGCGTGGGGGAGCGGTGGGCGGCGCACCGCCTGGCCGGCATCGGGGTGCCCCCCGGCTTGAAGCTGACGCACGCGATCGCGGACCGGCTGGTGTTCTCGAAGCTGCGGGCGCGCACCGGAGGACGGATCAAGCTGTTCGTGTCGGGCAGCGCGCCGCTCTCGGCCGAGATCGGACGGTTCTTCTACAGCGCCGGGCTCCCGGTCATCGAGGGATACGGCCTGACGGAAACGTCACCGGTGCTGACGCTGAATCCCCTGACGCGGCCGAGGTTCGGCACGGTCGGCAAGGCGATCCCGGGGGTCCAACTGAAGATCGCGGGCGACGGCGAGATCCTGGCCAAGGGCGCCAATATCATGCAGGGTTACTACAACAAGCCGGCGGAAACGCGCGAAGCGATCGATGCGGAGGGCTGGTTCCACACGGGGGACATCGGCGAGCTGGATGCCGACGGCTACCTCAAGATCACCGACCGGAAGAAGGACCTGTTGAAGACCGCGGGTGGGAAGTACATCGCGCCGCAGCCGATCGAGAACACGGTCCGGCTGAACAAGTTCGTGGCGAGCGCCGTCGTGCTCGGCGACCAGCGCAAGTTCCCGATCATCCTGATCGTGCCCAACTTCGATCAGCTCGAGCGGTGGGCCACGGAGCGGAACCTCACCTACGCGTCCCAGGGCGAGCTCATCCGGCTGGCCGACGTCCAAGCCAAGATGGAGCGTGAGGTGATGGGCGGCCTGCGCGACCTCGCCAAGTTCGAGATGCCGAAGAAGGTCGTCCTGATCGAGCGGGACTTCACGATCGAGTCCGGCGAGCTGACCCCGTCGCTCAAGGTCAAGCGCCGCCAGGTCGAAAAGAACCACAAGGATGTGATCGACCGGGCGTACGCGGAGGCCGACCCCACCGCGGCGACCGTGGAAGGTTGATCAGCGCCGCTCGCCGACGAACAGGCCGTGCCCGAGCGCCAACTGCGTGAGCCCGGCCGGCGGGGCGACGCGCTCGCTCTCGATTACCAGCCGCCGCCCCGGGAGTAGCACCCGCCGCGCTTCGGCGAGCCACTCGGGGCCCAGGCGGTCGGGCCCGACGACGGCGGCCCGCCCCACCTTCTGTCGCAGCGGAATCATCGTCTCGCAGGCGAGCAGGCTCAGCACCGGGAGCTCCTCCACATCGTCCGGTGCATTCACGCCCACAAAGTGGATGCCGCCCATGAGCCCCGCGAGCCCCACCGCATGTTGCGCGGCGGACCCGAGCAACAGGACGTAGCCACCGGGGCCGCTCAGATCTAGCAGCGCTTGCAGAGTCTGTGGCTCGACGGGATGCGAGATGCGGGATGCGGGATGCGTGGCCGCGCCTGAATCGACGCCTCTCGCATCCCGCATCCCGCCTCCCGAGAACCTGACGACTCCCTTCACGATGGGATATTCCCGCCCGCACTGGGGACATGCGAGGACGCCCGACCGGACCATCCGGCCGCGCATCTCGCCCGTGGACAACACGAGGAATCCCTCCTCGTGCCGCTCCGGGCAGCGCAGCATCTCGGTCAGCTCAATGTGCACCCGCGCCGAACTCCACCCACGTAACGCGGTCCGCTTCGACGCGCACGCGGCGTGTCATGCGCCGTCCCCCCACGGCTACGGCGAGCGTGTACTCGCCCGGCTCGACATCCGAAACGGCGAAGTGCTCCCGGTAGTCGGGGTCGGGGTGATTGTGCTCGCCGTACGTTTCGGCGTAGGAGTAGGGCGTCTCCTGCGGCTCTGCCTTGACCAACCCGTACACGCGCACCTGCTGTGCCGGCTGGCCCTGCGCATCCCACACCCGCCCCGCCACGATCCCCGTCCCGGGCAGCGGACGGATCCAGAGCTCGGGGTTCACCGTGTACTTCGGGAACCGCTCGTTCGGATCGACGATCAACGGCACGGAGTCGGCCGGTGCGGCGTGGATCTCGAGATGCAGGTGGTCGTTGGTCGCGCGGCCCGTGTTGCCCACCAGGGCGATCACGTCGCCGGCCTTGACGCGCTGGCCCACCGACACCAGGAGCTGCGCGTTGTGGTAATACGTCGAAAAGATGATCAGGCCCTTGAGCCTTCGATCGTGACGGATGGCGACCGTGTTCGCCCCGCGCTCCGCCGGCCCCGCGAACACGACCACGCCGTCGCCGATCGCGTGGACCGGAGTCCCGTCGGGGTTGTTGAACTCGACGCCCTGATGCTGCTGGAAATTGCCGCCCATCGTCGAGCCGTAGCGGTACGTCTGGTCGATGTACGGTTGGTCGGTGAGGGCGATGGGCCGTCCGAACCACGTATGTCGCGTGCCGCGGGAGTCCGTGTCGGGCCGCTCCTGGTACGTGACGCCCACGAGAGTCAATCGCTGATCGATGCGGCAGGTCCCGAGCCCGGTGGGTCTCCCGGCGGCGTACACCCCCGGCGCGAGCAGCAACAGCGCGCTGACGCTCCGCGTCATGTCGCAGACGTTGAGCCCGTCGCCGTCCTCCGCGTACACGCCCTCGCGCGTACCGGCGAACGCGTGCCCCGCCGCCGCGCGCACGAGCGCCTGCACCGGAGGCAGGTCTACCCGGCAGCCTTTCACGACAGGTCCGACCGGGCAGGTCGGATTTCCCCGCTTATCGAGCCATGCGCCGTGTGTCGGATCGAGCCGATAGAGGCCGCGCTCCGTGCCCACCCAGACGAGACTCCCGGTATCCGCCGCGAGCGCCCGCACCCGGTTGACGCACTCGGCGCCGGGGGGGGGACACCGCGTCGGCGCCGGGTATTCCGTCCAGGTGCGGCCGCCGTTCGTCGAGCGGGCGAGGCCGCGCAGATGGCCGGCCCACAAACTGCCGTCGGAGTCGCGGCCCAGCGCCAGCACGTACTGGCTGCGCAGCCGGCCCCATGGGTGGGGTGCCGTGATCGCGTCGGCCGAGTCGGTGATCTCCGCCCAGGTCGTGCCGCGATCCCACGACAGCTTGATGCCGTCGGCGGTGCCCACATACACGGTGTCGCCCCGCGTGACGATCCCGTTGGGCGCGACGTATTGCCACTCCGGGCCGAGCTGCTTGAGCTCCCAGTTGGTCCATGTCTTGCCGCCGTCGGTCGACAGGCCCCACCCGTTCCCCACCGTGCCGTACCAGATTTCCCCGTTGGGACCGAATCCGAAGGCATGGACGAAATCGAAGGAAATCGTCCGCGCGGTCGAGTCGTCCGAATGCTTGAACTGCTCCCAGCTCCCGGCCCCTCTGCGCAGCACGAAGATGCCTTGCCCATAGGTCCCGACCCAGACGGCGTCGTCGGGCGCGCGGCCCAGTGCGAGCACGTGCACGCCGAAGCCGGTGGTGTCGGGGAGCGGGGGGAGCGATTGCGCGACGGAGGGAGTCGGTGCTATGAGGAAGATCAGAGCCGCAATGAATGCGGAATGCGGAATGCGGAGTGCGGAATGGCAGTGCCGGATTCGACGCCCGCGCTCACGATCGACGCTCGCTCTGCGATTCCGCATTCCCCATTCCGCACTCCGCATTGTTTTAGCCTCGCAGCGAATACACGGTGGGCAGCAGGCGGATCTCCGTCACGTCGACGCGCGGGGCCCGCGTGACCGCAAACAGCACGGCTTCCGCTACGTCGCCCGCCTGCAGCATGGCGTCGCGCCTGGTGAATCCCGGGCGGCCGTCGGGGTCGATCGGGTCCCAGATCGGCGTGTCCACGGGTCCCGGCGAGACGATGGTCGTGCGGACGCCGGTGCGCGACAACTCGGCGCGCAGCACCTCGTGCATCCCGCGCAGACCGAACTTGCTGGCGGCGTAGGCGGTCGAGCCGGTGAAGGCCACATGGTCGGCAATGGAGCCGATGGTGACGAAGTGACCGGTGCCGCGCCGCACGAAATGTGGGACCAGGGCGCGCGTCACGAGAAAGGGAGCCGTGAGATTCACGGCGATCGTGCGGGAGAACTCGTCGGGCGTCGTCTCCGCGACCGGCTTGATGAAGAAGATGCCCGCGTTGTTCACCACCACGTCCGGGACTCCCCGCTCGGTGAGGACGCGGCCGACG
>Ga0209801_1000386_pt1 | contig 30049 bp, 29 predicted proteins | sample GraSoiAngelo_127_FD_185884 | JGI IMG/M metagenome (GOLD analysis project Ga0209801, IMG submission 185884) | Grasslands soil microbial communities from the Angelo Coastal Reserve, California, USA - 14_0927_09_40cm (SPAdes) (version 2) | ecosystem: Environmental > Terrestrial > Soil > Grasslands ... | reverse complement strand
CACAATTTCTTGATAACGCTTCTCTGCCTCAGCGAGTTCCTTCCGGATTTTCTCCGCGTTAAGCTGGCCTTCTTCGATCTTTCGCCGCCGATCTTCGAGCACGGCCAGGATCGGTTTGTAAGCGAACTGCCGCAGCAAAAAAGCGACAATACAAAAACTCACCACCTGGGAGAGGAATAATTGCCAATTCCAACCGAAGGTATCAGCCATATCGTGAAGCGTCTCGGCAAAACCTCCCGCAGCAGCAGCGATCATCGGATTCATAAGGTAAAACTCATGCGCGCGGGCAATTCGCCTGGGCCCTTTAAAATGTTAGTGACCGAGCAGGAACAACGCGTAGAACACGATCGCCTCGGTGAACGCGATGGCGAGAATTCCGTGCACTAGGACCTGGGTGAAGGCACCGGGATTTCGGCCGACAGCGGTCGCCATTCCCAAGCCGGTGAGGCCCACGCCGATTCCTACACCCATCGCGGCAAGGCCGACGTGAATGCTTCCGGTCATTTCTGCTAGTAGTGGTAATATCATAGTTTGTTTTTTGGTTGGTTTGGCGACCTCACCTTGAAGTCGCCTAAATTTTCAGTGCGCGTGCTTCGGGCCGTCGTCATGCTGCGCAATCAACATTGTGAAAACCGCCGTCAAAAGCATAAAGACAAGCGCCTGGACAATGCCGACGAGAATCTCCATGAAATAAAATGGAATCGGAAGAATCGGCGCGAGGTAAGGGTTCATCGTCGACATCGCCTCCAAAATGCTTTCACCGGCATAGATGTTCCCAAAGAGTCGAAAGCTCAGCGAAATCGGTCGGAAAAGAATCGAAATCACTTCCAGCCAGCCGACCATGAAGAAAATCACTGCCATTAGGATTTTTAAGATCCCGGTGGTCTCGCCTTTTGGCGCAAAGAGATGTTTTAGAAATCCGCCGACGCCGTTGGCTTGAAGCGCCCAAACGATCCAAAGCAAAAAGAAAATCACCGCCATCGCCGTCGTCATGTTCAGATCGGCGTTGCCGCCGCGCAAAAGTGAGCGATCGATATGAAAAGTGCCGTTCGGATCGTAATGACCCCAGCCGATCGCGCCGATGCCGGGAATCAGGCCGAACCAGTTCACAAATAGAATAAAGATAAAAATCGTCGCGAAAAACCAAAAAGTTTTCCTGACCAGCTCGCGTCCGATGATTCCCTCGAGGAAATTGTAAAGACTCTCGACCAGCCATTCCCAAAAATTTTGAATGCCGCTCGGAATCGGTTTGATCCGGCGGGTCGCGATTTGCGCGAAAATGATGATGCCGGCGGCCACGATCCAGGTCACGAGCATCGAATTGGTGATCGCAAACTTGCCAATCTCAACGATCGGAGCCGCTTTCAGCGGCACACCTTCATGCTCAACTTGCGCCGGCGCTGCTGTTTCCGCCCCAAATGCAGAGCTCACCAGTGTCGCGCTGAACATCAGCGCCAGGATCGACATCAGTAAATAACGGTTGCGCATTTCGATTGTCAGCCAAGTGGCACGGGCATCCCGCCCGTGATCTCTCGCGCTCCGAAGTCGAGCCGCGAATCTTGACGCGCTTACCAAAGCCGTTTTTGCGCGGATGACAAGCGACTTTCGTTGAAAAATGTAGCCGCGTCGCTCCGCGACGCGGGCGCGTTTCGCAGAGCGAAACGGCTACAGCTCAAGCCATTTCTCCAATTTCTCCTTCAGCTTCTCAATCCCCTCGCCTTTCGCCGCCGAAATCGGGACGATGTCGATCTTCGGGAATTTCTTGCGCACTCCGCTAAGATTCTCTTCCGCGCACGGCAAATCCATTTTGTTCGCAATGACAAACCATGGACGCTGCGACAACAGCGGATCGTAAAGATCGAGCTCTTTGCGCAGTTGCTGCAAGTCTTCGACCGGATTGCGACCTTCGCTTCCCGCAACATCGATAACGAAGAGGAAAATCCGGCACCGCGTGATGTGCCGCAAAAATTCGTGACCTAGCCCCAACCCGCGATGCGCGCCTTCGATCAATCCCGGAATGTCCGCGATCGTCGCGCGTCGATAACCGGAAAATTCCACTACGCCGATGATCGGATGCAGGGTCGTGAAAGGATAGGCCGCGACTCTCGGCCGCGCGGCAGAAATTTGTCGGACCAAAGTTGATTTGCCGGCGTTTGGATAACCAACGAGGCCGGCATCGGCGATTGTGCGCAGTTCTAATGAAAAGTGACCCGCCTCGCCTTCTTCGCCTTCGGTGTACTGCCGCGGCGCGCGATTGCGCGAACTTTTGAAATGCACATTCCCCTTCCCGCCCGCGCCCCCGCGACAAAGGACAAACTCCTCTCCGTCCTGAGTAAGATCGACAATCGGAGCGGCGGACGTTGGACGTCCTTTCTCATCCGCTGGCCAAACGATTGTTCCGACCGGCACCTTCACGATTTTCGCCGGGGCTGACTTCCCGTGCATTTTCTTTCCCATTCCGTGACCGCCACTTTTCGCCTTGATGATCGGTTCGTAGAAAAGGTTCGAGAGGTTATCGACGTGCCGATCTGCGCGGAGAATCACATCGCCGCCGCGCCCGCCGTCACCACCGTCGGGTCCACCTTTCGGCACAAATTTCTCCCGCCGAAAGCTGACTGAGCCGCGTCCGCCACTGCCCGCTTGCGCAAAAACTTTAATTCGATCGACAAACATTATTGGCTTTTCCGTTAAACAATTGGAGCGTTTAACCGTCGAAGTAGTTATGCGACTTCAACGCGTAAGCTTAATCGGTTTCCTTACATTTGCTGGTTTTTGCTGCGCTCAACCGTCACCCACGCCCATGCTCGAAGCGGCCGAAACAGGAATTGAAGGCGTGATTGCGGTGGGGCCGATTCATGGCGGACCAGTCCGGCCCGGTATCCCGAGCACAAAGCCGCTGGCCCATGCGACCTTTGTTGTCGGCAACGAAACCGGCGCGGTCACTGAGTTCACGACCGATGACCACGGCCGGTTCAGAGTTTCACTCGCGCCGGGTCATTACACCGTGACAAAGAAAGATCAGCAAAAAAGAATCGGCCGCTACGGGCCGTTCGATGTCGATGTTACGGCCGGTCAAATGACGAAGGTCGAGTGGCATTGCGACACCGGGATGCGCTGAGCAACGTGACCCATCGGACTCTCGCGCAGGGGAGGCAGTTGCATCCAGTATTTCGTCGCTGAGGGCTCGTTAGGCGGCACGCGTTTTGCGAGGATTAGAGCCAATGTCGCGAAACTGCAAAGTCGCGTTGGCCGTTTTCCTGTCGCTTTCCGCGAATACCGCAACCATGGCGGGCGGCGTTTCGGTTTTGTTCGTGGGAAATAGTCTGACCCAGGCGAATGATTTGCCGACGATGTTCAAACGATTTGCGGCTCAGTCAGCGTTGCATGTTGATGTCACTGTTAACTCGATCACGCCCGGCGGCGCTTTCCTTTATGATCATTGGAGGAGCGGGGTAGCGCTTGCTCGATTGCGTGAGCTTCAGCCGAATTTTCTAATTCTTCAGGGCCAAAGCCTCGAGCCGCTGTTGGCGCCGCTAAAATTCAATTACTACGCGAACCTCTTCAAAACGGACGCCGACCGTATTTCCGCGAAGACTATTTTGTTTTCAACCTGGGCGCGACCGGCTGGCGATCCGTACTATAAAGACGTCACCTCGGGCGGATCTCCCGCCGAAATGCAAACGCGACTGAATTTGGCCTACGCATCACTCGCGCAAAACATCGGCGCGACGCTGGCACCGGTTGGTCTCGGATTCGAACGAGCCCGAAACGACGCCCCGGCGGTCGAACTTCTTAACGGGACGCAACACCCTTCACCAGCGGGCACCTACCTCGCGGCCGCGATCTTGTTTCGCGTCATCTTCAATAGTTCCCCGGTCGGATCTAACTATCACGCCAGCTTGCCAGCAACTACTGCCGATACTTTGCAGCGCGTCGCTGATTCAATTCCGTTGAACACAGCGCAGTAAAAGATCATCCCGATCTTATTTGAAATTCCGACCCCCGCTTACGACCAGATATTGTTCTTGCCCACTGCCAGGCAGTTCGTTAACCCTGCACCCTTCAACGTCTTATTCAATATGATATCCCTGCTTCTATTCGCGCCGTGTCCGTTTTTAGCTCAAGAGACATCTTTGGATTATTCGTATTCGACCTCGGGGAACCCACCGGGTCCGTTGTTCTGGATCTGTTGGTCCGCGTTCGTCATCCTGATGGTCGCCGCGATGTGGAAAGTGTTCACCAAGGCCGGCCAGCCGGGTTGGGCGGCGCTCATTCCGATCGTGAACGTTTATTTTCTGTGCAAAGTCGCCGGGCGTCCCGGTTGGTGGCTGATCCTAATGCTCATTCCGCTGGTCAATTTCATCATCCTGATCATTCTGGACATCGATGTCGCGAAGAACTTCGGGAAAGGTGTCGGTTTTGGGATCGGATTGCTTCTGTTGCCCTTTATTTTCTTTCCGATCCTCGGATTCGGCAGCGCGCAATACCAAGGCGGGCCGCAGTCAATCCCGACGGCATAAGGCTGGCCTTACTTCGACCAGTTCGGCTTTCGCTTTTCGTTGAAAGCGGCGATCCCCTCGCGCGCTTCGGCGGATTCGCGCGCGCGCATGTGATGCTTCAACGAAAGATCGACATCTTCCCCAACGGAGGTCGACCACAGTTCTTCGATCAAACGCTTGGTTTGCGTGAGCGCATTGGGAGCGCCTTGCAAAACTGAATCGGCAAACTTTTGCGCTTCGATCATCAATTGGTCAGGCGCAACCACGCGATTGACCAAACCGATTTCGCGCGCACGCTCGGCATCGATCAACTCGCCGCCAAGCACAAGCTCACGCATGTTGCGCTCGCCGATTTGTCGGCGCAAAAAAGTCATGACGAGTCCCGCGACCAAGCCGCGCCGAACTTCCGGATAACCGATCTTTGTTTTCTCGGCGGCGACGACAAAATCGCAGGCTGACATAATTCCGGCACCGCCGGCAACCGCCGCGCCGTGAACGGCCGCGATCGTTACCAGACGCGTTTCGGCAAGTGTGATCAATGCCTTGGCGACCAATTCGGCAGTCATGTGCGCCTTCTTCTGGTCGGCCGCTTCCTTCAAATCGAGTCCGGTGCAAAACGCCGCACCCGAGCCGCGCAAAATAAGAACGCGTTCGTCCGCTTGATCGGAAGCAACTTTAATCGAGGCGACTAATTCATTCAGCAGCTCAATCGTCAACGAGTTGCGCCGTTGAGGGCGATTCAACGTCACTACTGTGATCTGCGGACTCTGTTTCTCAATCAGAACGACTGGCATAAATCAGAGGTCAGCGATTAGCATTAAACTTGAATGACACCGGTGTGGAAGCGCGCTTTCGGCGTTGGACGAGAGACATATTCGAGCAACTGAACCAACGCCTCCCGCGTTTCGTGCGGTTGAACGATCGCGTCGACCCAACCGCGCGCCGCGCCGTAACGAATGTCGGTTTGTTCTTCGTAATTCTGTTTCACTTTTTGGCGGAGCTCGTCGAGCTCTTCATGCGACGCCTTTTTGTCGCCACGATCGCGGGCCCGCGCGAGAATTGAAAAAACTGTGTCCGAGGCCTGGGCCGCGCCCATCACTGCGTAACGCGCAGTCGGCCACGCCACAATGAATCGCGGGTCGTAGGCCTTGCCGCAAAGCGCGTAGTTGCCCGCGCCGAACGAACCGCCCACCACCACCGTGATTTTCGGCACGACTGAGTTGCTGACCGCATTTACGAGTTTCGCACCGCTGCGTATAATCCCACTTTGCTCCGCGTCGCGACCGACCATGAACCCGGTCACGTCCTGGAAAAAAATAATCGGCAGTCTGTCTTGATTGCAATCCATTACGAAACGCGCGGCTTTGTCTGCGCTGTCGGAATAGATAACGCCGCCCATTTGGATTCCTTCCTTTTTCGTGCGCACTTGCAGCCGTTGACTCGCGACGATTCCGACGGGCCGACCGGCGATGCGCGCGTAAGTCGTCACCAACGTTTTGCCGTAATCGGCTTTGTATTCGTCGATCGAATTCGAATCGACGATCGTCGCAAGCAGATCGCGCACGTCGTAATTCTTCTGACCATCGAGACTGACGAGGTCGTAAACCGTGTCGGGACTCTTTGCCGACGTAGAACCTTTGATCTCGATCTCGCGATCAGCTGCGCGTTGCGCCTCGGGCAGAAGTGCAACCAGAGAACGCAAGCGTTTCAAGCACGACTCGTCGCTTTTCTCGTAGAAATCGACCGTGCCGCTGATTTCCGAATGCATTTTCGCGCCGCCAAGTTCTTCTTGATCGACAACCTGACCAATGGCGGCTTTGACCAGCGACGGGCCGGCCAGATAGAGTCCGCTGCCTTCGGTCATCAAAATTTTGTCGCAGAGGACGGGCAGATAAGCCCCGCCCGCAACACAGTTCCCCATGATCGCCGCGAACTGCGGAATTCCCGCCGCGGAAATGACCGAATTATTTCGAAAGATTCGGCCGAAATCGTCTTCGTCCGGAAAAATCTCGTCCTGCATCGGCAAAAAAACGCCGGCCGAATCGACCAGATAAATAATTGGTAGCGAACATTCGAAAGCGATTCGCTGCGCGCGCAAAAGTTTTTTTACAGTCGCCGGAAAGAACGCGCCCGCTTTCACGGTCGCGTCGTTCGCGATGATCATGGAAGGAACGCCCGAAACGTTTCCGATGCCGGCGACTGTTCCGGCGGCGACAATGTTTCCCCACTCCTCGTACATTTTGTAAGCCGCCCAGAGGCCGATCTCGAAGAATCGCGCGTCTTTGTCGAGAAGCTGAGTGATTCGTTCCCGCGCCGGCAGGCGACCGAGCTTGCGTTGCCGCTCGAGTCCGGCTTTCCCGCCGCCCTGCCGCAGGAGCGCTTCCTGCTTCAAAACTTCGCGACAAAAATCGCGCAACGGCTCATCGGAGGATGTCGCTGTTCGGGCCATGTGCGAAGGAGGGTTTAATCCGCGAAGGCGACCGAATCAAGCGTTCCGGTAGGGGCGATTGACCCCAATCCGTCCGAGCCGGACTGGCGTTCGCAGGCGGTTCAGTGAACCGCCGTACCAATTAATAAATATCTGTCTCGGTGGAATAACCCGAATCGCCGCGAATGGAACGCAAGCGCGCGCGGCTGCCGCGTTCCGATTCCGGACGATTAATCCGCTGGAGCGCGATTCTGACCAGAAACGGGAGCGCAGCCAAAGCGCCGACCGACATTAACGCGATGGCGGCCGTCTGTCGGGCTGGCCGTTTGATTTTGTCCGCAACAAGCATTCCGATTCCAAGTCCAAACGCAGTGCGCGTGAACGTGAGCAAATTATCCAGCGGAATCTGGTCGCCCGTTTTTGGAATGGATACCGAGAGAGACATCGGCTACTAATAGGTCCGGTTCGCGAAAAAGAAACGGGAAAATCTGCGTGCTGGCGTGATCTCCGCTATTGGCAGCTTCTGACATGTCGAAACCGATTTATGCGCTCATTCTTGCCGGCGGCAGCGGTGAGCGTTTTTGGCCGTTGAGCCGGCGAAATCGTCCCAAGCAATTGCTGCGTCTCGTTTCCGAACGAACTTTGCTCGAGGAGACGGTCGCGCGCCTGGAGGGCTTTGTTCCGACCGAGCGCGTTCTCATTCTTACCAATATTGAACAGGAGAAAGGCGTTCGCGATTTGCTCGAAGGTTTTCCAAAGCAAAATATCATCGCGGAACCGGCCAAGCGCGACACCGCGGCGGCGGTCGCGCTCGGCGCCGGCTGGGTCGCGGCCCGCGATCATTCGGCAACGATGCTGGCGTTTCCAGCGGACCACGTCATTGCCGATCGCGCCGCATTTCAAGAAACAATGAAAACCGCGGCTGCGGCCGCGGAGGAAACGGGCGCGCTCGTAACGATTGGAATCAAACCGACCTGGGCGTGCCCCGGTTTCGGTTACATCGAGCAAGGTGAGCCAGTGCGACTGCGCAGCGATGGAAAAATCGCTGTTCACCGCGTCGTCCGCTTTCGCGAAAAACCGAATATCGATCTGGCCGAGTCCTTTTTGCGAAAAGGAAATTTTCGCTGGAACGCGGGAATGTTTGTCTGGTCGGTGCCAACTGTCCTGAGCGAATTCAATCGCCACGCCCCGGAATTGGCCGACTTCATCTCGCAAGTCCGGTCTCCGAAAGATCTCGACAAAATTTTGCATGAACGTTTCGCGAAGTTGCCGCGAATTTCGTTCGATTACGCGATCATGGAAAAAGCCGAACACGTTTTAGTGGTCGAAGCGAGTTTCGATTGGGACGATGTCGGAAGCTGGCAGGCGGTAGCACGCTATTTCAAAAAAGACGAACACGGGAATGCAGCTAACGGCGCGCTGACCGCTCTCGATTCCAGCGATAACATTATCTTCAACGACGGCGAGACAACAATCGCGCTGCTCGGCGTGCATAATTTGATCGTCGTCCGGACAGGCGATGCGATTTTGATTTGTCATCGGCACCAGGCTGAGAAGATCAAGAATCTCGTCGGGACGTTGCCGCCGGAGCTGCAGTAGTTCGAATGAATCCGATTTTGGGGATCGATTTCGGTCGAGCGCGGATCGGTCTGGCGATTTCGGATGAGCTCGGCTTATTCGCGCACCCGCTTGAGACAATTCCAGCGAACAAAGAGTCCGCGAAACGCATTGCGGCGATCGTGCACGATCGAAAGATCGACAAAGTCGTGATCGGAATTCCGCGACAGATGAGCGGAGAGATTGGAATAGCCGCAAACGAAGCGTTGGAATTCGCCGACAAACTTCGCGCCCAACTCCATTGTCCGGTCGAAACCTGGGACGAGCGACTAACGACGGTTGCTGCAAATCGCGCGCTCAGAGACGCCGGGAAGAAAACGCGCCAGACGCGTAAGTTTGTCGACCAAGTCGCCGCTCAAATGATTTTGCAAAGCTACCTTGACCGCGAAAGTGCGGGGAGATCAGCAAAAGGAATTCCGCGCTGATCGACATGTCGTCGCGGCTCAAGTTAACCGTTGCTTACGACGGGGCGGCCTTCGCCGGCTGGCAGAGCCAGGCGCATGGCCATACAGCTCAGGACCAACTCGACCGCGCGCTCCATAAGATCAGTGGCCAGCGCGTTCGCGTTCACGGCGCGGGACGAACGGATACAGGTGTTCACGCGCTTGCGCAATGCGCCCACGTCGATCTCCCGGATCGGCGTCTGTCGGTCGAAGGTTTAGCACGCGCGCTGAACGCAATTTTGCCACCTTCGATTCGAGTCTTGGACTGCCGATCTGTGCCTGAGAATTTTCACGCCAGGTTTTCAGCGATCGGAAAACTTTATCGCTACCGAATTTGGACGGGACCAATTTTACCGCCACTTGAGGTGGACCGGGCGTGGCACATTCCGTCACTGCTCGATCTCGATCTTTTGAGCGCGGCTGGAGAGAACTTCGTCGGCACCCACGATTTTGCGGCGTTTGCGGCCAATCGCGGCGGAAAAGAAAAGGATACCACCCGCACAATTCGGTCGGTTCGAGTTCGGAAATCCGGACCGCGTGTCAGAATCGACGTCGCGGGCGGCGGCTTTCTTTACAAGATGGTGCGCCTAATGGTCGGCGCGATGGTGCAAGTGGCCCTTGATAAAATGGATCCGGCGGAAATCGCCATACGATTGAAGTCCGGGCGCGCCGATGGTTTCCGCTATGTCGCACCGGCTACGGGACTGTACTTAGTAAAAATTTGGTACTGACTCTGCTTTGACGTTCGGCTGGCGTCGGTCGGCATAGGAGCGGCCGCGGTGGCAGGGGAGCTGCTTGATAGCAATTATGGTAGATCCGTCGGTCGACGCCTCCGTACCAAATAGCCTCAAAGCACGGCGCCGGTCGATTTTCGGCCACGTGGCCGACTGGCTATTTAGTCAACGGCATTTTCATCTCAAGCTTCTCTCCGGAACAACAGTCGGCGTCATCGTCATCATTTTTCTGGTCGGCGTTTTTTTGCTGGTGACGCTGCGCGATCATTACCAAGACTCGCTCCGCACCCATACGATCGAAGTGATGCGCCTAAGTAGTTTGATCGAAAACGACATCGCCGGCTTGGAAAGCGGCCACCGCGGTTATCTTTTGAGTGCCAACGAAAACTACATCGAGCCCTTCGAAAAGAAGCGCGACCTGATTAGGCAGCGGGTTGACGATTTGACCGTGCTAATTCTGGAAAACCCGCGACAGCGCAAGCGTGTGATAAAGGTTCAGGAAGCCGTTCAGAAATGGCTCGACACGGTTGCGACTCCGGAAATGAGCGCCCGCCGGCGAGCCAAAGGCACTGCGACCAAGAGCGAGACGAACCCAGCCGGAACTTTGGCGCTCGGCAATGCTCTCCTCAATCAAGCACGTGAAGTTCTGCAATCGTTGCAGGACGAAGAGCAGATCGTACTCAATCAGCGCATGCACGATCAGGACTGGGCGACTCAATCGGCCCAGATCTTGAACTTCCTCCCCAAACTGGACCGCGCGGTCGTGGAAATGGAAAAAGAGAAGCGAGGCTATCTCCTCACCGGCGAGAACAGTTTCGTTGAAGCTTACAAACGCGCGGTCACGGATTTTTACACTTACAACGGTTACCTTTCGATTTTGGTCGCGAATTCTCCAGCGCAAGCCGAGCTTCTGGCCGAAATTCGCTCCAGCGTCGAGGGCTGGATTAACAAATCGGCGGTTCCACAAATCGATGCTAAACGCGCGAGCAAAGATGCCGAAGTCCTCGCGCTCATCGGATCGGGCGAAACGCTGATGGCCGATATCCGCCAAATGCTGACGAATTTCGAGAAAAACGAACTGAGGCATTATGAACTGCGCGCAAGTTTGGCCACTCGCCAAAGGATTTTGCGAACGTCCGCGCTCGCCCTTCTTGCCCTCGTTGCCGTTAGCCTTCTGGTGGTTTCCAACAGCTACAGCTTTGTTCTCGTGCGCCGCCAGCTTTCGGAACTCGAGGGCGCCGAAACACACATTCGTTCGGTGATCGATAACATCCTGGACGGAATGATCACGGTCGACGACAGCGGTGTCATTCGCTCGATGAATCCGTCGGCGGAAAAGATGTTCGGCTGTCGCGACAACGAAATGATCGGCCACAATTTGACTCGGCTCGTCCCCAAACGTTACGAAAGCGAACACGATTCGAAGCCGGTCGTTTGCAACTGGACCGAGCTCATGGGCCGCACCGGTGGCAGCACCCTCGCTCTCGGCCGAACACGTAAGCACGTCACCTTCCCGGTCGAAATGTCGTTGAGCGAAATGATCATCGATCAGCAACGGGTCTACGTCGCGATGGTGCGTGACGTGACCGAGCGGAAACGTTTCGAACAGCAAATCGCGGCTGAAAAGGAAAGTCTCGCGGTAACTCTGCGCGCGATCGGTGACGGCGTTATCACCACCGATGTAAACGGCAAAGTGATCATGTTGAACAGCGAAGCGGAAAAATTGACAGGCTGGAGCTCAAAAGAAGCGATCGGCCAGCCGTTGAAATCAGTCTTTGACGTGACGGTCGATCTTGCCGCGCAAGCGAAAGTGCAGAAGAGCGGCTATCGCAGCGAGGCGCAGTCCATTTTGCTAAATCTCCCCGAGAACGTCACTCTGACTTCGCGCGACGGCAACGAGCGCGTGATCGAACAAGTGGCGTCGCCAATTCGGGATAGCAAAAATGAAATCGCCGGCGTCGTGCTCGTTTTCCGCGACATCACTGCCCGGCAAAGGGCCGAAACAGAGCGGCGCAAAGCGGAGACGCTCGAGCAACTCGGCCTCCTCGCCGGCGGCATTGCGCACGATTTCAACAACCTTCTCACCGCGATTATCGGCAACATTTCCCTCGCCTCAGTGCTTCTTCCGCCGGACGACGAAATGGCCGAGCGTTTGGACGATGCGAAGAATGCGTCGCTACGCGCGCGTGATCTCGCTCAGCAACTTCTGACTTTCGCTCGCGGCGGGACGCCAATTAAGAAGACCGCTTCGATCGGAAAATTAATTCAAGACACGGTTAGCTTCTCGCTGCGCGGCAGTCACAACCGGAGCGAGTTTGAATTCGGCGCCGATCTCTCGTCGGCCGAAATCGACGCCGGCCAGATCAGTCAGGTCATCGCGAACCTCGTGGTCAACGCCGACCAAGCGATGCCAAATGGTGGCACGCTACATGTCAGTTGCGAGAATTTTTGTTACGACACTAGTGACGCAGTCATTCCCGATCTCGCGCCGGGAGATTACGTTCGAATCCGCATCCGCGACGAAGGCGTGGGCATACCTGAAAAATACATGAAACGGATTTTCGACCCCTACTTCACCACCAAACCAAAAGGCAATGGACTTGGCCTCGCCACCGCTTACTCGATTGTCAAAAACCACAACGGTCTGATGACGGTCGAATCTGAAGTGCACGTCGGTACGATGTTCACGATTTATCTGCCGGCGGCGCTCGATCAGGAAATGCCGGTTGAAGCGCCGCGAACCTTCACTCCGGCAATGTCTGGAACGGGTCGCGTGCTTGTGGTCGACGACGAAGACGCTATTCGCGATCTGGTTGAATTCACGTTGACGCGGCTTGGCTACAAAGTTTGGCAGGCGGCCACCGCGCTCGAAGGTGTGAACATTTATCGGGAAAAATTCGGAGCCGGCGAACGCTTCGATGCCGTCATTCTTGATCTTACTCTTCCGGGCGGCATGGGCGGAAAAGAGGCCCTTAAGAAATTAATCGAGATCGATCCGACGGTGAACGCGATTGTCTCAAGCGGTTATGCCACTGACGCAACAATGAGTCGTTATCAAGACTTCGGTTTCCGCGGGGTCATCGCCAAACCGTACGAGGCCGCCGAGCTCGGCAAAATCGTCCACGACGTGATCGAGTCGAGTCACGTCAACATCATCGATTACCCGACCCAGGCTGCGGGCTGATTCCCGCGCGTTCTGTTTACTGCCAGTCTAGGGCCTGTGCGGCTCGCACCTCGGACTTTAGTCCGCCGACATCGGCAATTCTTTCACGAAGCGGAACCCGTTGCGCTTGTAGCCGGCTTTTTCGTAAAACTCGTGCGCTTCCTTGCGCTCGAATCGCGTATTCACCGCCACGCGTGGAATATTTTTTTGGGCGAGATCTTTTTCGGCGACAGCAATGAGCGCATGGCCGACGCCCCGCCCGCGCATCTTTTCTGATACGACCAGCGCAAGAATTCTGCCCGACAGACTGTTATGTTCGTAGCTGTAACACGTGAATGTGCCGACCATTCCGCAGACTTTGCCTTTGCTCACAGCGACAAACGTCGCGTAATTTTTGTTCGCGCAAATCGCTTCCATTCGCATTTGCATTTCCGATGCACGCGTTTCGTATCCGAGCTGCCTCATTAAGTCTGCCAATTCCTCGACATCGGCGGCTTCGGCCGCGCGAATCATAACATCGACATCTTTCGAGTCAGGCATCGGCTTGTTCCGGTTTTAGTCGCGGCAATAATCCTTCGAGGATCGTGGCGACCGATTCGTTCACCGTCTGACGATCGGTGTGAACATTGATCTCGGCGTCTTCCGGCGGTTCATAAGGTGCGTCGATTCCGGTAAACTCACGGATCTCACCGGCGCGCGCTTTCTTGTAGAGATTTTTTGGATCCCGCGCTTCGCACACTGCCAGCGGCGCGTCCACGAACACTTCCACAAACTCGGCGTTGCCTTCGAGTACAATCTCTCGCGCGCGGCGGCGATCCATTCGGTAAGGTGAAATGAAAGCCGTGATCGCAACGACGCCAGAATCCGCCATTAGTTTCGCCACTTCGCTCACGCGACGGATATTTTCGACCCGGTCTTCGGGTGAAAAGCCGAGATTGGAATTCAAACCGTGTCGAATGTTGTCACCGTCGAGGACGTAAGTTTGCATCCCGCGCGCGAAGAGTTCACGCTCGAGCGCTTGAGCGATTGTCGATTTTCCGGCGCCCGACAATCCAGTGAACCAGACCACCGCGCCACGATGGCCGGTTCGCGCCGCCCGTGCCTCCGCCGTGATCTTTCCTTCGACCCAGAAGATGTTTTTGCTCTTGGCGACGATACGATCGGTGTAAACGCCGCCAAAAATTGTGCCGCCGCCGCAAATCTGGTCATCGTCGACAATGACAAAGCGCCCGAGCTTCGGGATTCGATCGTGATTGTCGATCACCAGCGGACTGCGGGTTTGAATCGTGAGGCGGCCCACTTCATTGCGCTCGAGCTGTTCGCGTTTCTCGGTCGTGGATTCGAGACTGGATGAATCCATCACCTGATCGATAGAGACGATTTCGCATTTCACTTCCTGGGTCGCCAAACGCAAATCGTAGAGGCGGCCGCTTCGCATCGGCTCGCGTACGATCCAAAACACATCGGCATGAACCCGGTTTGCCTCGATCGGCGTGTCCGTTTGGTGCGAAGCGACGTAGCCGCGCTCGACAAAGATTTGCTCTGTCAGCGTGATCCCGATTGAATCGCCGGCAACCGCTTCCCCATCGCCATTTCCACCCCATTCTTCAATCGATTGAACTTTCGAAGCCTTGTTCGCGGGCGAAAAAACCAGCTCGTCCCCCACCCTCAGCTTTCCGGTCTCGATTCGACCGGCGATGATGCGGCGCTCATCGAATCGATAAACATCCTGCACGCAAAACCGCAGCGGAAGATCGACATCGGCGCTTTTCGGCTCCAACAAATCGAGCGCTTCGAGCACGCTCGGACCGCGATGCCATTTCATTTTCTTATCCGCCATACGGACGGACTCGTCCGAAGGCGAGCTCGTGCTCGCAACGTTGTCCCCGTTTTTTGCTGACGCTGGAACAAACACCCGCGCTTCCAGTCCAAGTTCCGCGAGAAACTTTCGATATTCTTTTTCGATCTCCTGAAATTTTTCCTCCGAGAAATCCGCAAGGTCCATTTTGTTCACCACCACGATCAGCTGCTTGATTCCAAGCAGGCTGAGCAGATACGCGTGCCGACGGCTTTGTTCGCGGACTCCTTCGTTCGCAGCAATCACCAGTACAGCCGCGTCCGCCCGCGATGCGCCGGTGATCATGTTCTTCAAGAACTCCTTGTGCCCCGGCGCGTCGATGATGATGTATTTGCGCCGCTTGGTTTTGAACCGGATCTCGGTCGTGTCGATCGTAACGTTTTGTTTCTGCTCTTCGAGCAACGCATCGAGCACGAACGCGAACTCAAATTCCATTCCCTCCGCCGCGCACGCCTTCTTCACCATCTCGATCTTGCCTTCCGGAAGACTGTCCGTGTCATGCAAGATTCTTCCGATGAGAGTGGACTTCCCATGATCCACATGGCCCACAAACACGATTCGCAACGGAATTCCGACGTCGCGCTGGTCGGTCTGAGTTGGACGTTGAGCGTTGGACGTTGAGCGTTGGACGTTTGCTTTTTGCATCACAAAAATCCCTTGGCTCTTAGCTTCTGCATCGCATTGCGCTCGTAATGATCTTGAGCGCGGCCGGCACGCTCACCAACTTTTGTCGCTTCAAGCTCGGCAATGATCTCGTCGATGTTCGAAGCGTTGCTTTTGATAGGATGCGTGATCGGGCTGCAACCTAACGAACGGAACCGTTTCCCGTTTCGCGAAAAATACATTTGCGGGATCGGAATATTCTCACGCTGGATGTAGCGCCAGACATCGACTTCGGTCCAATCGAGCAATGGTTGGACACGAACGTGCTCGCCTTTGGCGGAGCTGGTTGCGAATTGTCCCCAGAATTCCGGCGGTTGGTCTTTGTAATCCCATTCGAACTGCGCGTTGCGCGGTGAAAAATATCGTTCCTTTGCGCGCGTCGGATCTTCGTCGCGCCGGATTCCGGTAATCAGCGCGTCCCATTTGTATTCCGCCAGCACTTGCTGGAGCGCGACTGTTTTCAATTCGTGCGTCACCGTGACCGGGTCGTGCGTTTCGTAGCCGATCCCACGCTCGCGCGCTTCAATGTTGATCTTCACGATCAGATTCAAATTATGATGTTTCTTTGCCCACTCCCGAAACTCGAGCATTTCCGGAAATTCGTAGGTCGTGTCGATATGCAGAACCGGAAACGGCACCCGGCCGAAAAACGCTTTCCGCGCCAGCCAGATCAGCACGTTCGAATCTTTTCCCATCGACCAGGGCATGGCGATGTTCTTGAACGCGTGATACGCCTCGCGAAAAATGAAAATACTCTGGTTCTCGAGTTCGTCGAGATGAGTGCGCTGGGTTGTTTGCTTCATCGGTTCTGTTAGGTAGGGGCGGTTCACCGAACCGCTCGCCACGCGAGTTATGACAATCACCGAGCGGGCGATTGAGGTCAATGGAGCGCGGACGAATCTCAATTAACACCGGTCTTCAGACCGGTGCGCGCCACGCAAGCTCCAAATTCCGAAAGCCGTTTAAACGGCTTTTCGTTGTTACTCGAGCGGAAAATCACCCGGCCAGGTGTTAACGACAATCCTACGCTGATTGTCGATCTTGCACGCGCGGTTCGCCACGTTAGGCTTGCTCCATGGCCGACACCCACGCGACCGCTTACGACTCCAAAATCGAAGGCAACGTCATCTTTACCCGGCTTGATGCCGCCTTCAATTGGGTGCGCAAAAATTCGCTTTGGCCGATGCCGATGGGGCTCGCGTGTTGCGCGATTGAATTAATGGCCACCGCCGCGTCGCGGTTCGACATCGCGCGGTTCGGCGCCGAAGTGATGCGTTTTTCGCCACGACAATGCGACGTGATGATCGTGGCCGGCACCGTCACCTACAAAATGGCGCTGGCCGTGAAACGGATTTACGAACAAATGCCGGAGCCGAAATACGTCATCGCCATGGGCGCGTGCGCTTCTACCGGCGGAATGTATCGCTCCTACGCGGTCTTGCAGGGAATCGACCAACTTATTCCCGTCGATGTTTACATTTCCGGTTGCCCGCCGCGTCCGGAAGCACTCTTAGCCGGCCTGATGAAATTGCAGGAAAAGATTTCGGGGGAGAAATCATCCGCCGCGCAAAAGCCAGAATGGACGAAGAAATTAGCTGGCGCGGTTGCATGAATGCTGTGTTATCCCGGGCGAAACGAGGGATTTTCTTTCATCCCTCATCCCTCAACCTTCATCCTTTCTTCAGATGACTGGGCAAGAGCTTCTCGACTCGTTAGGCAAACTGTTCGGACAAAAACTTCAGGACAAAACTGAGTTCCGCGGCGAAACGACTTACACCATCTTGCCCGCCGACCTGCGCGAAGTCGCAAAATTCTCCCGCCATGATCTCTCATTCGATTATTTGATCGACATCACCAGCATCGACAATTTCGGCGAAGATCCGCGCTTCGAAATTGTTTACGAGCTTTACTCAATGACGCTGGCGGTTCATCTCCGATTGAAACTAAAGATTTCGGAAGACGAGCAGGTCGACACCATCTCCGATCTCTGGCCGACGGCGAATTGGCACGAGCGCGAGATTTACGACATGATGGGAATCAAATTCAAAGGTCACCCCGATCTCCGTCGGATTCTGATGTGGGACGGCTATCCGTTCTTTCCGTTGCGAAAAGAGTTTCCTTTGGAAGGTCTTCCCAGCGAAATGCCCGACGTCGCGTTTACTAAAGCCGCATCCCTCGAAGGCGGCCCCTTCGTCACTCGTCCCAGCACCGCCACTGCCAAAGATCGCGAACCCCGAGCAAGACCGCCGGAATTGTGAAATTCTTCTGATGAGAAGATTCCACTTAAGAGTTTCTGTGGGGTTTCTCGCGGCCACGATCTGTCGGGCGATGCTAAAACAAACGCGGCTTCGCCGCACATAATAACATCGAGGTCCGAGCCGGACTGGCATTACGGACTGCTCGATCCACCACAGCACAACTCACGCGGCGGAGACAGGCGGAGCGGACGCCGGTTTACGCAACGATGCCATGACGTCTGGTCGCAGCCTGTCATCGTCGCTCGGCGTGAACTTCGATTCGTGTTTGGGATAAGCGATCCGCGTGTGGAGCATTGTCATGAGGGTGAATCGAAATCGTTTGGCGATAACTCGCAATTCGCCGAGAGTGAGATCGCATTCATCGAGCTGCCCATCGGCGATCCGCTCCTCGATCAGTTCGTTGACAAGTTGTTCGACTTTTTGCGGAGTCGGCTTTTCCAGACTTCGTGACGCGCTCTCGACGATGTCGGCCAGGCTGACAATGGCGCTTTCTTTAGTCTGCGGCTTCGGCCCGCCGTAACGAAAACTTTCTTCCTGCACTTCAGGAATGTCTTCCTCGCGGATGTTCATGATTTTCCCGCCAGCGCGCGCGTCTTCCTGCTGTTGGATCGCGCGCTGATAGAAATAATAGACGAGCGAGGTGCCGTGGTGTTCCTGGATGATGTCGATGATGCGCTGGTTCAGTTTGTTTTTGAGGGCGAGATCGACGCCTTCCTTTACGTGCGCGATAATGATAAGGGCACTCATGCTTGGCGCGAGATCATCGTGAGGGTTGCGCTCGAAGTTCATGTTCTCGGTGAAATATTCCGGCTTCACCAATTTGCCGACGTCGTGGAAATAAGAGCAAACACGGCAGAGCGTGGCGTTGGCTCCGATCTTTTCGGCGGCGGCCTCAGCCAGATTCGCTACGACCAAACTGTGATGATAGGTCCCCGGCGCTTCGATCGTCATCCGGCGCAACAGCGGATGATTCAAATCGGACAACTCGAGCCACGAAACGTCGGTCGTGATTTGGAAAAGATGCTCGAGCATGGGCAACGCGCCGCCGACAATCATGGCGGTGATAATTCCGTTGCCGAGTGTGAGCGCGCTTTGCAGGCCGACCATTCCCCAATCGTTGTCCATCGGTGGAAATAAATTGATCGGACCGATCATTCCGAAACTCAGCGAGGAAAGCCAAATGGCGAGACCAACGCCGACACCGGCGCGAATCAATTGGCCGCGCCGGCGAACTTGGAGAGTGAGATAAACGGCGGTGAAACCGCTGATCAAACTGATGACGAGAAGCGACGCATCGATCCGGCCGAACAAAATGCTGCTCCACAAACTGACGAAGACGGCGGCGTAAAGTCCGTGATTGCGCCCCAACAAAACACTCAGCACCAGCGGGGCAAATGCGTAGGGGGCGAGCAACCAGCCCATTTCTGGGGTGAGAAACTTAAACACCTGCTCGCTCGATAAGACGAGAATGACTTTGGTCGCTGCGAGCTGGACAAAGATCGTTCCGAAAACCAGAAAGACACGCGAGTTCTGGGAAAACGTTCCGGGCCGATTGATCCAGAGTTGCACGATCGCGGTCGCGAAAAACAGCAATGCGATCACGAAATTCTTAGTCGGTTCCGGCTGCTGGCCGCTAAAGATCAGAAATGCCAACCCCGCAATGAAAGCGGCAAGAATGAAGACTTTGACGTAGGATGCGGACTCGAGACCGCGCAGCAATTCGTTGCGGGTGCGGCGACGCCTCGTCTTTTTTGAAGCGAGGCCGCGCCGGAGAAGTCGTCTGCGTCTTAAAAAATCGAACATATTAGGTTAGTGCCTGTCCGGCTCGGACCCGATCTTTCATTTACGCGCGGATGGCGCGGGTGAGCGGTGCTGCTGGTAAGCGGTTATGATGGAACGGACCAGCTCATGACGTACCACGTCGCGCTCGTTGAAATAAACAATCGATATTCCAGGAACATTTTTCAGTGCCTGCAACGCTTCGACTACACCGGAACGCTTGTTTGCCGGCAAATCGATCTGGGTTACGTCGCCGGTAATCACACATTTGGAACGAGGACCGATGCGCGTGAGTAACATGAACATTTGCTCGGTCGTCGTGTTCTGGGCTTCATCGAGGATCACGAATGCGTTGTTCAAGGTTCGACCACGCATGTAAGCGAGCGGCGCAACTTCGATCGTCTGCCGCGCAATCGACCGTTCGATCTCTTCCGGCTCGAGCATATCGCGGAGCGCATCGTAAAGCGGACGCAAATACGGCGCGATCTTTTGTTCGAGTTCGCCCGGCAAAAATCCGAGCGCTTCACCCGCTTCCACCGCCGGACGAGTTAAGATGATTCGGCTGACCTGATCCTTTTTCAACGCAGACACCGCCATCGCAACCGCGAGATAAGTCTTTCCAGTGCCGGCCGGCCCGATGCCGAAAACGATGTCATGCTTGTCGATCGCTTCGACGTAATTGCGTTGCCCGGCTGAGCGCGCCACGATTGGCGCTTTGCGCGGCGACGTCGTGATTTTCATCGAGACGGCGTCAGTGAGATTGTCGCCACGCGATTCGCTGACCGAGTTGAGCGCGTATTGAAATTCGTGTTTCTGAATGGGCACGCCTTTCTTTTGCGCTTCTTCCAGTTGATCGAAGACGCGCTGGGCCTTGTCGATTTTCTCCGGCTCGCCTTCAAGTTTTACCCAACCTTCGCGGGTGGTGACTTTGACGCCGAGCGAATCCTCCAAGCTTTTCAAAAGTTTAAGATCGTTCGCGTAAAGCGATTGCAGTTGGCGGGCGTTTTCGAAATGCAGGGTGCGCGTTTCGCTCATCAAAGATCGACCCGCCTTCGCCCCGCGGTGGCGGGACTACGGCGCGGCTGCGCAACTACAAAACCGACAACCACGCGTCGCGATTTAGCGGAAGCCATAAACCAGCGCCCAATGCGTCCGTTCCTCGGGCGACTCTTCGACCGCGACGATAATGAAATAGCTGCCGGTCGCTTTCGGGATCACATGGGCAGCGGCGAAATGACCTTTTTCCCAACTGTCCGGCTGCTCGGCCAGTTTTCCTTCGGAATCGTAGATGTGGACGGAGATTTTTGCACGCTCCACTTCCGTTCCCAGCCAGAACCAATATTCGTTGCCTTTGAATAATTGTTGCCGCACGGCCTTCTTCTCGCCTGAACCGAGATCGCCGCCCCAATAATCTTCGCGGACTTGGAAACCTTCCTTGACGTAAGGCTCAGCCGCTTGGAGCGCGAACGATTGGGCGTCATCTACCGTTCCGGCCGCGCCGCGCGGAAGTGCAAAGCAAACGACCAGGCACAGGCTCACCTGCAAGCTGATTTTTGTGAAGCGGTTCATCGGAGCGCCCTCAATCCCGTGTCACGATCCCGCTATCCAGCCGCGTTGTGATCTCGTTGATCCTCCGGACTGATTCCGGCGAAATGTGCGACGAGCCGACGTCGACCAGCGGCCTCACTTCGCCCAAACCACTCTGGATGTCGCGGATGATCGGGAGATTAAATTCAGGCATTGCCTGAAGTTGCGTTTGAAAATGAACAAGCAGATCGGGTTGATGGAGCAACTCGGCCCCATCGGCCGAAAAATGTTTCGTCACCACCGAGCTCAACACTTGAGTGCCGCGAAGCCAGCCGCCGAGACTGACCAGCTGCGATAATTTTTCGTCGTGCACTTCGTTCATGGCGGCTTGGACACTGCTTTGAGTGCGATCGAGTTCCTGACGCACATTCTCCCATTTGCGCTTGTCGGCCGCTTCAGTGATCGCCTTGGCGTGGGGCGTGATCGAATTGCCAACGCCAATGCCTTTGGACAAATTCAAGACCCGCTGCCCGATTTCCTTCACCGCTGGAGCGTCTTCCGCCTGCACCGCGATGAATCCATCGGCAATCACAGTCCCGAGCAGGAGTGCAATTCGCGGCCGTTCGGTGAAGTTACTGCTTTTCTCGGTCCGGACGTATTCGCGCCAGTTGACCGAGCCGAGCTTATTGAGCGCGCCGAATATTTCATTTGGCAGCGGAACCACCACATTTTCGACTTTCTTCGACATCTGCTTGACGTCGATTCGTTGCGGCGCGGGCGTGGCACCAGCATAGAGCGTTACTCCAAGCAACGCGATTACGCTGAGTTTCAAACTTTTAGAAAAGGATATCATCGGCAGCTTCGACTGTTGATTTCGGCTTAGTATTCAGGATTAATGAAGCCATTCTAAGCAGAACTGCATCCCCACACAAATCCCAGCGCCTAACTATTTTGAGCCTATCACGCCAGTATATTCCTTTTGCCGAGCATCGCACGTCGCCCGCCCTATGGACTTAAAAAGGCTCCGCCTAATTCTCGACCGGGCTGCGTCCAAGCGCATTCTCGTAATTGGTGATCTGATGCTCGACGAATTTGTTTGGGGCAAGGTCGGACGGATTTCGCCGGAAGCGCCGGTGCCGGTGGTCGAGGTGACGGGCGAAAGTTTCTTTCCCGGCGGCGCCGCCAACGTCGCACGCAATCTGCGCGAACTTATCGATCGAGTTTCAGTGATCGGCTTGACCGGGAAAGACCGGAGCGGTCAACAGCTCCGCGAACTTTTGGCCGAGCGAAAGATCGACATCTCGGATTCACTCGAGGATGAAAAGTTCCCGACCATTGTTAAGACGCGGATCATTGCCCGCCACCAACAGGTGGTAAGGGTCGACCGCGAAAAAGTCGCTTCGCCGTCGGCCAAGCAGGTCGCGAAAGTTGCGGCTGCAGTCGGAAAACGACTGGGTGAGATTGATGCGATCATCTTCGAAGATTACGGCAAAGGGTTCTTAACCCGCGAGCTGGTTTCGCAAATCGCGCGTCAGGCCCGCGCGGCCAAGAAAATCGTTACGGCCGACCCGAATCCGCACAACCTGATCGACTGGAGCGGAATGACGGCCGTCAAACCAAACCGGGCGGAAGCATTTCTCGCCGCCGGAATTCCAAGCCGCGATTTGGAGATATCGCCGAACAAAGATGTCGATCTTGTCCATGCTGGGAAGGAACTTCTTCAAAAATGGAGCGTGCAATACCTTCTCGTCACTCTCGGCGAACATGGGATGATGTTTTTCGAGAAAGGCAAACGCCCGCATCACATTCCGACGAAGGCGCGAGATGTTTTCGATGTGTCGGGCGCGGGCGACACCGCCATCGCGATGTTCACGCTCGCGCTGGTTTGCAACGCAACGCCGCTCGAAGCCGCGCAAATCGCCAATCACGCCAGCGCTGTGGTTGTCGGAAAACTGGGCACGGCAACAGTAACCCGCGACGAACTGATTTCGAGCTTCGAACATGACTTCGACTAGGGCGAAGTCCCGCGCTGTGTTCATCGATCGCGACGGCACCATTATGCACGACGCCGATTACTGCTCCGATCCGAAACAAGTTCAGATTTTCGAGGGAGCCGCTGCGGCATTAAGCCGGCTGAAAAAAGCCGGATACAAAATTATCGTCATCACGAATCAAAGCGGAATCGGGCGCGGCTTTTTCACCGAAAAGCAATATCGCGCGGTGGAGGCCGAGGTTTCGCGCCAGCTCGGAGACAATTTGATCGACGTGACCTACTTCTGTCCCGATCCGCCCGGCCAGCCTTCAAAATGCCGGAAGCCGGCGCCGGGGATGGTTCTTGAAGCGGCCCGCGACCACGATGTCGATCTTGGGCATTCCTTTCTGATCGGCGACAAGGAGATCGACACTGAATGCGCTCACAACGCCGGCGTCCGCGCGATCCGCGTTCGGACCGGCTTTGACAAAATGACCGGCGACAGCTGCGCCGACTGGGTGGCGGAAGATCTCCCGGCTGCCGCCGAAATCATCCTGAAGGCGACAAAATGAAGGCTGTTGGGATAATTCCGGCACGATGGCAGTCTACGCGTTTCCCGGGAAAACCGCTGCATCTCATTGCAAACAAACCGCTTCTTCGACACGTTTGGGAACGTTGTCGTCGGGCGAAGAAATTAGACGCAATCATCATCGCCACCGATGACATGCGGATCGCCAAAGCAGCTTTCGCTTGGGGCGCGGAGGTTGCGATGACCTCGCCGAAGCACCAAAGCGGGACCGATCGAATTGCCGAAGTGGCCCGGAAAGCCAGACAGTTTGGTCTTGTTATAAATATCCAGGGCGACGAGCCGCTCACCGAGCCGGCTCTGCTCGATCGCTTTGTGGAAACGCTGCGTTCCGATCGCACGATCGACATCGTGACCGCCGCGCATCCGTTCGGGAACGCTGCTGAAGCTTCGTCGCCGCATCAAGTCAAGGTAATCGTCAATCTTGACGGCGACGCGGTTTACTTTTCGCGCTACGCGATCCCCTTTCCTCGCAATCGCACCGCCCCGATAAAGTATCTGCGGCATCAAGGTATTTATGGTTTTCGCCGCAAGGCGCTGTTGGATTTCGTGAGGTGGAAACCGACACCGTTGGAGCGCGCAGAATCACTCGAGCAATTGCGCGCTCTTGAAAATGGTGTAAAGGTTCATGTGCTCGTCACGAAACATGGATCGCCTGGCGTAGACACGCCGGCTGACGCAAAAGCGCTCGAGCAAAAACTGGCTCGCGCAAAACGCCGGGGAGTCTCTCGATGAAATACATTTTCGTCACTGGCGGCGTGGTCAGTTCGTTAGGCAAAGGCTTGGCGGCTGCTTCCCTCGGGACACTGCTGGAAGCGCGCGGTTTGAGGGTCGTTCTGCAAAAGTTCGATCCCTATCTCAATGTCGATCCTGGAACGATGAATCCGTTCCAGCACGGTGAAGTTTACGTGCTGAACGACGGCGCCGAGACCGATCTCGATCTCGGACATTACGAGCGCTTCACCAATTGCGTTCTCTCGCGCCACAACAATCTCACCAGCGGTCAGGTTTACGAGAGCGTCATCTTAAAAGAGCGCCGCGGCGATTACCTCGGGAAAACGGTGCAGGTGATTCCCCATGTCACCGACGTGATCAAAGATCGGATCCGCGAGATCTCCGACGAAACGAAGTATGAGGTTGTCATTACCGAAATCGGCGGCACGACTGGTGACATCGAGGGCCTGCCATTTCTGGAAGCGATTCGGCAATTCATTCTCGAAGCCGGCAGTCAGAACGTGGTGAACGTGCACGTCACGCTCGTTCCCTACATCAAAGCGGCGGCGGAGTTGAAAACAAAACCGACGCAGCAAAGTGTCGCCAAATTGCGCGAGATCGGTTTGCAACCGCAGGTCCTAATTTGCCGCAGCGAGAAATCGATCGACCGCGAATTGCGACAGAAGTTGTCGATGTTTTGCAGCGTCTCGGAAAAAGCGGTGATCGAAGCGCGCGATGTCGAGCACACGGTTTATGAAGTTCCGTTGATGTTGCACGAAGAGGGGTTGGACAAACTCGTTTGCGATCTGTTGCAACTGAAAACTCCGGAACCGGACCTGACCAATTGGAAAAAATTTGTCGATTGCGTGATCAGTCCGCAAAAGCGAGTCAAGATCGCGGTCGTCGGAAAGTACATTCATTTACAGGACGCTTACAAAAGCATTTACGAATCGCTTACTCATGCCGCCGCGAGTCAGGATTGTGGGATCGATTTGAAACTGGTCGATGCCGAATCGCTGCAGGACCGCGTCGGCACCCAGCTCAAAGATGTCGTCGGTGTTTTAATTCCTGGCGGATTCGGAGAGCGCGGCGTCGAAGGAAAAATTAAAGCGGCGCGTTACGCTCGCGAGAATGGGATTCCGTATCTCGGGCTTTGTCTTGGCATGCAGGTCGCAACGATCGAATTCGCGCGAGACGTTTGTGGAATTAAAAAAGCAAATAGCACCGAATTCGATCCGGACACACCCGACCCGATCATTTCATTGCTCGAGGAGCAGCGGGAAAAGATTCACAGCAAAGGCGCGAGCATGCGGCTGGGAACTTGGCCGACCAAGATCGCGAAGGGAACACTCGCCGAAAAAATTTACGGCCAGCCCGAAGTGATGGAGCGGCACCGGCACCGTTACGAGTTCAACATGAAATATCGCGACCGGATGAACGAAAAAGGCTTCGTCATTTCCGGAACGTCTCCGGATGGCACGCTGGCGGAATTGATTGAGCTTCGGGATCATCCTTATTTCGTCGGCTGCCAATATCACCCGGAATTTCAAAGCAAACCGAACAAGCCGCACCCGCTCTTCAAAGGTTTCATTCAAGCCTGTCTTGCGTTCGATCCTAAGCGTGCGACGCGCGCTGCAACCGATCCAAAATCGCAGCCCCGAGTCCCTGCCCAGGAACTCGTTCTGCAACGATAAGATCGAGATCGAGCTCGTCGAGCTCGCGCAAGGAGCGAAACAAATTCGCGGCCGCTTCGCGGAGATCCTGTTTCTCACTCAAATTTCGAACAGCACCGAAACGCTCGTCGTTCTTAACTGGATTCCACGCGAGCAATGCGCAACGCTCGTTCCTTTCCGGCGCGAACAATTTTAAATCATCAACAATGCGCAACGGTGTTTTGGGCGCGTAGTGTGACGGTAACTGTCCGGGCGCAGAAATTTTCTCCCGCTCTTTCGCAATATCGACTTTACCGAATGCCGATAATTGTTCCGATGTGACCGGTCCCCGCCGCAAGATGTCGATCTTGCCGTCGCGGACTGCGACGATCGTGGATTCAATTCCGTGCGTGGTTGGGCCTGCATCGATGATGAGCGAAATGTGCCCGTCGAGTTCGTCCAGGACATGCTTCGCCGTTGTCGGACTGATTCGACCGAAGCGGTTGGCGCTGGGCGCAGCGAGCGGTTTTCCGAATGCGCGAATGATTTCGGCGAACGCTGGATGCCCACTGATTCGAACTGCGACTGTGTCCAGGCCCGCCGTCACGATTTCCGGAACAATCTCTCGTTTCGGCAAAACCATTGTGAATGGGCCGGGCCAGAATTTTTCGCCGAGCTGGAAAACCAGTTGTCGATCAGGCGCCGGAAGCGCGGCGATTTTTTCCAACCAATCATGATCCGGAAGATGAACGATGAGCGGGTCGAAACGCGGACGTCCCTTTGCTTCGAAAATTTTGGTGACCGCAATAGGGTCCAACGCATCGGCGGCCAGCCCGTAAACAGTTTCGGTCGGCAACGCGACCACTTGGCCGTTGCGCAGCAATTCAACCGCCGCGTTGCGGTCGGTTGAAATTTCCGTCTTCACTTCGGCAGTTTCGCGGAGAGGACGCTGTCGGATTGCTTCTTGCGATACGCTTCCAGTTTTTGCCGCAGCTTCTTATCGCCGGTAGCGAGGATGGCAGCTGCGAGCAGGGCGGCGTTTTTTGCACCTGCATCGCCAATCGCGAGTGTGCCGACTGGAATTCCGCTGGGCATTTGGGCGGTGGACAAGAGCGAATCAAGGCCTTGCAGCTTTGATTGGATCGGAACGCCAAGCACCGGAAGCACGGTATGCGCAGCAATTACTCCGGCCAAATGCGCAGCGCCGCCGGCGCCGGCAATGATGACACGAAGTCCGTGGTCGGCCGCGTTGCGTGCGAATTCTGCGGTTGCATCGGGCGTCCGGTGCGCCGAGAGCACGCGCGACTCGTTAGGCACACCGAGCTGGTCGAGGGTTTCAACGGCGTGTCGCATCGTCTCCCAATCCGACTTGCTCCCCATCACGACGGCGACCAAAAATTTCGGCGGCGGCATACCGGAGTTTGGTCGGCCATTCAGTCATCGCAACTACTTTCCGCCCCGAACTCTTATCAACACCGCGCTTCAGCGCGGTGTTAAACGGTGCCTGTCTAACTAAGCCGTTTAAACGGCTTAGTTAGAGCGGCGAGGCAAAGTCACCTGGCTGAAGCCGGGTGTTAATGAGATATTGCGCCGTGAACGCGGCCAAATCGATCGTGCTCATCGGAATGATGGGAGCCGGGAAATCTTCCGTCGGCCGTTGTCTGCAACAACGCACGGGGCTGGCTCGCCTGGACATTGATGAAATGGTGGCGGCACAATTTGGAATTCCGATCGCGAAAATTTTTGAAAAGCACGGTGAAGAACGATTCCGCATCGCAGAAACAGACGTGCTCCGCAAATTGGCGCCGGAGAGGCCGGCGATTGTCGTGACCGGCGGCGGAATTGTTCTTCGGGCGGAGAATGTCGATCTTTTGAAACAGCTCGGGACAGTGATCTGGGTCACGGCCGAAGAGGCAACCCTCTTTGAGCGCGCTGCGCGGCGGAACGATCGGCCTCTGCTCCAAAAAGAGAATCCGCGCGCAGTCTTTTCAAAATTATTCAGAGAGCGAGAATCGCTGTATGCCGCAGCCGCAGATTTACGGGTCGATACGTCCACGCTGACTCATGATGAAGTTGCGGAAACAATTCTGAACAGGCTGGAGGAAGTCAGTTCGCTCCGACAATGAATGCGACTGCTAAGATCGACCCGCCTTCGCAACGCTTCGGCGCGGCTGGCAATGAGGTGAAGATGCGGCTAGTTCAGTTTGCGCGAGAGCTCGGCTTTGATTCGTGTCGCGTCGCCGCGTGTTCTACCCCAGCCCATGCGGACGAATTCGATGATTGGTTGGATGAAGGCGCGCATGGTGAGATGGAGTACATGGCGCGCGCCACGGAGAAACGTCGCGAGCCGCAAAAAGTCCTACATGGCGCTAAATCGATAATCGTTTTGGCCCTGAATTATTTTCAGGGCGGCGGAAACGCAGCCGAGCCAGTGCCTGTCCGGCTCGGACCTGCCACCACAGAACAAAAAGCGCGTGGTCGTATCGCGCGCTACGCGTGGGGCGACGATTATCACGACGTGATCGCGGCGAAGCTGGATAAGATCGATATCTTCCTGAGTAACCTTGGCGGGCGGCAAAAATGTTATGTCGATACCGGCCCGGTTTTAGAGCGTGATCATGCGGCCCAGGCTGGAATCGGTTGGCACGGCAAGAGCACGATGCTGATCGACGAGAAACTCGGGACGTGGTTTTTCCTGGCGGAGATTTTGACCACGCTCGAATTGCCGGCGGATGACCCGGCGCGAGATCGTTGCGGCACCTGCGAGCGTTGCATCAACGCTTGTCCGACGGGCGCGATTACAGCGCCGCACAAATTAGATGCGCGGCGCTGCATTTCCTATCTCACGATCGAACTGAAAAGCTCGATTCCGCTCGAGCTTCGCCCGTTGATCGGCGACCGCATTTTCGGCTGCGACGATTGTCTGGACGCGTGCCCATGGAATCGGTTTGCGAAAGTCTCGCGTGAATCTGCATTCGCCGCGCGAAAATCGACGACCGCCTATGCGCCGCGAGATTATTTGCGCCTGGACGAGGCGGAGTTCCGCGATCTTTTTCGTAATTCGCCAATCAAACGGATCAAGCGACGTGGATTTTTGCGAAACGTTTGCGTCGCGCTCGGTAATATCGGCACAAGCGAAGATTTGCCGGCCTTGGAGCGAGCAGCCTTGGATTCGGAGCCTCTGATTGCAGAACACGCGGCATGGGCAATCAACCGAATCCGCAAGCGGTCCGGTTCTTAAAAGCAAATTCGCTGAATCCAACGGGTCTGATTGCCGCATCCAATTGTCGGTCTTGTGAACGCGTTTTGCTTGCAAAGGTCTAAACTAGGGTTACTTCTGACCGTTTCCTGCCCCTGAGTCCCATGCACCAAGCCTTAGCCGCCCCCGAAACCGCACCCAAAGTCGAGCGGAAGCGTCGTAGCACCCGTAAACGTCAAATCATTATAGGCGTTGTCGGTTTCTTGGTGCTCTGGCTGATCGTTTCGATCTTGTTGTCGAAGCGCGAGAAGCCGATCCCGGTCACAACCGAAAAGGCGGTGCGTAAGACGATTCTCCAGACCGTTTCCGCCACCGGCAAGGTGCAGCCGGAAACGGAAGTAAAAATTTCACCCGAAGTGGCGGGCGAAATCATCGAGTTGCCGGTGGCCGACGGGATGGGGATAAAAAAAGGCGATCTCCTTGTTAAAATAAAACCCGATTCCTACAAAGCCCTTCTCGAGCAACAGGAGGCGGCCATCAGCGCGGCCAAAGCCACCAATCTTCAACAGAAGGCAACGATGTTGAAGACGGAACAGGATCTTAAGCGGGCCGAGGACATGTACGCGAAAAAGACGATCTCCATCCAGGAATACAACAACGCCCAGGCCGCTTCCGACGTTGCGAAGAATACCTTCGAAAGTTCGCTGCACGAAATCGAGCGGGCTCAGGCGGGCTCAAGCCAGGCGCGCGATCAACTTTCCAAGACCACGGTTTATTCGCCGATCAATGGAACGGTGACGATCCTGAACAGCAAACTGGGCGAGCGCATCGTCGCCACCGGACAATTCGCCGGTACTGAAGTCATGCGTGTGGCCGATCTTTCGCGAATGCAGGCCGTTATCGATGTAAACGAGAACGACGTTCCGAACGTGAAGATCGGCGACAAGGCGAATGTGA